>Ga0172382_10000452_pt1 | contig 77274 bp, 81 predicted proteins | sample Leawel138RmetaG_FD_122245 | JGI IMG/M metagenome (GOLD analysis project Ga0172382, IMG submission 122245) | Leachate microbial communities from a municipal landfill in Southern Ontario, Canada - Leachate well 138R metaG | ecosystem: Engineered > Solid waste > Landfill > Unclassified | place...
CCGCCGGGCTCTTCACCGCCGGGCTCTTCACCGCCGGGCTCTTCACCGCCGGGCTCTTCACCACCCGGGATTTCAATCATTGACGCTCCACGCAATGGAATCACGTATTCCGGCCGTTTTGGGTCATTGGAATAAATGATAAGCGAATTTTCCCAGGAGCCCGCCGCCAACGGCGAGAAGTCGATTTGCACCCGGCAGGCATCGTTTCTCTCCAACTCGTTGGCGCAGTTATCGGCGCCGATGGTAAAGAAAGCCGAATTCTCGCCCAATTCCATGGCGAACAGGCGAAGATCGTCCTCTCCGACATTTCGCAGACGAAACTCCCGGCTTGCGGCTTCGCCTATGGGGACGACGCCGAAATCGTACATCACCGGCGCCACCAGCACGCGCGGACTCTCTTCATCGTCATCATCGCCCAGGGCGAAGTCACTCAGAGATAAAAGACCCAGCAAAACGACGCAGAATACTCGCAGCATGGCGGCCCTCCCATGAATGTGATTATTTCCATTTAATTTAATTCAGGGAAATGTCAAGGCGCGAAGCGGGGGTCTGGCGCTATTATTTGCCCAACGACTGGCAAAAAATGAGCGGCCCGCTTCCACGTGCTGGAAGCGGGCCGCCATGGTGAGGCTATTTACGATTATCGATCAGAGATCGACATCCCGCCCGAATTGATGAAATTCGCCGCGGTTGCTGAATTCACGCCAGGCCAGATACTCGTTCGGCGCATTGAAGAAATCATAGATATTCTCGACAATATTAAAATGTTTCTGCTCCTCGTCGGCTATGCGCAGCAGCAACGATTTTAATTCGTCATTGTTTTCGCAGCGAGCCGCGTCTTCATACAGACGCACGCTTTCCGCCTCAAGCTTCATCGCATATTGATAGCCTTCGAGATCGCCCTGCATACTGCCGAGGATCTTCTCCCGGTCGCCCATGATTTCCTCGAATATGGTGCGGGAATCTTCCAGAACCCTGCTGTCTTCCATGATTGAAGACTGCGCCTGCCCCTTAAGTCCCGCAAAAACCTGATAATGTTTTTCCTCATCCTGGGCCAAACGCGAGAAGATGTTTTTTAATCCGATGTGACTCGACTCTGCCGCCAGCTTTTCGTAGAAATGCTTCCCGTCCTGTTCCATTTTCATTGCGAAATCGAAAACGTTCATCTCGGCCTCCTTATTTTAATAGACATCAAAGTCTAGCCTGCGGATGCTTGGCCGTCAAACAGGCTCACCTCTTTTTCTTCACCGGCAGGTCATGCACGTCCAGATGACAATCGAGACACCGCGGGAACATGGCAAGCTGGTTCTGCGGATGTGGCGCACTGTGACATTCGGCGCATGACGGCGCCTGTCCATGCTGATCGTGGCAAAGGGTGCAGTTTACCTGCCCGTGCTTGCTGGCGGAACCGGCCCACTTGCCGACGACTTCGGAATGGCAGTCGCGGCAAATTTGCGCCTGGGTTGTCGGAGTGAAGGCGATCTGCAAGGGTTGATGAACCGGGTGGCATGTCTGGCACTCCCCCAGCGGCTGTTCGGGATAATGCGGCTGGTGGCATTCAAAGCAAGAAGGGACGTAACCGTGTTGATCGCGGTGACAGGCTGTACACCCCTGAACCGTATGCTTGCTCGGAAAATCCGCGAGTTGCCGAGCCGGTTGCGCATGACAATCAGCGCATACTTTCTCGATCCTGGCCAATGCGGGCGCCTTGGCGGGAGCATGGGGATTGTGGCAGGAAAGGCAGTCGACTTGCTTCTCCCCATGCAACTGGTCATGGCATTGGCTACATTTCGGCATCAGAGCGGCATAATTGTCCTTGACCGGACTGTAAGCGTGGATGACCTCGTGACAGTCCTGGCAAGAGAATCTATGCCGACCACCGTCCCGGCGCAAATCCTGGTAGGGACTTTTATGACATTGACCGCATTGCACCGGCGCCAGCGGCGTCGGGTCGGTGGCATACAGGTCGGCTACGGCGTCGGCTTCCACCATTGCCGCCGTGGCGGCGGCAGCAGCGCCGGCCGCGGGAGCAGCTGCCGAGCCGGCCCCGTCGGCCTTGGCATCGGTTCGCGCAAGAGTGCAGGCCCCCATCAGGGCGGCCAATAGCAAGGCCAGAGTGGCTCCAATACCGATAATTGCTCGCCCGGCCATGGTCATTTCGCCTTTTTGCTGTTTTTCGGCGTTGCCTTGCCTGGCGCGGCTCCTTTGCCGGCAGCTTCCTTCGATTCCTTCTGCGCTGGCAAGTTGTTAAGATCATGCGCAATATTGTGGCAGGTGGCGCAATTGGGGAACATCTGGTGCATTGCTTCCGGATGCGGCAAGCCATGGCAATCGTTGCACCGAGGAATCGTTTTATGCTGGCTCTGATGGCAGGTGACGCAGGCGATATCGTGATGCTTGGCTTTACTGGCAGCCAACAAATTAAATGCCTGGTCATGACAGCTGGCGCAAAACACGGAAGCGGTCTGCGGCCCATATTTCAACGTCAGCGGTTGGTGCGGCAGATGGCAGACGCCGCAGTCGTTTTGCGTCATCTGCGCCGAATGGGGTTCGTGGCACGCGCCACAACTCGGGATGTTCCCGTGCCGCTCCGCATGGCAGGTACTGCAGGCCAGTTCGGTGTGCTTGCTGGCATGCGCTATAAGCTCTTCACCCACCTCGGCATGACAGGTGAGGCAGGGAGTTGTCAATTCACCTTTTAATGTGACTTGCATGGGCTGGTGCGGATTATGACAGGTGACGCATCCTTCCAGTTCGTAATGCTTACCTCCGGAATGACACATGCCACACTGGGGGATATTGTTGGCTACCGCCGGCCGATGACCCGCATGACAGTCCCGGCAGTTGATCTGTGTTTTATGCGCTCCCCCGTTGGCGGCAATTTCCATCGGCTGCAGTTCATGGCATTTAGCGCAATCCGCAATATCCAGAACCGGTGCGACCGGCTCCACCTGCGCCAGTAGCGATAAAGGGCAAATCAAGAGGGCCAGCAACAGCGTCCACAGCATGCCACGTCTTTCTCTCATCCTCTCCTCCTTGGCACTTCGGGCCGAAACGGCGCCAATTCCGAATACCCCGGTCGCTCATCGTCCGGGGAAACAACGCATACAATTACATGCCGCCACCCTGTGATGTCAACTTATTTATAATAAAACTTTAATAAAATTTTTGGAATGTAAATTAAGGGCAATAAAAAACCCCAAAGCTTTCGCCCTGGGGTTTTTTATTATTTGGAGCGGGAAACGGGATTCGAACCCGCGACTTCAACCTTGGCAAGGTTGCACTCTACCACTGAGTTATTCCCGCTTGGTTGACCGCTCTCAAGCGCCGATATTAATAACAAAAGCCTCTGGCCAAGTCAACAGCAAAAATAATAAAAATGATGTCTCCCCTCCGGCCGGTCAGCGCGCGAACACCTTGAAGAATTTAACCAGATAATCGGCGCCCGACCACCAGGTCAGGACAAAGGCAATCCAGAAGAACAAAAGGCCGACGTTGTGCATCGAGGCGTGGAAAATTTCGTAGGGCATCCCGAAAAACCAGTAGTAATCGTAATGCAGGAGGAGCGCGATCAGGGAAACCATCTGAAAGGTGGTCTTGTATTTTCCCAACGCGCTGGCCGAAATGATTATTCCTTCGGAAGAGGCGATCGACCGCAGGCCGGTCACGATCAGTTCTCTGGCCAGGATGAGGAAAACCGCCCAGGCCGGAATCCGGCCGAGAGGAATCAACATAATCAGCGCGGCCATGACGATCAGCTTATCGGCAAGCGGATCGAGAAATTTACCGAGAATGGTGACAATCTGCCAGCGGCGCGCCAGCCAACCGTCCAGCCAGTCGGTAATGGCTGCGGCGGAGAAGATTACAGCCGCCCAAAATCCCGCCGATCGGCTATCGAACAGCAGCAGGATGACGATTGCCGGTATGGCGGCTATACGGCCAAGAGTTAATAAGTTGGGAAGGTTGAGCAAGCCGGCGCGCAGATTCATAACAGCTTGTCTTTGTCCTGCCGGTAATCCAGCAGGTATTTCTTCACCCGTTCGACATAGGTTTTCGTCTCCTCGAAAGGAGGAATGCCGCCATACCGGCGCACCGTAGCGGGGCCGGCATTGTAAGCGGCAAGGGCAAGTTCCAGATCGTCGTTGAATTGATTGAGCATCATCCGCAGATAGCGACTGCCACCGCGGATATTGTCTTCGGGATTGAAGGGATTTGTCACTTGCATATCGCGGGCGGTCTCAGGGATAAGCTGCATGAAGCCCATGGCGCCTTTTTTGGACAGGGCGCGGGGATTATAGTTGCTCTCGGCCTTGATAACCGCCCGGATGAGGGCCTCTTCCAGGTTGAACATGCTGGAGTATCGGCGGATAATATCGCCTACCGTGTTTCCGCCGGAACCTTCCTTGCGATAGAAGGAAAACTGACCGGTCGTCGGTGTGTTGGTGAAATGAACCACGCCGTTGGCATCCACATGCCGATAGATGTCCGCACGCGGAATCTCTGGTATTGCGAGCAGCAACAGACAAAAGCAAGCGCCCAAAATTGTCATTGACGAGAATTTCATTGAATATCACCTTCTTACCAACGAGCCGCACTATAACGAAAAATATCATGTATTTCAATTGGCTTAACGGTTGCAAAAATCGGTTGCAAAAATCTTGACAGACGGAATGGCCGGGAGGAATAATGCTGCACTTGTGCGCCGGCCTCTTCTTTATCGTTCTGGTATTTTTCTGCAAAATCAGGACCATAATTTCGTCTCTGAAACCTCTCCGCCTTTCCAGTGAGGGCACTCAATGAAGATCACATCGGACTTTCTAGTAATCGGCAGCGGTATCGCCGGCCTTTCCTATGCCCTTAAAATGGCCGCCCAGGGCAAAGTGGCCATCATCACCAAACGGGAAATTGCCGAAACCGCAACCAATCTCGCCCAAGGGGGAATTGCCTCGGTCTTTTCCGACGAAGACTCCTTTGCCGCCCATGTCGAGGATACGATGACCGCCGGCGCTTTTCTCTCCCATCCGGACACGGTCAAAATGGTCGTTGAAGCCGCCCCGGCGGCGATCCGCGATCTTATCGAATGGGGAGTGCAGTTCACCAAGAATCAGGACGACAACTACGACCTCACCCGCGAGGGCGGCCACAGTCACCGGCGGATTCTGCACGCCCAGGATATTACCGGCCGGGAAGTCGAGCGGGCGCTGGTGGCGGCGGTCCGGCAGCATCCCGCCATCACGGTCTACGAACACCATGTGGCGGTCGATCTGATCACCGAAGCCAAGATCACCCATCGCCGCCTGCGCCCCGATCGCTGCCTGGGTGCTTATGTCCTCGATACCCGGGCGAACGAGGTCATCTCCTTCGGCGCCCGCATTACCGTCCTGGCCACCGGCGGCGCCGGCAAAGTGTACATGTACACCTGCAATCCCGATATCGCCACCGGTGACGGAGTCGCCATGGCCTACCGGGCCGGCGCCACCATCGCCAACATGGAATTCATGCAGTTTCACCCCACCACCCTTTATCATCCGCATGCCAAATCGTTTCTCATCTCCGAAGCGGTGCGGGGGGAAGGCGCGATTCTGCGCCGCCGCGACGGCACGGCTTTCATGGATCAGTACCATCCCCTGAAGGACCTCGCGCCCCGGGATATCGTCGCTCGCGCCATCGACCACGAAATGAAGGTACGGGGCGACGATTGCGTCTTTCTCGATATGACCCACCGCGGCGCCGAATACATAAAGGAGCGTTTTCCCAACATTTACGAGACGTGTCTTTCCTACGGCATCGATATGACCCGTGAGCCTCTGCCGGTGGTTCCGGCAGCCCACTACCTGTGCGGCGGCGTCCGGGTCGATTGCTGGGGGGAATCGGACATCCGCAACCTGTTCGCCATCGGCGAAGTCTCCAGCACCGGCCTGCACGGCGCCAATCGACTCGCCAGCAACAGCCTGCTGGAGGGAGTGGTTTACGCCGACCGCGCGGCGCAAAGATCGATGAAACGCCTGACCCTGCCGATCGATCCTTTCCCGCCGATCAAGCCATGGGATCCGGGGAGGGCCAGAAACAGCGATGAAGAGGTGGTCGTCGCCCATAACTGGGACGAAATCCGCCGTTGTATGTGGAACTACGTCGGCATCGTGCGCTCCAGCAAGCGCCTGGTTCGCGCTCTGCGCCGGGTGCAGATGATCCAGGAGGAGATTACCGATTATTACTGGGATTTTTACATCACCTCGGATCTCATCGAGTTGCGCAACATCGCCGTCGTCGCCGAACTGATTATCCGTTGCGCCCTGGAACGGCAGGAAAGTCGCGGCTTGCATTACACCCTCGATTTTCCGCAGACGGACGACATCCACTGGCAGCAGGACACGATCATTCGCAAACAGTTTTGATGCTTTCGCAAGAAAGCAAATGGTGGATGGCTGAGCAAAAAGCCAAATGCCAGGCGCGCGAGCCATTGCGGCAACGCGGCAGCCGGTGAGCTTTTGCGACGCCATCAGTTTGAGGAGATGGGCGTGGACATTAATGAAATTCGCCGGGAAATCGACCGGCTCGACGATGAACTGTTGCGCATTTTCAATCAACGCGCGGCACTGGCGCTGAAAATCGGCGAGATCAAAAAAGAGTGCGAGTTGCCGGTGTACGATCCGTCCCGCGAACAGAAGATTTTCGAGCGAATGCGGCAGGCCAACCCCGGTCCCCTGGATTCCGGCGCCATCGTCCGCATGTTCGAACGTGTCATCGACGAATCGCGGCGGCTGGAACGCCTGCGGACGAAAGGGGTATGACCATGCTCATCGTCATGAAAAAAGCGACCACCGAAACGGATTTGCAGGGGGTGAAGGAATACCTTATCGACCGGGATTTCGATTTTCACCAATCAACCGGCGCCAACCGGGTCATCCTTGGCGTGATCGGCAACACCGCCGAGATCGACCGCGAGAAACTGCGCTCTCTGCCGGGGGTGCTGGAGGTATTCAAGATTCCGGAGGAGGAATAGAAAGTTGCTGTCCGCTAGCAGCTGAAAAGAAAAGGGCGCCTGCCGGGCGCCCTTTTTTTGGATCCTTTACCCGACCACCTGGGTGCGGGTGAAAACGGCGCGTAGCGCCACTCCCTCCCCTTCGATATTGTCGCGGGCGCCTTCTTCGCGATCGACCAGGGTGACGATTCCCACCACTTCGAGGCCTTCCTGCCGGGCGCGGTCAACCGCTTTCATCGACGAACCACCGGTGGTCGTCACGTCTTCGACGATTACCACCCGGGAGCCGGGCGGCAGATTCTTGCGCCCTTCCAGCCATTGCCCGGTGCCGTGTCCCTTCGGCTCCTTGCGGATAATGAAAGCGGCGACGCTATCTCCTTCCAGGCAGGCGGCGATGGAAGTGGCCGTGGCAATCGGGTCGGCCCCCAGAGTCAAGCCGCCGACGCCATGGATCGGGCCGGGGAACTGCTTGACTTCCTGCCAGAAGGCTTTGCCGACCAGCAGTCCGCCACGGGCATGCAGCGCAGTCTGTTTACCGTCGAAATAAAAATTGCTTTTGCGTCCGGAGGCGAGGGTGACTTCCCGCTCTTCATAGGACAACTCGCGGACGATCCGCATCAGTTCATCTCTCTCCGCCTGGGTCATGACACATCCTCCAATGTATGAAATGTGGGGCGCCCCTTGTGGGCGCCCTCGATTCGTTCATGGGGCCGGCGCGAAGGCCTGCCCCGGCAAATTACCGATTCAGAACAATCCCAACTGGCTGTCCGCCTTCAGGCGGGGGAATTTAACCGGGTATTGACCACTGAAGCAGGCGTGGCAAAACTGCCCGGCTTCGCCGAGGGTCGTGCTGGCGGCGGCCACCATCCCCTCCAGGGAGAGATAACCGAGCGTATTCGAGGTTATATAACGGTTGATCTCCTCGACCGAATGGGAGGAAGAAATCAGCTCCTTGCGGGTGGGGGTGTCGATTCCGTAATAACAGGGGAAGCTGGTCGGCGGACTGGAGATTCGCATGTGTATCTCGCGGGCGCCGGCGTTGCGAATCATCTTGATGATTTTGCGGGCCGTGGTGCCGCGCACGATAGAGTCGTCGATGACGATGACCCGCTTTCCCTCCATCACATCGCGCACCGGGTTGAGCTTGATCTTGACCCCGAAGTGGCGAATCGACTGCTGCGGCTCGATAAATGTGCGGCCGACATAGTGGTTGCGGATCAGGCCGAGCTGAAAGGGAATGCCGGCCTCTTCGGCATAGCCGATGGCGGCCGGGGTTCCGGAGTCCGGAATGGAGATGACGACATCGCCGTCGACGGCATGCTCGCGCGCCAGTTGCCGGCCGAATTCCTTGCGCACGCTGTAAACCTGGCGGCCAAAAATGGTGCTGTCCGGGCGGGCGAAGTAAATGAACTCGAAAATGCAGGGGGCTGCGGTGACCTTGCCGAAGGGGTGAAACGATTTCAGCCCGTCCTTGTCCACCAGCACCATTTCTCCCGGCTCGATTTCGCGGATGAACTCAGCTTCGATCAGATCAAGAGCGCAGGTTTCGGAAGCGACGATGTAGGCGCCGTCGAGCTTGCCGAGAATCAACGGCCGAAAACCGTGCGGATCGCGCACCGCCACCATGCGCGTTTCGGTGAGAAAAACAAGGCTGTAGGCGCCCTTGACCGTCTGCAGCGCTTCGGTGATGCGATCCACCAGGGAGTCGCTGCGGGCGGTGGCCAGCAGGTGCATGATCACTTCGGTGTCGGCGGTTGTGGAAAAAATCGAACCGCGATGTTCCAGTTCGTTGCGCACTTCCTGGGCATTGACCAGGTTGCCGTTGTGGGCAACGGCGATCGAGCCGCGAGCGTAATCGACCATGATCGGCTGCGCGTTTTTCAGATCGTTGCCGCCGGCCGTGGAATAGCGCACGTGGCCGATGGCGCTCTTGCCGGGCAGATTCTGAAAAACCGCATCGTGCTTGAACACGTCGGCGACCAGCCCCATGCCCTTGTGCGCCCGCAGTTTATTGCCGTCGGAGGCGACGATGCCGCAGCTCTCCTGCCCCCGATGCTGCAGGGCGTACAGGCCGAGATAGCTTAGATTGGCGGCCTCAGGGTGGCCGTAGATGCCAAAGACGCCGCATTCATCGTGAAACTTATCGAACATCTATCCTGCTCCGCTTAAGAGGGAAATTTTCGTTGGCAAAAAAACAGCGTAGCATAACGGGAAAAATTTTGCCGGGCAGGGGTCGGACGCCCGCGCCTTACAGCTCTTCCCGGATGAAACGTATGGCGTTGCGGTACAGCCACAGCCCCATCCCCTCTTCCGGCAGGTCCGATTCCCGTGTCCAGCGGGGATGATGGGAGCGGCACACGTAGGCTTCCGGATGGGGCATCAGGCCGAAAATCCTGCCGCTGCGGTCACACAGGCCGGCCACCGCCGCCATCGATCCGTTCGGATTGTGGGGAAAATCGGTGGCCGCCTCCAGGTACTCGGGACCAGAATATTTCAGCGCCGCCAAGTGCAGTTTTTCGATTTCCGCCAACGCCGCCTCGCTCTCAGTGACGAACCTCCCCTCCCCATGGCGCACCGGCAGATACAGGCCGCGAATGCCTCGGGTGTAAATGCAGGGAGAATCCGGATCGGTTTTCAGGTAGACCCAGCTATTGATGAAGCGGCCGCTGTCGTTGAAGGTCAGGGTGGTGCTTTGCCGCAGGCTCAGCGGATCGGGAAGCAACCCCATTTTAACCATGAGTTGAAAACCGTTGCACACCCCCATGATGAGCTTGCCGTCGGCGACGAAACGCCGCAGTTGATCGGAAAGGTGTTCCTCGCTGCCGGCAACCGGCGCGTGCAGCAGCCGGTTCGCGCCGGCCTTGGCGCTGCCCAGGTCGTCGCCATCGAGGAACCCGCCGGCCAGATTGAGAAAATGGTAATCGTCCAGTCGCACCCGGCCGGCCAGCAGTTCGGCGATATGGACGATGTCCGCCGTATCGGCGCCCGCCAGGCGGCAGGCGTTGGCCACCTCCCGCTCGCAGTTGGTGCCGTTGCCGGCGATGACGATGGCGCGAACTTCCTTTGCCATGGGTTACAGCTCCTTCAGCGGCGCCTGCCAGGACGCCTTGAGATCGTCAATGGCGGCCTGCAGGAGCATTTCTCCATGCAGGCCAGTGATACGCAGTTCCTGGTCGGCGGAAACCGTGCCAAGCAGGGAAATATCCTGACCGGCGAAACATGCCTCGAAGCGCTGCCGGTCGGCCGGGTTGACGGTCACCAGCAGGCGGCTCTGCGATTCGGAAAAAAGAATTTGCTCGGTTCGCAGCCCGGCAGTCGTCTTTACTTGCCGCAGGTCGATCTGCAGCCCCAGCCCGCCGGCAAAGGCCGTCTCGGCCAAAGCGACGCCGAGACCGCCGTCGGAAAGGTCGTGGCAGGAGGCGAGAAGCCCCTGCGCCTGCGCGGCGTTGACGCTTCGGTAGCGCGCCATGGCGCTTTTGGCATCGACCCGAGGGACATTCCGACCGAGCACGCCCTGCATTGTGTAATATTCCGACGCGCCGAGTTCGTCACGGGTGGCGCCAAGGAGATAGACAAGATCGCCGGGCCGCTTGGCATCCATGGTCGTCGCGCGACGTACGTCGTCGATCTTACCGATAACGGAAAAAAGCAGGGTCGGCGGGATGGAGATCTTCGTGTCGCCGATCTGGTAATCGTTCTTCATCGAATCCTTGCCGGAGATCAGCGGCACCCCGAAAGCGAGACAGTAATCGTAGAGCGCCTGATTCGAGCGAACCAGTTGGGCGGCTTTATAGGCGCCATCCGGCGTTTTGTCGCTCTGCACCGGGTCGCACCAGCAGAAGTTGTCGAGACCGGCGACGTGCTCGATATTTCCGCCAACCGCGACATAATTGCGCAGCGCCTCGTCAATAGCGGCGGCTGTCATGTGGTAGGTGTCGATATCCGAATAGCGCGGGCAGATGCCGTGCGCCACCACCACCCCCTCATTGCGGTCCGGCAGCGGCCGTATCACGGCGGCGTCGGAGGGGCCGTCGTTGACCACGCCGGTAAGGGGCTTGACGATCGTTCCCGCCTGCACCTCGTGATCGTAGCGGCGCACCACGCTCTCCTTGGAACAGACGTTGAGGCTGCCGAGAAGCGCCTTGAGCGTCGCAGCGTAATCGGCCGGCGCTGCAAGCTGCGGCTCGGCGGTCGGCGGCGGCGTCCAGCGAGCGGGGATTTTCAGTTGCGGCCCACCCTCGTGCAGAAATTCCATCGGCAGATAGGTCACCGTGCGACCGTCGTAGAGGCAGTGGTAGTAACCGGAGTCGGTGAAGCAGCCCAGGTCCGTCGACTCCACATCCATCTCCCTTGAAAGGGTCATGAAGGCGTCGAGCTTTTCCGGCGGCACCGCCAGCGTCATCCGCTCCTGCGCTTCGGAAATGAGGATCTCCCACGGCTGCAGGCCGGGATATTTAAGGGGAGCGCGATCCAGATGCATCTCGAAACCGCCGGTGTCCTGCGACATCTCGCCGACGGAGGAGGAAAGGCCGCCGGCGCCGTTATCGGTAATCGAGCTATAGAGGCCGCGGTCGCGGGCGATGATCAGAAAATCGAACATCCGCTTCTGGGTGATCGGGTCGCCGATCTGCACCGCCGTCACCGGCGATCCCGCGTGCAGTTCCTCGGAGGAGAAGGTGGCGCCGTGGATGCCGTCCTTGCCGATGCGGCCGCCGACCATGACGATGCGGTCGCCGACGTTGGCTTGCTTTTCGTGTCCCGGCTTGCCGTTGACCACAGCCGGCATGATGGCGCCGGTGCCACAATAGACCAGCGGCTTGCCGGCGAAACGTTCATCGAAGACCAAAGAGCCATTGACCGTCGGGATGCCGCTCTTGTTGCCGCCGTGTTCCACCCCCTCGACCACCCCTTCGAATATGCGCCGGGGATGCAGCAGGCGCGGCGGCAGCGGCTTGTCGTAAAAAGGAGAAGCAAAGCAGAAGACATCGGTGTTGAAGAGGAGCCGCGCTCCCTGTCCGGTGCCGAAGGAGTCGCGGTTGACCCCGACAATGCCGGTAAGCGCGCCGCCGTACGGATCGAGAGCGCTCGGCGAGTTGTGGGTTTCCACTTTGAACACCAGACTCCAGTCTTTGGTGAAGCGGATGACGCCGGCGTTGTCTTTGAACACTGAAAGGCAGATATCGTCCTGCCCTTGGCTCTCCCGCACTTCGCGGGTGGCGCGGACGATAAAGCTCTTGAACAGAGAATCGATCTGCCGTTTCTCGCCGGTGACCGTGTCTTCGTAATCGATGCGGGCGGCGAAGATCTTGTGCTTGCAGTGCTCGCTCCAGGTCTGGGCCAGGGCCTCCAGTTCACAGTCGGTGAGCATGTCGCCAAGGCCGGCCGCGCGGCGCGCCGTGCGCACCTGCGGATCGGCGGCAAAAGCCTGGATGACCTGCATCTCCTCCAGGGACAGCGCCAGCATCCCCGCCTTGCTGATCGCCAGCAGGTCGGCATCGCAGACGTTGAGATCGATCTCCCGCACGTCGATCCGGTGACCGCCGACGTCGACCTTGGGGATGGATGCCGGCAACCCCTTGCTGCGGTCGAAGTCGGCTGCCGCAACGATGCTCCAGCGTTGAATCAGGCCATTGGCGAGCAGACCGGCGGCGATTCGCTCGCCGGCCTCGGCGTCGAGGTCCCCCCGCAGCAGATACTGCACCGAGGTGTACACCCCCTCCCCGGCGGCAAAGGGCCTGCCGGTCAGGTACTGAAGGGCTTCACGGGCCGTGCGGCCGGTGTTGTCGGTCACCCCGGGGCGGAAGCCCACCTCAATCAGCAGGTCGAAATCGCGGGCCAGCGGCCGGTCGAAGGCGGCCTCCTGAATGACCGGATCGGAAAAGGGGCCAAACGCGGCGGCGGCAATTTCTTCCCGGGAGAAGACCGCATCGACGGTATAAACATCGATGGTTCGCACCGCCGCCACTTCGATCCCCAGATGTTCCCGGATTTCCCGCCGCACCCGCTCGCCGCGAGCGTCGCGGATTCCGTCCTTCAAGGCCACTTCTATGCGCCAGGGCATGGCAACTCCTGTTGTCTGTCGTGAAAAAGGGGGGTTCGGAGCAATCAATAGGAACTATCCTGCTCGAACACGCGCCGGAAGATGAAATCGATATGTTTCAAGTGATAGTTCAGATCGAAGGATTCGCGGATCTTCGCCTCGCCGAGCGCCCCGGCGACCTCCGGATCGGCCAGCAGTTCGGTGAGAAAATCCTTCCCTTCCTCCCAGACCTTCATGGCATTGCGCTGCACCAGCCGGTAGGAGTCCTCGCGGGACACTCCGGCCTGGGTGAGGTCGAGGAGAATTTTCTGGGAGAACACCAGCCCCTGCATCTGATTAAGGTTTTTCAGCATGTTCCGCGGATAAACGACCAGGTTCCGGATCAATCCATTGAGCCGGCGCAGCGAAAAGTCGAGAGCGACGGTGGCGTCCGGAGCGATATAGCGTTCCACCGAACTGTGGGAGATGTCCCGCTCGTGCCACAGGGCGACGTTCTCCAGCGCCGGGATGCAAAGTCCACGGATGTAGCGGGCCTGACCGGTGAGGTTTTCCGAAAGGACCGGGTTGCGCTTGTGCGGCATCGCTGACGACCCCTTCTGCCCCTTGCTGAAGAATTCCTCGGCTTCCAGGACCTCGGTGCGCTGCAGGTGGCGAACCTCCACCGCGATGCGCTCCATCGAGGAGGCGATCACCGCCAGAGTGCAGAAGTATTCGGCATGCCGGTCGCGGGGGATGACCTGGGTGGAAACCGGCTCCGGCCGCAGCCCCATTTTGGCGCAGACGTATTCCTCGACAGCCGGATCGATGTTGGCGAAGGTGCCGACCGCGCCGGAAATGGCGCCGGTGGCGATCCCTTCCCGCGCCGCCCGCAGACGGCGGCGGTTGCGATTCATTTCAGCGTACCAGCCGGCGAGTTTGAGGCCGAAGGTGACCGGTTCGGCGTGGATGCCGTGCGACCGCCCCATGCAGACCGTGTCCTTGTGCTCATGGGCGCGGACCTTGATCGATTCGAGGAGCATGTCCAGATCGTTGAGGAGTTCGTCGGCGGCCTGCACCATCTGCACCGACAGGCAGGTATCGAGAACGTCGGAAGACGTCATCCCCTGATGGATGAATCGGGCCTCGGGGCCAACGTATTCGGCGACAGAGGTGAGAAAGGCGATGACATCATGCTTGACCTCGGCCTCGATGGCATCGATGCGGGCGATGTCGAAATTGCCCTTCTCGCGGATAACCTTGACCGCCGCTTCGGGAATAACCCCCAGCTGCGCCTGTTTTTCACAGGCGAGGGTTTCGATCTCCAGCCAGATGCGGAACCGGTTCTCCGGTTCCCACAGGCGAGCCATTTCCTTGCGCATATAACGTTCAATCATCGCTACATTCTCCTCTTATTGGCGGATCGGTGTCAACGGAGCGGGCGGCGCGGCGAGCGCTCGGCGCCCAATCGCGGTTCAAACGGCGAAACAGACGCTGGCCTGATGCTGGCTGCCGACGATGAGCTGCGGTCGACAAACATTTTGCTGTTCCAGAAGGGCAAGGGCGCCGGATTCGGCGAGAGCCGGAAGATTATTCGTTTCACTCAGATGGGCAAGGAAGACAGCCTCCAGAGCGCTGCCGAGAAGGTTGGCAAGCAGCCCTACGGATGCGGTATTGGAAAGGTGGCCATGCTGTCCGCGGATACGCTGCTTCAGCGGCCATGGATAGGGACCGTCGCGCAGCATCGCCTCGTCATGATTCGATTCGAGAATCAGCACCCGGCAATCCTGCAGGCGCTGCACCACCAGGCGAGTGGCGATCCCCAGATCGGTGGCGATGCCTATTTTCCCCTCGTCCGTTTCGATGATATAGCCGACCGGCGCCGCCGCATCGTGGGTAATGGGAAAGGCTTCCACCCGCAGGTCCCGGATCGCGAAAGCCTCCCCGGCCTCGAACTCCCGGACATCATCCAACCGCCCCGGGTCGCGTAACGCCCGCCGGGTTTCCGGATGGACATAGACCGGCAGCCGAAAACGCCGGGCAACCGGCCCCAGACCCCGGCAGTGGTCGCTGTGCTCGTGACTGATCAGTAACGCGTGCAGATCCTCGCCGGCCACACCGATTCCCTGCAAACGAGAACTCAGTTCACGGGCCGACAGGCCGGCATCGATCAGAATACGGCTTTCCCGGCTCTCAATGTAAATGGCATTGCCCTTGCTGCCACTGGCCAGCAGACAAACCCGCAAAATCAATCCTCCTCAGCATTCCATCGGCGCGGTTTATACCGGAAATCTCCAGCACCTGCAAGGAGAAACCCGCCTTCAGGCCGCCGATGCAACCGGCGGCCGCAACGGCAGCAGAACATGAAAGACGCTACCCGGGCAGGTTTGCGGATCGTATCCGGGACTTTCCACCCATATGCGCCCCCCGTGCATTTCTATAATGCCTTTGGCGATGGACAGGCCAAGACCCGTCCCCTTCCCCCGGAAAGCCACCTTGGCGGTAAAGTGCTCTTCAATCTGCCCGACTTCGTAAAATTTCTCGAAAATATGTTCATGCTCGGTTTTGGCGATGCCGATGCCTGTGTCGCCGATCAGAACCTCCACCCTGTTTTCTCCGCCAGCGGCTTCGAACAGTCGGGTTTCGATGTTGATACAGCCACCGTCCGGAGTAAATTTAATGGCGTTTCCCAGGAGGTTGTCGAAAGCCTGCATCAAGCGCTTGGGATCGCATTCGATTTTCGGCAGATCGTCCTGCAAGTGAAGAGAGATGCGTTGTCGACGTTGTTCAAGGCGGTTTTCCACTTCCGCTGTCACCTGTTGGATCAGGGAATTCGTCTCGGTTTCGACAAGCTCCATCGGCAGACGATGCCGGTCGAGCAACGAGACATCGACCATGTCGTGAACGATGCCGGACAGTCGTTCGGCGGCGTCGGCGATATGCCGAACCATGGTGCACGCCGGTTCTTCGGCGGGCGAAAGAACATCCTGCAAAAGAAGGTCGGAATACCCGACGATGACCGTAAGAGGCGTTTTCAGTTCGTGCGAGGCAAGGCCCAGAAAAGAGTCTTTCATCCGATTGAGCCGCTGCAGATCCCGGGTGCTCTGTTCAAGATTTTCCTTGGTCCGGGCCTCTTGGGTGATATCGCGCAGGATGGTCTGCACCCAGAAATTCCCTTTTCGCTCGCGGATGACCGAAGCACTGATCCAGGCGACCAACGGCTGGCTCTCGCCGGTGGGATCAAAGGTCATTTCGGATTCGATACGCCCCTGGCCGAGCAACTGCTCATACAGATTTTGCAGGGCAAGGCGGTCACCGCGCATCCGCGAGATAAAATCAAAAAGGTTGCCGCCAAGAACCTGTTCCCGGGAAATCCCGAAAAAGATCTCGGCCCGTTTATTAAGCAGCAGGACACGCTCTTCATGATCGGAGATGACAATGGCATCCGAAGCGTTCTCAAACAGCGCGCGATGCATTTTCTGGCTCCGGCTCAGCTCGCTGCTGGTCTTCTCCTGCTGATCGTAAGCTTCCTGCAAGAGAAAATTCGTCCGTTCAAGCTCTCGGTACCCGTTGCCGACGGCTTCGTCACGGACTTGCAGGGAGCGGGACATCTCGCGCAGGACCACGGCAAACTCGGCGAACTCCCGGGTCGACATCGACGGGATGTCGACCTGAAAATTCCCATCCGCTATTTCCTTGGCCACCCGGCGCAATCGCTTCAGAGGACCGACCAAATCCCGTTTGGTGAAGAAGATCACCAGCACGAAAACGCCCAAGGACGCACAGACAAGAACCAGCAGGGATTGGTGCAACAGAGGTTCGGCGTGCACCTTCAACACCGATTCGGGAAAACCGATGCGCACGCGCCCGCGCAGAAGATTGTCGCCGTCGTAAATTGCCTGTGAAGTCTCGAATACCCGTCCCAGATGGAGAAATTCTCGTTGCACCGTATTGGCTGAAGGGGAAGGGACTGGTTCGGCGCGCTCGACGGCCAAGAGGGGATCACTGGAAAAAACGGGGGCGCCGCGATCGTCCTCAATCAGACAATAGGCAAAACGTTCGTCGTTTTGAAGAATTTGCCGGCAGTATCGGTCAAGCTCCGGCAGGTCTTTCAGGGGCAAACCGCGCCGCAGATCGGATTCGAGGAGGGATTGCAGTCCGGTCGCCAGAGCGTTGCTGCGCACAATCAAATCCTTCCGATACATGCTGCGGAAGGACAGGACGTTGAAAGCGGTGTTCACAGCGACGGTGAGGGTCAGAACGAGAAAGGCAAAGACCAGAATGCGCTTTTCAGTGCTGTTCATGAAGGCTCGGGGTGGGTGAACCAAAAGAAAGGAAAACCTGCCGGCAAATAGCTTCCGAACGAGAAAATTCTTGGGTTTGCGTTTCTGGATAGGTGGTGTAACCTTGACGGTAAATTAGCTGCCCCTATTTAGCACATCATCCCGCAAAGGGCAATTAACAATTTAATCATAGACTTTCATGAGGGGTTGACGACACCTCATTGATTGGATATCATCCTGCGGATTTGTTCGCTGAAGAGCTATTTCCGATACTTACCCCCCCTTCCACCCGAGGAGAACCACATGGCTGTCAAAATCGCAATCAACGGGTTTGGTCGCATCGGCCGCAACATGTTTCGGGCTGCTGCCGGTTCCAAGGCAATCGAGATTGTCGCCGTCAACGACTTGACCGATCCGGCCACCCTTGCCCATCTTCTCAAGTACGATTCCGTTCATGGAATTTTTTCCGCCAAAGTCGAAGCCGATGGCGAAAATCTGATCGTTGACGGCAGGAAAATCCGTGTTCTCAAGGAAAAGGACCCCGCCGCCCTGCCCTGGAAAAATCTCGGGGTGCAGGTGGTTATCGAAGCAACCGGCCGCTTCACCGAGCGCCAAGACGCGGAAAAGCACATCAAAGCCGGCGCCGCCAAAGTCATCATCAGCGCTCCCGGCAAAAATGCGGATCTCACCGTCTGCATGGGCGTCAACGAAAAGGATTACCAGCCGAACGCCCACAGCATTATTTCCAACGCCTCCTGCACCACCAACTGTCTGGCGCCGGTGGCCAAGGTGCTGATGGAAGAATTCGGCATCGTTCGCGGCCTGATGACGACCATTCACTCCTACACCAACGATCAGCAGATTCTCGATCTGCCGCACAAGGACCTGCGCCGCGCCCGCGCCGCCGCGGTATCGATGATTCCGACTTCGACCGGCGCCGCCAAAGCGGTTGCGCTGGTACTTCCACAACTCAAGGGAAAACTGGACGGTATGGCGGTGCGCGTGCCCACCCCCAACGTCTCGGTGGTCGATCTCGTGGTGCAGACGGAAAAGAAAACCTCCGTCGAAGAAGTGAATGCGGCGATGAAGAAGGCTGCCGATGGCGCTCTCAAGGGGGTTCTGGAGTATTGTCCCCTGCCCCTGGTTTCCTGCGATTTCAACGGCAACCCGGCTTCCTCCATTTTCGACGCCCTCTCCACCTCGGTCATCGACGGCACCATGGTCAAGGTTCTGTCCTGGTACGATAACGAGTGGGGATATTCCAACCGCCTCCTCGACCTGAGCAAATTCATCGCCGGCAAGCTGTAATAGAGCCGAAAGCGCATAAAACCCTGGGGCAGGATATATACATCCTGCCCCTTGTCATTGAGCTAAATTCTTCGTGGAGACTCGGGTTATGTTCGATAAGCTGACCATCAAGGACATCGATTTCCAAGGCAAACGGGTGTTCTGTCGGGTGGATTTCAACGTTCCATTCGATGAAAACCGCGAAATCGCCGACGATACCCGAATCGTCGCCGCATTGCCGACCATTCGCCACATTATTGAAGGCGGCGGCCGCCTGATCCTCGCTTCCCATCTGGGACGGCCGAAAGGCAGCCCGAATCCGAAATACAGCCTTTCGCCGGTGGCGCCGTATCTGACGAAACTTCTCGGCAAAAAAGTCATCATGGCGCCCGACTGCATCGGCGCCGCCGTGCAGTCCCTGACCAAAGCGCTCGGCGACGGCGACATCCTGCTGCTGGAAAATGTCCGCTTCCACACCGGCGAAGAGAAGAACAATCCCGACTTCAGCGAGCAACTGGCCGAACTTGCCGACATCTATGTCAATGACGCCTTTGGTTCCGCCCACCGCGCGCACGCCTCCACAGAAGGGATAACCCGTTTTCTGCAGCCCTCTGTGGCCGGATTCCTCATGGAGAAAGAGCTGCGCTATCTCGGCCAGGCCCTCGCCGATCCCCGCCGTCCCTTCGTCGCCATACTCGGCGGCGCCAAAGTCAGCGACAAAATCCCGGTCATCGAAAACCTGCTGGAAAAAGTCGATACACTGGTGATCGGCGGCGGCATGGCGTACACCTTCCTGCGCGCCAAAGGCATTCAGGTCGGTAAATCACTGGTCGAGGAAAACCGGATCGAGCTGTCGCGCGAGTTGATGGCGCGGGCGGCGAAGAAGGGGGTCAGAATTCTTCTGCCCGAGGACCATGCCATCGCCCGCGAATTCAAGGCGGATGCCGAGTCGAAGGTCTGCACCAACGAGGATTTTCCCGCCGACTGGATGGCTCTGGACATCGGTCCGAAAACCACCGCCGAGTATGCCGGCGCCCTCAAAGGGGCGGGGACCGTCATCTGGAATGGTCCCATGGGGGTTTTCGAATTCGATGCTTTCGCCCAGGGCACCTTTGCCGTGGCCCGAGCCCTCGCCGATTCCGGAGCGCTGACGATCATCGGCGGCGGCGATTCGGTGGCCGCCGTCAACAAGGCCGGGCTCGACGACAAAATGACCCATATTTCCACCGGCGGCGGCGCTTCGCTGGAGTTTCTCGAAGGCAAAACGTTGCCGGGCGTAGCCGCCCTCACCGACAGAAAATCCTGATTTTATATTTGGGGAGAATATTCATGCGCAGACCGATGATCGCCGGCAACTGGAAACTGCATAAAAATCTGGCTGAATCCCTGGCCCTGGTCGAAGATCTCAAGGAGAAGGTTGTCGAGGTCAACGACGTCGATATCGTTGTCGCCCCAGTTTATACCGCTCTTGCCAAAACCGCCGACAAACTCGCCGGCAGTAACATTCTGGTTGCCGCGCAAAACTGTTATCCCGAAAATTCCGGCGCCTTTACCGGCGAAGCCTCCCCCGCGCTGCTCAAAGATGCCGGCTGCGCCTGCGTCATTGTCGGCCACTCGGAACGCCGACAATTATTCGGGGAGAGCGATGCGTTCATCAATCGCAAAATCAAAGCCGTCCTCGGGGAAGGGCTGACGGCCATCTTTTGCATCGGCGAAACCCTCGAAGAACGCGAAGGGGGCAAGATGTTCGACGTCCTGGCCAAGCAGATGCGGCATGGCCTGGCGGAACTCACCTCCCCCGATATGGCCAGGGTCGTTGTTGCCTATGAACCGGTCTGGGCCATCGGCACCGGCAAAACCGCCAGCGATGCGCAGGCGCAAGAGGCGCACGCCTATATCCGCGGCCTGCTGCGGGAGCAGTTCGGGGCGGATTCCGCCGAGGCGGTGCGCATCCTCTACGGCGGCAGCGTCAAGCCGGAAAATGTCGACGGTCTGATGCAACAGCCGGATGTCGATGGCGCCCTGGTGGGCGGCGCCAGTCTGAAGGCCGACGATTTTGCCCGGATCGTCCGTTTCCGCCGCGGATAGAATTTTCCTCCGGCCATTTTCACCTGATCATTTTCTCCTTTGCGCCGAGGGTATTCTGTGTTAGATTCCCAGGTCGAAAAACAAGCCGCACATCAAGGAGTTTGAAAGAGTCATGACAGCTTTCCTAATTTTCCTGCACGTTCTGGTCTGTATCGCTCTGATTATTATCGTCCTGCTGCAGGCGGGAAAAGGTGCGGAGATAGGCGCTTCCTTCGGTTCCGGGTCCAGTCAGACCGTCTTCGGCGCCGGCGGCGGCAAAAGCTTCATGAGCAAAATGACGACCAGTGCCGCCATTATTTTCATGCTGACCAGCCTTACCCTGACCTATTTTTATACGCAGCCGAACACCGTCATGCCGGCCACCGTACAGCAAACCCCGCAGGGAGCCACGCCTCTGCCGGCCCCCGAGCAGACGCCGACCACGCCGATTCCTCCTTCGGCCGTCGAGGAGCCGCAAACCCCGGCAACACCGGCCCCCGCTCCCGAACAAAAATAGACGGTTGGGCTTGGCATTTGCCCTTGACACTGGCAGTGCAAATCGTTTATATACAGGTCCTCTTGCCGAAGTGGTGGAATTGGTAGACACGCCATCTTGAGGGGGTGGTGACCAACCGGTCGTGCGAGTTCGAGTCTCGCCTTCGGCACCAGTTAAAAGCAACCTTGATTTATCAACTGGCTACAAAGCAGCACCAATAGTTGGTACACTAGGTGGTACACCTCAGAAGAAGCTCCAAGGCCTATCCTTGGAGCTTTTTTCTTTTCGTCTGTAATGGTTGGGAATCACCAGATGAAAGGTTCAAAAAAAAGCGCTTGTATGTTTCGGGGTAGTTTTGGGGTATTCTTGTCAATAGTGGCCATTTTTCCCTATTGATAACGTGTAGATGGCTAATTTTTTCGAATCTCGCCTTCACCAAAACTAAAAAGGCTGCAGTCAAACGGTTGCAGCCTTTTCTTTTTAATTTCGTGACACCCGCCGTCCACCTCAGTCCAATCCTGCCTCGCCCCCTTTAGCCGCGACAGGCAAGGGGAGCGTAAAATAGAAGGTCGCTCCCTGGCCCTTTTTACTTTCCACCCAGATTCGGCCGCCATGCGCCTCGACGATATGCTTACTGATGCTGAGCCCCAGGCCGGTACCGGGAGCGGCCGAGTGGGAGCCATCCACGCGATAGAATTTATCGAATACCCGGGCGGCTTCCTGGCGGGACAGACCGATCCCTTCGTCTTTCACGTAAACTTGATACGCACCCGGCACCAAACCGCCGCAAATTTGAACGGCGCCCCCATTGGGTGAATATTTGATGGCATTGCTCAACAGATTCTCCAAAACCTGGGTGATTTTTCCCCGGTCCAGAGACAATTCCACCGACTTGTCCTGGAGAACGATTTCGATCGCATGCCGGCCCGAATGGACGCTGTGGGTCAATCCGGTTTCCTGCACCAGGGCGTTGATGTCGCAAGACTCACGGCACAGGTGAAGTCCCCGTCCCGCCTCGATCCGACTCAGATCGAGCAGATCGGTGATGATTTCGGCCAGATTTTCCGCTTTCTGCCGTATGTAGCCAAGAAAATCCCGTTGCTGCTCCGGTGGCAGGTCGCTGCGTCCCAATAGCAATTCGGAAAAGCCGAGAATAGCGGTTAGCGGTGTGCGCAGTTCGTGCGCCGCGGTGCAGATAAATTCGCTTTTCAGCCGATCCAGTTCCTTCTGGTAGGTGATGTCCCGCAGCAGGAATGCCGTTCCGGCCCGGCAATCGTGTTCATCGGCTACCGGCAGGGCGTCCACCGTTATCTCCCGCGCCGGGCCCGAATCATGTGTCAATCTCCACTCGAAATCCTTTTTCCCTCTGCCATCGACCGCCTCTCTTAAACGCTTCAGCAAATGGCGATCGGTTATCGATTCGGATAAGCGACCGGGAAAGAGGGCTTTCTGTTGCAAACCCAGGATGCCCTCGGCCGAGGGGTTCAAAAACATGACCCGCTCTGCACCGTCGATGACGAGCAGGCCATCGGAGAGAGAATTGAAAATTTTCTCCAACCGCTCACCCACCGTCCGCAGGCTTGATTCCATTTCGATGCGTATCCTTGAAAGCGCCATTATTTTTTACAATTATTTTTTATTAATTATCATATTTCATTATCAATCGAAAGTCCAGCCTATCCCCGCGACCTTGACCGAAAAACTATTACTGTGTAAATTTGAGCACCTGTCGTGAAAGGATCCGCATGCCGCCCTTGCTTGAAGTCTCCAATCTGATGACCTATTTTTTTACCTCGAGTGGCCTGGTGAAGGCCATCCGCGGGATCGAATTCTCGCTGGAGGAGGGTGAAACGCTGGCCTTGGTCGGCGAATCGGGATGCGGCAAATCGATGACCGCACTTTCCCTTTTGCGGCTCGTTCCGTCTCCCGGCCGTATCGTGGAAGGTGAAATCCGTTTTCGCGGCAACGATCTCCTCCATATCCCCGAGGAAGAGATGCGGCGCATTCGCGGCAATCAGATTTCGATGATCTTCCAGGAGCCGATGACCTCCCTCAATCCAGTCTTTCGCATCGGCGAGCAGATTGGCGAGGTGCTGCGCCTGCACAAGGGGATGGATGATCGTCAGGCCTGGGTCGCCGCCGCCGACCTGCTGGCGCAGGTGGGCATCCCCTCGCCGGAGCGACGGGTGCACGAATATCCGCACCAACTCTCCGGCGGCATGCGGCAGCGGGTGGTGATCGCCATGGCCCTGGCCGGCGATCCGAAGCTGCTGATCGCCGATGAACCGACAACCGCCCTCGATGTGACCATCCAGGCGCAAATCATGGAACTGCTGAAACAATTGAAGGAAGAGCGAAAAATGGCAACTTTGCTGATCACCCACGACCTGGGGGTGGTGGCGGAGTCGGCCGATCGGGTGGCAATCATGAATTCCGGCCTGATCATGGAGCACGCACCTGTGCAGGCGGTTTATGCCAACCCGGCACACCCCTACACCCGCGGCCTCCTCGGTTGCATCCCCCGCCTTGGTGAAAAGAAAACGCGCCTGGCCCCGGTAGGCGGTGCAACTTCGGCCGATCTGCCGCCGGGCAGCTCCTTTCTCGATTTCTGTCCGCCGCCGTTTGCTCCCAAAAATGGTAAAATTCCGCCCCTGCGGGAAATCGAAGCGGGTCATTTCGTCCGTTGTTGGAGCGTTTAGATGGCCCCGCTGCTCGAAGTTCGCGATCTGCACAAGACCTTCCAAGTCGCCCCCGGCCCCCTCGGCGGCAAGAACCTGAAACTGCGGGCGGTGGACGGGGTCACTTTTGCTCTCCAGGAAGGGGAAACCCTCGGGCTGGTCGGCGAGTCCGGTTGCGGCAAATCGACCACGGGCAAACTGATTCTGCGGCTGCTGGAGGCCGACAGCGGGGAAGTATTTTTTCTCGGCCAGGATCTGCTGAAACTCTCGCCGCGCCAGCTTCGCCCGCTGCGGCGGGAGATGCAGATGATCTTTCAGGACCCCTACTCCTCCCTCAGTCCGCGCATGCGGGTGGTGGATATCGTCGGCGAACCGCTGCGGATTCATGGATTGGCCCGCGGGGCCGCCCTGCGCCAGGAAGTCGGCCGCCTGCTGAAAACGGTCGGCCTCGGCGAGGAGCACATGGAGCGCTTTCCGCACGAATTCTCCGGCGGTCAGCGGCAACGGGTCGGCATTGCCCGCGCCCTGGCGGTGCGACCGAAGCTCATCGTCGCCGACGAACCGGTCTCCGCCCTCGACCTTTCCATCCAGGCGCAAGTGGTAAATCTGCTGCAGGATATTCAGGAAGAGTTCGCCCTGACCTACATCTTTATCGCCCACGACCTCTCGGTCATCGAACACATCAGCGATCGGGTGGCCGTCATGTACCTCGGACGAATCGTCGAACTGGCCACGGCCGACGACCTCTACCGCGCTCCGCGCCATCCCTACACCGAAGCACTGCTCAACGCCGTCCCCGTCCCCGACCCCGCTCACCGCCGTCATCACGAACTCCTCAAAGGCGAGGTCCCCTCCCCCATTTTCCCGCCTTCGGGGTGCCACTTTCACCCGCGCTGCCCCTATGCCCGCGAGATCTGCAAGAATGTCAATCCGCCCCTGGAAGACAAAGGGGGGGAGCATTTCGCCGCCTGTCATTTCAGTGAGGAAGTTGGGAAATTCCGGACGCGATAGGTCCGATGACCTGCGGCGCTCAATCGCTTCCCGGACGACACGCTTGACATCGCGTGCCATCCTTGGCACAATCCCGCATCCTCTCCCGTCCTGCAAGGAGCCCCCCATGGGTCCCATCGACACCGTCAAGGAACGCTGCCGCAAATGTTACTCCTGCGTGCGCAACTGCCCGGTCAAGGCGATCAAGGTCCATCAGGACCATGCCGCGGTGATCCACGACCGCTGCATCGGCTGCGGCAAATGCATCAAAGTCTGCTCGCAGCAGGCGAAAGTGATCGCCGATTGCATTGAGGAAACCGAGCGCCTGCTCGCCGGCAAGCAGGATGTGGTCGCCGTCCTCGGCTGCTCCTATCCCGCTTTCTTCAACGATATCCGCCCCGGACAACTGGTCACCAGCCTCAAACGCCTCGGTTTTTGCGAGGTGCACGAGGGGGCGAGCGGCGCCGAACTGCTGGTGGAAACCTATAAACGGTTGATCGAGAACCCTGCCGAATCGCCGCTGATCACCACCCATTGCCCGACCATTGTCGATCTCATCGAGCGGCATTACCCGCAACTGCTGAAGAATCTGATGCGGGTGACTTCGCCGATGGTCGCCATCGGGCGCTTTATCAAGGCGCGGCGCGGCGACCGGACGCGGGTCATTTACATCAGCTCCTGCATCGGGGGGAAATTCGAAATCGAAGCCGAGCCGGTCGCCGGGGCGGTGGACATCGTTCTCACCTACAAGGAGCTGAGCAGCATGTTCACCCAGCGGGGAATGGACCTGACCCGCATGCCGGAAACCCCTTTCGATGGCCGCCGACCCGGCCAGGCGCGCCTCTTTCCTATTGCCGGCGGCCCCTTTCAAACCTTCGGCATTCGCAACGACTTCTTCAACCCGGAATTCGTCAGCACCACGGGAGAAGAAAGCGCGCTGGAAGTCATCAAAGATCTGGCGGCCGGGCGCATCACCCCCCGCTTGGTGGACGTTCGCTTCTGCAACGGCGGCTGCATCGGCGGTCCAGGGAAAAACAACCGGCTCACCACCTTTTCCAAACGCAACATCATCCTCAAATATAACGAAAACGACGAAACCCCCTACGCCACCGCGCCGCACTATCGGGATGACCATCCGCTGCCCGACCTGACCCGGCATTTTACCAACAAGTACAAGCGCCTGGAGCTGCCGGGCGGCGACAGCATTCGCCAGGTTTTGCAATCGCTCAACAAGTATGTCGAACGGGACGAACTCGACTGCGGCGCCTGCGGCTATTCCACCTGCCGAGAGCATGCGGTAGCCGTTTATCAGGGGCTCGCCGAGGGCGAGATGTGCCTGCCCTATTCCCTGAAACGGCTGGAGGAGAACAGCGTCAACCTGGCCCAGAAGTACGATCTGGCGCAACGGGCGTTGGCCCAGGAATACGGCAATACGGCCATTATTGGCAAGGATGCCCGCACCCTGGAGGTCCTCAAGCTGATCCGCCAGGTCGGCCCCACCCCCACCACCGTGCTCATCCGCGGCGAAAGCGGCACCGGCAAGGAATTGACCGCCCGGGCCATTCACGAGGTCAGCCATCGGGCCGATAAACCGCTGGTGACCGTGAACTGCACCACGCTGACCGACAGCCTGCTCGAAAGCGAGCTCTTCGGGCACAAAAAAGGGGCTTTCACCGGCGCGATCAATGAAAGCAAGGGACTGTTTGAAGTCGCCAATGGCGGCACCATATTTCTCGATGAAATCGGCGACATCACCCCCAAGGTGCAGGCGGAACTGCTGCGCGTTCTCGACAGCGGCGAGATCCGGCCGGTTGGCGGCAACACCGCGATCAAAGTCGATGTCCGCCTGATCGCCGCCACCAACCGCGACCTGGAGGCCGGCATCCGGGAGGGCTGGTTTCGGGAAGACCTCTTCTATCGCCTCAACGTATTCACCATCACCATGCCGCCGCTGCGCAGCCGACCGGAATCCCTGGAAGATCTGGTGCATTCTTTTCTCGGTCGGGCCAGCAAGCGCGTAAACAAACCTATTTTGGGGATCGAGGAACGGGCGATTCTGGCCATGCAACAATATCAATGGCCGGGCAATATCAGAGAATTGCAGAATGTTCTGGAACGAGCGGCGGTTCTGACCCAGGACAACGTCATTCGCCTGGAAAACCTGCCGGTGGTCTTTGCCGAACTGATCCTGCAGGGGGGCGACAGCAAGGAAGCTCCCGAGGCGATCACTTTTCGCGGCCAGCGGGAAAAGCATCTGAACCAGGTGGAAAAAGCGCTGATCAAGCGCTATCTGCAAGAGGCCGACGGCAATGTCTCCCAAGCCGCCCGACGCGCCGGAATTCCCCGGCGCACTTTCTACCGGTTGCTTTCCCGGTATGAATTGCGGGGAAAGGATTTTTCCGGCAACCGGCCCGACACCAGGTGAGCCAAATATGGCCCACCAACAGCCAATAAACTGTGCCTATCGTGACACTGCCGCTTAATCAAATTTAAGCGCCTTTTGGCCCAAATCGACCACTTTGGCTTCGATTAATTGTGTCAATTATGACACAACAACTCCGCGCCCTTCGGAATCACATCGCCCAACCAGGCCTGCCCAGGCATTCCATCCGCCCTTAATCCTCTGGCACAAACTTTGCTAAACCAAAGCACAAATATTCAGGGGTCATGAAGCAGATCCTAGCCGAACGGAAAACTGCCCCCTTACGCCGCACGGGACCTCTCTCCCCCGCGCGGCGTTTTTTTATTTTTTTCTATCGCCAAGTAGCCTGCCATCAGCTATCATATCGAGGATTTTTCGTTCGGCAGCGAGGCCAGCATGCCCAAAAGGACCACCGAAGCCCTCGGCATCACCACTCTCGAAGATATCTCTTCCCTTATTCTCCAGTCGCACGACCTGGAAGAAACCCTCGACAATATCGTTTCGCTGGTGGCGCGTCGGATGGGGACCGAGGTCTGTTCCATCTACCTGCTGGAAGAAAACGGCGCCCTCCTGCGGCTGCGGGCCAGCAAGGGCCTATCGCGCAAGGCAATCGGCAAAGTCGCCCTGAAGCCGGGGGAGGGCTTAACCGGCCTGGCGGCCGAAGAACGGCGGGTGGTGGCCATTCAAGAGCCCCAGACCCATCCCCGCTACCGATATTTTCGCGAAACCGGCGAGGAAAAATTTCATTCATTCCTCGGCATCCCCCTTTTCGATCGCAAAAGCCCTCTTGGCGTCATTGTTCTGCAGACCAAGGATCCACGGCAGTTCAGCCCGGAAGAGATCAGCGCCCTTTCCACCATCGCCTTTCAGGTATCTTCCATCGTCATCAATGCCCGCCTTCTCGATTCCATTCGGCAGAAAGAGGAGGAATCGAGCCGCGTTGCCCTGGAACTGGAAAAAACCCGCCAGACGTTGATCGGTTTGCGGGAAAAATCGCCGCAGGATGGACAAGCGGCGCTGCGCGGCATCGTGGCCTATCCCGGGGTGATATCCGGACCGGCGTATATTCTGGATGAGAGCCTCGGCTTCTCCGATCTGGTCGATGAAATTCCCCACGATGTCGGCGAAGAGCATCTTCGGCTGGACGGCGCCCTGGAAAAGACCCGCATTCAGACGATTTTTTTGGAAAAGAGGGTGGCCGAACGACTCTCCGACACCGACTCCGCCATCTTCCACACGCACCTGATGATCCTGGAGGACCGTAGTTTTCTCGACAAGGTGCGCCGCGAAATCGACTTGGGACACAGCGCCCCGTATGCGGTAAAAAAGATAGCGGGCGAATATGTCGAAGCGTTTGGTCGGATGGAGGATGCCTATCTGCGCGAGAGAGCCGCGGATATGGAGGATATCGGTCGGCGGCTGCTGGCCAACCTCGCCGGCCGGGAGGATTGCCTGCTGCAGCTCAAAACTCCCGGCATCGTCTTCGCCCGGGAGATCCTCCCCTCGGCTATGGCGGCGCTCGATCATGAACAGATTCTCGGCATCGTTACCGAGGCCGGCGAGCGCAACTCGCATGCGGTGATCATGGCCAAAAGCCTGGGAATCCCGGCAATGGTCGGGGTCAAGGGGGTCACCAAGGTCGTCGCCCCGAACGACCGCGCTATTCTCGATGCCAATTCCGGCTGTCTTTACCTCAATCCGCCGCCGCATATCGTCGAGGAATACCATCGGCTGGAAGAAGACTGCGGCCGGGAACTGAACCGGCTGGATGAATTTCGCACCGTTCCGGCGGAAACGGCCGACGGCCTGCGCATCGTGCTCCGCGCCAATATCGGCCTGGTCAGCGATGTCGACGTGGCGCTGCGCAATGGCGCCGAGGGCGTTGGCCTGTACCGCACTGAATTTCCCTATATGACGCGGCGCGATTTTCCCGACCGGGAGGACCAGTACCAACTTTATCGCCGGGTCATCGAGGGCTTCGGCGGGCACCCGGTGACCATCCGCACCCTCGATATCGGCGGCGACAAAGCTCTGCCCTACTTCAGTCCGCCCAAGGAGGACAATCCATTTATGGGATGGCGTTCGGTTCGCGTCTCCCTGGACAATCTCGATATTTTCCGCACCCAGATCGAAGCGATTCTGATGGCTGGGGTGCACGGTCCGGTCAAGCTTCTCTTCCCCATGATATCCGGCATGGAGGAGGTGCACGCCTGCAAAAAGGTGGTCGAGGAGGCGCGGCGGAATCTGCGCCGCGAAGGGCTGCCGATGGCGGACAATATCCCCCTGGGTGTCATGATCGAGGTGCCCGCGGCCGCCCAACTGGCACCACGTCTTGCCCGTGAGGTCGATTTTTTCGCCCTGGGCACCAACGACCTGATCCAGTACATGCTGGCGACCGACCGCAACAACCCGTTGGTCAACCGGTACTACGAGCCCCTGCATCCGGCGGTCCTTCAGGTGCTGGACCAAGTGACGCAAGTGGCGCAGAAGCTTGGCAAAGGTCTTTGCCTGTGCGGCGAAATGGCTTCCGACCCCCTCAATTTTCTGGTGCTGGTCGGCATGGGGATCCGCGAGTTTTCCATGGCATCCCCCTTTATCCCCCGCACCAAAGCGTTCCTGCGCGACTTCGACAGCCTGACCGCCCGGCGGGTCGCCCGCGAGGTGCTTAGCATGAACGAAACCAGTCGCATCCGGACGCATCTGATCAACGCCCTGAAATCCATCGAGAAAATCGCCTGAGCACCTCATCCTGAAGCACAAACGCCGCATTTCCCCCTTGGGAAACACGGCGTTTTCATTTTTTTTCTGCGACAAATCAGGCTTTACCCAAAGTCTGCACGCCTTTACGCCAATTGATCGGGCAGAGCTCGCCGGTCTGCAGCGCCTCCAGAACCCGCAAAGTTTCTTCGACACTGCGACCGACGCCAAGATCGTGCACCAGTTCGTAGCGCAAAATACCATTCGGATCGATGATATAAAGACCGCGCAGACTGATCCCCTGCTGTTCGATGAGGATGCCGTAGTTGCGGGCGACCTCCTTGGTGATGTCGGAGAGCAGCGGATAATGCAGGTCGCCGAGTTCCCTGCCGATCCACGCCAGGTGCGAAAATTTTGAATCGACGCTGGCGCCGAGCACTTCGGCGTTCATCTTCACGAACGCCTCGTAGTGTTCGTTGAAACCGATGATCTCGGTTGGACAAACGAAGGTGAAATCGAGGGGATAGAAGAAGAGAACAACCCATCTGCCGCGATAATCGGAAAGGCTGACTTCCTTGAATTCCTTGCCGACAACGCCTTCCATGGAAAAATCCGGGGCCAGTTGACCAACCTGCAACATACGCATATTCTCCTCGGCTGAGATATCGCTTGGCATAATGTTAATCTGCGGCGGCGGCCTGTCAAGGCAATGATGACTTTTCTGGTTATTTTTTTCGGCTGCGCGGATGGGCCTGGTCATAGATCTTCATCATCTGGTCGATGCTGACCTGGGTGTATTTTTGCGTCGTGGATAGAGATGCGTGCCCGAGCAGCTCCTGAATGGCGCGCAGGTCGGCGCCGCTGTTAAGCAGGTGGGTGGCGAAGGAATGGCGCAGGCTGTGCGGGGTGGCGTCCTTGAGGATGCCGGCGTGCAGAAGTTGCGGCTTCAACTGGCGTTCGACACTGCGCGCAGTGAGACGGCCGCCACGTTGATTGAGAAAAAGCGGCTCATCGTCGGCCGGGGCGCCCCGTTCTGTCAGATAACGGCCCAGTGCTTCGCGCGCCTTGCGACCGATGGGAACGATCCGCTCCTTGCGCCCCTTGCCGAGCACCCGCACCAGGGCCTGCGCGAAATCGATGCTGCCGACATTCAGGCCGGTCAGTTCGCTTACCCGCAAGCCGCACGAATAAAGGGTCTCCAGAATCGCCCGGTCGCGCAGCGCCAGCAACGGCGCGCCGTTCTGCCGCTCGATCAGATTATAGGCTTCGTCGACCGAAAGAACCTTCGGCAGATATTTCTCCTGCCGCGGCGTCGCCACCAGTTCCCCAGGGTTGACGGCGACAACCCCCTCGCGCACGAGAAAATGAAAGAAAGAGCGCAACGCCGACAGTTTGCGGCCGATGCTCGATTTTTTGTGGCGCTTGTGCAGCAGCGCCAGATAGCGGCGCAGCACCAGTTTGTCAACTCTCTGCGGCAGATCGTCGCCGCTCCATTTCAGCTCCTCGGTGAGGAAAGAATGAAATTGCGCCAGATCCTGCAGATAGGCGCGACGGGTATGCTCGGAGACGTTGCGCTCGACGTTCAGATGCCGGTCGAAGCGGACAATAAGTTCCTGCATGGGCGACTCGTTGAATTTTGCTTCTTGCGCAAGAAAGCAAAATGGTGGATGGCTAAGCAAGGGGCGCCAAATGCAAGACGCGCATTTTGACGACGCTGGTTGGGCGTGCGATACTTGTCGGAAATTTTGTGCCATTTTCGTCCAAGGAGGGTCGCATGTCCATCCTTTTCCTGCTGCTGGGGCTTCTTCTCGCCATCTGCGCAGCGGTCACCGTGACAAGTTTCGCCATTCTCTGGTATGACACGGCCAATCGCGAGCCGGGCCTGGTGGCCGACCGCTTCCGTGGCGACCGCCTGCTCTTTGCGCTCAGGCTGCTGGCCACGGAAACGCTCTGCCTGTTGCTGTCCGTTCTGACCCGCCCGCTCGGCTGGTTTCCGGGAAAAAGTGACGACCTTCGCGCCGCCTCCGGGCCGGCCGTGCTGCTGCTGCATGGTTTGTTTCATAATCGAGGGTGCTGGTGGTGGGTCGCCCGCCAGTTGCGCCGCCGGGGAATGGCCGTCTATACGGTCAACCTGCAGTTGTGGCATACGCCGTTGGCGGCAGTGGAAATCGTTGCCGAAAAGATCGAGGAAATAGTGGGCGAAGGGGCGAAGACGGTTTGCCTGGTCGGTCATTCGATGGGCGGGCTGATCGCCCGCCAGTATCTGCGGGAGCGCGGCGCCAGCCGCGTCGAAAAATGCGTGCTGCTCGGCGCCCCGCACCAGGGCTCCCGTCTGGCGCCCTTTGCCGCCTCGCCGACCGGCTTGATGCTGATGCCCGGCTCGGAATATCTGCATCGACTGAACGACCAACCTTTTGCCGCGGGAGTGCGCTGCCTGGCGATCTACAGCCGGCACGACAACATGGTCCTGCCTTGGGAAAGCGGCCGCCTGGAAGGCATGCCCCATCGCGAACTGAGCGGCATCGGTCATACCGCCCTGCTCTACCATCCGCAGGCGGTGCAGGCGCTGCTTGCCGAAATATACGAGGATGCTCATGGTCATTATGGAAATAACTAGCCGAAAGAAAGTGGAGATGATCGACATCACCGGCGAAGTGCGACGACACATTGCGCAAAGCGGCGTCCGTAGCGGCATTGCCCTGCTGTGCGTCCCGCACACCACAGCGGCGGTCACCATCAACGAAAACGCCGATCCGGATGTGGTGCGCGATATGGTAATGGAAATCGACAAGATCGTCCCTTTCGAGGATGGTTACCGGCACAGCGAGGGAAACAGCGCCGCCCACCTGAAAAGTTCCCTGATCGGAGCCAGTGAGATGCTGATTGTGGAAGCTGGGGCGCCGGTCTTGGGGACCTGGCAGGGGGTTTATTTCTGCGAATTCGATGGGCCGCGCCGGCGCAAGCTGAACATCCAGGTGGTGGGTTCCTGATGTCGCGGGTTTCCATACGGGCAACCTCCGATTACCGGCGGGAAACGATCGAGACGGCGCTCATCGATCTGCTCGCGCCCTTGGGCGGGATGGCGGCCTTCGTGCAACCGGGGCAGAAGGTTCTGGTCAAACCGAACATGCTCGCCGGCAAAGCGCCGGAAAAGGCGGTCACCACCCATCCGGAAGTGGTGCGGGCGGTGATCCGCCTGGCGCAACAAGCCGGCGGCGTGGTCGCGGTCGGCGATTCGCCGGGGGTCGGCACGCCGCAATTGGTGGCGGCGCGCTGCGGCATCCTGCCGGTGATTGAAGAAACTGGCGCCGTCTTTGCCCCCTTTGCCGATTCGGTGAAAGTGCGTCCGCAGGGAAAAACTTTTCATGAGCTGGAAATCGCCGGCGATCTTCTCGACGCCGACGTCATCATCAACCTGCCGAAACTAAAAACGCACCAGATGATGGGACTGACCTGCGCGGTAAAAAACCTCTTCGGCGGCGTCGTCGGCATGCGCAAGCCGCGCCTGCATCTGCAAGCCGGCGCCGACAAGGCTTTTTTCGCCTTGATGCTGCTGGAGTTGGCCGCTTTTCTTCGCCCCGCCCTGAACATTGTCGATGCAATCACCGCCATGGAGGGAAACGGCCCCGGCAGCGGCGACCCGGTGCATGTCGGGGCGCTACTCGCCGGCGCCGAGGCGCTGGCGGTCGATGCTGTGGCCATCCATCTGCTCGGCCTGCGCCAGGAAAGCGTCTGGACGCAACGGGTGGCCCTGGAAAAACTTTTGCCTGGCAGCCGTCTGGATGAGGTCGAAATCGTCGGCGCCGATCCGCGCACCCTGCGCCCCCGCTCCTTCCGGCCGGCAAAGAATACCGAAATCCATTTCGGCCTCCCCGCTTTTCTCCGTGAATCGCTCAAGCAGTCGCTGACCGCCTGGCCCAAGGTCGACAGCGACAAGTGCAAACTTTGCGGACTCTGCGCCGAGCATTGCCCGCCGCATGTCATGTCCATTGGCAACCAACGATTGAATATCGATTACAAGCACTGCATCGGCTGCTTCTGCTGCCAGGAACTCTGCCCACACAACGCCTTGTTCACCGGTCAGGGGTTGCTGTTGCGGATGAAGTCCTACCTTGCCGGCCATTGATCATTTCTCCCTTTGGACAGCGGTGCGAAGAACCGCTTTGCAGCTAGAATGAATCCGGGAGGAGGGACGGAATGGAAGGGAACAAACGTGTTCTTGTCCTCGGCGCCACCGGTTTTGTCGGCCGGCGATTGGTTCCGACCTTGCTGGCGCAGGGAGTGCACCGGAACATAATGACCAGGTTTTTTACCGCTTTTCTTTTGCTTTTCCTTGCCTTGCCCACCGCCGCCGAAAAACTCTACCGCTACCGGGACGCCTCGGGCAACTGGGCCTTTTCCGATCGGCCGCCGGCCGGCACGGTTCCCGCCGAAGTGCGGCAGGTGCGCACGGAGGGGCTGCCCGGCAGGGTCGGTCTGCGCAATCTCGGCACCCAGGAAGAACCGATCTATTACGCCGTCAACGAGTATTTCGGTCCCGTGGAACTTGAGGTGTCTCTCGATTCCGGAAGCAATGTGCGCTCCGAGCCGCCCCTTCCCTTGCATGTGATGGTTCCCGCCAGATCCGAGGAGGAAGTCGTTCGTTTCATCCCGGCCAATCCCCGCCACGGTTGGTCGTACCGTTTCGCCTACCGTTTTTCCTTTGGCGATTTACGGGCCGTCCACCGGCCGCCGCGCCCCTACCGTCCGCCCCTCGCCCCCGGGGAGAAATTCCCCGTCAGCCAGTCCTTCCACGGCGCCTTTTCCCACACCGAGCCGTCCAGCGCCTATGCCGTCGATATCGCCATGCCCGAAGGCACGCCGGTGCATGCCGCCCGCGAAGGAGTGGTGATGGAAATCGCCAACGATTTCTACGGCAGCGGCCTCGACCTGGACAAGTACGGCGACCGCGCCAACTTCATCTGCATCCTGCATGACGACGGCACCATGGCTTTCTACGCCCATCTGCAGCTCGAAACCAGCCAGGTCGCCCCCGGCAGCCGGGTGGAGGTCGGTCAACTTCTCGGCTTTTCCGGCAACACCGGCTACTCCGGCGGCCCGCACCTGCATTTTGTCCTCCAGCGCAACGCCGGCATGGAACTGGTCTCGGTGCCTTTCAAATTCGATGATGGAAATGGCGTTGGTTTTGTTCCGGAGAAGGGGATGGTGCTGCGGGGGTTTTGAAATTTCTGAGCACTTTGGTGTTGCTGGAACTGCCTGGCAACTACAACTTTTCCCCGTAAAACTTGCAATGCACCGCATCCATCATGCCCCTCGGCTCCACAGAACGGGCAGGCCTGGGGTCGAAATCCCCTTGCTGAAAGCTTTCCCATCTCGACGGTGACGATGCCGGTCGGCACGGCGGTAATGCTGTAGCCAAGGATCATGACGATGGAGGCGATGAGCTGGCCGAGGGGGGTGACGGGGGAATATCGCCGTAACCGACGGTGGTCAGGGTGACGATCGCCAGCACCGCCCGGAACGAAGCCAACCGAAACCGAGCCCCGCACAAACCTATCCTGCTGCTGGCCGTCCTCGACCTGGTCGCCCGCAGTGTCGTCAACTCCCCCTTCATCACCGTCACCGCAGACCTCGTCGAGCTCAACGAGCTGTTCAACCTCTACTGGCGCCGCACCGTCCCCCTCGGGCAGACCAGCAGCAATCGCCTTCCCCTTCGCCCGCCTTGACTTCGAACTTCCCGAATCGTACAATTCGGGAAGTTGGCGCCCCGCATCTGAGTGGGAATCGATGCCAACCACCCCCAATCAATCGGAGTCCCCCATGATCACTTTAACCGCATCCGATGCCCGCGAACACTTTGCCGACCTGTTGGAGAAAGCGCGACATACTGGGGAACGAACCGTTATCACCCGCCGCGGGCGCAAACTGGCGGCGGTGGTGTCTGTCGAGGACCTGGAGCTTCTTGAAGAACTGGAGGACCGTGTCGATCTGGCGGCGGTCCGGGAAGCCTTGAAGGAACGCGACAAGGCCGTCTCCTATGAGGAGTTTCGGAAGACCCTCGGACTCGGGGAAAAGTAACCGGTGTTTGAAATCAGGATTCTCCCCGCGGCCCAAAAGAGCCTCGTTAAACTTGCCCGGGCCGACCGCCGCCTCGCCCTTGCCATGGACAACGCCATTCGCTCCCTCTCCGGAAATCCCCGTCCATCCGGCTGCAAGCAGCTTGCCGGCTCGAAAGAGCCGCCTCTTTTCCGCATCCGAGTGGGTGATTATCGGATCATCTACGAGGTCCATGATGATGTCGTTCTGGTTTCGGTTATCCATGTCGGGCATCGGAAGGATATCTATCGGGTGCTCAAATAGGGGCACTCAGAGACACCCAGGACACCCATGGGGCTGAATAGTTATGAAGCCGGTCGCACGCGCAGCCCTATCCTGCGCGAGCGAATTCTCCAAGGGGCCAGGTTTGAAACTATCTAGAAACGGGGGAAGGATGGCGGGAACTCGGGACCGCTTGATTCATGGCTATTTCAGTGTCGATTTTGAACTGGTCTGGGACATCGTACAAAACAAAATCCCCGTTCTTCACGCTCAAATTCTGCATATCATCGAGATTGAGAGAAACTGAACGACCCTACAACCTCTCCCGAAGGCTTTGCCGGCGCGGGTGTCCGCCTCGAAAATGATCTCGTGCAGCCGGTGGCGCCAGTGGGTATCCTGCGGGGGAATTTCTTTACCGTCCCTGGACATGAGTGCGGGCTGCCGCCCGACGGAACTCCCCCCGGCGATACCGGGGGGAATTTGACACAGTTAAATCATCACCAGTTTTCCGCCAGCAATTCGAAATGCGCCTTGCCGTGGGCGCAGGCGGCGCAGGTGTCGGGAGCATCGGTCCCCTCGTGCAGATAGCCACAGTTGCGGCAGCGCCAGACCATTTTCTCCTCGCGCCGGAAGACTCGGCCGTTTTCGACATTGGCCAGAAGCGCCAGATAGCGCTTCTCGTGCTGCTTCTCGGCGACGGCAATTGCCATGAAAACCTCGGCGATATCGGCGAACCCTTCCTCGCGGGCAATGGCGGCGAACTGGGGATACATGCTGACATGCTCATGATTTTCGCCGGCGGCGGATTCGCGCAGGTTGTCGGCGGTGCAGCCGATGACGCCGGCGGGAAAGCTGGCGGTGACCTCCACCTCCCCCCCTTCGAGCATCTTGAACAGACGCTTGGCGTGTTCCTTCTCCTGGTCCGCCGTCTCCTCGAAGATGTCGGCGATTTGCACGTATCCTTCCTTCTTCGCCTTAGCGGCGAAATAGGTGTAGCGGTTGCGCGCCTGGCTCTCGCCGGCGAAGGCGGTGAGGATGTTTTTTTCGGTGCGGGTGTTTTTCAGACTGGGCATTGATTCCTCCTTCGTTGTTGAACGGTTGGGGCGCGGTTAGCGCGCCCAAGTGCGGGGAAACCCGCCCCTACGACATCATTTCTTCTTCACCCGGAACCCGGCCCGCTCCCAGCCGGATGCCTCGGTGGCGGCGGGCTTCTTTTCCCCCACCGGCGGCGGCGAAGACTTTCCCTTTTCCGAATCCGGCTGCGCCTCGCGAATGGAGAGGGCGATGCGCTTGCGCGCCACGTCCACCCCGATGACCTTGACCTTGACGATCTCGCCGACCTTTACCGCCTGATTCGGATCGCGGATATAACGGCTGGCCAGATGGCTGACGTGCACCAGTCCGTCCTGATGCACGCCGACATCGACGAAGGCGCCGAAGGCGGTGACGTTGGTGACCGTGCCCTGCAGGATCATCCCCTCGCGCAGATCGCAGATTTCCTGCACATCTTCACGGAAAGCGACCGCCTGGAATTCGGCGCGCGGATCGCGGCCGGGCTTTTTCAACTCCTCGATGATATCACGCAGCGTCGGCAGACCCACCTCGTCGGAGACGTAGCGCGTGAAATCAATGCGCCCGGCCCGTTGCGGATCGGCAGCCATTTCCACCAGCGAACAGCCGAGGTCGCCGGCCATCTGCGCCACCAGAGGGTAGCGCTCGGGATGCACGGCGGTGTTATCGAGGGGATTTTCGCCGCCGCGGATGCGCAAAAATCCGGCGGCCTGCTCAAAGCCCTTGGCGCCGAAACGGGGCACCTTGAGCAGAGCTTTGCGCGAAGCGAAGGGGCCGTTGGCGTCGCGGTGGCGGACGATCCCCCGCGCCAGCGATTCGCCGATACCGGAGACATAGGCCAGCAGCGCCCAGGACGCGGTGTTGAGGTCGACGCCGACGAAGTTGACGCACGACTCGACCACAGCGTCCAGCGATTTTTTCAGGGCCGACTGGTTGACATCGTGCTGATACTGACCAACACCTATGCTCTTCGGATCGATCTTCACCAGCTCCGCCAGCGGATCCTGCAGACGGCGGGCGATGGAAATCGCCCCGCGAATGGTCAGGTCGAGATCGGGGAATTCGTCGCGGGCGATATCGGAAGCCGAGTAAACGCTCGCCCCGGCCTCATTCACCAGCACCGCCGGCACGCAAAGCCCCGCCTCTTTCAACGTATCGCGGACGAAGCGCTCCATTTCGCGGCCGCCGGTGCCGTTGCCGATGGCCACCATTTCCGTGCGGTGCGCCTGTACCAGCCGCAGCAGCTCCGCTTTCGCCGGCGCCACCCGCGCTTCGCCGGTGTGCGGGTAGATCGTCGCGTGTTCGAGAAATTGCCCGGTCTCGTCCACCGCCGCCAGTTTCGAGCCGGTGCGCAACCCCGGGTCGACGCCGAGGACCCGCTTGCTGCCGGCCGGTGGCAGTAGAAGTAGATTTTTCAGATTGCCGGCGAAGATTTCGATAGCCGCGTCGTCGGCGCGTTTCTTTGCCTCCAGGCGCAATTCCACCTCGATCGACGGGGCGATCAGCCGGCTGTAGGCATCCTCGGCCACCGCCGCCAGCAGCGGCAGAAAAATGCTCTCGCCGCGCAGCAGTCGACCTTTCAGGCGCAGCAGAATCTCCGCCTCCGGAGCAAGGATGGAGAGGCGCAGCACTTCCTCCTTCTCTCCCCGGCGCATGGCCAGCATGCGATGCGATGGCACCACCTTCAGCGGCTCCTGGTAATCGTAGTACATCTCGAACTTGCTCACCTTGCCGGCGTGCTCCGGCGCCACCTTGGCCACGCAGATGCCCGCTTCCCAAGTGAGCTGCCGCACCACCGCCCGCGCATCGGCGTCCTCCGCCAAGCGCTCGGCGAGAATATGCCCGGCGCCGGTCAGGGCGGCGGCGGCATCGGGAACCTCCTTCTCCACATCGACAAAGGGGGCGGCGACCTCCTGCGGCGTGCCGGTTGTAAGCTCCTGCGCGGTAACAAGGTCGGCCAGCGGCTCCAATCCCCGTTCTCGGGCAATGGTTGCCTTGGTGCGACGCTTTGGCTTGTAGGGGAGATAGAGGTCTTCCAACTCCGTTTTCTGCCGGGTGGCCACAATCCGCCCCTGCAACTCGGGAGTCAACTTCCCCTGCTCCTCGATTGTCTTGAGGATGGTGGTTTTGCGCTCTTCGAGTTCGGTGTAATAGGCGAAACGCTCTTCGATCACCCGCACCTGAACTTCATCGAGTTCGCCGGTGCGCTCCTTGCGATAGCGGGCAATGAAGGGGACGGTGCCTCCTTCGGCAAAAAGAGCGACAGTGTTCTCGACCTGAAAGGGCTTCAGGCCGGTTTCCTCGGTGAGATATGCGAGAATACGCCCGAGTTGCTCCGGGGCTGGCGGCATGCGGTAACTCCTTGAATACGGCGAAAGCGCCGCTGATCATAGCTGGGGATTCTAGCACAGGCGGGAAATGAAAACAAAGCAACCTGCAACGGTTGTCACTTTCGGGAAAAACTTTAAACTTGACGAAAAACCGGTTTCAACCCGTCGCGCGGAAGGGAGGGCATCGATATGCTACTCGAAATGACACCGGAGGAGGGGCGCTTGTTGCAGGAGGTGATGGAAAGTTATCTTTCGGATTTGCGCATGGAAATTTCCGATACCGACTCCCTCGATTACCGGATGATGCTGAAAGAACGCAAGGAAAGGCTCGCTCAAATTCTGAAAAAGCTGAAGAATACGAGCGATACCAGCCGCCGGGGAACAGCGCTTGCGTAATCAATCGCTGAAAGAGCCCGATGGTCATTCATCCTTCCGGCGCTTGTCGGCGTTGATGTGCAGTTGACAGTGCAGGCAACAACGCAGACAGAGGAAGGTCATGCCGTTCATGTGGAAATAGTTGCCGCACCGGGGGCATCTGGCCACCGCAGCCACCAGAGCCACCACCAGCAATACAATGAACCAGACCGCAAAAACGGCTCCGGCCCCGTTAAAAGAAGAGGTGATTCGAAGGGTGACCCACATCATCGGCACGTAAACAAGAATCACCGTCCACAGGTACCAGCGCCGCCGACGGATGAGGCGCAAACCTGGACCGAGAGGGACTGGCGCCGATTTTGAAGCATGGTCTTCCGAGTTTTCGATCGAATCCGATCCGTCCATGAAAATTGCCCCCTTGCAATGAATTCCCTTTTGCCGGGAATTCTAGCAGGGGTATCTGTTCGACTGCAAACGAAAAGCCGAGGAAATAGTCGACAGCGACTGGTTTGGCAATCGCCGCAACCAGAAATAAATAAAGGGGCCGCAACCTTTTTTAAGATTGCGGCCCTTTTTGTTGTGTGGTGCCGAAGGGGAGACTCGAACTCCCACGTCCCTACGGACACTAGACCCTGAACCTAGCGTGTCTACCAATTCCACCACTTCGGCGAGAAGCGGAGTGTTTTATAACAGAAGGCATTGGGGTTTGCAACAAAAAAATCTGCCAACTCCTTTTCACCTGTCCTTTTCTTGCGGCCGCCTCGGCTGGACCAGCACGGTTCGATAGCGCTCGACGGTGACCAATCCGGGTCGCGCCCCTTTCGGCTTGTGAACGTATTTACCCTCCGCGATCATCACTTCCACCTTGCTATCGTCGCGTCCCCGCGAAAATCCTGCGGCAACGGCGGCGGCGAAGGCCTGGTCGGCCTCGGGCACCTCCGGCCGACCGGAGCGTTTCAGTACCAGATGGCACCCCGGCAGCCGATGGGCATGGAACCACAAATCTTCGGCGCCGGTCATTTCCCGGCTGATGTAATCGTTGGTGCGGCTGCTTTTACCCCACCAAAGCTGGAAACCGCCGGGGGTGAGCGCCTGGCGCATGGAGTCGCGCGTGTCCGGCGACTTGCGCTGCCGGGACGCGGCAATCCGCGGAAGGAGTCCGGTTTCGGCCAGTTCTCCGCGGATCGTCTGCAGATCTCCCCGGCTTTCGGCTTCGTCGAGAAAATGCGTCATCTCTTCCACCCAGGCGATTTCTTCCTCCGTTTCCGCCAAGCGGCGTTGGCCGTGTTCGACGCCTTTTTTCTTCTTTTTGTAGCCGCGAAAATAGCGCTCGGCGTTTTCCTGGGGAGATAGCCTCGGGTCCAGGGGAATGCTGATGCGCATGGGCGGATCGCTGTAGTAATCGTCAACCTCCACCCCCGGCATCCCTCGCTGGACGCGGTGCATATTGGCCAGCAACAACTCGCCGAGATGGCGCTCCCGATCGGCTTCTCCCACCCGCCCCAGGTCCTCGATGACCTTTTTCCGCCGCGCCACAAGCCGCTGTCGGGCACGAAGGATGACGGCCCGAAGTTCCGTTTTCTCCATCCCTCCGCCGGATGCGGTGATCGAGAAAAAGCGATCCGCCGCCGCCGAGGGGGAGGAAAACTCTTCCACCTCGGCCAAAGACAGATGCCGCAGAGGGAAGGCGGTCAACACCGGCTGCCCGGCAAGGTGGCCGACAACCGGATGAAACGGCCTGCTTTGCCATTCTCGACGAAAATTGGCCAGGACTTCGGCAGCCGCCGCGCCATTGGCCACCGCAGCGGATAAATCACGCGCGACCAGCGGGGACATGGGCGATACGTTTTCGAGAAGCCAGCGCTTAAAGCCATCGGCGGAAGCGGATGCTTCGGTGGGAATCTCCGGCAAAGAGCGTGACAAAAAATATCGATCCGGGGTCGCCGGTGGCCGATAAGGCTGCCCGGGCCGGGGCTCACGCGGTCCGGCATTCCGTTTGAGAAGATCGATGACGATCCCTTGGGCATCCAACAGCAGTAGATTTGCATGCATGCCAAACAGTTCGGCAACCAGCAGGTATGGCCTCCCTTCCCGCCCTTGACAGGAAAATCGGACGATGCGCTCGCCCGGAACTTTGTCGATGTTGGTGATTCGCGAAAGGCGCGAACGCAGGAGCTGGCAGAACCTGAGCGGCGTAAAGGGATTGGGCTTCTTGCCCGCAGTCAGATGCAGACGCGGCTGTCCGGCGGCAGCCCCGAGCAGCAGGCGCACCGTTTCACGACCGTTCCAGAGACGGAAAATCAGCAATTCCGCTTCCGGTTGAAAGATTTTGTCGATGCGGGCGCCGGGGAGTCGTTCCTGCAGTTCCTCGACGATGGCCTCTAGAAAGAAAGAATCCATGAGTAATCTTCTTCAATATCGGTCGGGATCTGCTATCATGCCTGGCTCTGGCTTCGCTTAAAGACTGAAATAGACTTTCTTGACAGTTTTACCGATTAATGTTACCGATATCGGCACTCTTTTCCTACCAAACAACTTCGGCAAACATTTAAGGGAGGTTTTTATGGCGGAGCAGAAATTTCATGTCGGCACCCTGGCCCTGCATGCCGGGCAAAAACCCGATCCAACCACCAACGCGCTGGCCGTGCCCATCTATCAGACCAGTTCTTATAGCTTTAATTCTTCCGAGCATGCGGCGAATCTTTTTGCCCTCAAGGAGATGGGCAATATTTATACCCGGATCATGAACCCCACCTCGGATGTTTTGGAAAAGCGCTTAGCCGAAATGGACGGCGGCGTCGGCGCCTTGGCTTTGGCATCGGGATCGGCGGCAACCACCCTGGCCGTTCTCAACCTGGCACAAGCCGGGGATAATATCATCTCCACCAGCTATCTTTACGGCGGCACCTACAATCTGTTCAATCATACGCTGGCCCGCATGGGAATCAAAGTAAAGTTCGTCGACACCTGCGATCCGGCCAATGTGGCGGCCGCCATCGACGACAAGACCAAAGCTGTATTTATTGAATCGATCGGCAACCCGAAGAACAACGTCGATGATTTCGCAAAACTTGCTGCAACCGCCCACGACCATGGTCTGCCCCTAATCGTCGACAATACCGTGGCGACTCCGGTTCTCTTCCGCCCTTTTGAACATGGCGCCGACATCATCTGCTATTCGCTGACCAAGTTCATCGGCGGCCACGGCACCAGCATCGGCGGGGCCGTGGTTGACAGCGGCCGGTTCGACTGGTCGAGCGGCCGGTTTCCCGAGTTCACCACCCCCGATCCAAGCTATCATGGGCTGATCTACCATGAGGCGCTGGGGGAACTCGCCTATATCCTGAAAATGCGCCTGACCTTGCTGCGCGACATGGGTCCCTGCCTTTCTCCTTTCAACGCCTTTCAGTTTCTGCAGGGGTTGGAAACGCTGCATGTGCGCATGCCCCGCCACTGCGAAAATGCCCTGCGCGTGGCGCAGTTTCTCGAGCAGCATCCGGCGGTCGCCTGGGTCAACTACCCGGGGCTGCCCAGTCATCCCGATTACCACCGGGCACAGAAATATCTGCCGGCCGGCCAGGGAGCCATTCTCGGATTCGGCATCAAAGGCGGAGCGGCGGCCGGCGGCCGCTTCATCGACCATGTGAAACTAGCCAGCCATTTGGCAAATATCGGCGACGCCAAAACCCTGGTCATTCATCCGGCCAGCACCACGCACCAGCAACTCTCGGCCGAGGAGCAGATTTCCGCCGGAGTCAGTCCCGATTTCGTGCGGGTGTCGGTCGGCATCGAAGCCATTGAGGACATCATTGCCGATCTCGACCAGGCACTGAAGGCCAGTCAGACCTGAGGAATTACGTTACAACAAGGGCTTACAAGATCGAGGATAAAACCCCTGCCACGGATCTATTTTTGAAATCGCCATCACCATTTCACATCGTACTGGTGGAACCGGAAATCCCGCCCAACACCGGCAACATTGCCCGCCTCTGCGGCGCCACCGGCACGGACTTGCATTTGGTCGGCAAGCTCGGTTTTTCGCTGGAAGATCGCTATCTGAAGCGCGCCGGACTCGATTACTGGCCGACGGTGGAGTTGCATCGCTGGGATTCCCTGGCTGAATTACAACGGGCTTATCCCGGCGGCCGGTTTTGGTATACATCGAAAAAAGCCGCCCGGATTTATACCCAGGTCGAGTTTCGGCCAGGCGACTTCATTGTTTTCGGCAAGGAAACGGCGGGATTACCGGAAGACCTCCTCAACGCGCAGGCCGAGCAGGCCATCCGCATTCCCATTTTCTCGCCGGCGGTACGCAGCCTCAATCTCTCCACGGCGGCCGGAATTCTTCTCTATGAAGCATTGCGGCAGGCGCAATGCTTATCCGATTCCGACTGCTGAAAAACAGAAAAGGCGCCGGTTGCGGCGCCTTTTCTTATCAAATAGAATCCAAACAATTTACAACAATCCACTTTCCAGACGGATAAAACGGCTGCGGTCGCAGATTTCCGGCAAGGCGTCGATTTCCTGCAGGGCTTTACGGATATTCGCCTCGCGCGCCTCGTGTGTCATGAGGACGATCGGCACGGCGCCACCGACCTGCCGCTCCGGTTGGATCATTGAATTGATACTGATATCGTGCCGACCGAGAATACCGGCAATTTTGGCCAGAACACCGGGTTTGTCCAGGGCGGCAAAACGCAGATAATATTGCGTTACGATCTCGTCCATCGCCTTGATCGGCAGATCGCGAATCGCCTCGGGCCGGTAGGCCATCGCCGGAGTGCGCCCAGCCGAGCTGGTGAGCAGATTGCGCGCGATCGCCATGACATCCCCCATGATGGCGCTGGCCGTCGGATCCATGCCGGCGCCACGCCCGTAGAGCATGACCGGGCCGACAAAATCCCCCAACAGGCGGACGGCGTTGAAAACCCCGTCGACATCGGCCAAAGGATAGTTCAGCGGAATCATCGTCGGATGCACCCGCGCCTCGATCTGGCCGTCGCTCATCTTGCTGATGGCGAGCAGCTTGATTTTATAGCCGAACTGACCGGCGAACTGGATATCCAGGGCCGAAATATCACTGATCCCTTCGGTGTGGATATGGTCGAACTTGACCCGGGCGCCGAAGCTGAGGGCAATCAGGATGGCCAGCTTGTGCGCCGTATCGATGCCCTCGATATCGAAGGTCGGATCGGCCTCGGCGTAGCCATTGGCCTGGGCATCGCGCAGGACTTCGGAAAAATCGGCGCCATCGTTGGTCATCCGGCTGAGGATATAATTGCAGGTGCCGTTGAGGATGCCGAGGATGCTGCGAAAGTTGTTGGCGCAGAGATTTTCCTTGATGGCGGCGATGACGGGAATGCCACCGGCCACAGCCCCTTCGAAGAAGATATCGCCCCCCTTGCGGGCGGCGGCGGCGAAAATTTCGTCCCCGTGCAGGGCGAGCAGGGCTTTATTGGCGGTGACCACGTGCTTGCCGTTGGCGATCGCCCGCAGAACAAAGGTCCGCGCCGGTTCGTAGCCGCCGATCAGTTCGATAACCAGGTCGATATCCGGATCGTCCAGAACTGCTTCGGCCGAAGTGGTCAGAATTCCCGAGGAAATCGACACACCGCGGTCGCGAACGATATCAAGGTCGGCAATGCGCGCCAGCTCAAGACGAGCGCCGAGACGCTCTTCCAACAGGCCGGCATTCTGCTGAAAAATCCTTACGACCCCGGTGCCGATGGTGCCGAAACCGAGAAGCCCCACTTTAATCGATTTCATTTCCTCCCTTTCCCGGTTGGCCTGGCGGAAGATCCAATGCCTGGCCGCTGACCCAACCACACCCGCCGCCAGAGAGAAATTCTGGCTTCAGATTACCCTTAATCTTTCCGCACCATGCGTCCGCGCCGCCGGCGAAAGCTGGCATTCCATCCCCGATATCTCCTCTGCGCGAAAAATATCGGCCACCATAGCGCCCAGTTCCTCCTCCCCCATTTCCTCCAGAGGCGACAGGGCCAAGGCGATACGGGCAAATCCGGCCCGGCGACAGGCCAGCAAAACATTGCGGATCATATCGCCGTAGTGGCGACGATCAAGATGCTCCCAGCGGCCGCCGCCAACGAAAAGCGCCCAATCGGCGGCGATTTTTCCGTTGTTCATGACCAGCAGCTGCTCCCCTTCCTTGCCCACCGTTTTGCCGGCGATAAGCTTTTGACTCAGCAGACCGTTCAAGCGCCAGTCAAGCAGTGCCGCCGGTCCGCGAATCGGCCGCTCGTCTTCAAAAAAAAAGACGACAATGGCCTCCCCTTCCATGCGGTCGGCGGATAAATCCAGCACGCGCAGCGGGCTCATGCCATCTCCGACCGATATCGACGGGCAATCTTGTCCAGAATCCCATTGACGAAAGCGGGCGTTTCCTTGGTGCCGTAACGTTTACCGACCTCGACCGCCTCATTGATGATGACGTTCGCCGGAGTTTCCGGACAATGCAGCAGTTCGAAAGCGCCCAGCCGCAGAATGGAAACATCCACCCGCGCCATACGCTCCAGCGCCCAGTTGGTGGATAGGTCGCGGATCAGGCTGTCGAGTTCCTCCTGGTGTCGCCCTACCCCTCTGGCCAGATCCTCGGCGAATTTTCGTATTTCGAAAGGAACCTGGTCACTGAAATCCTCCAGCGGATCGCCGAGGACATCGTCCTGAAAACGGAAGGTGCTCCAGAAATCTTTCAGCAGCACATCCAGATCGGTCTGATCCGGCAGGCTGTAAATAATCTTGAGGGCCAGTTCGCGCCCCGTACGCCGGGAACCTTGCATAAGCTAGAAACTCTTCAGGAGATTGACCATTTCGATAACCCCGACCGCCGCTTCGGCGCCTTTGTTGCCAGCCTTGCTGCCGGCGCGTTCGATTGCCTGCTCGATATTGTCGGTGGTCAGCACGCCGAAGGCAACGGGAACCTCGGCTTCAAGGCTTACCGTTGCAATCCCTTTGGAGACTTCGGCCGCAACATAGTCAAAATGCGGCGTCGACCCGCGGATAACCGCGCCCAGACAGATGATGGCGTCATATCGTTGCGAAGTCGCCATCTTCTTGGTGGCCAGAGGAATCTCGAAAGCACCGGGCACGCGCAGCACCTCGATGGTATTCGCATCCACGCCGTGTCGCACCAAGGCGTCTATCGCCCCTTCCAACAGGCGTTCACTGATGAAACTGTTGAACCGACTGACGACGATGCCAAACCGCAATCCGGTGGCATCCAGTTTTCCCTCGATGAACCTGGTCATTTTCCACTCCATTCAAGGATCAAAGGTTTTCCAGCAGGTGCCCCATTTTTTCCCGCTTGGTCTGCAGATACTTGAGGTTGGCGCCCGTAGGCTCCATCTGAAGGGCGACGCGCTCGACGATTTCCAGACCGTAACCTTCAAGGCCGACGATTTTGCGCGGATTGTTGGTCATCAGGCGAATCTGGCGCACTCCCAGATCGGCCAGAATTTGTGCGCCAATACCGTATTCGCGCAGATCGGCTTTGAAGCCGAGAATTTCGTTCGCCTCCACGGTATCGTGCCCCTGATCCTGCAAAGCATAGGCTTTGAGCTTGTTGATCAGGCCGATTCCCCGCCCCTCCTGGCGCATGTAAAGGATGACCCCCGCGCCCTCCTTCGTCACCTGGCGCATGGCCGCATGCAGCTGATCGCCGCAGTCGCAGCGCAACGAACCGAAGACATCGCCGGTCAGACACTCGGAGTGGACGCGCACCAGCACCGGCTTTTCCGGATCGATTTTACCGAGAACAAGCGCGAGGTGGTGCGCCTGATCGACATCGTTCTCATAAGCAACGGCACGAAACACGCCGCCGAAGGGGGTGGGCAAAATCGTTTCGGCGGCCCGGCGCACCAGCTGTTCTTTATGCATGCGATAGGCGACGAGATCGGCGACGGTGATGATCTTCAAACCGAACCGTTCGGAAAATTCCTTCAGCTGCGGCATGCGCGACATGGTGCCGTCGTCGTTCATGATTTCGCAGATCACCCCGGCCGGTTTCATGCCGGCCAATCGGGCCAGATCGACGGACCCCTCGGTTTGTCCGGCCCGCACCAGCACGCCGCCTTTCTTGGCCCGCAAGGGGAACACATGTCCCGGACGCGCCAGATCGAAGGGCGTGGACTCATCGGCAATCGCCACCTGGATGGTGCGCGCCCGATCGGCGGCCGAGATGCCGGTGGTGACCCCCCGGCGCGCTTCGATGGAGACGGTGAAAGCGGTGCCGAAAGAAGACGAGTTCTCCCGCACCATCAGCGGCAATTCCAGATAATCGGCGCGCTCTTCGGTGAGGGAGAGGCAAATCAGTCCGCGCCCTTCATGGGCCATGAAGTTGATCGCCTCCGGGGTGACCATTTCCGCAGCCATGGCCAAATCCCCTTCGTTTTCCCGGTCTTCATCATCGACCAGGATAACCATCTTTCCCTGGCGAAAGTCTTCAAGTGCGGCTTCAATTCTGGCTATCGGCATTCCCTGAATTTCTCCTTGGCAAGCTTGGGACTATGTCACAGAAAATTATGCTTGGCAAGAAATTGGAGGTCCAGTGCAGACTTGCTCCCGTCCCCTTCCCTGCCCCGCAACAGGCGGTCCACATACTTGCCGATCAGGTCGGTTTCGATATTGACCCGGGTTCCCGCCTGGCAATCGCGCAATGTCGTGGCTTGCAGGGTATGCGGAATCACGGCCAGGGCGAAAGTATTGTTGTCGACGGTATTGACCGTCAGGCTGATCCCGTCGATGGCCACCGACCCCTTTTCGACCAGCAGACGAGCGATAGGCGCTTCAATGTCGAAGATGAATCGTACGGCGTTGCCGTCGCGCGTCCGTTCGCGCACGGTCGCCACGGCATCGATATGGCCGGTGACCAGATGCCCGCCCAGGCGGTCGGACAGACGCAAGGCGCGTTCCAGATTCACCGGCGCACCGGATGGAAGGGCGCCGAGGGTGCTGCACTGGAGGGTTTCGGGCGAGACATCGGCGCTGAACAGGCCATCTCCGCAAGCGACGACGGTTAAACAGACACCGTTGACGGCAATGCTGTCGCCAATTGCCACTTCATGCATCGGCAGATGGCAGGCAACACTCAGCCGGGCGCCTTCACTGCTGCGCCGCCATTGCCGAATGCTGCCGAGATCCTCGATCAGGCCGGTGAACATCGCCGGACTTCTCCTTCGATAAGCGTATCGTCGCCACAGCGGCCGACCCGGACATCGTCGAGCCGTACGGCATCCGACAACCGCTCGACCCCCGCGCCGGCAAACAACCCCGGTCCCTGGGAACCGCCAAGGAGCAAGGGGGCAAAAAACAACAGCACACGGTCGACAATACCCGCCTGCAGAGCGGCGGCGTTAAGACGGCTGCCGCCCTCAAGAAGGATGCTCTGCAATCCTCGGCTGCCCAACTGCCCCAGCAAATCGGCGAGATCGAGTCTTCCCGCATTTTCGGCCACCGGCAAGATCTGTACGCCCCGTCGATTGAGGCGTTCGATTTTATCCGCCGGTGCGCGGCCGCCGACAACCACCAGCGTTCCCGCCGCCAAGCTCGGATCGAGAACCGCCGCCGATTCCGGAATACGCAATTCGGCGTCGACCACGATGCGCAGCGCGTCGCGTCCGCCGTCGGGCAGGCGCGTGGTCAATCTGGGATTATCCTGCACAACCGTGCCGATGCCGACCATGACGGCATCGACCACGTTGCGCAGGCGATGCACCGTCAACCGGCTTTCCTCCCCCGAGATCCACTGCGAATCCCCGGTAACGGTGGCGGTGCGGCCATCGAGGGTCATGGCCGCCTTGAGAATGACATACGGCAAGCCGGTGGTGGTGTGTTTGGCGAAGGGAGCAATGAGTCGCCGGCATTCCGCCTCGTTAATACCGGCGACCGCCTCGATGCCGGCGGCGGCAAGCGCCGCCATCCCGCCGCCGGCAACCAGCGGATTCGGATCGATGGCGCCGACAAAAACGCGCGAAATCCCCGCCTCGATGACCGCCTGGACGCAAGGGCCGGTGCGGCCGCGATGGCAACACGGTTCCAGGGTAACGTAGAGATCGGCTCCACGACTGGCCTCTCCCGCCTGTCGCAGGGCAAAGATTTCGGCATGCGGCTCGCCTGCCAGGGGATGAAAACCTTCGCCGACGATCCTCCCGTCGCGAACGATCACCGCACCAACGGGCGGATTCGGCTGGGTCCGTCCTTCGCCCCGGCGCGCCAATTCAAGGGCGCGCAGCATATAGTGCTCAGGAGATTGCATTGCTCAAATCGCGGGTGACGTTTGCGTTCAATCCGGCGCTCCCTTTTCCTTTTCCCCCTTGGCCAAAAGGTCTTTGAGCTCGGCCATGAATTCGTTGATATCCTTGAATTGCCGGTAGACGGAGGCGAACCGCACATAAGCCACTTCATCGATGCCATGCAGGGCATCCATGACGGCGCGGCCGATGCGACTTGCGGCAACCTCTTTCTCACCGCTCTCCTGCAAAGAGATCTCCAGACGATCGACAACCTTCTCGATGGTCCCGATCGATACCGGCCGCTTTTCGCAGGCCCGCTGCATACCGGCGATGATCTTGTGCCGATCGAACGCCTCGCGCCGCCCGTCCTTCTTGACCACCAGGGGCAGCGCGTCTTCGACCCTTTCATAGGTGGTAACGCGCCGGCCGCAGTCGATGCATTCCCGTCTGCGGCGAATGGAATTGCCCTCTTTGCCGAGGCGGGAATCAATCACTTTGGTGTCGGGGAAATCGCAGAAGGGGCATTTCATGGGATTGTCTCCGGCAAGGGCGAAGCGAAAGCAATTGCGGCGATTCCCGCTTCCTGCAGCATTTCCAGGGAAAGGTGGTCCGGATAGCCTTCGAGATAGACGATGCGCTCCACCCCGGCATTGATAATCATCTTGGTGCAGATGAGACAAGGGGAATGGGTCGTGTAAAGACTGGCGCCGCCGATATTCACCCCGTGCTTGGCGGCCTGGATGATGGCATTCTGTTCGGCGTGCAGGCCACGACACAGCTCATGCCGTTCACCGGAAGGCACCCCCAGTTTCTGCCGAAGGCACCCGGTTTCTTCGCAATGGGCGATGCCGGAAGGCGTGCCATTGTAGCCGGTGGCGAGGATATTCTTCTCCTTCACCACCACCGCCCCGACCTGACGGCGCAGGCACGTTGAGCGCCGCGCCACCAGGCGGGCGATCTCCATGAAGTATTCTTCCCAGGACGGCCGGATCATCTTAGCGCAGGCGGTGGGCATAAAGCGGGAATTTCCGACAGAGTTCCCGCACCTCATTCCGGATCCCGTTTAAAACCGCCTCGTTGCCGATATTCTCCAGCGCCTTGGCCACCCAGCCGGCCACCACCAGCATTTCGCTTTCACCCAGCCCGCGGGTCGTCGTCGCCGGCGTGCCGATGCGAATGCCGCTGGTGACGAACGGCGAACGGGTGTCGAAGGGGACGGCATTCTTGTTCACGGTGATGCCGGCCTTCTCCAGCGTTTCCTCGGCCACCTTACCGGTGATTTCAGAACCGGTGAAATCAAGCAGCATCAGGTGATTGTCGGTGCCGCCCGACACCAGTCGAAAGCCGCGCTGGGTCAGCCCTTCGGCAAGCGCGCCGGCGTTTTTCACCACCTGCTGTGCGTAAGCCTTGAACTCGGGCTGCAGCGCCTCCCGCAACGCGACTGCTTTGGCGGCAATGACATGCATCAGCGGCCCCCCCTGAATTCCGGGGAAGATATTGCTGTTGAGCTTCTTGGCGAACTCTTCGCGGCAGAGGATCATGCCGCCGCGCGGACCGCGCAGCGTTTTATGGGTGGTGGTGGTAACGAATTCGGCATGCGGCACCGGGCTGGGGTGCACCCCCGCCGCGACCAAGCCGGCGATGTGCGCCATATCCACCATGACGAGAGCGCCAACGGCATCGGCGATACGGCGAAAAGCGGGAAAATCGATGGTGCGCGGATAGGCGCTGGCGCCGACTACGATCATTTTCGGCCGGTGTTGCTGGGCCAGGCGCTCGACTTCCTCGTAATCGATGGTGCCGGTTTCCTTCTTTACCCCATAGGGAACGAAGTTGAACAACTTACCGGAAAAATTGACCGGCGAACCGTGGGTGAGATGTCCCCCATGCGCCAGGTTCATGCCGAGGATGGTATCTCCCGGCTGGCAGGCGGCGAGATAGACCGCCATGTTGGCCTGCGAGCCCGAATGCGGCTGGACATTGGCGTGCTCGGCGCCAAACAGCTGCCGCGCCCGGTCGATGGCCAATTGTTCGGCGACGTCGACGAATTCGCAGCCGCCGTAATAGCGCTTGCCCGGATAGCCTTCGGCATACTTGTTGGTCAGGACCGATCCCTGTGCTTCAAGAACCCGCTCGCTGACAAAATTCTCGGAGGCGATGAATTCAAGACTGAGTTCCTGGCGCTCCGTTTCCCGGCGAATGGTTTGGGCAATCTCGGGATCGAAGTCTTCAAGCAGTTCCGACATAATCCTACCTCCGACAGCGGAAAATCATCCGCCAAAAAAAATTGGCTGCAAATGGAAAGGGCAGGCTTGCGGCCTGCCCGTCCGGTTTGGAACGGTCAATCCCGCCCTTGCCTCAATTCTGCCTCGATAGCGGCTATCTTGTCCAGGCGCTTCTGGTGGCGGCCCCCTTCAAAGCGGCTGTCCAGCCAGACTTCCACCATCCGGCAGGCTTGCTCCGGAGGTTGCGTCCGCCCCCCCATGACCAGGATGTTCGCATTGTTATGTTCTTTGGACATGCGGGCGGTAAATTCGTCGGAAACCAGCGCCGCGCGGACGTTGGGAAACTTGTTGGCAACGATGGACATGCCAATTCCGGTGCCGCAGATCAGAATTCCCTGCTGTGCCGCGCCGCGCGAAACCGCCTGCGCCACTTTTGCCCCGTAATCGGGATAATCGACGGAATCGTTGTTTATGACGCCAAGGTCGGTCACTTCGATGCCGCGCCGGAGCAGGCAGGCTTTCACCGCCTCTTTCGTTTCCAGTCCACCATGATCGCTGGCGAGGTGAATCATCGTGGGCCTCAGATCTTCCGGAACAGCAAGGAGGCGTTGGTGCCGCCGAAGCCGAAGGAATTGGACATGGCAACCCGGACCTTGGCCTGACGCCCTTCATTCGGCACGTAGTCCAGATCACATTCGGGATCCGGTTCATGGTAATTAATGGTCGGCGGCACCTCCCCACGTTCCATCGCCAACAGGGAGAAAACCGCCTCAATACCTCCGGCCGCCCCAAGACAATGCCCGGTCATGCTTTTGGTCGAGCTGACCATGACCTTGCGGGCATGATCGCCAAGCACCGATTTGATCGCCATGGTTTCGTACAAATCGTTGAAATGAGTCGAGGTTCCGTGGGCATTGATGTAATCGACCTCTTCCGGATTGACACCGGCGGTGCGCAGGGCCATGCGGATGCAACGGGCCGCCCCTTCACCGTCGGGGGCCGGCGCGGTCAAGTGATAGGCATCGCCGGTAAGACCATAACCGCAAATCTCGCCGTAGATTTTCGCCCCCCGCTTTTTTGCCGCCTCATACTCTTCGAGAACGACAATGCCGGCGCCTTCGGCCATGACGAAGCCATCGCGCACTTTTTCAAAAGGACGACTGGCGCCGGCGGGATCATCGTTGCGGGTGGAGAGGGCTTTCATCACGTTGAAGCCCCCAATACCCAGTGGAGTGATCGTCGACTCGGCGCCGCCGGCAATCATGGCATCCGCATCGCCGCGCCGGATCATGTGATAGGCGTCGCCAATTGAATGGGTGCCGGTGGCGCATGCCGAGACAGAGGAGACATTGGGTCCCTTGGCACCGTATTTGATGGAAATATGGCCGGGCGCCAGATTGATGATCAGCATGGGGATGAAAAAGGGGGAGATTTTCTTGTGACCGCCCTCGAGCAATGCCTGATGGTATTTTTCGATGGCGGGCAGACCGCCCAAGCCGGCGCCGACCAGCACCCCAACGCGCTCTGCGTTCTCTTCCGTCACCTGGAGCCCGGAATCCCGCATGGCCAAATCAGCCGCGCCCATGGCGTATTGAATGAAAAGGTCCATTTTCTTGACCTCTTTTTTATCAATGAACGCTTCCGGATCGAAATCGCGAACTTCGCCGGCAATCTGTGTCGGCAGACCGGATGCATCGAAGCGGGTGATGCGATCGATTCCGGATATTCCCTGCATCAGGGCGGTCCAGTTTTTTTCAATCCCGGTGCCGAGAGCGGAAATGGCCCCAACACCTGTCACCACGACTTTTCGCATGGTCCTTTGGCTCCTTACTATGGAAAAATGCGCCCGTAATTCGCGCCGCTCGGGCTCGATCGCCGGCGACGCGCAGTTACAAGGGCAGAAAACGAGGCTTCAGACGCGGGAGGAGGCGGTTGCCTCCTCCCCAAAGCCAATCAGGCGTGCTCGCCAATATAGTCGACGGCATCCTGCACGGTCTGGATTTTTTCAGCATCCTCGTCGGAAATTTCGATGTCGAATTCTTCCTCAAGGGCCATGACCAGTTCGACGGTGTCCAGGGAGTCGGCGCCGAGATCTTCCATAAAGGAAGCTTCGTTGGTCACCTGATCCTCATCCACACCCAGCTGTTCCGCAACAATCTGTTTCACTCTTTCTGCAATCGAAGCCATCTGCTTCACCTCCTTGGTGGTTTTTCGGGCCGATACGGGATCGACAAGTTCGTACACCGGTACGAAAAGAAGTGGGGTTACATATACATGCCGCCGTTGACGGCGACAACCTGACCAGTGATATAACCTGAGGCCTCATCTGCCAGGAACAGAACGGCATGGGCGATATCATCCGCCGATCCAAGCCGACCAAGAGGAATCTGGGCCGCCAGTTCCTGCCGGGTTTTCTCCGGCAGGGCATCGGTCATATCGGTGGCGATAAAACCGGGGGCGACGGCATTAACGGTAACATTGCGCCGGGCCAATTCCCGGGCGTTCGACTTGGTCAGCCCGATCAGACCGGCCTTGCTGGCGCAGTAGTTGGCCTGACCGGCATTGCCCATCTGCCCAACGATGGATGCGATATTGATGATACGGCCGTAGCGCTGTTTGCTCATGACTTTGGCCGCGGCCCGGCTGCAGAGGAAAGCCCCTTTGAGATTTACGGCAAGCACCGCATCCCAGTCATCGTCCTTCATGCGCAGCAACAACGCGTCGCGGGTGATGCCGGCGTTGTTGACGAGAATATCGACCCGGCCAAAAGATTCGACGGCCTGCTCGAACATGCGCTCGGCATCGCCCGGCGCGGTGACATTCCCCTGGAGGCCGATAGCCTGCCCTCCGGCTGCGATAATTTCCCGGGCGAGTTGTTCCGTACCTTCCAGATTGATATCGACGGCGACAATGCGTGCGCCGCGACCGGCCAGCGCAAGGGCAATGGACCGGCCAATGCCACGGGAAGCGCCAGTGACCAGAGCTACTTTGTCTTTCGGCATACAAACTCCTCTTCAGTCAATGAAAAGCATCCGCAAACGCGATTACAGGGCCTTGACCCCAGCGGAATCTTCGATGTTCTGAATAGTTGTACCTTTAATAATCCGTTTTATCAGCCCGGAAAGCACCTTGCCGGGACCGATTTCAATGAACCGTCCGACGCCCAGATCGGCCATACGCGCCACCGATTCTTCCCAGCGCACCGAAGCACTCACCTGGCGGACCAGAAGATCCATCACCTGTGCCGGATCGCTGTTCGGCTGGGCCTCCACATTGGTGATAACGGGCGCCGCCAACGGCTTGATTTCAATACCGGCAAGCACCTCGGCCAAACGCTCTCCGGCCGGCCGCATCAACTCGCAATGGAAAGGAGCGCTGACCGGCAACGGCAGAGCACGTTTGGCGCCGCGTTCCCGGGCCAGCACCAAGGCCCGCTCGACAGCTTCGGTGTGACCGGCTATGACAATCTGCCCAGGGCCGTTGAAATTTGCGGCAGAGACGATTTCTCCCTGCGCCGCCACATGGCAGATTTCCTCCAGAACCTCTGCGGACAACCCGAGGATCGCAGCCATGGCGCCGGCGCCCACCGGCACCGCTTCCTGCATGAAGGCGCCACGACGACGCACGGTGCGCAACGCATCGGGAAAGCTCAATGCGCCGGCGCAAACCAGAGCGGAATATTCGCCAAGGGAATGCCCGGCGACAAAAGCCGGATGGAGCCCGGTTTCTTTCTCCAGCACCCGCAACGCCGCAATGCTGACGGTGAGTATCGCCGGTTGGGTATTGGTGGTGAGCCGCAACTCCTCTTCCGGACCTTCGAAACACAGCTTAGCCATGTTGATGCCCAAAGCATCGCCGGCCTCTTCGAAAGCCTGTCGGGCGGCGGCGAAATTGTCCGCCAAATCTTTGCCCATGCCGGGATATTGCGAACCCTGGCCGGGGAATACGAAAGCCGTCATTCTATTTCAGAACTCCTTTGCGAACCGGTCCAGGCAAGTTACCACCGAACCAGGGCGGACCCCCAGGTGAAACCGCCGCCGAAAGCGTCCAACAACAAGAGATCGCCCTCCTTGATCCGGCCGCTGCGATTCGCCTCGTCCAGCGCGATCGGGATGGAAGCCCCGGAGGTGTTGCCGTACTTATGGACATTCATAAAAACCTGCTCGTCGGTCAACCCGAGGCGTTTGGCGGTGGCTTCGAGAATGCGGCGGTTGGCTTGATGCGGGATGAACAGGTCGAGATCGGCGGCGGTGAAACCATTGGCTTCAAGCGCTTCCACCGCAACTTCGTGCAGCGAACGCACGGCGACCTTGAAAACCTCGTTGCCCTGCATCTTCAGGTACGGCAGGCGGGCATTGATCCCCTCGATGGAAGCCGGATGCCGCGAACCGAAGCCTGCCTGATAAAGCAGATCCCAATAAGAACCGTCGGTATGCAGGTGGGTGGAAAGAACGCCGTGATCGCCCTCCTGCGCTTCGAGCACAACGGCGCCGGCGCCATCGCCAAAGAGAACACAGGTATTGCGATCCTGCCAATCGACGGCCCGGGTAAAAACTTCGGCGCCGATCACCAGAATGCGTTTCGCGGCGCCCGATTGGATCTGTCGCACACCGGCGTCGAGAGCGTAAACAAAACCGCTGCAGGCGGCGGAGACATCGAAAGCAAAAGCATTTTTGGCGCCCAACTGGTGCTGAACCAGGCAGGCGGTCGCCGGCCAGGGGAAATCGCCGGTGATGGTGCCGACAATGACCGCATCGAGATCGGCGGCGCCGACACCGGCCATCTGCAAGGCGCGCTCAGCGGCCCGGGATGCAAGATCGGAAGTGAATTCACCTTCCGCGGCCATGCGTCTTTCCCGGATACCGGTGCGAGTAAAAATCCACTCATCGGATGTGTCGACGATTTTTTCCAGGTCGGCATTGGTGACGATTTTTGCCGGCAGGTAAGATCCGGTCCCGATGATGCGCGCTTTTTTCATTCCTTCATTCCCCTGCGGGCCAGATTAATCTCCTGTCCTGCCGAATCGCCCGATTTCGGGCCGTTCTTGTCATAACCGCGGGTACTTTGTAGTTGTTGAACCAGTTTTTCGTTAACCCGCTTGGCAACAAATTCATGCGCCATTCGAATCCCATTCATGAGGGCCCGCGGACTTGAACCACCGTGGCAGATCATGCCGGTTCCTTCGATGCCGAGCAGCGGCGCGCCGCCATATTCAGCATAATCGACCCGCTTGCGAAATGCGGCAAAAGACGGACGTGCCAGAAGGTAACCGATTTTGGAAAGAAACCGGCCGCCGAATTCGTGCCGCAACATGGTAGCCAGCGCCTCAGCCAGCCCTTCGGAAACCTTCAGCACGACATTGCCGACAAAACCGTCGCACACAACGACGTCCACCTTGCCGTTGTATATGTCGCGACCTTCCACATAGCCGAGATAATTGAACGGCGCTCCCTTGAGAAGTTGGTGCGCTTCCCGGGTCAGTTCGTTGCCTTTGCTTGCCTCTTCACCATTGGAGAGTAGACCGATCCGGGGATTTGCCTTATCCAGCACGTGACGGGCGTAAACTTCCCCCATCAGTGCAAATTGGGCCAGATTAAAAGGTTTGCAATCGACATTGCCACCGACATCGAGCACCAGGGTCTCTGACTTCAGGTTCGGCAGGATAGTGGCGATGGCAGGACGATCAATTCCCCAGACGCGCTTGAGCACAAACATCCCGGCAGCCATCGTGGCGCCGGAATTCCCGGCGCTCACCACCGCATGCGCCTCGCCATCTTTGACCAGATTGAAAGCGACCCGGATCGACGAATCCTTTTTCTTCCGGACGGCATCCGAGGCGGAATCGTGCATTCCCACCACTTCGGTGGCGTTGCGGATCGCGATATCCAACCCCGCGGTCGAATGCTTTTTCAGCTCTTCTTCGATTTTCCCGGAATGGCCAACCAGAACAATGGAAATGCCCCATTTCCTGGCTGCAGCCACCGCTCCTTCTACTTCCACTGCCGGAGCGTTGTCGGCGCCCATGGCGTCGACCGCAACAATAATGCGTTCCTTCAAACGAGGCGCCTTTACTCTTCAGTGCCGAGGATATCTTTACCTTTATAGGTGCCGCAGCTGCCGCAGACGCGGTGCGGCTGCTTCGGCTCCTTGCATTGCGGGCAAAGGGAAATTCCAGGGGCGGAAAGAGCATCATGGGCTCGACGCATATCGCGCCGCGATTTGGACGTTTTTTTCTTAGGCACTGCCATGGCAGAGAGTCTCCTTTTATCAGCGATCGGGCAGACGTTGCCCGTCAGAATATCTATCCAGGGGGGTATATTAAAAGACAACCCGAAGGGGGGGCGTCGCTATCGATCTTTCTTCTTTTCAACCTTGAAGTTCTTTAGCGCGCCAAACTGGTTGCGAAGTTCGGGCTGGCTGCAATCGCACGTCGATTGATTCAAATCTATTCCGCATTGCGGACAAAGCCCGCGACACTCCATGTTGCACAAAGGCTGCAACGGCAGGGACATGAGAATCTGCTCCCGGATGCCATCGCGCAAGTCGATCTCCTCGCCCTGAAAAGGGATCAACCCCAAGTCCTCGGCACTGAGCTCGACCTCGTCTTCCTCCGAATCCGCGGCGGCCTCCGGCAGTTCACGGGCATAGGCGAGGCTGAACGGGATGGCCAAAAACGACTCGAATGATTCCAGGCAACGGCTGCAAAAGAGACGAATACTGGTTTCTATCTTACCTTCGACCTCAATCAACTCATGGACGCGAATAACGCGCAAATGAATGCTCAGGGGCGCAACGAATCCCTCTACAGCCCCGGCCTCGGAAAGCCCGGGGAAATTTTCCACGTCTTCCAAAAAGTCGAGAGTCAACCCGTTTTCTTTTATATCGTCGATACGAATTCGCATCGAAAAACTCCCTGGTCCGGCTCGGAGACGGCTAGTATAAGGACCTACTTTGCTTTGTCAAGAGAAAACCTGCCCCTCCCGCCAGGCTGGCAAAGACTCTCTATTAGCGTATTCCCCGTTGATTTGCAAGAGATTAATCTTCCCCCGACGTCCTTGCAATTCCGCGACGCCATAAGGTAAAAAAGACGAAAATATCTTCTCATCTCACCTTAACTCAGAGTAGACGATGCCCCATTCGCAGGCAAGTCAGGCGCTCGCCCGCCTGCTGGAGATCATGGACCGGTTGCGCGCCCCGGAGGGGTGCCCCTGGGATGCCGCCCAGACGCCCGAAAGCCTCTGTCCTTACATTGTGGAGGAAGCCCACGAAGTCATTGAAGCCATCGAGGCGGGAGAACCCGCGGCGATTTGCGAGGAGTTGGGAGATCTGCTCCTGCAGGTCGTCTTTCAATCGCGTATTTTTGAAGAACGCGGGCATTTCGCCATGGCCGATGTTTGCGAAGCGATATCGAACAAGCTGGTGCGCCGGCATCCGCACGTTTTCGCCGGGCAGAGCGTTCGGGATGAAAAGAGTCTGGCCGCCCAGTGGGAAAGGATCAAAGCGGAGGAAAAAGGAGCGCCGGCAACCTCCAGTCTTCTTGATGGGGTGCCCCGGTCGCTCTCAGCGCTGCACCGAGCACGCAAAATCAGTGAAAAGGCGAGCCGGGCCGGCTTCGATTGGCCCGATACGGCCGGTATTTTGCTGAAGGTGCGGGAAGAGTGGGCCGAGTTGGAAGCAGCACTCTCCCAGCGCGACCACAACGCCATCGAAGCCGAGCTGGGAGATCTGCTCTTTTCTTTGGTCAATCTCGCGCGTTTTCTCGATTTTGAAGCAGAGGGCGCTCTGAATAAAACGATTTCCCGCTTTCAAAAGCGCTTCCAGCACATCGAAATGCGCCTGAAACAAGAAGGCGTCTTTTTGCAGGACTGTTCACCAGAGAAACTGGATGCAATCTGGGAAGAGGCAAAACAGTTAGAGAAGACCAAGAACTCGCGAACAAATGAAAAGCAATGATCTTTCAAGAGCATTCCGCCCTTTTCCACAAAACTTGTGGAAAAGCTGTTGAAAACAATGTGCATAACCGGACAACCGCTTGGCTTTCCCTGATGACTGACATCTTGCCCATTTTTTAAACATTTTAATTTCTTCTTTGAAATCAGCAATTTACCAAATATGAAAAAAAATTCACAGATATGCATACAGCCAAGACGAATTAGAAATTAATTTTTCCTTAGCGGGGTTGCAAAAGTGTTAATAAAACTGCTGGTCATCTTCATCTGCGTACCCGCAATCGAGCTTTATTTCATGCTGCAGGTCCACGCACTGATCGGCCTTGGACCAACTATCTCCTTGATTTTGCTCACCGGGATAGCCGGCGCCTATCTGGCCCGACTGCAAGGTCTGCAGGTACTGCGCCGTATGGCGGCCGAACTCGAATCGGGGCGGCTGCCGGGCAACGAACTCCTCGACGCCGCCATGGTCCTGGTGGGCGGCATCCTGCTGCTGACCCCAGGCTTTTGCACTGACCTGATCGGCTTCGTCTTCCTTGTTCCCGGGATCCGAACCGGGGTCAAGCGGCTCATAACACCCTTTCTCCGGCGGCTGAGCCAAAGGAGCGACATGCGGATTTATCGCCCCTGATTTATAGACAATCGCTTTGCTGGTTTTGCCGGGCGCATAAAGGATGGGGAAGGCGGCTTCGGCGCTTCGGTCAAGGGGCCGGGAGGTAGTCGTACTCGGGGACGGCGGCGTAAACCTCTGCCGTTTGCGGCCGGTGGCTGTCGGGGAGGGGAGCGAGCAACAATGCGATCTCTCCGTTGGCCAGAATTTCCGCCGGCCGTGGCAGAGGCGCACCGGGGCGCGGATAGAGATAGGGCAAGGAATAGGTATGGTGAACCGGGGCGAAAACCGCCCGCTCGGTTTCCCGGGCAAAGAGCGACACCCCCTGGCCGACATAAATTATGCCGACGACCAGTGGCAGCGCCACCTGGGCGACAAAATGAAGCAGCAGACCAAGGCGTCGCCCCCAAGCTTTTTGCATCGAAATCAGGCGCTGAGGCAAACGGTCGGAAAGCAGTCGGCAAAGGGATATGACGACGACATAGATAGCAAAAAATCCCAAGGCAAGGTGAGATTTCATGATGTCTCCCGAGGGGCGGAAAAAAAGATTAATGCCCACCGCGCCAAATTACTTTATTGCATAAAACGCCTTTTCACAAGCTCCGATCGCCACCTCGCCAGAAAATCAGGCATCTGTTCGGCATATTGCCGGGAAAAAAGGCGTCATTCTCGGAAGAACAACGCCCTCATGACCTTGCGATCAGACCCGTGGAATCAATTCTCGGGCAGGAAATGCTTTTCGTACAGGTCTTCCAGTGCTTGCAGGTGTTTGGTCTCGTCATTGTAGATGCGCTCGAAAAGGCTCGCCATCGGCGCTCCGCTGCAGCCCTGGGTCATGCGTCGGTAAAATTCGAGGGATTCCTTTTCCAGATGGATGGCGTACGCCAACGCCTGGCGGCCGTCGGCATTGGGATCGATATCGCTCTTTTTCAAGGCGTAAGCCAGGTTCATCGTCGGAACCGGATGGTCGAGCAGGTGTCCCGCGATTTCCCCGTCAACCAGAGCCTTCTCCAGTTGATGCTTGTGCTCCAGTTCATCCAGAGCAGCATCCCGGATGATCAACCGCGCCGTCCGGTCCTGGAGCTTGCGCAGGGCGGCCAGGTAGTGGCGAAAACCCTTCTCCTCCATTTCGACCGCCATTTCCACGGCTGCTTCAAATGTATAACAAACCTGTTCCTGCGGCATGGTTGCTGACCTCCTTTTGAACTGTCATCCGACCGTTTTCACTGAGGGAATCCTGAGGCTGCAATTACTACCACAATGATGAGAGAATCACAACCGTGATTCACGCAGTTTTGCATCCGATGCGGAAAACTTCCGGGTTGCGGGGAAGATGCTTTCATGATAATACCTTGCCCCCATGTTGAAACGAATCCTGAAATTTTCTTTTCCGCCCATGCTGGCGCTCAGCCTTGCCCCCTGTCCCGGTTTCGCCGAGAACCCGTCGGTGGAGACCCTGACGGCCGCCAGTCACCGGGAACTGAGCGCGTTCTTCGCCACCCTCGATTACAACTGGGAATCGGTGACCGAAGGGGTTCCACCCATCATTCTTCAGACCTTGCCGTCCGACCTTCCCGAAATACGCCAGCCCGATGAAAAAAAAGAGATCTTTTTTCTCACCCTGCTGCCCATGGTCCTGTTGGCCAACGAAGAAATCAGCCGGAAACGGCAGGATTTGGAGGCGATCTTTGCCGCCAGCGATCAAGGGGGGCTTATCGCGCAGGAAGATCGACAACGCATCGCCACCATCGGCGCCGAATATGCGGTGGAACAAGATCCGCTGATGGATATAGAGGGGCGCAAACGCCTGCTGCAACGTCTCGATATCATCCCCCCCTCCCTGGTGCTGGCCCAAGCGGCCAATGAATCGGGGTATGGCACGTCCCGTTTTGCCCTGCTTGGCAATAATCTGTTTGGGGAATGGACCTTTGCCGCCGGCACCGGGATTGTCCCGATCAACCGGCCGGACAACCAGACCTATGAGGTCCGACGTTTTCCCAGTCTTTACGCTTCGCTGAAATCCTACATGAAAAACCTCAATACGCATTGGGCGTATCGTTCATTCCGCGAACAACGGGCGCAAATGCGCGCCGCTGGAATCCCCTTGCGGGGGGTCGATCTGGCCAGTGGCATAGAATCCTACTCCATCCGGGGGAAGGACTATGTCAGAGATATCCGCACCATTATCCGCCGCAACCGATTGCACCTGGTTTCCTCGGCCACCCTGCGCGATGCTCCCGCAACCACCGGCGCGGGGCTGCTTTCCTCTCGCCTCAACCAACCATCCCGACGGACCCCTGCTCAACCATAACGCTTTTTGCAGTTAACCAAATGTTGAACGCGGCGAGAGCGCTTGCGGCAAGGCCGCAGCTGGTGCGTTTTCGCGGCGCCATCAACCCTCCTTCACCCGACTGCGCAGATAACGGCGAATGCTATTGCGGGCTTTCGGCGTGACCGCCCACTCCAGCCACTTGGGCAGCACCTGGGGAGAGGCGCCGCGCTCGACCGCTATCTGATCCCCATCCATCAACCGCGAGCGCAGCAGACGGGTTTGTCCGTTGATCCGCGCCCGCAGGGCGCACAGACCCAACTCCTCGTGGATGTCAAAGGCAAAATCCAGGGCGCTGCTGCCTTCCGGCAGAGTGCGGGTTTCGCCGCGCGGAGTATAGACCTGAATGGATGCCGAAGCCAGCCGGAGGCTTTCGGTGTCGAAGGCCGACTCCCCCTCAAGGAGAGAGCGCATCAGATCCTGAAAGTTTGCCTTGCGAAATTCGAATCCGGGGGCGAGCACCCCTCCTTCATTGAAGCGAGCGAGTTTGCGGGTGGTGATTTCGACCCGCATCCGGTTTTGCCCGGCCTGCACCGTCGTTTTCAGCGCCTGATAGCCGAATTGCGAGGTAACGTGCAAATGGTCGCGCAGCTTTCCCGGAATCGGCGGGAAAAGCCCGTGCAGCAGGCCCAGCGCCATATACGCGTCCATGGTGCGGTCGACCTGAATTTCCAGGGTGTAAAGAGCCGCCAGCCCACGCTGCATTTCCTGGGCGGCGGCAATAGAAAAGGGTCGCCAACGATCTTTCAGCAATACGGGAATTTTATGGTGTTCGAAGCTGTTGTTCAGCGCGGTGCGAACCTTGCGCAGGGCCGGCTCGGCATCGACCTGCAAACGGGAGATCGTCGCCTGGTAACGTGAGCTGCGCCGCGGATAGAGAACCTTCAGGGATAACGCATCCAACTCCGAAGCGACAGAGCCCATGCCCAGATGCCGGGCCAGGGGAACATAAACGGAACGAGTCTCCTCGGCGATCAGCGACTGCTTGTCCGGATGCAGGGCGCTGATCGTTTGCAGATTATCCATCCGGTCCCAAAACTTCAGACAAAGCACCCGGACATCTTCGATCGCCACCAGCAGCTGCTTGCGATAGGTTTCCGCCTTGAGGACCTCCCGGCTGAGGTGCTCGGAGCTGACCTTGGTCAATCCATTCACCAGCAAAGCGGTTTCACTGCCGAAACCGGCTTCGATCTGCGCCTGCGTCGTTGGGCTGTCTTCGACCACATCGTGCAGCACCGCCGCCATCACCGAGGCGAAATCCATCCAATGCCGAGCCGCCAGGTGCGCCACCCGCAACGGATGCACGATGTAGGGTTCTCCGGATTTGCGCATTTGGCCGGCGTGGGATTGCTGCGCCGAAGCCACCGCTTGGTGCAAAGAGGCAATTCCGCGATCAAGTTCCTGCTCGCTCAGCCCCCCACCGTAATGGGTGACCAGAAGCTCCATGATTTCACTGATCAGCCGCTGCTGGTAAGGTCCATTGGATTTGGGCAATGTTCTTCTCCACCAACGATTATGGAAAGCTCGGATGGCACAATGCAATCCAAAGCGCCTATGGTAAATGAGATCGCGACGGTCGGCAACCTGAATCGATTCGCACCGGTCGCGCACCGGTTTGACAAGCACGAAGACGCCATTAATCTGTGAGACAGCACTTTCCAAAGGGGGCGACCATGCGACAAGAGCGGATTGAAGCCATTCGCAAGCATCTGATCGAGATGCGGGAAAATTTCCTGAAGGATTTCAGGCAACAGAATGCCGAGGCCGCCGAACTCATCGATGCCGGCGTTCCCGACCCCGGCGATCAGAGCATGAACGATTATCTGACCGATTTTCTCCATCTGCTCAGCGACGGCAAACGCGAAGAAATCATCGCCATCGACGAAGCGCTGCTCCGATTGCAGGAAGGCGCCTACGGAATTTGCCAGCGCTGCGCCGAACCGATTCGCATCGAACGCCTCGAGGTGCAGCCGTACACACCCTACTGCATCGCCTGCAAGGAAGATCTCGAGCATGAAGAAGCCCAGCGCAGCGGTCGTCCGGAGTTGGGGAAAATGTGAAAGTTGCAACTTAAGTTACGATTTTTCAGACCTTAGTTGAATTGCCCGGCCCAGCCATCTTGGTAATGCTTAATTAAATACATTACCAGGTGAGGCCGACCGATGAACAAGTCCTTCATTGTCTTGATGATCTTCTTCCTTCCCCTCCTGATCACCTCCGGGGCCAGCGGCGCTCAGTTCAGCCTCTGGCCAGATGTCCAGGTCGAACTCTCGGGGGACTTCATTGGCGGTTATTTCAGCGATAAGGCTTTAAAGGCGTCCTCGGGCAGGGAAACCCAAATATTCAAAATGTCGCGAGGACTGCTTGGTTTCGAGGCAATCCACGAAAGTGGATTCGGCGGGCTCTTCGAATACAATTTCACCGCCGACGAGCCGAAAAGAGTGGACGGCAATGCCGCGTATGTCGATTACTACAAGAATCTTGGCACCGAACTGCTCTATTACGGCGATTTCAAGGCGCGCAACGCCTACGCTTTCTGGCGATACGAAGGGTCATGGCTCGATTCCCGAATACGCCTGGGGCGCATGGTCAATATCATCGGCTTCGAAGAGGATGAGGTGCACTTCTGGGGGCGCAACGATTCGCCCCATGCCCACTATCTGACCAAGGAAATTCTCAACGGCATTGCCGTCTCGACGGCGACCTCCTGGCTGCGCCTGGAGACAGCGATCCTCAGCGGCCGGGGACGACCGGACAGCGACTACAACTGGTACCTGCAGGGGCAGACCGACCCCAACACCAAGGGGAACAACACCCCGGTGTTCGAAGCGGAAGTCGCCCTGAACTGGCGGGAGTATATCGAAATTTCCGGCGGCTATCACCAGAGCAAGACCGGCAGCGCGCCAGGGGGGCTGTTCAGCGGCAAGCACAACGACACCCGGCAACTGGTCGGCGCTCGCCTGCAGACCGGCTATCTCGGATTTTGGCTCAACCGGATCGTGCTGCTCGGCCAATTTTCCCGATTTGAAGATGGCCTTACCGAGGACGGCAGCCAGGGGAACGCCACCCCGGAGCTTTGCCAGGATCTGCGCAAGGATGGATGGTTTGTCGGCGGTGGCCTGCACCTTTTCGACCGACTGGCCCTGTATGCCACCTACGAGGAGATCGATCGCGTCGATGCCATGGTCTGGAAGGAAATCGCCAAGTTTGATTTCAACCACCCCGCCATGGACAGCATCGAACGCAGCACCATTGTGCAGGTCGAATTGAAACTGAATCCCTGGGCGACCGTGATCGGCTTTTACCGTATGATGGAATTCGGCTACCCGGAGCTTTCGCAGATCAGAGCGGAGGACAAGACGGACAAGGCGGGGGTGCAGGTGCGGGTGCAATTCTAAAGATGAATCAGCAACTTCCTTCCCGCCGAAAAACGACCACCAGGGTTTTCAGCAGAATTTTGATATCGAGCCAGAGGCTCCAGGTATCGATGTAATCGAGGTCCAGGCGAACGATGGCGTTAAAATCCTCGATTCCATTACGGCCGCTGACCTGCCATTTGCCGGTCAGGCCGGGCTTGATGCTGATGCGTCGCCGCTGCCAAATCTCATATTGGGCCACTTCATCGGGGGTGGGCGGCCGGGTGCCGACCAGGCTCATTTCTCCCCGCAGAACGTTCCAGAACTGAGGCAACTCATCGAGGCTGGTCCTTCGCAGGAACTTGCCGACCGGGGTGATGCGCGGATCGTCTTTCATTTTGAAGATGGCGCCTTTCATCTCGTTCTGCGCCATCAAGCCTTTTTTCCGCTCCTCGGCATCGATATACATGGAGCGAAATTTCCAGCAGCGAAAAACCCGTCCATTTTCACCTACCCGGTCCTGGCTGAACAACACGGGCCCCGGTGAATTTCTTTTGATCGCCAGGGCGATGAAGGGAAACAGCAGTGCGGAGACGGCAAGTCCGACCAGGGCGCCTGCAATGTCCAGCAACCGCTTGAGAAAGAGTTGTTGCGCATCGAGAGACTTGGTATGGAATGTGAGAATTGGGATTTCATGCTGGAAGAGATCCAGTTGTCGACGAGAGGCGCAAATATCATAAAATTCCAGCACCATCCGCACCGTAATTCCCATCTCTTCCAAATCCCGGACATAGTTTTCGGCATCGACAACAAGGTCTTTGGGCAGACAGAACACGACCTCATCCACCTGGTTGTTCTTGCAGATCTCCAGCAGGTCGCGGGCATGGCCGAGAACCGGGTCTCCTTCGACCTCCTTTTGCAGTTCTCCGTCCAAAGCCTGCACAAAACCGATAATTTCGAGCCCCCAATCGGCGTGTTCCTTGATGAGTTGATGAAAACGACGGGCCTTTTCCCGCGTGCCGACAATAATCAAATGGCGAGTGTTGAACCCGCGCCGGCGCAAATGACCGAGCAGCAGGCGAAGACCGATCCGCTCGATACTGAGAAAGGCAAAGGAGAAAAGGACAAATCCTCCGTAAATGGTCCGGCTATAATTCTCCCGATCGAGAAAGAAGATGAAAGCGGCACAAATCAGCCCGCCGACGATGTGAACATTCATCAGTCGGGAAAAAATATCGAAGACGAAAAGACGGCGAATGGACGAATAGAGTTGGTAACGGGTCAGCAGAAAAAACCAGACCGGAATGGCAATTATCAGAATCCAGGCATAACTGTGGAACTCGCGGACGGTTCCGCCAAAGGGTTCTCGAATCTTGTAAGCCAGGTAAAGGGCGATGAAAAGAACAAGGATATCGCCGATGACAGCAAGCCGGTTGAAAAGTTTGGTTTGCTCCTTGAGCATGGAGGTAAATCGTTCCCGCGAAGGGTAATAGCTAAAAAGATAATTTTTTGGCTCCAAGAAAGATGATAACCAAATATTTAAAAAATACAAATTATCTTTTCTAATTATTCAAGCGGGAAAAGTATTTCAGCGGTTCCAACGATAGGCAGGAGTTAAGACGAGAAAACTTTGGAATGGCAGGAGGTCAATGAGACGATGTGAGATATTTGTTACCATTTTCGGCTAAAGCCGGAAGCCGATCTTCCGGCTGATTTTGCAGTGCCGGCAAGGTGCGGTCTTTCTCCGACAGCACAACGGCATCGAGAATATCTTTCGGCCATTCGATGCCGATGTCCGGATCGTTCCAGAGGATTCCTGCCTCGGACTGCGGGTGGTAGTAAGTAGTGCATTTATAGAGAAAGTCGGCCGTATCCGAGAGGACGACGAAGCCGTGGGCAAGACCGGGGGGGATATAGAGCTGCCGGTGATTCTCGTCGTCCAACAGGGCCCCCACCCACCGGCCGAAAGTGGGCGAACCGCGCCGCACATCGACGGCGACATCGAAGACCCGTCCCCTGGCGCAGCGCACCAGTTTGCCTTGCGGCTGCTCCAGTTGATAATGCAGGCCGCGCAGCACGCCGCGCCGCGACCGCGATTGGTTGTCCTGCACAAAACGCACGGAGAGTCCGGCTTCTTCCAGCCAGCTTCGGCGAAAGGTCTCGACGAAAAAGCCGCGACTGTCCCCGAAAACTTGCGGCTCGAACAGCAGGACGTCCGGTATTTCGGTGCGCATCATCTTCATAGTTCGATACCGTCCTGCAGAACCATTTCCAGATATTGGCGATAACTCGATTTCGGCGTTCCTTCGACTATTTCCGCGAACCGGCCCCGGTCGATGAATCCCTTGCGAAAGGCGATTTCCTCCAGACAGGCGATCTTCAGCCCCTGGCGCGCCTCCAGGGTGCCGATGAAGTGACTCGCCTCCAGCAGACTCATGTGAGTGCCGGTGTCGAGCCAGGCGATCCCCCGGCCGAGCCTTTCCACCTGCAATTGCCCGCGGCGCAGGTACTCCAGATTGACATCGGTGATTTCCAGCTCGCCCCGGGGAGAGGGTTTCATGTTGCGGGTGATCTCGACGACCTGCCGATCATAGAGGTACAGCCCCGGCACCGCATATTGGGATTTCGGCTGCGCCGGCTTTTCTTCCAGGCTGAGCACCTTGCCGGCCTTGTCGAATTCCACCACCCCGTAGCGCTCCGGGTCGAGCACCGGATAGCCGAAGATCATGCCGCCGGACGCGAACTCGCGGGCAATGCGGTCCAACTCCATCTTGCCGTAGAAAATATTGTCGCCGAGAATCAGACAGACCGGCTCGTCGGCGATGAATTTCTCCCCCACCAGAAACGCCTGGGCGATCCCCTTCGGTTCCGCCTGCACGGCATAGGAGAGGCGCACGCCGAAGCGGCTGCCGTCGCCGAGCAGGGCCTCGAAGCGCGGGGTGTCCTGCGGAGTCGAGATGATCAGGATATCGTCGATGCCGGCCAGCATCAGGGTCGATAAGGGATAATAGATCATCGGCTTGTCGTAGACCGGCTGCAACTGCTTGCTGGCGACGAGGGTCAACGGATACAGGCGCGAACCGGCGCCCCCGGCGAGAACAATACCCTTCCTGATTCCACTCATGTCAAACCCCCTCCTGGCAGGGCTGCGCCCGCAAATTAAAATATTCCGCCAGGCTTTCACGCCAGTCCGGAATAGCGACGCCGGTAGCCATCCGATATTTGTCTTTGCAAAAAACGGAGTAAGCCGGACGCTTAGCCGGCAAAGGAAAGTCCGCCGTGGCGATCGGCACTACTTGCTTTACCAACGGGTGGTGACCTGTAGACTGCATCAACTCAATGATGGCGAGAGTAAATTGATGCCAACTGCATTGCCCTTCGCCCGCGAAGTGATACAGACCATAGGCGTCCGTCCGCAACAAACGAAATAAAGCATCGGCAAGATCGCGGGTCATCGTCGGCGAGCCGATCTGATCCGCCACCACCCGCAACTCCTCGCGTTCGCCGGCCAGGCGGATCATTGTTTCGACAAAGTTTTTGCCTCCCGGTCCGAAAAGCCAACTGGTGCGGACCATAAAATACCTTTGCAGGCCGGAATGCACGATCTCCCGCTCCCCCTGCAGCTTGGACTGGCCGTAAACCGATTGCGGCGCCGTGCGATCCTCTTCCGTATAAGGCTTATCGTGTTGCCCGTCAAAGACGTAATCGGTGGAGATATGCACCAATGTAGCGCCGATCGCCAGAGCCGCACGGGCCAGAATGCCCGGCCCCTCGCCATTGACCCGGAAAGCCAAATCCTGCTCGCTTTCACAGGCATCGACCTGGGTGTAGGCGGCGCAATTGATGATGATCTCCGGCTGCAGCACGCCCAGCACACGGTTGACCAGTTTTTCATCGGTCAAATCGAATTCGGGCAGGTCGAAGGGCACGATCCGGTAATCCGCCGGCGCCACAGTGCGCACCATTCGGGCCAACATGCCGTTGGAACCGATGAGGGCTAGTGACGAGGGACGAGTAACGGATGACGAGTTCTCTATTAAGTTCATTTCTGCAATCTCTGCAAACTTTTTATCAAGCCGATGAGCATGTTTCGTAGTGCGGAAATTTCGCTCCCGACCATGTTGCCGTCACCTGAAAAGCCTAAACGCTCGGCGATCAATGACTCCTCATGCCCCCTCCTCGCTGTCAACCCGTCACCCGTCACAGATTCCCCCCATACATCCTCTCGTAATAATCCCGATAGCTGCCGCTGCGGATCTCCTCGACCCAGTCGCGGTTCGCCAGATACCAGTCGATGGTCCGCTCGATCCCCTGTTCGAAAGTGACCGAAGGCTCCCAGCCGAGTTCGGTGCGGATTTTCGCCGCGTCGATGGCGTAGCGGCGGTCGTGTCCCGGACGATCCTTGACGAAGCGGATCAAAGAGCGACGCGCTTCGCCGGCGGGAAGTAATCCGACTTTGGCGTCCAGCAAATCGCAGACGGCCTGCACCACTTCCAGATTTTGTTTTTCGTTGTTGCCGCCGATATTGTACGTCTCCCCCACCCTGCCCTTCTGCAATACGGCCAAAATGGCGGCGCAGTGATCCTCGACATACAACCAGTCGCGCACGTTTTTGCCATCCCCGTAGACCGGCAGCTCCTTGCCGTTCAGCGCGTTGCCGATGATCAGCGGAATCAGTTTTTCCGGGAAATGGTAAGGACCGTAATTGTTCGAGCAGTTGGTGATCAGGGTCGGCAGGGCGTAGGTATGGTGGTAGGCGCTGACCAGATGATCGGACGAAGCTTTACTGGCCGAGTAGGGCGAGCGGGGGTCGAAGGCCGTTTCTTCGGTGAAGAACCCGGTGTCGCCGAGGGAGCCGTAGACTTCGTCGGTGGAGACGTGGAGGAACCGTGGCGCCGGACGCGGAATGCGGGACGCGGAAATCACAGAGCTCTTCTCGTCCCTCGTCCCTCGTCCCTTCTCACTGACGATCCAAAATTTCCGCGCCGCTTCCAGCAGGGTGAAGGTGCCGACGATGTTGGTCTGGATGAATTCGCCTGGCCCGGTGATGCTGCGGTCGACGTGCGATTCGGCGGCGAAGTGAACGACGGCGTCGATCCGCTCCTCGGCAAAAAGATTTGCCACCAGCGCCGCATCACAGATGTCCCCCTGGACGAAGCGATAGCGGGAATCATCTTCCAGGTCGACGAGATTGCGCGGGTTGCCGGCGTAGGTGAGCTTGTCGAGATTGACCAGGCGGCAGTCGGGAAGGCGCTGCAGGGCGAGACGGACGAAGTTGGAGCCGATGAAGCCGCAGCCACCGGTGACGAGCAGGCGCATTTCAGATCCCCGCGAATGAAGTAGGTAAAACGGGATTCTTTATGAAAAACAGCAGAGGCAAAATTCGCGGGAAGTCTAGCAAAAAAACAGGTTGCCGTACAGTTGGCGCTGCGAAAAAAAATTGATCACGGGATCACGGATCACGGAATCACGGCTTTCCTCTCCAGAAACCACCGGGAGGTCCGTTCCACCCCCTCCCGCAGCGGCATCCTCGCCTGCCAGCCGAGGGCCTGCATGCGGGCGACGTCCTGCAGCTTGCGCGGGGCGCCGTCCGGCTTCGTCGCATCGAAGACAAGTTCTCCTTTATACCCGACAACCTCCCGCACCGTTTCCGCCAGTTCGCGAATGGTCACGTCAACACCAGTGCCCAAGTTAACAAAGCAGGGTTTGGGATAGCTGAGCAGATGCTCTTTCAGCGTCTGCTCGTCCAAATTCATCACATGCACACAGCCGTCCGCCATATCGTCGACGAAGAGAAATTCGCGCCTCGGCGTCCCCGTCCCCCAGACCACCACTTCCGGAGCGTTCGCCTCCTTCGCCTGGTGAAAGCGGCGAATCAGTGCCGGCATCACATGGGAATTTTCCGGATGGAAGTTGTCGCCCGGTCCGTACAGGTTGGTTGGCATCACCGCGACGAACTGCGTCCCGTACTGGCGATTGTACGCCTCGCACATCTTGATGCCGGCGATTTTGGCGATGGCATACGGCTCGTTGGTCGGCTCCAGAGTGCCGGTGAGCAGATGCTCCTCTTTCATCGGTTGCGGCGCGTTTTTCGGGTAGATGCAGGAAGACCCGAGAAAAAGCAGGCGCTGCGCCCCGTTGAGATACGCCTGATGAATGACATTGCTCTGAATCACCAGATTCAGGTGGATGAACTCGGCCGGATAGGTGTTGTTGGCGTGAATGCCGCCCACCTTCGCCGCTGCAAGAAAGACGTACTCCGGCTGCTCGGCAGCGAAAAACGCCGCGACGGCGCGCTGATCGGTGAGGTCGAGCTCGGAGCGCGAGCGCAGGAGAAGATTCGTATACCCCTCAGACCGCAACTGCCGCACGATCGCCGACCCGACCAGACCCTGGTGGCCGGCTACGAAAATCTTTGCATTCAAATCCATTATCTCGCCCGTTCGCTTTGCTCACTCGAGGCACAGAGGACGCAGAGAATTCTTTAAATACCTGCACCATTTGCTACTCGGGTGATCCCGTTTTTCAAGAGATTCTCGTTGAAGTTGATCAGCAGTCCGAGGGGTTTCTCGGCAAGTTTTATGTACGTTAGAAGCTGCTTGATGTGCACAGGCTGGATCTTTTCTACCGATTTAAGTTCAAGCACAATTCGATTTTCAACGAGGATATCGATTCGAAACCCCTTTTCGTTGATGACTTTATTACGAAATAAAATCGGAACCGGGACCTCTGTCACAAGCGTTAAACCATATTCTCGCAACAAAATGACCAGACATGCTTGGTAAACCGATTCCAAAAGACCCGGCCCCAAGGTTTGATGAACCTCAATAGCGGCCTTGATAATTTTTGATGTAAGTATATTTATTTCCATTGCCCCCCCGTGCAGAATTTTCATTTTTTGATCTCAAATCGCCTCGCGCCCGTTCGCTGTGCTCACTCGAGACGCAGAGAGCACAGCGAAATCGCGAGTTGAATCTTAATTTTAGGTCTCTCTGTGTCCTCTGTGCCTCGAGCGACTGCAAGAAGCGGGCGAGAGACTGCTTTATTCGTGGTAGTCGAAGGTATTAAACCCATGCCGCCGGCACAGTTCATCCCGTTTCGCATCCTCCAGGTCCGACAGCACCATCTCCCGCACCAGTTCCTGGAAGGTCGTCTTCGGCGTCCAGCCGAGTTTTTCCCTTGCCTTGGTCGGGTCGCCGAGCAGGGTTTCGACTTCCGTCGGCCGGTAGTAGCGCGGATCGACCTTGACGATGACCGTGCCGGGCTCGATCTGCCCGTCTTCCGATGGCTCGGTGCGCCGGTCGGCGGCCGGTCCGACTTGCCGGCGGTCTTCGGTGTGCCGGCGATCCCAGTTCATCTCCTCGACGATTCCGACCTCTTCCGTCCCCTTCCCTTCCCAGCGCAAACGGATGCCGACGACCTTGCAGGCCTCCTCGACCATCTGCCGCACCGAATACTGCACGCCGGTGGCGATGACGAAGTCCTCGGGCGCTTCCTGCTGCAGCATCAGCCACTGCATTTCGACGTAGTCGCGGGCGTGCCCCCAGTCGCGCAGAGCGTCCATGTTGCCGAGATACAGGCTGTCCTGCAGGCCGAGGGCGATGCGGGCTACGGCGCGGGTGATTTTGCGGGTGACAAAGGTTTCGCCGCGGATCGGCGATTCGTGGTTGAACAGGATGCCGTTGCAGGCGTACATCCCGTACGCTTCGCGGTAGTTGACGGTGATCCAGTAGGCGTAGAGCTTGGCGACGGCGTAGGGGGAGCGGGGGTAGAAGGGGGTCGTCTCCTTCTGCGGCGTCTCCTGCACCAGGCCGTAGAGTTCGGAGGTGGAGGCCTGGTAAAAGCGGGTTTTTTTCTCCAGCCCGAGCATGCGGATCGCTTCGAGAATGCGCAGGACGCCGAGGCCGTCGGCGTTGGCGGTATACTCGGGCATTTCGAATGAAACGCCGACGTGCGACTGGGCGGCGAGGTTGTAAATCTCGTCCGGCTGCACCAGTTGAATGATGCGGATCAGGTTGGTGGAGTCCGTCAGATCGCCATAGTGGAGAATGAAATTGCGGTGCTCCACGTGCGGATCCTGGTAGAGGTGATCGATGCGATCCGTATTGAAGAGGGAGGCGCGGCGCTTGATGCCGTGCACGACATACCCCTTCTGCAACAGAAATTCGGCCAGATAGGCGCCGTCTTGACCGGTAACGCCGGTGATCAATGCAATTTTTGCCGACATGTTGTGGGAACCTTTCGTGAATGCAAGGTAATGCGTGATCCGTGATTCGGGTCTATTTGTGTGCATTCGTGGCTGTATCAGCCCGTGGGTAGGAAGTCAGGCCAGCTTCATCCATAGTGGAAACGGAGCTGCGCGATTAGCAGTCCCTTACCCGTTACCTTGTACACTATCCGGTGTTCGGCAGTGATCCGTCGCGACCAGTAGCCCTGCAGTGCATGCTTGAGCGGTTCCGGTTTACCGGTGCCGGAGTAGGGGGTTCGTTGTATATCTTTGATTGTATCGTTAATCCTCTTGACAATCTTCCTGTCCGTCCGCTGCCAGAAGAGGTAGTCCTCCCAAGCCCCTTCGGCAAAAATCAGATTCATTGTTCGGTGAGCTTTCTTGCCGTTCCCCCGCCCTGTTCAAGTTGTTGGATCGCATCGAGAAGACGTCTGGCATTTTTAGGGCTGCGCAGCAGATAGGCCGTCTCTTCCAGCGCCCGGTAATCTTCGATGGAAATCATGACCACGGCCGACTCGCTTTGGCGGGTAATGATGACCGGCTCGTGCGCATCTCGAACCTCGTCCATGACTTTGGCCAGGTTCTGCCTGGCCATGGTGTAGTTTATCGCTTTCATAATGGCACCTCCATGTACAGATTACTGTACGGGACGAGGCAAACGAAGTCAAGGAGGGGACCGCCCCCTTTGCTCCCTTTATTCGTGTCTATTCGTGTGCATTCGTGGCTGAAATTGTGATCCGCGAACTGTGTGGATTTCTCTGCGCTCTCTGCGCCTCTGCGAGAGATTGCCTTTATTCTTTTCTATTCGTGTGCATTCGTGGCTAACTGCTTTTTATCCGGGTGCATTCGTGGCCACCCCCGGCATCAAACCTTCCGCCGTCAACGCCGCCTCAAGGGCCGCGCGGGCGCTGGGATCGCCGTGCACCAGGCGTATTTCCGCCGGTTTGCGACGCATCCGCCGGACGAAGTTCACCAGATTGGTGCGGTCGGCGTGCGCCGAGTAGCCGCCGATGGTATGCACCCGGGCCGCTATGTCGTAGCGCCGGCCGTCGAGCACCACGTATCCCCCCGTCGGCCCATATTGCTGGACGGCCCGCCCCGGCGTCCCCGCGGCCTGATAGCCGATAAAGACGATATCGGTGCGGGCATCGCCGATCAGCGCCTTGAGGTAGTTGACGATTCGCCCGCCGGTGCACATGCCCGAGCCGGCGATGACGATGCAAGGACGACCCGAACGAGCCAGGAGGCGCACCGCGTTCTCGTGGTCGGCATGGGTGTCAACGGTAGTCATCTGCTCGAAGGCGAGGGGATGCCGTCCCGATCGGACCCGCCGCCGGGCTTCGGCGTCCCAGAAGGGGCGCAGGTCCCGGTAGGCGGCGGTGAAACGGCTGGCCAGCGGGGAGTCGACGACGATCTCCAGTTCTTGCCAGGGCAGATCCTTTGCCGCGCAGCGCCCGCGATTGCGATGAACGATATCCTCCAACTCATAGAGCAGCTCCTGCGTGCGGCCGATGGCGAAGGCCGGCAGCAAAACTGTCCCCCGGTCCTCCAGGGCGCGCTCGATGATCCCCCGCAGGCGTTCGCGCCGCTCCCGCCGTCCCTCATGCACCCGGTCGCCATAGGTCGACTCCAGCACCAGCACATCGGCCCCCCACGGCGATTTCGGCGCCGGCAGCAGCGGCGCATGCGGCGCGCCGAGGTCGCCGGAAAAGACGATCCGGGTCTCCGGACGACGGCCCGGCGTCCGGAGCCTGCACTCCACCAAGGCCGAGCCCAGAATATGGCCGGCGGGCTGGAGCTTCACGGCCAGTTCCCTCCCCTCCCCCGCCGGTATCGCGTGCCAGTCGCCGTAGGCGACAGGGACGATGCGGCTGGCGATTTGCGCCAGGGCCGCCTCGATCAGCCGGCGATCGCGGGTGACGGCCACCTTGATGGCGTCTTCGAGCATCAGGGGGAGGAGGACGGCGCTCGGCTGGCTGCACAGGATGGGGCCGGTGAAACCGGCGGCGAGCAGGTAGGGGATGCGCCCGACGTGATCGAGATGGACGTGGGTGACAATCAGGGCTTTCAGATGGTCGACGGGAAATTCGATGGCCGGGGACGTTGTCTCATTCTCGGCCCCCTGGAACAGGCCGCAATCGACAAGAATGCCGATATTCTCCGCAGTGCGAAGCTCATGACACGAGCCGGTGACGCCGTTGTGGCCGCCGTGGTGAATGATCCGGTAATCCATAATCCCCCCCTTTAATAGTTTATTCGCCCCCTGGCGAAAAGCTTTGACCCAATCTCGCGCCCACTCGCTGCCGCTCCTTCGAGGCA
>Ga0172382_10000455_pt1 | contig 76867 bp, 73 predicted proteins | sample Leawel138RmetaG_FD_122245 | JGI IMG/M metagenome (GOLD analysis project Ga0172382, IMG submission 122245) | Leachate microbial communities from a municipal landfill in Southern Ontario, Canada - Leachate well 138R metaG | ecosystem: Engineered > Solid waste > Landfill > Unclassified | place...
CCGCCACTGCGCATCCGTCAGCTCGTACCGCTTCACGCCCATCCCAGCCTCCGCTCAAAGCGGAGACCTATGAATCACGCGTCGCGCGCCCCGTGAATCCCTGAATGTCGATTGGACCTAGTCTGCTTTCGCCAGGAAGGACCCCGTCATGGATCCCGTCTCCCCCGAAGCCGAGCGCGCCGGGTTGCTCGCCGCCACCCAAGCGCTGCTGGTCGGCCTGCTCTCGACGCTGCGGCGCAAGGAGGTGCTGAGCCAGCAGGACATCGACCAGCTGTTCGAGGCGGGCCTGATGACCTTCGAGCGCGGCGAACCCGACGAGGTCCGCGCCGCCGCCCGGCTGACGCTGGAGATCCTGGCGAGGTCGTTGGCGAAATAGGCGCAGGTCCGCCCCGCGCGCCGCCTCAGAAGGTGTGCGGCTCGAGGTGCCCGTCCTTCAGCGTCAGGACGCGGTCCATGTGGCGGGCGAGTTCCAGGTTGTGGGTCGCGACGACCGCGGCGATGCCTTGGCGGCGGGCCAGATCGTAGAGATTGTCGAACACCGCCGTCGAGGTGTGCGGATCGAGGTTGCCCGTGGGCTCGTCGGCCAGCAGCAAACGCGGCGAATTCGCCAGCGCCCGGGCCACCGCCACCCGCTGTTGCTCGCCGCCGGAGAGCTGCGGCGGCTGGTGGGTCAGTCGCTCGCCGAGGCCGAGTTCGGTGAGCAGTTCGGCGGCCCTGGCCCGTGCGGCGGCGCGCGGGCGGCCGGCGATCATCTGCGGCAGGGCGACGTTGTCGAGGGCGGTGAACTCGGCCAGCAGGTGGTGGAACTGGTAGACGAAGCCGATGGCGCCCAGCCGTACCCGGGTGCGCTGCTTGTCGTTCAGCGTCGAGCAGTCGCGGCCCTCGATGACGATGCGCCCGGCGTTGGGATGCTCGAGCAGGCCCGCGGCGTGCAGCAGGGAGGACTTGCCCGATCCCGACGGCCCCACCAGCCCGACGATCTCGCCGGGATAGACGTCGAGGTCGACGCCCTTGAGCACCGGCAGCGGCCCCGCGCCGGTCTCGTAGACCCGCTCCAGCCCGCGGACCGAGAGGATCGGCTCACTCATAGCGGAGCGCCTCCACCGGATCGAGGCGCGAGGCCCGCCAGGAGGGATAGAGTGTCACCAGCACGCTCATCCCGAACGCGAAGACGGTGATCACCGCCACCTCGCGCCAGTCGATCTTCGCCGGCAGGTGGGAGAGGTAGTAGACGTCCGAACTGAATAGGCTCATCCCCGTCACCGCCTCGATGGCCCCCTGGATCTGGCCGATGAAGGTGCAGAAGACGACGCCGAGCAGCAGTCCGGCGGCCGTGCCCAGCACCCCCACCGAGGCGCCGGCCATCATGAAGATGCGCATCACCGCCCCCTGCCCCGCCCCCATGGTGCGCAGGATGGCGATGTCGCGGCTCTTGTTCTTCACCAGCATCACCAGGCCGGAGACGATGTTCAGCGTGGCGATGGCGACGATCAGCATCAGGATCAGCCGCATCACCCCGCGCTCGATCTTCAGGGCGTCCCAGAAGGAGGCGTTGCGCTGGGTCCAGTCGGTGACCATCGCCGCCGGCCCGACGGCCCGCGCGATTTCGGCCTTCATCGCCGGCGCCTGGTCGGGGTCGGCCAGTTTGACCTCAATGACGTCGACCAGAGGCTCGCGGCCGAACAGGATCTGCGCCTGCTCCAGCGGCATATATATGAAGGCCTGGTCGAACTCGCTGACCCCGACGCTGAACGTCCCTGCGACGATGTAGGTCTTGCGCTGCCCCATCGAGCCGAAAGCGGTGGCCCCGCCGGTCGGCGAGACCAGGGTCAGCGGATCTCCTGGGCGCAGGCCGAGTTGGGCCGCCAGACGCTCGCCGACCAGGATCAGGTCGCCGCCGTACTCGCCTTCGCCGAAGCCCTCGAGCGAGCCGGAGACGATGTTGGAGGAGACCAGCTTGGTGGCCAGCAGCTCCTCCGGAGAAATGCCGCGGACGATGGCCCCCGAGATCTGGCCCGACCCCATGGCCAGCGCCTGCGCCTCGACGACGGGAGTCACCTGGATGACGCCCGGCAGGGTGCGGATCTTCGCCGCCGTCGGCTCGTGGCCAGGATTGGTCAGCACGCCGCCGGCTACGTAGACGTGAGCGCCCACGCCCAGCACCCGGCTGAGCAGCTCGGCGCGGAAGCCGTTCATCACCGACATGACGATGATCAGCACGGCGACCGACAGCATGATCCCCACGAAGGAGATGATGGAGATCAGGGTCGCCCCGCCCTGGCTGCGCTTGGCGCGCAGGTAGCGGAAAGCGAGCAGCCGTTCCCAGAAGCTGAAGGGCGCGGCGCCCGGCCCGTTGGAGACGGCCGCGCGGGCGTCGGCTTGGCTCATCCGGCCCCGTAGGGATCGGCGATCGGGGGAAGCTGGATCAGGCCGAAGTGCAGCACGGCCCACAGAATGACGAAGATCACCGCCGAGACCCAGGTGGTGGTCAGGAACTTGCGCTTCAGCTTGGGATCGACCGGCGCCCCGGGATCGCCCCCGTCGCGCTTGTCGATGCCGGCCTCGGCGTGGGTGACGGTGCCCAGCGGCAGCACGGCGAACAGCACCACCCACCACAGGGTGAGATAGATGGCCACGCCGGTGGTGATGGTCATCAGTGCGCCCCTTCAGGCTGCTGCATCAGCTCCACGAGAACCCCGCCCATGTCCTTGGGATGGACGAAGATCACCGGCACCCCGTGGGCGCCGATGCGCGGTTCGCCGTTCCCTAGCACAGTCGCGCCCTTGGCGCGCATCTCGTCGCGCGCGGCGATGATGTCGGGCACCTCGAAGCAGACGTGGTGCTGGCCGCCCTTGGGATTTTTTTCCAGGAAGCTCTTCAGGGGCGAGTCCTCGCCCAACGGCTCGATCAGCTCGATCTGGCTGTTGGGCAGGTCGACGAAGGCGACCCAGACACCCTGCTCGGGCAAGGCCCGCTTCTCGGTGATGGAGGTCGCGCCCAGCATCTCGCGGTACATGCGCGCGGACGCTTCGATGGAGGGCGTCGCCACGCCCACATGGTTCAGTCGGCCGATCATGCTGCGCATGTGACCAAGGTTGTCGCGGGGCGCAAGCCCCAAGCCGACGCCCGGCCCCGCAGGGTCAAATCGTCGCCAGAGCCGCCCCGCCGTCGCCCGGCCGGGCCGACTTGGTCGGCCTCGCGGCCACCGCCTCCCGCCCGAACACCGCGCCGGTCGCGAACAGGGCCTCGATCTCCCCCGGAGGAACGCCGATGCTCTGCAGCACCTCGGCTGTGTGTTCGCCCAGGTCCGGCGTCGGCAGGGAATAGCCGCTGGACGTGCGCGAGAAGTCGGCGAAGGCGCGCACGCTGACCACATCGCCCAGCCTCGGGTGGCGCCAGATGTCGAAGAAGCGCTCGCCCCACAGCCATTCGCTCTCGTAGGCCTCCAGGGCTCGCACCGCCGGGGCGGCCGGCACGCCCGCGCGCCGCAGGCGGTCCACCGCCGCCTCCCGCGGCAGGGCGAGCAGAGCCCGCTCGATCGCCGCCGCCAGCGGCCCGTCGCGGGGCGCCGCCAGGGCGGCGGTGGCGTCCGGGATCGCCAGCCCCAGCGCCGCAGCCAATCCCCGCGCTTCGCCCTCGGTCTCGCAGACCAGGCCGATCCAGCCGTCGGCGCACGGGTAGTAGCGGTGCAGCGCCCGCACGCCCAGGCAGTCGCGGTCGCCGATGTCGTTCGGCGGCCGGCCCTCGTAGGTCGTCACCTCGCCGAGCTGGAAGGTCAGGCTCTGGGCCATCAGGCTGGTGACGATCTCCTGGCCCTCGCCGGTGCGCTCGCGTGCGTTCAGGGCGGCGATGACGCTGAAGGCGACGATGCCGGCGGTGGCCACGTCGTTGACCGGGATGGTGTGCAGGATCGGCTCGCCCGCGCCGCCCTGCCCGGCCATCATTCCGCCCTCGGCCTGCAGCAACGGATCGAACCCAGGCCTCGGCGCACGCGAGCCGTCGCGGCCGTAGGCGGTGATCGAGCAGGAGATCAGCCGCGGATTGATTTCCTTCAGGACCGGGTAGTCGATGCCAAGCCGCTCGCGAACACCCAGGCGGTAGTTGTCCACGACCACGTCGGCCTGGCGCGCCATCTGGTAGAATACCGCCCGGGCGGCGGGCAGCTTGAGGTCCAGTCCGAGCCCCCGCTTGCCGCGGTTGTAGGCCAGGAAACCCGCGCCGTCTGAGCGGAAGGGGTCGGCCTCGGGCGGCTCGATCTTGATCACCTCGGCGCCGAGGTTGGCCAGCACCGCACCGGCGTAAGCCCCCGCGATCACCGTGCCGAGGTCGAGCACGCGCACGCCGCTCAGCGGCTGCTCGCCGGCCTCTGACGACCGGCGGAGGATCGGCTCGCGCGGCGTCCAGCCGGAATCGCCCTCCAACGGCCGGGCAAGGCTGCGCACCGAGGCGGGCGTGACGCTGAGCCGGGCGGGCGGGGCCGGCATGTGCACCGGGCCGCGCTCGGGATGCTCGAGGGTCAGCCGCAGCCCGCCCTCGCCGACGCATTCGCCGGCGAACCAGTCCCCGCGGGATCCAATCGGCGCAGCGGGGATCGCGTGCTCCAGGAACAGCGCCAGCCACTCGTCCCGGGGCCGGGTCAGGAATTCGGCCTTCAGCGTCTCGCGCGCCAGCAGCGGGTCGGCGACGAAGGCCAGCCACCGGTCGCCCAGGCCCATCACCTCCACCAGCTTCTGGTAGAAGTTGGCGAACAGCGTGCCGACGAACAGCCACCTGCCGTCGGCGCATTCGTAGAGTCGGTAGCTGGGCGAGGCGCCCAGGGGCTGGGCCCGCGGCAGGCTGGGGCCGGCCAGCACCCGCACCGGCCCGGTCACCTCGCTCATGCCGTGCAGGCCGCTGACCACGACCGCCTGCCCCTGCCCCGAGCGGGCGCGTTCGTAGAGCGCCGCGCCGATGGCCGCGGCTCCCATCACCGCCTGGCCGTACTGGCAGAGCGGCAGGATCAGGTGCACCGGCTGATCGGCGTAGGCTCCCTGGCGAAACGCGGTACCGGTCAGGGCCGCCAACAGACTGTGGTGCGGCGGAAGGTCCGCCCACTCGGGTCCGGTCCCGAACGGCGGCATCCAGGCGTGGATCAGCCCCGGATGGCGCTCGGTCAGCGTCGCGGCGTCGAGGCCCAGCGCTTTCAGCCGGCCGGGGGCATGGTCGAACAGGGCGACGTCGGCGCAGGCGATCAGCTCGAGCGCTCGAGCGCTGTCGGTATCATTCGCAAGATCAAGCGTCAGCAACCGCTTATTGCGGTTCCACGCGATGTAGCCGGGATGGTCCTTCAGGCGGTCGCCGCCGGGCGGTTCGACCTTGACGACGTCGGCCTCGAAATCGCCGAGCAGCATGACCGCCATCGGCCCCGCCAGCCCCTGGGTGAAGTCGACGATCCGCACGCCCGCAAAGGCCGACATCGCGCTGTCCTCCCGCGGCCGAGACCGGCCTCCGGGAGAATGAAAGCTGCGCTGACGACGTTCGGCAAGCGCCGTTATGCGAACGGCGACGCTTCGCCGATCAGATCCGCAGGACGGTGGTCTCCACTACGGGCCGACGGCCCCAGATACGCTGGCTGGCCTTCTTCACCGCCCGCGAGAGCGCCGTCTCGACCGCCTCGTCCTCGTCCAGCTGCTCGCGGGCCAGCCGGTTGAGCGCCTCCTCGGCCTCACCGGCCAGGTCGTCCAGCACATCGTCGATGGGATAGTCGTCGTCGGCCGGCAGGCCGAGCGCCCGCACCTGCGGCCCCGAGGCGATGCGGCCCTTGCGGTCCAGCGCCACGGCCACCGACAGCACGCCGTTGTAGGCCGCGTGCCGGCGCTCGCGCAGCGCCGGGCCGTTCTCGGCGGTGATTACGCCGGCATCCACGAACAGCCGGCCGGCCGGCGCCTCGTCGATGACCTCGGCCCGGCCGGGAGCCAGCCGAACCATGTCGCCGTTCCGGGGCGCGATCTGCTGCGGGACCTGCAGGTCCCGTGCGAAGGCCACGTGTTCCAGGAGATGCCGCCGCTCGCCGTGGGTCGGCACGGCGATCTGCGGGCGGGCCCAGCGGTACATCTCGGCCAGCTCGTCACGGCACGGGTGCCCGGAGACGTGGATTCCCGGGTGGTCGCGCTCGGTGTAGAGGCGCACCCCGCGGTCGGCCAGCTTGTTCTGCAGGTTGCGGATGGGGATCTCGTTGCCGGGGATCACGCGCGAGGAGAAGACGCAGTGGTCCCCCTCCCCCAGCGATACGTGCGGATGCGTACCGTCGGCGATGCGGGCCAGCGCAGCGCGCGGCTCGCCCTGGCTGCCGGTGCAAAGGTAGAGGATCTGGTCGGCCGGGAAGTGGCGCGCCTCGGACTCGCCGACGAACTCCTGAATGTCGGCCATCAGCCCCACCGACTTGGCCGCCGCGGCCATGCGGTGCATCGAGCGGCCGACCAGGCAGACCCGCCGGCCGCATGCCTCGGCCGCGCGGATCACGGAATCCATGCGGGCGACGTTGGAGGCGAAGCAGGCGACGGCGATCTTGCCCTTCAGGCCGGCGATCAGCTTGGACAGCGCCGAGCGCACCTCGGCCTCGGAGCCGGCCGTGCCGTCCACGAATACGTTGGTGGAATCGCAGACCATCGCCAGCACGCCCTCGTCGCCGAGCTTGCGGATGGCCGCCACGTCGGTCGGCCCGCCGAGCAGCGGGTCGGGATCGATCTTCCAGTCGCCGGTATGCAGCACCACGCCCAGCGGCGTGCGGATGGCCAGGCCGTTCGGCTCCGGGATCGAGTGGGTCAGGGTGATCAGGTCGATCTCGAAGGGGCCGAGCCTGATCGTCCCGCCGAGCGGCACCTCGGTGATCTCGGCCTCGCCCTCCAGGTCGCCCTCGCGCAGCTTCTCGCGCAGCAGGAAGGCGGTGAACGGGGTCGCATAAAGGGGCGCCTTGATCCGCCGCCAGAGCCAGGCGACGGCTCCGATGTGGTCCTCGTGGGCGTGGGTCAGAACGATGCCCAGGATGTCGGAGGCGTGCTCTTCGATGAACGCCGGATCAGGCAGGATGATCTCCACCCCCGGCGTCGACTGATCGCCGAAGGTCACGCCCATGTCGACGACGATCCACTTGCGATCGTCCGGCGGACCGAAGCCGTAGAGGTTGAAGTTCATGCCGATCTCGTTCGACCCGCCGAGCGGCAGGAAGACGAGTTCGTCCGGGCCGTTTCGCGCCATCAGCTCTTCTTCTTCCTGTTGCGGTCGTGGATTTCGAGCATGCCGCGGATGGTCAGGTCCGGGTCGAAATGGTCGATGGACGCGGTCGCGCCGTGGAACAGCGAGGCGACGCCGCCGGTGGCGATCACGGTCATCGGCACGTCCCACTCGGCCTTGATGCGGGAGATCAGCCCTTCGATCAGGGCGATGTAACCCCAGAAGACGCCGGACTGCATGGCGGTCACCGTGTCCTTCCCCACCACCCGCCGGGGCTTCTGGATCGCCACGCGCGGAAGCTTGGCGGCCGCCGTGTGCAACGCCTCCATGGAAAGATTGATACCCGGGGCGATGACCCCGCCCTCGAAGGCGCCGTCGGCGGCCACCACGTCGAAGGTGGTGGCGGTGCCGGAGTCGATGACGATCAGCGCGCCCGGATAGGCGACATGGGCCCCGATGGCGTTGACCAAGCGGTCGGCGCCGGCCTCGGACGGCTTGTCGATCCTGACCTGGATCCCGAGGTCGGCGTTCTCGCCGATCACCAGCGGCTCGGTGTGCAGGTAGCGGCGGGCCAGGTTGCGCAGGTTGAAGATCGACTGCGGCACCACGGACGAGATGATGCACTCGTCGAGCACGCCCATCTGCAGGCCGGCCATGTGCAGCAGCTGCGAGAGCCAGACCGCATACTCGTCGGCCGTGCGGGTGGAGTCCGTGGCCGCGCGCCACTGGGCGATCCAGCGCTCGCCGTCATGCACGGCGAACATGGTGTTGGTGTTGCCCTGCTCGATCGCCAGAAGCATCGAAGGCTCCCTCTAGAAGAACACGTCGCCGGCGGTGACCCGGCGGATTTCGCCGCCGTCTACCCGCAACCGCAAGGCGCCGTCGGGCTCCAGCCCCTCGGCGACGCCGTGCAGCGTCTCGTTGGTCAGCCGCGCCTCGCAGCGCGCGCCCATTCCGATCGCCCGTTCGGTCCAGGCCCGGCCGATGGGGGCGAAGCCCTGCGCCTCCCACAGCCGTCGCCAGCGTCCGAAAGCGCGCGCCAGCACGTCCAGAGCGTCGGCCGGCGTGGGCGGCGGCCCGGCCATGTGATCGGCGAAGGCGGTCGCCGGCCGCTCGACGTTCTCGGGCGCGTGCTTGAGGTTGACGCCGATCCCTACGGCCAACCAGAGCCGCCCGTCGGGCCGCGCGCCGGACTCCACGAGGATGCCGCAGGCCTTTCGGCCATGCACCAGCAGGTCGTTCGGCCACTTCAGCGCCGCCGCACCCGGCCCAAGGCAGGTTTCGGCCAGTTCGTGCGCGGCCAGCGCCGCCACGAACGAAGCCTGCGCAGCCTCGATCGGACGCTTGTCGGTGACGAACAGCAGGGTGGCGGCGAGGTTGCCGGTCTCGGTCGACCAGGCCCGGCCGCGGCGCCCTTTGCCTGCAGTCTGCCGCAGGGCGCAGATCCACACCGGCCCTTCGGCCCCCGCCTCCGCGCGTCGCCGCGCCTCCAGGTTGGTGGAGTCGAGCTCGTCGTGAATCTCGACCGGCGGCGAGGCGTCCAAAGTCTACTGCAGGCGCAGGGCGGCCGCGGCGGTGGCGGCGAGCGGGTCCAGCCAGGTCATGGCGACGAGCACCACGGGGAACGAGAACAGCGCCAGCGAGATGGCGACCACCCGCGCCTCGCCCGGGGGCGGATCGGTGCGGCCCGGCGCCGGATCGAACCACATCACCTTGAACAGGCGCAGGTAGTAGAAGGCGGCCACCACGCTGCCCACGAAGGCGGCGACGGCGGGAAGCACGAAGCCGGCGTCGATGGCGGCCTTGAACACGTAGTACTTGCCCCAGAAGCCGGCGAACGGCGGCAGGCCGAGCGCCGAGAGCGAGAATACCGTCATGGCCATGGCGATGCCCGGACGCTCGCGGAACAGGCCCGCAACGTCGTCGAGGGTTTCCATCGCACGGCCCTCGCGCGATAGCGCCGCCAGACAGGCGAAGAAGCCGGTCACGTCGATCATGTAGAGGATCATGAAGACCAGCATGGCCTGCACGCCCTGGGCGTCGCCGGCCGCAAGGCCGAGGATGGCGTAGCCGACGTTGGCGATCGAGGAATAGGCCCAGAGGCGCTTGAGGTTCTTCTGCGCCAGGCCGGCGAAGGCGCCGACGGCCACCGAGATCAGGGCGATGGCCACCAGCACTTGCTGCCACTGCTCGACCGCGCCGGTGAAGCCCTCGGATAGCACCCGGGCGAACAGCACCATGGTGGCGAGCTTGGGCGCAGCGGCGAAGAAGGCCACGACGGGGGTCGGCGCGCCCTCGTAGACGTCCGGCGTCCACATGTGGAACGGCGCGGCGGAAACCTTGAAGGCCAGGCCGCAGATCAGGAACACCAGGCCGAACAGCACGCCCGTGCCGGCGCCGTCCTGCACCGCCACGGCGATGTCGCTGTACACCGTCGAGCCGGCGAAGCCGTAGACCAGGCTCGCGCCATAGAGCAGCAGGCCCGAGGCCAGGGAGCCCAGCACGAAGTACTTCAGGCCGGCTTCCGACGATTTGGCGTCGTCACGCTTCATGGCCGCCAGCACGTAGAGCGCCAGCGAGTGCAGCTCGAGGCCGACGTAGAGCGAGATCAGGTCGCCCGACGAGGCCATCATGCCCATGCCCAGTGCGGCGATGACGATCAGCACCGGGAACTCGAAGTTGCGGACGCCGCGCCGCGCGAACCACTGCTGGCCGAGCGGAATGGCCACCGCGCTGGCCAGGTAGATCGCCACCTTGGCGAAGGTCGCCGCGGCGTCGGAGATGAAGCCGCCCGAGAAGGCGCGGCCGAAGGGCGAGAAGGCGGCGGCCGCCGCCCCGGCGGCCAGCACGGCCATGGCCGCGTAGCCGACCGCCGCATTGGCGCGCGGCTGGAAGGCCCCCCAGACCAGCAGCAGCAGCGCGCCGCCGGCGAGGATGAGCTCCGGATAGGTGAGGCCGAGGTCGGCGGTGAAGGTCATGGCGGTCTTCTTGGTCCCCTACCCGCCCGTCGCCGCGCGATAGGTCGCGACGAGGTGGTCGACGGAGGTCTGGGTGATGTCGAAGATGGCGGCCGGGTAGAAGCCCAGCACCAGGGTGGAGACGATCAGCGGGGCGAAGATCATCACCTCGCGGAACTCGAGGTCGTTGATCGTCATGAGCTTGGGGTTGGTCATCTCCCCGAACACGACGTTGCGATACATGGTCAGCATGTAGACCGCCGAGAGGATCACGCCGCTCGCGGCGACGATGGCCGTCCAGGTGGACACCTGATAGGCGCCGGTCATGGTCAGCACCTCGCCGGGGAAGCCGGAGGTGCCCGGCAGGCCGACGTTGCCCATGGTGAACACCAGGAACACCGCCGCGTACCACGGCATGCGGTTCACCAGCCCGCCGTAGAAGGCGATCTCGCGGGTGTGCATCCGGTCGTAGATGACGCCCACGCAGAGGAACAGCGCGCCGGCGATCACCCCGTGGCTGATCATCTGGTAGAGCGCGCCCTGCTCGCCCTGGGCGTTGCCGGAGAAGATGCCCATGGTCACGAAACCCATGTGGGCCACCGACGAGTAGGCGATCAGCTTCTTGATATCGAGCTGCCGGAAGGCGACCAGCGAGGTGTAGACCACGGCGATCACCGACAGGGCGAACACCAGCGGGGTGAACATCTCCGAGGCGTTCGGGAACATCGGCAGGCTGAAGCGCATGAAGCCGTAGCCGCCCATCTTCAGGAGGATGCCCGCCAGGATCACCGAGCCGGCGGTCGGCGCCTCCACGTGGGCGTCGGGCAGCCAGGTATGCACCGGCCACATCGGCATCTTCACCGCGAAGGAGGCGAAGAAGGCCAGCCACAGCCAGGTCTGAATCTCCGGCGCGAAGCCGTAGGCCATCAGCTCGGGCACCGAGGCGGTGCCGGAGATGTTGATCATGGCCAGGATGGCCGCCAGCATCAGCACCGAGCCGAGCAGGGTGTAGAGGAAGAACTTGAAGGCCGCGTAGACGCGCCGCTGACCGCCCCACACCCCGATGATCAGGAACATCGGCGCGAGGCCGAACTCGAAGAACAGGTAGAAGAGGACGATATCCAGGGCGCAGAAGACGCCGATCACCAGCGTCTCGAGCATCAGGAACGCCGCCAGATACTCCAGCACCCGCGTCTGGATCGAGTTCCAGGAGGCGGCGATGCACAGCGGCATCAGGAAGGCCGTCAAGAGGACGAACAGCACGGAGATGCCGTCGACGCCCATGCGGTAGTGCAGGCCCGCGAACCAGGGCCGCTCCTCGACGAACTGGAAGTCCGCCGTGGTCGGGTCGAACTGGACGACCAGCAGCACCGACAGGGCCAGCGTCGCCAGGGTGGTCAACAGCGCGATCCACTTGGCGCGGTTGACCGTGCGCGCGTCCTCCGGCTGGCCGAGCAGCAACAGCGCCAGGATCCCGGCCACCCCGATCAGGGGCGAGAAGGTGATGAGCGAAAGAATCCCAGGCATGACGCTTATCGGCCCCAGGCCCAGAGCGCGTAGGACAGGATCCCCGCCACCCCGAGCAGCATCACGAACGCATAGTGGTAGACGTAGCCGCTCTGCAGCTTGCCGGCGCGGCGGCCGACCTCGTAGCTGACCGCCGAGACCCCGTCAGGGCCGAGGCCGTCGATGATCTTCTGGTCGCCGCCCTTCCAGAACAGGTCGCCCAGCAGCTTGGCCAGCCGGACGAAGGTCGCCTGGTAGAGCTCGTCGAAGAACCACTTGTTGTAGAAGAAGGTGTAGAGCGGCCCGCCCCGGGCGGCCAGGCGCGCGCCCAGCCCTTCCTTCCACAGGTACATGTAGGCCGCCACGCCGAGCCCGATGATCGCCGCCACCAGCGGGGCGAGCACCGCCCAGACCGGCGCCTCGTGATGCTCCATCACGTGGTTGTCCGGACCGTTGAAGATGGCGCCGCGCCAGAACTCTTCCTGATGGTGGCCGATGAACGAGCCTTCGAAGAAGCCGCCCGCGAAGATCGCGCCGACGCTGAGCACCAGCAGCGGGACGAGCATGATCCAGGGGCTCTCGTGCGGCTTGTGGTCTTGGCCGTGACCGTGCGCGTCGTCGGCATGCGCCACCGGCTCGTCGTGGGTCTCAAGCTGGGCCGCCGAGGCGTGGTCGTCGGCATGGTGCGCCTCGCCGTGAGCGTGGTCGTCATGCCCCCAGCGCGCGTGGCCGTTGAAGGTGAAGAAGGCCAGACGCCACGAGTAGAAGGAGGTCAGGCCCGCCACCAGCACGCCGATCACGAAGGCGAAGTAGGCGATGCCGTTCTCCGCCCCGGCCGAGAAGGCCGCGTGGATGATCGACTCCTTGGAGTAGAAGCCGGCGAAGCCCAGCGGCTCCAGGCCGAACACGGGCGGCACGCCGAGGCCGGTGATGGCGATGGTGCCGATCATCATGACCGCGTAGGTCACCGGCAGCGCCTTCGCCAGCGCCCCGTAGCGACGCATGTCCTGCTCGTGGTGCATGCCGTGGATCACCGAGCCGGCGCCCAGGAACAGCAGCGCCTTGAAGAAGGCGTGGGTGAACAGGTGGAACATCGCCGCCTGGTAGGCCCCCACCCCGGCCGCGAAGAACATGTAGCCGAGCTGCGAGCAGGTCGAATAGGCGATGACCCGCTTGATGTCGTTCTGGGTCAGGCCGACCGTGGCCGCGAACAGCGCGGTCACCGCCCCGATCAGGGTGACGATGTTCTTGGCGACGGGCGCATACTCGAACATCGGCGACAGCAGGCAGACCATGTAGACGCCCGCGGTCACCATGGTCGCGGCGTGGATCAGAGCCGACACCGGGGTCGGGCCTTCCATGGCGTCCGGCAGCCAGGTGTGCAGGAAGAACTGGGCGCTCTTGCCCATCGCGCCGACGAACAGCAGCGCGCAGGCCAGGTCCATCAGCCGCCAGTTCTGGCCGGCGAACTCCCAGGTACGGTCGGCGTTGGCGGCGACCAGCGGGAAGATCTCGGCGAACTGGATGGTCCCGAAGGCCCAGAACACCGTCATGACGCCGAGCACGAAGCCGAAGTCGCCGACCCGGTTGACCACGAAGGCCTTGATGGCGGCGGCGTTGGCCGTGTCCTTGTGGAACCAGAAGCCGATCAGCAGGTAGCTGGCCAGGCCCACCCCTTCCCAGCCGAGGAACAGCTGCATGAAGTCGGCGGCGGTCACCAGCGCCAGCATGGCGAAGGTGAACAGCGACAGGTAGGCGAAGAAGCGGGGCTTGGACGGGTCGTCCGCCATGTAGCCCCACGAATAGAGGTGGACGAGCGCCGAGACCGTGGTGACTACGATCAGCATCACGGCCGACAGGCCGTCAATCCGGATCGCCCAGTTCGACTGGAAGTCCCCGACGTGGATGAACCGCATCAGGGTGTGGGTGAACGGCTCCAGGCCGCCCCAGGTCCACTGGACGAAGACGGTCCAGGACAGCGCGCACGACAGCAGCAGAAGTCCGGTGGTGACGGCCATGGACGGCACGTCGCCGATCCGCCGGCCGAAGAGTCCCGCGATCGCCGCGCCAACGATGGGCGCGAACACCAGGACGGTGACGAGGGTCTCCATGCTGCCCCTTAACCCCGCATCATGGAGGCGTCATCGACGGAGATGTCGCCCCTGTTCCGGAAGAAGGTGACGAGGATCGCCAGGCCGACCGCGGCCTCTGCGGCCGCCACCGTCAGCACGAACATGGCGAAGATCTGCCCCACCACGTTGTGCAGATAGACCGAGAAGGCCACCAGGTTGATGTTCACCGCCAGCAGGATGAGCTCGATGCTCATCAGGATGACGATGATGTTCTTGCGGTTCACGAAGATGCCGAAGACGCCGATCGTGAACAGGATGGCGGCGACCGCCAGGTAGTGGACGAGACCGATGGTCATTCGCCGATCCCCTCGCCCGGCTTGATCTGAACGATGCGCATGCCCGTCTTCGGATTGCGGAGAACCTGATCGGCGACCACCTGGCGGCGCGTGTTGGGCTTGTGCCGAAGCGTCAGCACGATGGCCCCGATCATCGCCACCAGCAGCACCAGTCCGGCCGCCTGGAAGAAGTAGACGTAGTCGGTGTAGAGCACCCGGCCGATGACCTCGGTGTTGGTCACGTCGGCGGCTGCCGCCCGCGGCTCGGCGTTCCCGCGGGCCGCGCCCTGGGTCGCGACGGCGCTGGCCACGGCGATCATCTCGATCGACAGGATGGCCGCGACCAGTCCCCCGAGCGGCAGATATCGCGCGAAGCCCTGGCGCAAGGCGGCGAAGTCGACGTCGAGCATCATGACGACGAACAGGAAGAGCACCGCCACGGCGCCCACGTAGACCACCACCAGCAGCATCGCCAGGAACTCGGCTCCTAGGAGCACGAACAGCCCGGCGGCCGAGAAGAAGGTCAGGATCAGGAACAGCACCGAATGCACGGGGTTGCGGGCCGAGACGACGGCGAACCCTGCGGCGACGGTGACTATCGCCAGCACATAGAATGCGATCGCCTGCAAGGCCATCGGCGGGACCAGCTCCCTCGAAAACTTCCAAACCAAAGGGGCGGACTTCGCCGCCCCGGTCTCATGCTCGGATTCGCGCGGCCGTCTTAGCGATAGGGCGCGTCGAGTTCCAGGTTCTTTGCGATCTCCCGTTCCCAGCGGTCGCCGTTCGCCAGCAGTCGCTCCTTGTCGTAGTAGAGCTCCTCGCGGGTTTCGGTGGCGAACTCCAGGTTCGGGCCTTCGACGATGGCGTCCACCGGGCAGGCCTCCTGGCACAGGCCGCAGTAGATGCACTTGACCATATCGATGTCGTAGCGGGTCGTCCGGCGGCTGCCGTCGGCGCGCGGCTCGGCCTCGATGGTGATGGCCTGGGCCGGGCAGACGGCCTCACAGAGCTTGCAGGCGATGCAGCGCTCTTCCCCGTTGGGATAGCGCCGCAGGGCGTGCTCGCCGCGGAACCTGGGGCTCTGCGGGTTGCGCTCGTTCGGATAGATCACCGTCGCCTTGGGCCGGAGCATGTACTTCCAGGCGAGGCCGAAGGCGACCCCGAAGTCCAGCAGCGCCGCGCCCTTGGCGGCCTGTGCGATGCGTGTGGCGAAACCCATGACCCTAGGCGGCTCCAGAGGCGGGGCCGAACACTCGCCAGGCGGCGATGACGGCGACGGCGACCAGCGAGAACGGCAGGAAGACCTTCCAACCCAGGCGCATCAGCTGATCGTAGCGGTAGCGCGGCACGATGGCCTTCACGATCGCCACCATCACGAACCAGAAGACGACCTTGGTCACGAAGACCAGCAGGTAGAACAGGTTGGCGACGACCGGCGGCCAGCTCTCCAGGAAGGTGGTGGGGAAGCCCGGATTCCACCCGCCGAAGAACAGGATGGTGATCATCGCGCACATCAGCACGATGTTCGCGTACTCGCCGATCATGAACAGCAGGTACGGGGTCGAGGAGTACTCGACCTGGTAGCCCGCGACGAGCTCGGATTCGGCTTCCGGCAGGTCGAACGGCGGACGGTTGGTCTCGGCCAGGAAGCTGATGAAGAAGACCACCGACATCGGCAGCATGATCACGATCAGCGGCAGCTGCGCGAGCCCGCCGCCGAGGAAGTGCCAGTTCCAGATCCAGCCGGCCTGGTTGTTGACGATGGTCGTCAGGTTCATCGAGCCGGCCAGCAGGATGACGGTGATGATCACGAAGCCGAGGCTGACCTCGTAGGACACCATCTGCGCGGCCGAGCGGAGCGAGCCCAGGAAGGGGTACTTCGAGTTGGACGCCCAGCCGCCCATGATGATGCCGTAGACGCCGAGCGAGGAGATCGCCAGCAGGTAGAGGATGCCGACGTTGATGTCGGACACCACCCAGCCCGGGGCGAAGGGGATCACCGCCCAGGCCGCGAACGCCAGCACGAAGCTGATCAGCGGCGCCAGGATGAACACCGTCTTGTCGGCGCCGGCCGGGATAACGATCTCCTTCAGCACGAACTTGAAGAAGTCGGCGAAGGACTGCAGCAGGCCGAACGGACCCACCACGTTGGGGCCTTTGCGCATCTGCACGCCGGCCCAGATCTTCCGGTCGGCCAGCAGCAGGAAGGCCAGCGACAGCAGGATACCGACCACGACCAGAAGAATCTGGCCGACGGTGATCAGCGTCCAGCCGCCCGGGGTGGACCAGAACGAGTTCGCAGCGGTCTCCATGGGCTCCTACTCCGCCGCGATCTTGGCGGCGCTGGACGAGGCCAGGGCGGCGCATTCGGCCATCGTCACGCTGGCGCGGGCGATGGGGTTGGTGAGGTGGAAGGCGGTGATCGGCGAGGCGAACGGAGCGTCCGACAGCTCACCCTTGGCGCCCAGGGCGGCCAGGTCGAGGCTGCGTTCCGCGCCGGTCGGCACGTAGTCGATCTGGCCGAACGTCGGGTGGTCGGCGAACAGCTTGGCGCGCAGCTGGTCGAGGTCGTCGTAGGGCAAGGTCGCTCCCAGCCGCTCGGACAGCGCCCGGAAGATCGCCCAGTCCTCGCGCGCCTCGCCCTTCGGGAACACGGAGCGCAGGCCCTGCTGCACACGGCCCTCGGTGTTGACGTAGAGGCCGTTCTTCTCGGTGTAGGCCGCGCCGGGAAGGATGACGTCGGCGCGGTGCGCGCCGGCGTCCCCGTGGGTGCCCACATAGACCACAAAGGCGTTCGACTGGCGCGCGTCGATTTCGTCCGCGCCCAGTAGAACCAGCACGTCCAGGGCGCCCGGCTGCACCATGGCCGGTGCGGCGAGACCGCCCTCGCCCGGCACGAAGCCCATGTCCAGGCCCCCGACCCGCGAGGCGGCGGTGTGCAGCACGTTCCAGGCCGCGCCGAAGCTCTTGGCCACGTCCGCCGCGGCGCGCAGGACCGCCAGGCCGTCCGGCCGAGCCAGGGCCCCTGCCCCGACGATCACCGCCGGGTTCTTGGCCTCCTTGAACGCCTTGACGAACTCGCTCTTGGAGCGGGCGAGCTTGGACAGATCGGCCGGGCCGGTCCCCAGGTGATCGTAGGCGTAAGTCAGGTCGGCGGCCTCGCCGATCACGCCAACGCGCAGCGCGCCGGCCAGCCAGCGCTTGCGCAGGCGGGCGTTGAACACCGGCGCCTCGAGCCGCGGGTTGGTCCCGATCAGCAGGATGGCGTCGGCTTCTTCGATGCCGGCGATGGTGGAGTTCATCAGCCAGGACTCGCGGGGCCCCTCGCCCAGCGCCATGCCGTCCTGGCGGCAGTCCAGGTTCTTCACGCCCAGCGATGCGAAAAGGTCCATCGCCGCCTTCATGGATTCGGCGTCCTGCAGGTCGCCGGCGATGACGCCGACCCGGTCCGGCGCGACCGCCTTGACCTTCTGGGCGACGACGTCGAGCGCCTCGGCCCAGGTCGCCGGACGCAGCTTGCCGCCTTCGCGCACATAGGGCCTGTCGAGGCGCTGGCGCGACAGGCCGTCGACCACGTAGCGGGTCTTGTCGCTGATCCACTCCTCGTTGATGTCGTCGTTGACGCGCGGGAGGATGCGCAGCACGGCGGGCCCGCGCGCATCGACGCGGATCGCCGAGCCCAGGGCGTCCATCACGTCCACCGTCTCGGTCTTGCGCAGCTCCCAGGGGCGGTAGTTGAAGGCCCACGGCTTGTGGGTCAGCGCGCCGACCGGGCACAGGTCGATGACGTTGGCCGACAGCTCGCTCTGCACGGCCTTGCCCAGGTAGGTCACGATCTCCGCGTCCTCGCCGCGGTTGATCATGCCGATCTCGGGAACGCCGGCGACCTCGGTGATGAAGCGCACGCAACGGGTGCACTGGATGCACCGGGTCATCACCGTCTTGATCAGCGGACCCATGTACTTTTCTTCGACGGCCCGCTTGTTCTCGGCGTAGCGGGAATCGTCCCGCCCATAGGCCATCGCCTGGTCCTGCAGGTCGCATTCGCCGCCCTGGTCGCAGATCGGGCAGTCCAGCGGGTGGTTGATCAGCAGGAACTCCATCACCCCGTGGCGCGCCTTCCGCACCATCGGCGTGTCGGTGAAGATCTCCATCCCCTCGGCGGCCGGCAGGGCGCAACTGGCCTGCGGCTTCGGCGGGCCCGGCTTCACCTCGACCAGGCACATGCGGCAGTTGCCGGCGATCGACAGCCGCTCATGGTAGCAGAAGCGCGGAATCTCCTCGCCGGCGAGTTCGGCCACCTGCAGGACGTTCATCCCGGGCTCGAACTCGACCTCGACTCCGTTGACCTTGGCCTTGGGCATTGTCGTTACTCCGCCGCCACCCGTGCGCCCTGCACGTGCGGTCTGCCGGCGCGGTAGTTGTTGATCCGCTCCTCCACCTCGTGGCGGAAGTGCTTGAAGAGGCCCTGGATCGGCCAGGCGGCCGCATCGCCCAGGCCGCAGATGGTGTGGCCCTCGACCTGGCTGGCGACGTCGAGCAGGAGGTCGATCTCCTTCATCTCGGCCTCGCCGGTGACCATCCGCTCCATCACCCGCCACATCCAGCCGGTGCCTTCGCGGCAGGGCGTGCACTGGCCGCAGCTCTCGTGCTTGTAGAAGTAGGCCCCGCGGGCGATCGCCTTGATGAGGTCGGTGTCCTTGTCCATGACGATCATGGTGGCGGTGCCCAGGCCCGAGCCGCGCTTGGCCAGGTCCTCGAAGTCCATCAGCGCCACCTCGGCCTCCTCGGCCGGGATCATCTTCATGGACAGGCCGCCCGGGATGACGGCCTTCAGGTTGCCCCAGCCGCCGCGCACGCCGCCGAAGTGCTCCTCGATGAGCTGCCTCATCGGGATCGACATGGCTTCCTCGACCACGCAGGGGCGGTTCACGTGGCCGGACGCGGCCATCAGCTTGGTGCCGGTTGAGCGCTCGGAACCGAAGCCGGCGAACCAGTCCGCGCCGCGGCGCAGGATGGTGCCGACCACCGAGATGGACTCGACGTTGTTGATGGTCGTCGGGCAGCCGTAGATGCCGGCGCCGGCCGGGAACGGCGGCTTCAGGCGCGGCTGGCCCTTCTTGCCTTCCAGGCTCTCCATCAGGGCGGTTTCGTCGCCGCAGATGTAGGCCCCGCCGCCGTGGGTGACGTAGAGGTCGAACGGCCAACCGAAGATGTTGTCCTTGCCGATCAGCTTGGCCTCGTAGGCCTGACGGATCGCCGTCTCCAGCCGCTCGCGCTCGTAGACGTATTCGCCGCGGATGTAGATGTAGGCCGTGTGCGCCCGGATCGCGTAGCTGGCGATCAGGCAGCCCTCGATCAGCAGGTGCGGATCGTTGCGCAGGATCTCCCGGTCCTTGCAGGCGCCCGGCTCGGACTCGTCGGCGTTGACCACCAGGTAGTGCGGCCGCTCGCTCTCCTGCTTCGGCATGAAGGTCCACTTCAGGCCGGTGCCGAAGCCGCCGCCACCGCGCCCGCGCAGGCCCGAGGCCTTGATCTGCTCGCAGATCCACTCCGGCGTCTGCTGCAGGATCTCGCGCACGAGATTGTAGGCGCCGCGCTGCTTCGCCCCTTCCAGCCCGAAGTCGTGCAGGCCGTAGAGGTTGGTGAAGATGCGGTCCTTGTCTTCCAGAATGCCGACCACGGTCAGCGCACTCCCCTTCTCGCGCGATGCTCTTTAGCGTCTCCGACCCGGATCACTCGGCCGGCTCCTTCGCCGCGTTGGGCAGCGGATAAGGTTTGGCTCGGGAGCCGTCGTAGAGCGACGGGTCCCGGAGCACCAGCGGCCCGCCCTCGGGCGCCGCGCCCCGGCGGTCGATCGCCGAGCCCGGCGCCGGCTTCTCGCCCGCCGCGAACTGGTCGATCAGCTTCTCCAGCGCCTCGGGGGTCAGGTCCTCGTAGTAGTAGTCGTTGATGGCCGCCATCGGCGCGTTCGAGCAGGCGCCCATGCACTCGACTTCCTGCCAGTAGAGCTTGCCGTCGGCGGAGCGGTGCTCCTTGGGCCCGATCTTGCGCTTGCAGACGTCCATCAGGGCCTCGGCGCCGCGCAGCTGGCAGGGCGTCGTGCCGCAGACCTGCACCACCGTCTCGCCGACCGGCTCGAGGTGGAACATGGTGTAGAAGGTGGCCACCTCCAGCACCCGGATCTTCGGCATGCCGAGCATTTCGGAGACCACGCGGATGGCCGGCTCGGAGACCCAGCCCTCCTGCTTCTGCACCAGCCACAGCAGGGCGATGACCGCCGACTGCTGACGGCCGGGCGGGTATTTGGCCATCCACCACTGGGCCTTCTCCAGGCTCTCCTTGGAGAACTCGAAGCTTTCCGGCTGGACGGTCGAGAGGCGGCGGACGCTCAACGGACCCTCACTTCACGAAATCGACGCGGGCGATCTTGCCGCCGGCGACGGTGTAGATGGCGGCCACTTCGAAGGTCTCGCCGCCGTGGCGGCGGACGACCTTTTCGTGGTCGATGACGGTGTTGCCGAGCACGATCCGGTTCAGCAGCTCGACGCGGTTCTCCGGGAAGTCGGCGAACACCTGGGCGTACTTGTCGCGGAAGGCCGCAAGGCCCTGGATGGTCACCTGCCCGTTCAGGTCGGCGACCATCAGGTCGTCGGCGAAGAAGCCGCAGTAGGCGTCCAGGTCCTGGGCGTTGTAGGCGTCCAGCTGCCCCTGGGCGAGGTCGAGCGGGGATGGGGTCGCGGCGACGGTCACCGGTCGATCTCCCCGAACACGATGTCGAGCGAGCCCAGGATGGCCGAAACGTCGGCCAGCATGTGGCCGCGGTTAATCCAGTCCATCGCCTGCAGGTGCGGGAAGCCCGGCGCGCGGATCTTGCAGCGGTACGGCTTGTTGGCGCCGTTGCTGACCAGATAGACGCCGAATTCGCCCTTGGGCGCCTCGACGGCGGCGTAGACCTCGCCCGGCGGCGGCCGGTAGCCCTCGGTGTAGAGCTTGAAGTGGTGGATGAGCGCTTCCATCGAGCGCTTCATCTCGCCGCGCCGAGGCGGGGCGATCTTGTGGTCGTCGGAAAGCACCAGGCCCGGCGTCTTCTGAAGCATGGCGCAGGCCTGCTTCATGATCTTGGTCGACTCCCGCATCTCCTGCATGCGGCACAGGTAGCGGTCGTAGCAGTCGCCGTTGACGCCCAGCGGAATGTCGAAGTCGAAGTCGTTGTAGTTCTCGTACGGCTGGTTGCGCCGCAGGTCCCAGGCGATGCCCGAGCCGCGCACCATCACCCCGGAGAACCCCCAGGTGATGGCCTCGTCCTTGGTGACCTTGCCGATGTCGACGTTGCGCTGCTTGAAGATCCGGTTCTCGGTGATCAGCCCCTCGATGTCGTCGAGGACGCGCGGGAAGTGGTCGCACCAGTCGCTGATGTCCTGCACCAGCTCGGGCGGGAGGTCCTGGCGGACGCCGCCGACGCGGAAGTAGTTGGCGTGCAGGCGCGCCCCGGAGGCGCGCTCGTAGAACACCATCAGCTTCTCGCGCTCCTCGAACCCCCACAGCGGCGGCGTCAGGGCGCCGACGTCCATGGCCTGGGTGGTCACGTTCAGCAGATGGTTCAGGATCCGGCCGATCTCCGAGTAGAGCACCCGGATGATCTGGCCGCGCTTGGGCGCCTCGACGCCGATCAGCTTCTCGATGGCGAGCACATAGGCGTGCTCCTGGTTCATCGGGGCCACATAATCCAGGCGATCGAAGTAGGGGATCGTCTGGGCGTAGGGCCGGTACTCCATCAGCTTCTCGGTGCCGCGGTGCAGCAGGCCGATGTGCGGGTCGACGCGGTCGACGACTTCGCCGTCCAGCTCCAGCACCAGGCGCAGCACGCCGTGCGCGGCCGGGTGCTGTGGGCCGAAGTTGATGTTGAACTTGCGGACCGGGGTCTCGGGAAGCAGCGTGGTCTCTTCCCCCGCCGCGGGGGTGTTCTGGCCGGTCATGCCTTCACCTTGCGCGCCTTGGGCGCCGTAAAGGCCAGGCCCAGCAGGGCCAGGCCGACGCCCGCCGCGGCCAGCGCCGGCACGGACGTGAACGGTTGGCCGGCGCCCAGCGACGCCGACAGGGCGATCAGGAACATCACGCCGGCGGCGGCCCAGAGCACGACCTTGACCTGCCTAAGCTGCGCGGCGCCCATCACTCGCCCCCCGCCTTCTCGTCGCCGGGCAGGATCTTGGGCGCGTAGCCGCGCTCGTCGCCTTCCCAGGGCGAAAGGAAGTCCCAGTTCCGCCACTCGGTCATCTTGATCGGCTCGTAGACGACGCGCTTCAGCTCGTCGTCGTAGCGGACCTCGACGTAGCCGCTCATCGGGAAGTCCTTCCGGAGCGGGTGGCCGTGGAAGCCGTAGTCGGTGAGGATCCGACGCAGGTCCGGGTGCCCTTCGAAGAAGATCCCGTACATGTCGAACGCCTCGCGCTCGTACCAGTCGGCGCAGGGGTGGACGTCCACCACCGAAGGGACGGGCGTGTCCTCGTCGGTTTCCAGCTTGACCCGCACGCGGCGGTTCTTGGTGTGGCTGAGCAGGTGGTAGACGACGTCGAAGCGGCGTTCGCGCTGCGGCCAGTCGACGCCGCAGAGGTCGACCAGCTGGACGAACCGCAGGTCCTGGTGGTCGCGCAGGAAGGTCAGCGCGTCCACGATGCGCGGCAGCGCGGCGTGCAGCGTCAGCTCGCCGAACTCGACCTTGTAGCCGCCGAAGGCGCCCGCGCCGTCGGCGACGATGCGCTGGCCCAGCGCCTCGAGTTCCTCGTTGGAGACCGCCCAGCTCATCGCTCGATGGTCCCTTCCCGACGGATCTTCTTCTGCAGCTGCAACACGCCGTAGACCAGCGCCTCGGCGGTCGGCGGGCAGCCGGGGACATAGATGTCCACCGGAACGACGCGGTCGCAGCCGCGCACCACCGAATAGCTGAAGTAGTAGTAGCCGCCGCCGTTGGCGCAGCTGCCCATGGAGATGACGTAGCGCGGCTCCGGCATCTGGTCGTAGACCTTGCGCAGGGCCGGAGCCATCTTGTTGCACAGGGTGCCGGCGACGATCATCACGTCCGACTGGCGCGGACTGGCGCGCGGGGCGAAGCCGTAGCGCTCGAGGTCGTAACGCGGCATCGAGGCCTGCATCATCTCGACCGCGCAGCAGGCCAGGCCGAAGGTCATCCACATCAGCGAACCCGTGCGGGCCCAGGTGATGATGTCGTCGGCCGCCGCGGTGATGAAGCCGCGGTCGGCGAGCTGATCGTTCACATGGTCGAAGAACGGGTCGTGGAGCTTGGGATCATAGCCCTCGACGCTGGTGCGCCCGGCGGACAGCGCCGGCGCCTTGGGCGGCTGGATTATTCCCATTCCAGCGCTCCCTTCTTCCATTCGTAGATGAAGCCGACGGTGAGGACGCCGAGGAAGGTCATCATCGACCAGAAGGCGAACTGCGCCGCCTCCGGCGGCAGCTTCATCAGGGTCACCGCCCACGGAAACAGGAAGGCGACCTCGAGGTCGAAGATGATGAACAGGATCGAGACCAGATAGAACCGGACGTCGAACTTCATCCGCGCGTCGTCGAAGGCGTTGAAGCCGCACTCGTAGGTGGACAGCTTCTCGGGGTCCGGCGACTTCGGCGCCAGGATGGCCGCCGCCAGCACGAAGGCGACGCCCAGAACGACCGCGATCCCGATGAAGATCACGATCGGCAGGTACTGCAGAAGAAAGGCTTCCATTGGGTCCTCGGGGAGGAGTCGGGCGCCCTTCTAGACCACGCGCGCGCGCCATTCAAACGCGAGGTTCGAAGCGCGCCGCACGCACGGTCTGCGACGAGCGCCGTCGCCTCGTCGGCGCGCCGTTTACGCCTGTACGCGCGTCCGAACAATCGTTCGCATCAGAACCGCGTTCCGCGAGGTCATCCGCGCGGCCCCGCACCGGCCGCTTTACGCCCGCCGATCGGCCACTAGGGTGAAGCTGGTGACCGACTCCGCAACGACGCCCAAGCCGCTGATCTACCGCATCCTCGACGCCATCGAGCGGCTCGGGGACAAGCTGCCGGACCCGGTGTTCATCTTCGCCTGGTTCATTGGCGCATTGGTGCTGGCCAGCGTGGTCTGCGCCGCCCTCGGCGTCAGCGCGGTCAATCCCATCGACGGCGAACTTCTGGAGGCCGAGAGCCTGCTGGCCGGGGAGAACGTCCGCCAGCTGCTGGTCGAGATGCCGAAGACGCTGACAGGCTTCGCCCCGCTGGGCTACGTGCTGCTGATCATGCTGGGCGCGGGGCTGGCCGAGCGGGTCGGCCTGCTGCCGGCGGCGCTGAGGGTGCTGATCGGCGCCGCCCCCAAGCGGCTGCTGACCCCGATGGTCATCTTCATCGGCCTCTTGGCCAACCAGGCGGCCGATTCGGGCTTCGTCATCCTCTTGCCGCTGGCCGGCGTCGCCTTCGCCGCGGCGGGGCGGCACCCGATCGCCGGCATAGCCGCGGCCTTCGCGGGCGTGGTGGGCAGCTTCGCGGGCAACCCCCTGCCGGGCCAGTTCGACGCCCTGATTCTGGGGCTGACCGAACCGGCGGCCCGGCTGATCGACAAGGGCTGGACCGCCAACCTGGTGGGCAACTGGTTCTTCACCGCCGCCGGCTCGGTGATCTTCGTCCCCGTCGCCTGGTTCGTCACCGACCGGATCGTGGAGCCTCGGCTCGGCCCCTGGACCCCGGCGCCTGACCAGGCCCAGCTGGCCGCCCCGCTCGAGGCGACAGAGCGCCGTGGCCTGTGGATCGCAGGCCTCGTGGCCCTGGCGGTCATGGCGACCTGGGCGGCGCTGGCGCTGGCTCCGGGCGCGCCACTGGTCGACGGCGAGGCAGCCGGCCCGGCCCGCTGGACGCCCTTCTTCCGCTCGCTCGTCGCCGGCTTCTTCGTGCTGTTCCTGTCCAGCGGCCTCGCCTACGGCCTGGCGGTCGGGGTCATCCGCTCGGACAAGGACGTGGTGCGTCTGTGCGCCGACTCGATGGCCGCCATGTCGCCCTACATCGTGCTGGCTTTCGCGGCGGCCCACTTTATCGCCATGTTCAACTGGTCGAACCTCGGGGCCATCACCGCCATCCACGGGGCCGAGGCGCTGCGCGAATCGGGCCTGCCGGTCCCCGTCCTGCTGATGGGCCTCGTGCTGCTCACCGCCGGCCTCGACATGTTGATCGGCTCGGCCTCGGCCAAGTGGGCGGCGCTGGCGCCGGTGCTGGTGCCGATGCTGATGCTGGTGGGCGTCTCGCCCGAGATGACCACCGCCGCCTACCGGATGGGCGATTCGACGGTGAACATGGCGAGCCCCTTGATGCCCTACTTCGGCCTGGGCCTGGCTTTCTGCCAGCGCTGGAAGCCGGACTTCGGGGTCGGGGGCCTGATCAGCGCCATGCTGCCCTACTCGGCGGCGATGATGGCGGCGGGCGTGCTGATGACCGGGCTCTGGGCCGCTTTCGAGCTGCCGCTGGGGCCCGCAGCGGGCGTCCACTACACGCCGCCCACAGGAAGTCTCGCCCCTTGAGCATTCGCCGCCACTCTCCCGTTGACTAACGGCAAGTCGGCGCCTATCAGACGCGCCTCGCTTCTAGCGAGCGCCTACGCGGGTGTAGCTCAGTTGGTTAGAGCGCCGGCCTGTCACGCCGGAGGTCGCGGGTTCGAGCCCCGTCACTCGCGCCATTAGGCCCCTCGGGGGCCCGAGTTCTACGCTTCCACAGCTCGACATCGTCAGACCGACCGCTCCTGCGACCGGAGCCGTCGCTCATGAAACGTCTCGTGCTCACTATCGCCGAGCGCTAGGCCCCGATCCGCGCCAACGCCTCGGTCAGCAGGGGCGCCTGACTGGGCAGGATCTTGGCCAGCGCGGTCTCGGCCGGCCAGTAGGCGGCCTTGTCGGCTTCCGGGAACGTCGCGGTCCTGCCCGACTTCGGCGGCCATTCCATCTCGAAGTTGTTGCTGCGGAATCCGGAGAGGTCGAGGTCGGCCTCGGTCAGCCAGCAGAGCACCTGCTTGCCGCCCTTCTGGCGAATCGGCGTCAGCGGCGCGAAGGGTCCGGGGGCCGAGAGCCCCGTCTCCTCCTTGAATTCGCGCAGCGCGCAGGCGAGCGGCTCCTCGCCCTCGTCCACCTCGCCCTTGGGAATCATCCAGGCGCCCTCGTCCCTGCGCGCCCAAAGGGGCCCGCCGGGGTGAACCAGCAGGAAGGCGATCCCGCCTGCGCCGCGGCGGAAGACCAGCAGGCCGGCGCTGGTTCTGGTCGAGCCCATGGACGTCTCCGATCCCGATTCGTTAACCCTGCCGGAGGAGTCTCGGCGCCATGTTGCGTAACCTTATCGCCGGCCTCGGCCTGCTCGCGATGAGCGCCGGCCCGGCCCTGGCCGATCCCTGCACCGCCATCCCGAACAAGGGCCCCCTGCCCGCGGGCCTGAAGCCCGGCGCGGTGTTCTCCGGCGAAGTGACCTACGTCGGCGACGGCGATTCCCTGTGCGTGGCGCTCGGGCCGCGCCGGGACCAGTGGGTGGAGGTGCGCCTCGCCGACTTCTACGCCCCCGAGCTCAAGACCAAGGAGGGGAAGGCGGCCAAGGCGGCGCTGATGCGCATCGCCAAGGGCAAGCGCGCGACCTGCCGGGCCGGCAAGCGCTCCTACGACCGCATCGTCGCCCGCTGCACCATCGAGGGCCGGGCCATCGAGGAGATGATGCGCCGCGCGGGCGTGCGCGAAGGCGGCCGCGGTCAGCCGGCGGCCGCCTCCACGTCCTTCTCCAACACGAAGTCCTCGGGATCCGGGGCCAGCGTCGCGCGCCAGTAGTCGACCAGGCCGAACGGCCAGTTCTGGGTCACCCGCCCGGCCTCGTTCTTGTACCAGCTGGTCACGTTGGGCGAGCCCCAGGCCATCAGCTTGTTGGCCTCGTCCACCCGCGCGTTGAACTCTTCGAACACCTCGCGCCTCGGCTCCAGCGCCTTCGCGCCGGTCTCGGCCAACAGCCTCAGGCAGCCGACGATGTAGCGGACCGCGCACTCGGAGAAGAAGATGATCGAGCCGTTGACCACGATGTTGGTGTTCGGCCCGTAGATCATGAACAGGTTGGGGAAGCCCGGCGCCGTCATGCCGAGGTAGGCGCGCGGATCGCCCGCCCAGGTCTCGTGCAGGTCGCGCCCGCCGCGCCCCTTCACCCGCATCGGCCACAGGAAACGGCTGGCGTGGAAGCCGGTGCCGTAGATCAGCACGTCCGCCTCGTGCACCGCCCCGTCCTGCGTCTTCAGGCCCTCGGGCACGATCTCGACGATCGGCTCGGTGACCAGAGAGACGTTGTCGCGCTTCAGCGCCGCCAGCCACACCCCGTTGTCCAGCAGCGCGCGCTTGCCGCCCACCGGATAGCTCGGGACGACCCTTTCCAGGAGGTCCGGCCGGTCCGAGACCTGGGCCGCCAGGGCCTGGGCGATCATCTCGCGGAACATGGCGTTGGCGGCGCTGACCGCGACGGGCGGGCCGTTCCAGGCCGGGTCCGCCTTCACCGCCGGCAGCAGGCCGTCGGTGACCATCCAGAACAGGAAGAAGCGGTACCACTTGTCGTAGTACGGCAGGTGCTCGAGCAGCCACTTGAAGCCCTCGGGCACGTCCTCGTGGTAGTGGGGCGTCGGGAGGCACCACGGCGGCGTGCGCTGGAACACTTCCAGCCGGCCGACCTTGGGCGCGATCTCGGGCACGAACTGGAAGGCGCTGGCCCCGGCGCCGATCACGGCCACCTTCTTGCCGGTCAGGTCCACGTCGTGGCGCCACTCCGCCGAGTGGAAGGCCACGCCCGCGAACCGCTCCCGGCCGGGAATGTCCGGGTAGCGCGGCCGGTTGAGCTGGCCGACGGCGCAGATCACCGACTGGGCCTCCAGGCTCACGTCGCGCCCGTCGGCGTCCACCGCCTTGACCCGCCAAAGGCCGCGGTCCTCGTCCCAGGCCAGCTCCTCGACGGTGGTGCGGAAGCGGATCTTGTCGCGAAGGCCGTAGCGGTCGGCGACGCCGCGGAAGTAGTCCAGCAGCACCGGCTGGGTGGAGAAGTGCTGCGGCCAGGCGTGGTTGGGCTCGAAGCTGTAGCTGTACATGTGGTTCGAGGAGTCCACCCGGCAGCCGGGATAGGTGTTCTCGAACCAGGTGCCGCCCACGTCGGGGTTCTTCTCCAGGATGGTGAACTCGACGCCGGCCTGCGACAGGCGGATGCCGGCCAGCAGGCCCGACATGCCGGCTCCGATGATCACAACCTTCAGCTTCTTGGCCGCGCTCTTCAGCGGCGGAGCGTCCCATTGAGGATCCTTGGTGCTGGTCCCGCTCAAGGCCAGCTCGTCCATCAGGAAATCCGCGTAACCCTCTGGAATCGCGGCCCCGGCCACGAAGTCCATCATCTGCCGGACCACCTCGGCCGGCGGCGGGGGCGGCATCTTGCGGTCACCCGCCAGCCAGGCCTCGAGCACCGGTTTCACGGCTGCGCGGATCTTCGCCTCCTCCTCGGCCGGCAGGCCGGTGTCGCCGCGCGAGAGGGGCGTGTAGGTCGGCTTCCATTCGGGCCGGAGCCAGGACGGATCGCCGGTCAGATGGACCATGCAGACGACCAGCGACGGCAGGTGGGCGGCCTGAAGGGCCTCGTCGAGCGTGGTCATGGCGTCTCTCCCCGCCAAGTTATCGTTGTTATGTCAATTGCGTCGGCCTGCCTGGGCGGAAGTCAACCCTGCGCGTCGCGTATGCGGCGAAGAACGTCGGGCGGCAGTACGCGCCCCGAGGCCTCCAGGTTCTCGAGCAGGTGGGCCATCCGCGTCGCCCCGAACACCGCGCAGGAGACGTTCGGGTTGGCCAGCACGTAGGCGAGCGCCGCCTGCGGCCCGGTGATCCCCTCCAGCCCGTGCAGGAAGCCGAACCTCGCGCCCCTGGCGATGTCGGCCCGGTGGTTCTTCAGCGCCCGCAGCGCGTACCAGACGTCGCGCACGGACCCGAGGCGCAGCGCCTGGCGGCCGGTATGGCCCATGGCCAGCGCCATGCCCGCCAGCACCCCCTTCCCCGCCGCTGCGGCCCGCTCGATCAGCGGCTCCCGCTCCGGCCGCAGGACATTGTAGTCGACCATCACCACGTCGATCTGCGGCAGCGCCAGGGCGTGCTCGATCACCGCCGGGTCGAAGCTGTTGAGGCCGACGGCGCGGGCCAGGCCCCGGTCCTTGAAGCCCTGCAGCGTCGCCAGGAGTTCCGGCGTCAGCTCGCTCACGGCCGGCCCGTGAAGCTGCAGCAGCCCCACAGCCTCCAGACCCAGGTTTCGCAGGCTACGCGCCAGGCTCGCCTCCACCGCGGCCGGCGAAAAGTCGCGGGCGATGCGCCCGCCGCCGGCGTGATAGGTGCCGGCCTTGGTGGCTATCGTCAGGCCCGAGACGTCGTGGCCGGCCAGCGCCCGGCCCAGCCGCGGCTCGGCCTCGCCGTGCGAATAGCTGGCCCCGGTATCGAAGAAGGTGACGCCCCGGTCGATGGCGGCGTGGACGAGGGCGTGGGCCTCGTGCTCGGAAAAGGCCTTCATTCCCCACCAGCTCGCGCAGCCGAAGCCGAGCTCGGAGACCGTCAAGCCGGTGCGGCCGAGGGGGCGGTGTCGCATGCGTCAGGCGGCGGCGCGGCGGCGGGACATGCCCTTCCTCTAGCCGCGCCGGCCCGGCCGGTCACCTGGGCGGCTCGCGCAGCACCAACCAGACGAGCGGCGCGCCCGCCGCCAGCACGGCGACGCCCAGCAGCGCCCCGAGGCCGGTGTAGGCGATGCTGGACCAGAGCAGCCAGGCGCAGGTGGCGCAGAAGGCGATCGGGGTCAGCGGATAGAGCGGCGTGCGGAACGGCCGCGGCGCGCCGGGCTCCAGCCGCCGCAGCCGGATCAGCGAGGCGCCGATCAGCAGCATGAAGGCCCAGAAGGTCGACGCCGTGTAGTCGACCATCGCCTGGAAACCGTCGCGGGCGGTCGCGCCGAAGCCGATCAGGGCCAGGCTCACCGCCGCCTGCGCGACCAGCGCCGGGGCCGGGTTCTCGCCGCCGGATCGCCAGCCGCCCAGCCAGCGCAGCGCGCGCACGTCGCGCCCGAGGGCGTAGGAGGTCCTCGCGCCGGTGAAGATGGTAGCGTTGAGGGTGCTGAGCGCGGCGACGCAGACCGCCAGGCTGAGGCCCACGGCCCCGCCCTCGCCCACCGCCGCGCGCATCAGGTCGGCGCCGACCGCCTCGGCCGCACGCAGGCCGTCCAGCCCCAGCACCGACAGGAATGCCAGGTTAACGATCAGATAGACGGCGGCGACGGCGACCAGGCCCAGGATGATCACCCTGGCGGTGTCGCGCGCCGGGTCCCGCAGGTCCTCGCCGAGGTAGGCCGCCTCGTTCCAGCCGCCGTAGGTCAAGAGGACGAAGACCATGGCCAGGCCCAGCGCGCCGCTCGCATTCCCGGGCTCGGCAGACGGCGGTCTCGGCGGGGCCGGCAGCAGGCCGAACTCGACGCCGGCAGCGACCAGCGGCACGACCACCACCAGCGCCAGGACGAGCGCCAGGCTCAGCATCCGCTGGAGGCCCACCGCGCCGGCCCGTCCGGCCAGGTTGAGCGCCGTCAGCGCCGCGACCGCCAGGGCGGCGTGGATCGCAGGTCCGCCCTCTCCCAGCGGGACCAGCTGCTGGGCGTAGTCGGCGTATGCGAAAGCGACCACGGCGATGGCCCCGGTCTGGATCACCGCCCCGCGCGCCCAGGCGAACAGCACGGCGAGGGGGCGGCCGAAGGCGCGCTGCAGATAGCGGTACTCGCCGCCCACGCTGGGGAAGGCCGCGCCCAGCTCGGCGTAGCAGAGCCCGCCCACGATCGCGACGAGGCCGCCGGCCGCCCAGGCCGCCATGTAGGCCGCCTCGTTTGGGACATTGGCGGCGACCACCGGCGGGGCGCGGAAAAGGCCGACGCCGACCACGATGCCGACGACGATCGCCGCTCCGTCCAGCGCCGAGAGCCCCGGCCGGGGCGAAGGTCGCTCCGCGGCCACGTCAGCGGCGGGTCACGACGCCTTGACGGCCGTCCAGCCGTTCACCACCTGGCCGGTCGCCCCGGGCGGCGGCGGCGCCGGCGACAGCGTGTTTCCGGTCAGTCTGGCCGAGAACAACCGCGGCCCCGAGGGGCTGTCGTAGGCGAAGGCCAGGGTGTCGCCGCGCACCCGCCCGTCGCGGATCTGGCGGGTCTCGCCCCCGATCGTCACGGTTCCCGACAGCTCCTGGAAGCGCTGTGTCAGGTCCAGCGTCATCTCGCCGGCCTGGCCGCCGGTGACCTTCCAGCGTCCCTGCACGTCGGCGGGCACGATCCACAGGTAGACGTTGGCGCCGTCGACCAGCGCCTCCTCGTCGGGCTTCCAGTCCTCCATGTCGAAGGCGTGGGAGACCACACGCGTGCCGGGCTTCAGCTCCGAGAGGACCCGCGGCCTGAGCTTCATGTTGACCGACGGCAGCAAGTACATGGTCAGCACCGTTGCGTCGGAGATCTTGGTCTCGAACAGGTCCTGGCGGCGGAACTCGACCTTGTCGGTCACGCCGGCCGCCTTGGCGTTGGCGTTGGCCTCGGCGATGCGCTGCGGGTTGATGTCCACGCCGAAGCCGCGGGCCCCGTACTTGCGCGCCGCCGTCACCGGGATGCGGCCGTCGCCCGATCCGAGGTCGATGACGAAGTCCTCCGCGCCGACGCCGGCGATCTCCAGCATCTTTTCGACCACCGGCTCGCGCGTCGGCACATACGGCACGTCGAGGTCGATATCCGCGGCGGGGACGGCGTCCACCGGCGCCTCGACGGCCGCCGCGGCCTTTGAGGCCCCGTCCCCGCAACCCGCCACGACGACACTTACGACTGCGGCGCCCAGCGCCGCTGCGATCGACCCGCGCATGACCACCCTCGCCTTGGTGAGGAACACCCGGGGCCGGTAACGCACGAAGCTGCACCACGGTTCACCGAAGGGGCCCTTCGGAGCGCGCGCCCGGCGCGCGGTGCGCAGAGGATGGTGGGCGGCGAGGGGTTCGAACCCCCGACCCCCTGGGTGTAAACCAGGTGCTCTGACCAACTGAGCTAGCCGCCCGTCGGCGGCTTCTTAGCGCGGCGTCCGCGATTTGTCCTAGCTCCGCCGCACCTCAGTTAGGGCGGGCTACGGTGCGGCTTCTGCAGCGCCGGCACGCCGGGCGGGTCTCCTCGCCGTCTTTGCAGGATCGCTCCCACCCAGGACGGACGAGCACGCCGAAGGGATAGGTCAGCCGTGGCCGTTCAGCGCGTTCTTCAGCACCTCGCCGGCGTGAAAACGGGCGGTGGCCGAAGCCGCCCGGCGGACGGTCTCGCCGGTGCGGGGGTTGCGGGCAGGCCCGGCGGGGCGGTGGACGGGGGTGAAGCGGCCGAACCCCGGCAGCCGCACCTCGTCGCCCCGCTTGAGAGCGCCGACCACGGAGGCGATGAATGCGTCCAGCGCCTGCTTCGCTTCTGCTCTGCTGATCCCGGCCTTCTCGGCCATCGCGGCCACGAGTTCGCCCTTCGTCACCGTCACCTCCCACGTCGTTGTGAGCAGTCCGGCCGCCGGTCTGCGCCTGGGCGGTCCGGAAAGATGGAATTAAGCGCTGCCTGAAGGGGAGAATCAAAAAGAAAGCGGCGCAGGAAGCTCCTGCGCCGCTCAACTCTTCCGTTCGCCGTATCGGCGGTCAGTGGGTGATCACCGTCTCCACGTCGCCGTCGTCGGAGTCGACGACCGGCGCCGGATTGTCGGCCTCGTTCCACTCGATGGGCGTCAGCGGCCGGGTCAGGGCCCGCTCCAGCACCTCGTCGACCGTGCGCACCGGAATGATCTCCAGGGCGTCCTTCACGTTCGCCGGGATGTCGGCCAGGTCCTTCTCGTTCTCGGCCGGGATCAGCACCGTCTTCACGCCCGAACGGAGCGCAGCCAGCAGCTTCTCCTTCAGCCCGCCGATGGCCAGCACCCGGCCCCGCAGGGTGACCTCGCCGGTCATGGCGATGTCCTTGCGGATCGTAATGCCGGTCAGCACCGAGACGATGGCCGTGGTCATCGCCACGCCCGCCGACGGCCCGTCCTTCGGGGTCGCCCCCTCAGGCACGTGGACGTGGATGTCGGTCTTCTCGAAGATCGGCGGTTCGATGCCGAACTTCGTCGCCCGCGAGCGGACGAACGAGGCGGCCGCCGAGATCGACTCCTTCATCACGTCCTTCAGGTTGCCTGTGACCGTCATCCGGCCCTTGCCCGGCATCTTGACCGCCTCGATGGTCAGGATGTCGCCGCCGAAGTCGGTGTAGGCCAGGCCGGTGATGATCCCGACCTGATCCTCGGTGTCGGTCTCGCCGTAGTGGTACCGCTTGACGCCGGCGTACTTCTCCAGCCGCTCCTCGTCGACGGTGATCGAGGAGACGTTCTCGCGGGCCAGGTCACGGACCGTCTTGCGCGCCAGGTTGCCCAGTTCGCGCTCCAGGTTCCGCACGCCGGCTTCGCGCGTGTAATGCCGGATCAGCGAGCGGATCGTCTCGTCCAGAACGATGAACTCTTCCGGCTTCAGCCCGTGGTCCTTGGTCAACTTCGGCAGGATGTGCCGCTTGGCGATCTCCACCTTCTCGTCCTCGGTGTAGCCGGGGATGCGGATGATCTCCATGCGGTCCAGCAGAGGCTGGGACATGTTCAGGCTGTTGGCCGTGGTGACGAACATCACCGGCGACAGGTCGTAGTCGACCTCCAGGTAATGGTCGGCGAAGGTGGAGTTCTGCGCCGGGTCCAGCACCTCGAGCAGCGCCGACGACGGGTCGCCCCGCCAGTCCGAGCCCATCTTGTCGATCTCGTCCAGCAGGAAGAAGGCGTTGGTCGTCTTGGCCTTCTTCATCGACTGGATGATCTTGCCGGGCATCGAGCCGATGTAGGTCCGCCGGTGGCCGCGGATCTCGGCCTCGTCCCGCACGCCGCCCAGGGAGACCCGGACGAACTCGCGACCGGTGGCCTTGGCGATCGAGCGGCCCAGCGAGGTCTTGCCGACCCCGGGCGGGCCCACCAGGCACAGGATCGGGCCCTTCAGGGTGCCGACCCGCGACTGCACGGCCAGGTACTCCAGGATCCGCTCCTTGACCTTCTCCAGGCCGTAGTGATCCTCGTCCAGGGTCTGCTCGGCCTTGGACAGGTCGATCGGCTTCTGCTTGGCCTTGCCCCAGGGGATCGACAGCAGCCAGTCCAGGTAGTTCCGGACCACGGTCGATTCCGCACTCATCGGGCTCATGTTGCGCAGCTTCTTCAGCTCCGCCTCGGCCTTGGCGCGGGCCTCCTTGGACAGCTTGGTCTTCTTGATCCGCTTCTCGAGCTCAATCAGCTCGTCGCGCGCGTCGTCGTGCTCACCCAGCTCGCGCTGAATGGCCTTCATCTGCTCGTTCAGATAGTACTCGCGCTGGGTCTTCTCCATCTGCCGCTTGACGCGGTTGCGGATCTTCTTCTCGGTCTGCATGACCGCGATCTCGCCCTCCATCAGGGCGTAGACCTTCTCCAGCCGCTTGACGACGTTGAAGATTTCCAGGAGCTGCTGCTTGTCGGCGATCTTCACCGACAGGTGCGAGGCCACGCGGTCGGCCAGTTCGCCGGGGTTCTCGACCTGCGGCATGGCGGCCAGCGCTTCCGGCGGCACCTTCTTGTTGAGCTTCACGTAGTTCTCGAACTGCTCGATCACCGCGCGGCTCAGCGCCTCGGCTTCGGGCGTGCCGGCGCCGTCCTCGGTCACCAGCGCGATCTCGGCTTCGTAATATTCGTCCGTCCGGGTGAAGCGGGTGATGCCGGCGCGGGCCTGGCCTTCGACCAGCACCTTCACCGTGCCGTCCGGCAGCTTCAGCAGTTGCAGGACGGTCGCGACCACGCCGACGTCATAGATGGCTTCCGGCTTGGGATCGTCGTCGTCCTTGTCCTTCTGGGTGGCCAGGAGGATCTGCTTGCCCTCGACGCGCATCGCCTCTTCGAGAGCGCGCACGCTCTTCTCGCGCCCCACGAACAGCGGCACCGGCTGGTGGGGGAAGACGACGATGTCCCGCAGGGGCAGGATAGGCAGGGTCTTGATCTCGGACATGATGCATTACTCCTGGCCGACGCGGCTTTGGTCGGCGCCGACCGACGGTCCGCGGTAACCCAAACGTTGTGTCTGAGTCGGGCGATCCGTCCGCCCGTCTGAGGGCGTCAGATTTGGCATTTATGTGGACCGTTTGCGGGCTTGTTCAAGCTGCGCAAGAACATTGCGCGACGATGCGTCCCATGTGGACTACTCGTTCGCCAAGGCCGGCATTTCCCCAGCCACAGGGGCATGAAATCGTCGCCTGAAGTTGCAGCATTGCGGTCACGCCTATCAGGTAGGAGGGCTGCGGCGCCGTTCAAGTCCGTGCGGCGGCGACTTCCAGCCCTTTGGCGCTTCTGAGCGCTCTCCCGAAACGCGAGCAATGCTTCGACCTTACCCCTCGGCGGCGAATGGGGCGCCCCTATGGACTTTTTTCGGCCTATGGCCACGCTTGTGTGGAACCTGGGAGCCCTTCTCGAGGTTCGCAGGCCGCTCATGTCAAAGGCGTGACGACTGGGGGTTGCTGTGGGCTGGGGCGATTTGATCGGCGCATACGGCGCAGCGCACGCGGCTTACCGCCGCTCGCGGCGCGCGCTGGCGGACGCCGATCGGCTGTTCCAGACCCTGCGGGGCCTGGGCATGAGCCAGGAGGGTGCGCGACGCGCCGCCGACCTCGACCGCCTGCTCGCCGAGACACTGCGCATGCGCGCCCGCCTGCGCGCCGCGTTGCGGGAAATCCAGTCCAACGTCGACCTCGTGCGCGCCCTCAACTTGGTCGCCGCGGCCCAGGGCGTCACGCCGGAAGACCTCCAGGCTTTCGTCCCCGACAACGACATCCATTGACCGCCGGAAACAGAAAAGCCCGGCCGCAGGGCCGGGCTTTCCGCAATCTGGCTGTCGGCCGGCGCTAGGCCGCGCCGCCCTTGTCCCGCCGCTCGGCGTAGATGACCAGCGGCTTGGCGCGGCCCTCCACCACCTCGGCGTTGACCACCACCTCTTCGACCCCGTCGTAGCTCGGTAGCTCGTACATCGTGTCGAGCAGGATGCCTTCGAGGATCGAGCGCAGGCCGCGAGCGCCGGTCTTGCGGGCGATCGCCTTTCGGGCCACCGCGTTCAGCGCATCGTCGGTGAACGTCAGGCCGACGTTCTCCATGTCGAACAGACGCTGGTACTGCTTGACGAAGGCGTTCTTCGGCTCGGTCAGGATCTTCACCAGCGCGGCTTCGTCGAGGTCGTCGAGGGTGGCGATCACCGGCAGGCGGCCGATGAATTCCGGGATCAGGCCGAAGCGCAGCAGGTCGTCCGGCTCCACCTTGCGGAAGATCTCGCCGGTGCGGCGCTCGTCCGGGTCGGCCACCTTGGCGCCGAAGCCGATCGAGGTCCCCTGCCCGCGCGCCGAGATGATCTTCTCGAGGCCTGCGAAGGCGCCCCCGCAGATGAACAGGATGTTGGTCGTATCGACCTGCAGGAACTCCTGTTGCGGATGCTTGCGCCCGCCCTGCGGCGGCACCGAGGCGACGGTGCCTTCCATGATCTTCAGCAGCGCCTGCTGGACGCCCTCGCCCGACACGTCCCGGGTGATCGAGGGGTTGTCCGATTTGCGGCTGATCTTGTCGACCTCGTCGATGTAGACGATGCCGCGCTGGGCCCGCTCGACGTTGTAGTCGGCCGCCTGCAGCAGCTTCAGGATGATGTTCTCGACGTCCTCGCCGACGTAGCCGGCCTCGGTCAGGGTGGTGGCGTCGGCCACCGCGAACGGCACGTCGATGATCCGCGCCAGCGTCTGGGCCAGCAGCGTCTTGCCGGTGCCGGTCGGGCCGATCAGCAGGATGTTGGCCTTGCCCAGCTCGACGTCGTTGTTCTTCTGGGCGTGGTTCAGCCGCTTGTAGTGGTTGTGGACGGCGACCGAGAGGACCTTCTTCGCATGGTCCTGGCCGATCACGTAGTCGTCGAGGACCTCGCGGATCTCCTTGGGCGTGGGCACGCCGTCCTTCGACTTCACGAAGGAGATTTTGTGCTCCTCGCGGATGATGTCCATGCACAGCTCGACGCACTCGTCGCAGATGAACACGGTCGGGCCCGCGATGAGCTTCCTCACCTCGTGCTGGCTCTTTCCGCAGAACGAGCAGTACAGCGTGCTCTTGGAGTCCCCGCTCGCGGCCTTGGTCATCGTTCGCTTCTCACTTCTTCGACTCCGTCGGACACATGTCCGACAGCGTCCCGCCCGGAGGCGCTCACGGCATCAATGCAGGATATGCGCCGCCGGTTGTCTAATCCTTGACATTCCCCGATCCGCCCCGGGATCACAAGCCTTCCTGCTCCGCAGCGACAAATCGTGACGGAAAGGCTTCGGGCGGCGCATCGTTGCACGCCGTTAGATGGGACGTGCGCCAGATCGGGACAAGTCCGATTGCGGGACTCGCGATACCGGCAGCGAAGGATGGTGGGAACAGGCGCGTGACGGCCGATCAGCAGCGCATTTTGGAGGCGGCCACGGGCGAGGCCCCGGTGGCGGCCTTCGACTTCGACGGGACGCTGACCGTCCGCGACAGCTTCACCGCCTTCCTGCGCTGGCGGGCCGGCGCGCGCGGCTACGCGATCGAGCTGGCCATGCTCGCGCCGAACCTGGTCAGCTACCTGTTCCACCGCGACCGCGGGCGCATCAAGGCTCACGCCGTTCGCCGCTTCCTGTTCGGGCTCAGCCGCGAGCAGCTGGCCGCCGACGCCCGCGCCTTCGCCGAGGTCGAGGGCCCGCGCCTGTTCCGACCGGATGCGCTGGCCACCTGGGACGACTGGAAGCGCAAGGGCGCCAAGGTCGTCATCGTCACCGCCTCACCGACCATTCTCGTCGCCCCCTTCGCCGATCGGCTGGGCGCCGACTTGCTTCTCGGCACCCAACTCGAGTTCGACACCGAGGACCGGGTCGCCGGCGCACTGATGGGCGAGAACAACCGCGGCATGGAGAAGGTGCGCCGGCTGCGCCAGGCCTTCGGCCCCAACATCCGGCTCGCCGCGGCCTACGGCGACTCCAGCGGCGATACCGAGATGCTGCAGATCGCCGACATCAAGGGCTACCGGGTGTTCAAGGGCCGACCGTGAATTCCTCCCTCTTCGGGAGTGGCGGCCGATTCGGCGAAGCCAACCGGGTCGCCGAAGCGCCGCGCGCACGCTGCGCGGACGCCTCTTACGCCCGGTCCAGCGGCCACGGGTCCACCTGGCCGACGATGGTCAGAGGCCGGTCGGCGGCGATCGCCTCCAGCACGCCGGCGCTGATCTCCGCGTTGGTGTTGGCGCGCGCGCCGGCCGGCTCCAGGCGAAAGCCCAGCACGACCTGACGCAGGAGGCAGTTAGGCAGCCGCTCGGCGACGGCGGCGGCCCGGGGCAGGCGGTCGGGGTGGTTTGGATGGGCGGTGCGGCTGCCCACCACCTGGAACAGCCGCGCGGACGCGCCAGGCGCGCCCATCGCCTCGGCCATCAGACGCGGAGTCGGCAGCTTGAGGGTGCGGAACCAGGCGATCCCCAGCCCCGGCGGCCCGCCCCATTCCAGGGCGGCCGCCAGCGCGGCGCGGAAGGCCGCCTCGTCGTGGTAGTCGGCGTCGAACCCGGCCTGGCCTTCCCGGCCCGCCGCGAAGGTCGTGGCGTGGCGGGCGATGTGGCTTACCCGCCAGCCGTCCTGAGCCAGCCGGTCGGCGGCGGCCGCCAGCATGCCGGTGCCGCCGACGATCAGCGCGTGGCCGAGCCCCTCGGCCACGGCCTTACGCCTCCGTGGAGTCGTCGCGCTTTTCGATGACGTGGTCGACCAGGCCCCAGGCCTTGGCTTCTTCGGCGGTCATGAAGAAGTCGCGGTCGAGGGTCTCCTCGACCTCCTGATAGGTGCGGCCGGTGTGCTTGGCGTAGAGCTCGTTGAGCCGCCGCTTGGTCTTCACGATATCCTCGGCGTGGCGCTGGATGTCGGAGGCCTTGCCCGAGTAGCCGCCCGACGGCTGGTGCACCATGATCCGGGAGTTCGGCAGCGAGACCCGCATGCCCGGCTCGCCCGCCATCAGCAGGAACGAGCCCATCGAGGCCGCCATGCCGACGCAGAAGGTCGCCACCGGGCAGCGAATGTATTGCATGGTGTCGTAGATCGCCAGGCCGGAGGTCACGATGCCGCCCGGCGAGTTGATGTACATCTGGATCTCGCGCTTCGGGTTCTCGCTCTCGAGATACAGCAGCTGCGCCGTGATCAGCGCCGCCATGCCGTCCTCCACGGGACCATTCAGCATGATCACCCGCTCCTTCAGGAGGCGGGAGAAGATGTCGTAGGCCCGTTCGCCGCGGCTGGTCTGCTCGACCACCATCGGCACGAGGTTGAGCATGGTCATGGGGTCACGCATGTGGCCGGCCTCTTCTCGAAGATATTTTCGCGGGGTGGAGAGCGCCCGCCTCGGAATCGGATATCGCCTGCCGCCCGAAAGGTTGCAAGGCGGCGTTGGAGCGCCTGGGCCTCTGCGAAGTTGCAGAGCCATGCTGCAATCTCGCGGATTGAAGCGGCGCCGTCACCTCGAATAGATCGCCGCAAACCGCCGTAACGGCGTTTTCGGACACGAAAGAACACCTATGAAATCCGTCATCGCGGGCGCAGCGGCCCTGGCCGCGGCGCTTTCTGTTTCCGCCTGTTCGCAGGGCCCCCGGGCGGAGGCCGCCGCCCCGCCGAGCCCCGAGCAGATAGTCGCTCGCGGCCAGTACCTGGCCGGCATCATGGACTGTGGCGGCTGCCACAAGCCGGGAGTCTTCACCGGCCAGGCCGGGCCCGATACGCCCCTGGCCGGCTCTGACGAAGGCTTCGAGATCCCTGGATTCGGCGTGGTCTATCCGCCGAACCTGACGCCGCACGAGACCGGTCTCGCCAGCTGGACCGATGAGCAGATCCTGACCGCCATCACCAAGGGCGAGCGGCCCGATGGCCGGATTCTGGCTCCCATCATGCCCTGGCGCGCCTACGCCACTCTGACGGCGGAGGACGCGGAGGCCCTGGTCGCCTACCTGAAGTCGCTGCCGCCGGTGGAGCACAAGGTTCCCGGCCCGACCGCTTCGGACCAGGCGACCCAGCCCTACCTGTCGATGAAGATCCCGAAGGCCTGACCATCCCGAGAGTCCTCCCTCCCCTTCGCGGGGCGGGAGGAACTCAGCTCGCGACCTCCAGCAGCGTCGAGACGCCGACCACCCGCAGCCCCTTGGCGCGCAGGCCGGCGAGGATACTCGGCAGGGCCTCGCGGGCGGTGGCGTTGGCCGGGTACATGGCGTGCAGGAGGATGATCGAACCTGGCCGGGCGCGGGCCACCGCCTCGTCGGCGAAGGCGGCGGGGTCCTCGATCCGGGGGTCTTCGACGTGCCTGGCCGCCGCCTCGCGCCCGATCAGGAAGAAGGTCGCCTCGGCGCCGTGGGCCTCCAGCACCGGCAGCACGGCGTCCAGCCCCGCCTGCGTCGGCCCGTCGTCGAAGGACAGCGCCACCATCGGCCGAGCCACCCGGCAGACCACCGGTCCGGTCAGCGCGAAGCAGCGCGCCCGGCTGACCTCCCAAACGACGAGGGCCAGCATCCCCGCCAGGAGGATGCCGGCCCCGATGGTCGCAAACGTGCGGACGCGGCGCGGCGATCGGGCCGGCCGGATCACGCTCTGATTCAGCCCTCGCCGTAGCCGGCCGGCAGATCGTCTTCCTTCAGGAGCTCTTCCTTGGAGACCGTCTTGTCCTCGACCTGGGCCTTGCTGACGATCAGATCGACGACCTTGTCCTCAAAGATCGGCGCGCGCATCTGGGCCTGGGCGTTGGGGTTCTGGCGCAGCAGGTCGAATATCTGCTGGGCCTGGGCGCCGTAACGCATGGCCTCCTGGCGCATCGCCTCGACCAGCTCCTGCTCGGTCACCTGGACGTTGTTGGCGCGGCCGATCTCGGCCAGCACCAGACCCAGGCGCACGCGGCGCTCGGCGATCTTGCGGTATTCGGCCTGCAGCTGCTCGTCCGACTTCTTGGCGTCGTCCTCGGGGAGCTGACCACTCTCCTTGTCCGCCAGCACCTGGCTCCAGATCGCGTTGAACTCGGCTTCGAGCATCTTCGGCGGCAGCGGGAAGTCGTGCTTGGCGTCCAACTCGTCGAGCAGGGCGCGCTTCAGCTTGAAGCGCGAGAACGGCTGGTACTGCTGCTCGAGGTTCTCGCGGATCAGCTTCTTCAGGGATTCCAGGTCGTCGACGCCCAGGCGCTTGGCCAGTTCGTCGTCCACAGAGGCCTCGACCGGCGCCTTGACCTCCTTCACCTTCACTTCGAACTCGGCTTCCTTGCCGGCCAGGTGGGCGGCCTGGTACTCGGCCGGGAAGGTCACCTTGACGGTGACGTCCGCGCCCGGCTTGGCGCCGGCCAATTGTTCCTCGAAGCCCGGGATGAACTGGCCCGAGCCCAGCACCAGCGGCACGTCCTCCGCCGAGCCGCCCTCGAAGGCCTCGCCGTCGATGCGGCCGACGAAGTCGATGACCACCTGGTCGCCGTCCTTGGCCTTCACCGTCTTGCCGGTGCGCGGTTCGTAGGTCTTGTTCTGGGCCGCCAGCTCCTTCACCGCCTCCTCGACCTCTTCGTCGGTCGGCTCGTGGACGGGACGGACGAGCGACAGCGTCGACGGGTCGACCGGCTCGAACTCCGGCATCACGTCGACGGCGATCTCGTAGGACAGGTCGGCCTTGCCCTCGATGACCTCCTGCAGGTCGCCTTCCGGCTTCAGGTCGGGCTCGCCGGCCGGCCGGATGTTGTTCTCCTCGAAGACCTTCTGGGTGGTTTCGCTGAAGGTCTGCTCCAGCACCTCGCCCATCAGTTCCTTGCCGTAGATGCGCTTGACGTGCGCCGGCGGCACTTTGCCGGGACGGAATCCCTTGATGTTCAGGCGCGGCGCGATCTCGGCGATGCGGGCCTCCAGGCGTTCGGCAAGGTCCTTGGCGGGCACCGTCACGCCGAACACGCGGCTCGGACCTTCACCAGACTTATCAACGATCTGCATGGACATCTCAGGGCTTCCGGCGGCCTTAGCTTGAGCCGCATGCGGCTTGAATTGATTACGCCGCCCGAAGGGGGCCGGGCGGCGGCGGGCGGGTTATGTCACGAGCAGGCCAAGGGGAAAAGCGCAAATGGTCTGCGCCTCAGGACCCGCCCTCCCCCTGGTGCGGATGAGAGGACTCGAACCTCCACGCCTCGCGGCGCTGGAACCTAAATCCAGTGCGTCTACCAGTTCCGCCACATCCGCCCGGGGGCGCGCGAGGTTTAGGCCAAGCCCTCGCCGCTGGCCAGAGGCGCCTGCCGCCGCCTCCCCAGGCTGTGGAACAATCAATTGATAGCATACGTTGTTCGCCAGGCCGGGGGCTACCGGTCGAGGTCCCTGTGCGGAACGTGTTGCTCGTCGAAGACGACCCCCTGGTGTCTCTGCTGATCCGCGAGGAGCTGCAGGCGGCGGGTTATGCGGTGACCTGCGCCGGCACCGCCCCAGAGGCGCTGCGGGCGATCGAGGAGCCGCGCAGCTTCCAGGCGCTGGTCACCGACATCAACCTCGGCGGGCCCACCGACGGCTTCGGCGTCGCCCGCTGCTTTCGCGCCGTCTATCCGGACATCCCGGTGGTGTTCATCTCCGGCGCGCCCGGGCTGCGCTACCGCACCGAGGCGGTGAAACCCTCCAGCTTCCTGGCCAAACCGTTCGTCATGGAGGACCTGACCGAAACGCTGGAGCGGGTCGCCACCTGCGACGGCGGAACGGCGCCGCTTGACGCGCGTTGACCCATAACGGGTCGAGCCGAGCGCTCGGACCGCAGAGCCCCGGGGCGCCGGCCGGCCGGTCTTCTCTCCGCCGACCGGCGCTTCGTTTGTCGGGCGAGATCATCCACCACAATCGCTATTGCAACCTTCGCGCGCTCTGCAAGTATTGCGCGTGGGTCGCATTCAGCGGTCCTTCCATGGAAACGTCCGGCCCGGAATAACCTGGCTCCGGGTCGGACACTTCCGGCCGAGCCCTGGGCTTCAGGCCAAGCCGGCCCACAGCCGGCGCAGCACCTGCGGCACGAGCCCCGGCAGATCCTCCGAGGTCAGCCCAGGGCCGAAGCTCGCGCCGGCCTCTGCGTGAATCCAGGCCGCCGCGCACGCGGCTTCGAAGCTCTCCATCCCCTGCGCCACCAGGCCCGCGATGAAGCCGGCCAGCACGTCGCCGGAACCGGCGGTAGCCAGCCAGGGGCTGCCGTTGAGGTTGACCGCCGCCCGGCCGTCAGGCGCCGCGATCACCGTGTCGGGGCCCTTCAGCAGCACCACCGCCCCTGCCCGCTCGGCCGCCGCGCGGGCGGCCGCGATGCGGTGCGGCGAACTCGACAGCAGGCGCGGGAACAGCCGCTCGAACTCCCCCGGGTGGGGGGTCAGCACGTCGTCGCGGTCGAGCACCGAGAACAGCTCGTCCGGCGCGTTGCGGAAGACGGTGATGGCGTCGGCGTCGATGACCAGGGCCGCGCCGGTGCGGGCCAGCGCCAGCAGATTCATCAGCGTGGCGTCGGTGACCCCGGCCGCCGGGCCGATCACCGCCGCGTCCACCTGCTGGGCGATCGATTCGAGCTCCAGGTCGCTCTCGAAGGCGCGCAGCATCACCGCCTCGAGGTGCGAGGCGTTCACCCGCACCGCGTCGGGCGGAGACAGCACCGTCACCAGGCCGGCGCCGATCCGGAGCCCGGCGCGCGCCGACAGCCGCGCCGCCCCGGTGCTGGCCATCGGCCCCGAGACCACGATCATCCGCCCGCGGGCATGCTTGTGCGAGGCCGCCGTCGGCCACGGAAACCGGGGGAGCCACAGGTCCGGCGTGTTCTCGAACACCCGCGAGGCGGTCTCCCCGAGGCCGATATCGGCCACCACCACTTCCCCGCAACGGCTGCGTCCCGGCTCCAACGCGTGAGCGAATTTGCGCGCGTGGAAGGTGACGGTCAGACCGGCGCTGGCGCATGGGCCGGCAGGCTGAGCGGAATCGCCCGGCAATCCGCTGGGGATGTCCACCGCCACCACCTCGGCCGCTCGATCGGCCATCTCCAGCGCCGCGGCCGCCGCTTCGCCGCTCAGCGCCCTTGCGAGCCCCACGCCGAACAGGGCGTCCACCACCAGCTCGCCACCGAGCGGCAGGGTGAGCGGGCCGGTCTCGCCGTCCCACTGAGCGGCGGCGGCCTTGGCGTCGCCGGTCTGCGGGGGCGACAGCGCCATCACCTTCACCGGCCAGCCGCGGTCCTTCAGCAGCCTGGCGACCACGTAGCCGTCGCCGCCGTTGTTGCCCGGCCCGCACAGTACCACGGTCGGCCGCGGCGAAAAGCGCCGGACGATCTCGTCCGTCACCGCTTGGCCGGCCCGCTCCATCAGCACCACGCCGGGCGTGCCGGCGGCGATGGCCGCTCGGTCGGCGGCGCCTATCTCGGCGACCGACAGGATCTGGCGGGGGGTCATGCGCGCTGAACTCTTCGTCCCTGTGACCAAGCCATACGCGGAAGTGCAGACCCGCCGCCCGGGCAGGTCAAGGACGCCTCACAGCACCCCGGTGACCGCCTCGCGCCCTTTCTCGACCAGCCGCAGTTCCTCGCCGTCGGTCTCCAGCACGGTGATCGAGGCGTGGTCCGGCCTGAAGGCGAGCACCCGGTCGTGACCCTCGAGGTGCGACATCACCGCGTTGATCGCCACGTAGTGGGAGAAGACGGCCGTGTCGCCACGGGCCCGCAGCGAGCGGGCGATGGCGTGGCGCCAGCCTTGGTAGTCGATGTCGCCGTCGATCTCGCTCCAGCGGCTCTGGAACACATGCTTCAGCCAGACGCTGCGCTGCTCCGGCGCGAGATTGGCAGGCGTCGGAATCTCGCCGACCACCGAGTCGATCTCCACTTGGACGCCCAGCGCCTCGGCCAGCGGCTGAGCGGTTTCGCGGCAGCGGCGCAGCGGGCTCGAGACCACACGCTTCGGCCGCTCCAGCTCGGGCCTGGCCAACAGTGCGTCGCGCGCTGCGATCGCCTGCGCCAGGCCCTGCTCGTCCAGCCCCGGATCATCGTCGCTCCCCTGCCCCCAGACGGTGGCCGGCTTGCCGTGGCGGATCAGATAGAGGTGAGGCATGGGCAAGGTCTCCTGAGCTCTCCCCGGTTGTTCCCTGTCCCGCGGCCATAGGCAAGCGGTGGGAGCACTTCCCCGCGCAACCCGGCAAGCGCCGGATGGCGAGGCCAGGCAGTCCCGCCGCTCCAGGTTGACGGGTTTCTCAGCAGACGGGACGCCCGCTCTCCGCCGGCCCGGAATCGCCATTTGCGCGAACGCCGCCCGTTCCCCGCGAAACCGCCGGGCCAGGCGGCTCCACCGTGAGCCCACGCGTCCTGCCGCCTTCCCACGGTCGCCGGTTTTCCGCCGAACCGGGCCGAAACCGGACCTGCGCGCTATTGAGGCGCCCAACGCTCAATCTTTAGGCATTCGCATGAATCCGCGGCGCCCCGGCGGGGCAACCGTCGGCGCCCTCTTGTTCGGCCCGGCCGGACCATGCTGGTTCGCGCCGACCGCTCGGGGGCGGTCCGATCACATCAACAGCGCCCAGGGCCCATGAAAAAGATCGAAGCCATCATCAAGCCGTTCAAGCTCGACGAAGTGAAGGAGGCCCTGCAGGAGCTGGGCGTCCAGGGCATGACCGTGCTGGAGGCTAAAGGCTACGGCCGCCAGAAGGGCCAGACAGAGCTCTACCGGGGCGCCGAGTACGTCGTGGACTTCCTGCCGAAGATCAAGATCGAGGTGGTGGTCGGCGACGACCAGCTGGAAGGCGCCCTCGAGGCCATCGTCAACGCCGCCCGCACCGGCCGTATCGGCGACGGCAAGATCTTCGTCTCCGACATCGCCGAGGTGCTGCGCATCCGCACCGGCGAGACCGGCGCTTCGGCCATCTAACCCATCATCGCGATCCAACGAGGGGAACTGAACCCATGGCTTCCGCCCAAGACATCCTGAACCTGATCAAGGAGAAGGAGGTCGCCTACGTCGACGTCCGCTTCACCGACATCCGCGGCAAGATGCAGCACGTCACCTTCGACGTGGACCTGGTCGACGAGGACTTCCTGAACGACGGCACGATGTTCGACGGCTCCTCGATCGCCGGCTGGAAGGCGATCAACGAGTCCGACATGAAGCTGCGGCCGGACCTCGACAGCGCCTACATCGACCCCTTCTACCAGCAGACCACGCTGGCGCTGTTCTGCGACGTTCTGAACCCCGACACCAACACGCCGTACAACCGCGACCCGCGCTCGATCGCCAAGGGGGCGCTGAACTACGTGAAGAGCGCCGGCATCGGCGACACCGTCTTCTTCGGTCCTGAAGCCGAGTTCTTCCTGTTCGACGACGTGCGCTGGTCGACCGCGTCGCAGAACACCGGCTACTCGTTCGACGACCGCGAGCTGCCGTCCAACTCGGCCCGCGAGTATCCGGAAGGCAACATGGGCCACCGCCCGGGCCCGAAGGGCGGCTACTTCCCGGTCAACCCGGTGGACAGCGCCCAGGACCTGCGCGGCGAGATGCTGGCGGTGATGCGCGACCTCGGCATGCAGCCCGAGAAGCACCACCACGAGGTGGCGCCGGCCCAGCACGAACTCGGCCTGAAGTTCGCCGAGCTGATCACCATGGCCGACCGGATGCAGCTCTATAAATACGTCATCCACAACGTCGCCGCGGCCTACGGCAAGACGGCCACCTTCATGGCCAAGCCGATGTTCGGCGACAACGGCTCGGGCATGCACGTGCACCAGTCGATCTGGAAGGACGGCAAGCCGCTGTTCGCCGGCGACAAGTACGCGGGCCTGTCGGACATGTGCCTGTGGTACATCGGCGGCATCATCAAGCACGCCAAGGCGATCAACGCCTTCTCCAACTCGACGACCAACAGCTACAAGCGGCTGGTCCCGGGCTACGAGGCGCCGGTCAAGCTCGCCTACTCCTCGCGCAACCGTTCGGCCTCGATCCGCATCCCGCACGTCGAGAGCCCGAAGGCCAAGCGCATCGAGGCCCGCTTCCCGGACCCCATGGGCAACCCGTACCTGACCTTCGTGGCCCTGCTGATGGCCGGCCTCGACGGCATCGAGAACCGGATCGACCCGGGTCCGGCGATGGACAAGAACCTCTATGACCTGCCGCCGCGCGAGCAGAAGAAGGTCCCCGAGGTCTGCGGCTCGCTGCGCGAAGCCCTCGAGAACCTCGACAAGGACCGCGCCTTCCTCAAGAAGGGCGGGGTCATGGACGACGACTTCATCGACGCCTACATCGAGCTGAAGATGGAAGAAGTCATGCGGCTGCAACTGCACCCGCACCCGGTCGAATTCGACATGTACTACAAGTGCTAGGCCGCAGGTCTTAGTGCTGTGAAGGAAGCCGCGGCGCGCCAGCTCCGCGGCTTTTTTCGTTGGAACTCCCGGCGGGCGCCCGGGCTCTCAGCCGCCTTTCGCCACCCGCACGAGCAACTCGCGGAAGCCCTGCGCCGCCGCCGCGGTGGCGGGCACGTTCAGGCAGCGCTCGTCGTCCTCCGCCGCGTGATGGAAGCGGTGGACGCCGAAAACCCCGGCGGCGGGGCTGTAGCCGGCCTTGATCACCTCCACGAGTTCGCCCGCCGCCAACACCTGGCTGGACACCGGCGCCTCGTAGCCCGGCTGGCCGGCGAACACCTCGCGCGCCAGGGGCAGCAGTTCCGGCGAGACCGACAGGAAGCGGTTGGGATCGACGCTGGGCAGCGGCTCGGCCCGCCCGCCGACCTCGCGCCAGTCGGCGGCCGCGACATTGGCCCCGATGTGCAGCCAGAAGCGGGTGGCGGCTGGCGGCGGGGCGATCTGCTTCATCGCCTCGGCCGCGCCGAGGTACTCGTACTCGTGGCCGGTGTTGCAGACGAAGGCCAGATCGTGGTCGGGCAGCGCCGAAACCGCCCAGCGCGCCAGGTCGAGCCATGCGGCCACGCCAGGCCCCCGCTCGGCCGCGCAGGCGAACCAGCCCGAACGCGGCGTCGAGACCGCCAACCAGCGCCCCTTCCCCCGGTCCAGCCGGCCGACGAAGTTGAAGGCCGGCCGGCGCCCACCCTCACCTTCGATGGTCAGCTTCGCCGCGCGCCGTGCCAGCGCCGCCTCCAGGAAGGGCCCGACCTCCTCGGGCACCAGCAGCGCCACGGGTCCCCCGAAGATCGGCCCGCGGCCATCGGAGTTGAGCGCGATGACCTTGCCCGTGGGCCCGGTCGTGATCGCCACCGCAGCCTTGGCCCCACCCGCGAACGCCGCCGCCACCGGCCCCCGCGCCGCCTGCGCCAGTATCGACGACCAGCGCGCGTGCGCCAGCTCCACCAGCGCCACCGCGCCCTCCAGCGAGCCCGACCAGCGCCCCGCCTGATCCACCCGCACCAGCGGCCCGCTCACCCCCTCGGGCCCCGTCGGCACGACGATCGGCTGCGGCAGCACCTCGGCCCGCGCCGCCCCCGCCTCCAGCTCCGCCCGCCGCGCCTCGAAATAGGGCGCCTCGAACACCTGTCGCTGGACGGCGTAGCCCAGCCGCTCCAGCTCGGCAGCCAGCCACTCCCCGCACGCCTGGTCTCCCGGCCCGCCCGCTCGTTTGTTCCCGAAGGCGAGGTAGCAGCGCAGGTCGGCCTCGATGGCGGCGATCGATACGGTCAACTCGGAAGCCCTCCCCCACGCACGGCCCGGCCCCGCGGCGAGCACAACACCAGCGGCCAGCACTGTTCTTCGATCAGGACCCGCCACGCGCGCTAGACCAGTCCAACTGCGGCTTGAACACGGGCGGGAAAGGCGCGCCCCCCGTCTTGCCTCAAGCGCCGGCCTGCCCAGTCTGCTGCTGAACGTATTCTGCAATCGCCGTGAATCCGTTCCAGACCTCTTCACGCGCAAGGTCCTGCAGTGGCACGGCGGGCCACCCCGTCGAGCGCGTCGTGGCAATCTTCTGATCAGGCAGCGACTTGATGCGGTCCAGGAGCGCCAATCGGGCCTCCTCCGACGCGAAGGCTGGGTTTTCCTTCAGGTACTGCAGCGACGTCTCAACCTTGCCCGTGCTGCGTCGGATAAAGAAGGGCCACGTCGGCTTGCCGTCCGGGCGAAACAACCGCGCATAGGCCGAATCCTGGGTGTTGGTGAGACCCGTCTCGAACCCTCGCGACCGAAACCAATCGAGAAGTCGGCGCGCCACCGCCGCGGCCGGGGTCCCTTGCACGTCCGCAAGAGTGGAGAGCCATTCCTCCTGGTCGATCTTCGGCTTGGTCGCCGACACGGCCTTAGCGCCGGCCGCCCGTTCCGTGTCGCCGACCACTCTGGGAGTCAGCAACCGCAATCCGTCGGAGGCGAGGTACTGTTCGACCTCAATCGCCAATACCTCCGCCGGTCTCATCTGCTCGTTCAGAATTCGACGATACGGCGGAGCTCCTTCGGAATGCGGTCGGCGACAAACACCATCCGCACCCGGCCCGAACGAAGGTTCGACTCCACCTGCCGCCAGAACCCTTCCGGATCCCCGCCCTCGAGAAACTCACTGAGCTTTGCATCCGCCTCTCCCCCTTCCGCTTCAACGGTGCTGGCGAACGCCTCCACCAGTTGTTCGATCGGCCAGAAGGCGACGCCGTTGGCGGCGTAATCCAGCATTTGCGCGACAACCTCGCGCCGCGCACGCGTATCGGTGGCCCGCTTCACCTCCACGAGCACCGGCACGCCATCCCGGTCGAGGAACAGGTGATCCAGCGACCAACGACCGGCGGAATCCTGCGCCTCCGGAATGGGCGCCTCCCGTCTCACCAGGAGCAGTCGGCCGCTCGGACCGCTCGCGGCGCGCAACAAGTCCGGGTAGTCGCCTAACAACGCCTGAAACAAATCCTCTGAGTCGTAGCTGGTGCGACTGAGCTCGGTCAGCTTCTTGTCAGGACCGATGACGAAGACGCTCGTGTTCATTACTTAACGGTGCTCTTTGAACCGGTGCAGTCAAGCTTTCAGGCCGAACGAACGAGACCGAGCGCGACCGGACCGCGGCCCGTGGAGCTACGCTTAGCCCGACAACGCAGAGGTGGCCGGATGGCGGCTCGCGTGTCTCACAAGTCGAGCCCGGAAGGCGCAGCGACTGTCTCGAGGCGACGTCGCGCGCCCATTGCTGCGTGGCGTCCATCTGCGCTTCGGCGCCGCCGCTGGCGACGGGACCGGAGGCGTCCGCGAGAATCTTGTTGTAGGTCGGGCCGGTTGCGCGCTCTGCCGGGTGCGCGTCCAACAGATTGCGCCCAGAGAGAATATGCAGACCACTTCGATCTCGGCCCCGCTCTCCATGCGCCGCATCGCCGCCGGCGCGGCCTTGGCGCTGGGTCTCGCCGCCCCTCTCTCCGCCCACACCGCCGGGGGCGCCGCATCGCCCGATCCCTGCCATGTCGGCGTCTATCGCCTGGCCTCGGGCGGCTGGGTGGATGTCGGGACGACCAGCGACGGGGGCATGCGGTGGCGGCTGCCGGACGGGCGGACCGGGCTGCTGAGGGTCGCCGCCGAAGGCAAGATCGAGAGCACGCGGGGCTGGACGGGCGCGCCGGACGGGACGCAGGTGAGTTTCGGCGCCTGCGAGGAAGGCCGGATCGCGTTCGCCGGCGAGACCGGGGCCAAGCAGGCGTTCGAGGTGGTGGAGACCACCTTCGAGGGCGCGGGCGGGATCAAGCTGGCCGGGAGGCTGGTGCTGCCCAAGGGGAGCGGGCCCGTGCCGGTGTCGGTGATGGTGCACGGCTCGGAGGACTATTCGGCCCGGGCGCACTACTTCGAGCCCCGCGTCTGGCCGGCCGAGGGCGTCGGCGTCTTCGTCTACGACAAGCGCGGCGCCGGCGGCTCTGAGGGCAAGTACACCCAGGACTTTCGCGTGCTGGCCGAGGACGCGGCGGCGGCGGCCCGCGAGGCGCGCAGGCTGGCCGGCGCGCGGGCCGCCCGCCTGGGCTTCGACGGCGGCAGCCAGGCCGGCTGGATCGTGCCGCTAGCCGCGACCAAGGTCGAGGTGGACTACCTGGTGATCCGCTACGGCCTCGCCGAAGGGCCGCTGGCCGAGGACCGCGGCGAGACCCTGCGACGGCTGAAGGACAAGGGCTGGGGGCCCGACGTGCTGGCCAAGGCCGCCAAGGTGACCGACGCCACCGCCAAGGTGATGGTCAGCCGGTTCACCGACTTTTCCGAACTCAACGCCCTGCGCGAGCACTGGGGCGGCGAGCCCTGGTGGCAGGACCTGGAGGGCGAGTTCACCGGCCTGATCGCCAAGGCCCCCGAGGCCGCCGTTCGGGCGATCGGCCCGCAGCAGGACAAGGGCACCACCTGGGAGCACGATCCCATGCCGGTGCTGCGCCAGGTGAAGGCGCCGATCCTGTGGCTGATCGCCGGCGAGGACCTGGAGGCGCCGCCGGAGGAGACCAAGGCCCGCCTCGTCGGTCTCGCCAAGGAGGGCCGCAACATCACCGTGCTCGAGTTCCCGGACACCGACCACGGCATCCGCGAGTTCGAGACGGACGACGGCAAGCGCGTCTACACCCGCTACGCCGACGGCTACTACGCCGCGGTGCTCGACTTCACCCGCACCGGCGAGGCGGCCGGGACCTACGGCGCGGCGCGGCGGCTGACGCCCTGATCTGAGAGACGCCGCCCGCCTCCGGCGCCGCGACAGCGCCGAGGGCGGGCGGAAAGCCCTTACCCCTTCGACTTCCGCTCGCGGCGGCGACGGGTCAGCACGTGCTCGGTATAGCCGTTCGGCTGGGCGCGGCCCTCGAACACCAACTCCAGCGCGGCCTGGTAGGCGACCGAACCTTCCAGGTCGTCGGCCATCGGGCGGTAGAGCGGATCGCCCGCGTTCTGCTTGTCGACCACCTTGGCCATGCGGGCGAAGGTCTCGCGCACCTGGGCCTCGGTGCAGACGCCGTGGTGCAGCCAGTTGGCGATGTGCTGCGAGGAGATCCGCAGAGTGGCGCGGTCCTCCATCAGCCCCACGTCGTGGATGTCGGGCACCTTGGAGCAGCCGACGCCCTGGTCGATCCAGCGCACCACATAGCCGAGGATGCCCTGGGCGTTGTTGTCCAGCTCCTGCTGGACGTCGGCCGGGCTCCAGTTGGACTTGGCGAGCGGCGGGGTGAGCAGCTCGGTCAGGCCGGTGCGGGCGGTCGCCTTGACCATCTCCTGCTGCAGGCTGGGCACGTCCACCTCGTGGTAGTGCAGCGCGTGCAGGGTGGCGGCCGTCGGGCTCGGCACCCAGGCGGTGTTGGCGCCCGCCTTCGGGTGGCCGACCTTGGTCTTCAGCATGTCGGCCATCATGTCGGGCGCAGCCCACATGCCCTTGCCGATCTGCGCCTTGCCGATGAAGCCGGCGGCCAGGCCGATCTCGACGTTGCGCTTCTCGTAGGCGGCCAGCCACGGCTCGCCGCGCATGGCCTCCTTGCGGATCATCGGGCCGGCTTCCATGGCGGTATGGATCTCGTCGCCCGTGCGGTCGAGGAAACCAGTGTTGATGAACACCACCCGGCTCTTCGCCGCGGCGATGCAGGCGGCGAGGTTGGCGCTGGTGCGGCGCTCCTCGTCCATGATGCCGAGCTTGACGGTGTTGCGCTCCAGGCCCAGCGCGTCCTCGACCTGGTCGAACAGCGAGACGGCCAGCGCCACTTCGTCCGGCCCGTGCAGCTTGGGTTTCACGACGTAGATCGAGCCGGCGGCGCTGTTGCGGCGCGGCCCCTTCAGATCGTGCAGCGCGGCGGCGACGGTGACCAGCGCGTCGACCGCGGTTTCGTAGGCGTCCTGGCCTTTGAACCGCACCGCGTCGGTGGTCATGTGGTGGCCGACGTTGCGCACCAGCATCAGCGCGCGGCCACGCAGGGTCAGCGTCGAGCCGTCGGGGGCGGTGTAGGTCCGATCCTCGTTCAGCGCGCGCGTCTCGGTGCGCCCGCCCTTCTCGAAGAAGGCGGTCAGATCACCCTTCATCAGGCCGAGCCAGTTCCGATAGACGTTGGTCTTGTCCTCGGCGTCGACTGCGGCGACGGAGTCCTCGCAGTCCTGGATGGTGGTGATGGCGCTTTCCATCAGCACGTCGGCGACGCCCGCCGGGTCGTCCTTGCCGACGTTGTGGGCGCGGTCGATCTGGATCTCCAGGTGCAGGCCGTTGTGAGCCAGCAGCACGGCCGACGGCGCATCGGCGCCGCCGCGCCAGCCCTTGAACTGGGCCTCGTCGGCCAGGCCCACCTTGGCGCCGCCCTTCTGGGTGACCACCAGCTTGCCGCCCTCGACGGCGTAGCCGGCCGCGTCGGTGTGCGTGCCGCCGCTCAGCGGGGCGACGCGGTCGAGCAGGGCGCGGGCGTAGGCGATCACCTTGGCCCCACGAACCGGATCGTAGCCCTTGCCGCCGGTCGGCGGCTCCAGCGCGTCGGTGCCGTAGAGCGCGTCGTAGAGGCTGCCCCAGCGGGCGTTGGCCGCGTTCAGGGCGTAACGGCCGTTGGAGACCGGCACCACCAGCTGCGGGCCGGCGATCTGGCCGAACTCAGGATCGACGTTGGCGGTGTCGATGGTGAAGGGGGCGGGTTCGGGCAGCAGATAGCCGATCTCGCGCAGGAAGGCCTCCTGCTCGGCGACGGGCACGTCCTTGCCGCGGCGCTCGCGCCACCAGGCGTCGATCTTGGCCTGCAGCTCGTCGCGGCGGACCAGCAGGGCGGCGTTCTTCGGGGTGAACTCGGCCAGCACCGCTTCCAGCGCGCGCCAGAAGGCGGCCGCCTCTACCCCCGTCCCCGGCAGCAGCTCCTTTTCGACGAAGGTGTGAAGAAGGTCGTCGACGTAGAGATTGGAGCTGACGTCCATGGGCGGTCTCACTCTGCCTGGTAGCTAATCGTGGAACAGGGCGCCCCGGGGATCCCGAAGCGCCCTGCTCTTTCGGCTCTCGACGTCCCCTCACGCAAGAGCCGGAAACGGATGGGCGGTCCCCCTCCCCCGCCGGAGCGAGGGAGGGACGAGCCCCCAAGAACCGGATCGCCTTACGCGAACTGGTTCATGGTGTTCTGGACGCCGCCGGCCTTCAGGGCGGCTTCGCCGGCGAAGTACTCTTTGTGGTCGTCGCCGATGTCGGAGCCCGACATGTTCTGGTGCTTCACGCAGGCGATGCTTTCGCGGATCTCCTTGCGCTGCACGCCGGCGACGTAGCCCAGCATGCCGGCCGCGCCGAAGTACTCCTTGGCCAGGTTGTCGGTCGACAGGGCCGCGGTGTGGTAGGTCGGCAGGGTGATCAGGTGGTGGAAGATGCCCGCCCGCGCAGCCGCGTCCTTCTGGAAGGTGCGGATGCGGTTGTCGGCCTCGATCGCCAGCTCGGTGGTGTCGTAGTCGGCGCTCATCAGCTTGTCGCGGTCGTAGGCCGAGACGTCCTTGCCGGCCTTCGCGTAGTCGTCGAACACCTGCTGACGGAAGTTCAGCGTCCAGTTGAACGAGGGGCTGTTGTTGTAGGCAAGCTTGGCGTTCGGGATGACCTCCCGGATGCGGTCCACCATGCCGGCGATCTGCCCGATGTGGGGCTTCTCCGTCTCGATCCACAGCAGGTCCGCGCCGTTCTGCAGCGAGGTGATGCAGTCGAGGACGCAGCGGTCCTCGCCGGTGCCCGGACGGAACTGGAAGAGGTTCGAAGGCAGGCGTTTCGGACGCAGCAGCTTGCCGTTGCGGGTGATGACCACGTCGCCGTTGCCGACCTGGCTCTGGTCGATCTCCTCGCAGTCGAGGAAGGCGTTGTACTTGTCGCCCAGGTCGCCCGGCTCCTTGGAGAAGGCGATCTGCTTGGTGAGGCCCGCGCCCAGCGAGTCGGTGCGGGCGACGATGACGCCGTTGTCCACGCCCAGCTCGAGGAAGGCATAGCGCACCGCGCGCAGCTTCTGGATGAAGTCCTCGTGCGGAACGGTCACCTTGCCGTCCTGGTGGCCGCACTGCTTTTCGTCGGAGACCTGGTTCTCGATCTGGATGGCGCAGGCGCCGGCCTCGATCATCTTCTTGGCCAGCAGGTAGGTCGCCTCGGCGTTGCCGAAGCCGGCGTCGATGTCGGCGATGATCGGAACGACGTGGGTCTCGAAGTTGTCGATCTTGTCGAGGATCTGCTGCTCCTTGGCCGCGTCGTTCGCCTTGCGGGCGGCGTCGAGGTCACGGAACAGGCCGCCCAGCTCGCGGGCGTCGGCCTGGCGCAGGAAGGTGTAGATTTCTTCGATGAGCGCCGGCACCGAGGTCTTCTCGTGCATCGACTGGTCAGGCAGCGGGCCGAACTCCGAGCGCAGGGCCGCGATCATCCAGCCGGACAGGTAGATGTAGCGGCTCTTGGTCGTGCCGAAATGCTTCTTGATGGAGATCATCTTCTGCTGGGCGATGAAGCCGTGCCAGCAGCCGAGCGATTGGGTGTAGTTGGCGGGGTCCGCGTCGTAGGCCGCCATGTCCTTCCGCATGATGTCGGCGGTGTACTTGGCGATCTCCAGGCCGGTCTTGAACCGGTTCTGCAGGCGCATGCGGGCCACGGCTTCCGGGTTGATCCCGTCCCAGGCGCCGTTCTTGCTCTTGATGAGCTGGTCCATCTCGATGATGTGGTCTTGGTAGGGCATGGACTATGGCCTCGCCGAAAAACTGAAGTTGGCGAGCGCCTTAGCAACGCACCCGGACGGAAGGCGAGCCGTGGTGCGGTGTAGTAGTATAACTTTACATCGCTTCTAAGTTATGTTGTAAGGTTCTTACACCGGACAGCGCCGACGCGGCGCATTCCCCAGCGTCAGGACCTTGCACGTATGCGTGCGGATCGCCGCCTCTATCTCGGCCCGGCCCTGCGGCGGATCCGCCGCGAGCGGGGCCTGACCCAGGCCGACATGGCCCAGGACCTGGAGGTCTCCCCCTCCTACGTGGCGCTGCTCGAGCGCAACCACCGCCCCCTCAGCGCCGAGATGCTGCTGCGACTGGCGCAGACCTACAACCTCGACATGGCCAGCCTGACCGGGGCCGGCGGGGCCGACGTCTCGGCCAAGCTGCAGCAGGTGATGAAGGATCCGATCTTCGCCGACATCGAGCTGCCCTCGCTCGAGGTGGGAGACGTGGCCAGCAACTTCCCCGGCGTCGCAGAGGCGTTCCTGAGGCTCTACACGGCCTACCAGCAGGAGCACCTGGCGCTGGCCGACCGGGGCGCCGAGGGGCGCGAGAACCCCGACGCGCCGGATCCGGTGGACGAATCCCGCCGGTTCCTGGCCGCCCGGCGCAACTGTTTCCCACTGCTCGACGAGGCGGCCGAGCGCTACGCCGCGCTGATCGCCGAGCACGAAGGCAGCCTGCCCGCTTACTTCAAGGCCCGTCACAACCTGCGGGTCCGCCGCATTCCCTCCAGCGTGATGCTCGGCTCGATCCGCCGGCTGGACCACCACCGGCGCGAGATCCTGCTGGACGACGAGCTGGACGCGGCCAGCCAGCGGTTCCAGCTCGCCCTGCAGCTCGCCTACCTGGAGATGGGCCGGGAGATCGACCAGACCCTCGCCGAGGGCAGCTTCGCCACCGAGAGCGGCGAGCGGCTGACCCGCCGGGCGCTGGCCGGCTATGCGGCGGCGGCGATCATGATGCCCTATGGCCCGTTCGCCCGGGCCGTGGAGGCGCGCCACTACGACGTCGAGGCGCTGGCGCGGCAGTTCGGGGCCAGTTTCGAGCAGACCGCCCACCGGCTGACCACCCTGCAGAAGCCCGGCCAGGAGCGGGTGCCCTTCTTCTTCATCCGGGTCGATCCGGCCGGCAACGTCTCCAAGCGGCTGGACGGCGCGGGATTCCCGTTCGCACGGCACGGCGGCGGCTGCCCGTTGTGGAACGTCCACGCCACCTTCCAGCACCCCAGGCAGATCCTCACCCAATGGCTGGAGCTGCCGGACGGGCAGAAGTTCTTCTCGGTCGCCCGTACGGTCACCGCCGGCGGCGGCGGCTACGGCCGCCCGCGCATCGAGCGGGCCATCGGCCTGCTTTGCGCCGAGGAGCACGCAGGGAAGCTGATCTACACTCAGGGGCGCGGCGCGCCCTCGCCGGATGCCGCGACGCCCATCGGCGTCACCTGCCGACTGTGCCACCGCACCGAGTGCACGGCTCGCTCGGCCCCACCGATCGGCCGACAGATCCTGCCCGACGACATCCGCCGCACGACGGCGCCCTTCGGTTTCGCCGACTCCTAGGCGGTCCCCCTGCCCGCCTGGGCCGCGGCCGGCGCGTCGGGGGCGGCCAGAGCCGCGCCGATGCCGGCGATCAGCGTCTCGGGCGTGATCGGCTTCGCCACATGGGCGTCTGCGCCGGCGGCTTCGGCGGCCTGGCGGTGTTCGGGCGCGGCGTTGGCGGTCAGCATGACGATCGGCGTGCGCGCGGCGCCGGCTTCGGCCTCGCGACGGCGGATCTCGCGCACGGCCGAGAGCCCGTCCATCACCGGCATCTGCATGTCCATCAGCACGAGGTCGTAGGCGCCCGGCCCGAAGGCCTCCACCGCCTGCGCCCCGTTCTCGACCTGATGCAGCGAGACGCCGAGCGGCTCGAGGATCAGCTGGGCGACCTGGCGGTTGGTCGGGTGATCCTCGGCGAGCAGCACCCGCAGCCCCTCGAAGTGATCCTCGGGTTCGGCCTCCTGCGCCCAGCCTTCCTCGACCGTCGCCGCCTCCGCGCGCCGCAGCTGAAGGGTGACGGTGAAGGTGCTGCCTCGCCCCGGTTCGGAGGCGACGGCGATGTCGCCGCCCATCAGCTCGGCGAGCGCGCGGCTGATCGACAGCCCCAGGCCCGTGCCGCCATACCGGCGCGAGATCGACCCGTCCGCCTGGCTGAACCGCTGGAAGAGCCGCACCGCCGCGTCGGGCGCGATGCCGATGCCGGTGTCCGAGACGGCGATGGTCAACTGCGCCTGGCCGCCCTGCTCCTCGGTCAGGTCGACGTCGATCCGCACCCGGCCGCGATCGGTGAACTTGATGGCGTTGGAGGCGAGGTTGGCGACGATCTGGCGGATGCGCACGGCGTCACCCACGAACACGCCGTCGGCCCTCGGCGTGTAGGCGAGTTCGAACGCCAGCCCCTTCTCCTCGGCGCGAGGGCGCATCAGCTCGGCCGCGCCGTCAAGCTGAGCGCGGAGGTCGAAGGGCGCGATCTCCAGTGCGAAGGCGCCGGACTCGATCTTCGCCTGGTCGAGAATGTCGTTCAGAAGCCGCTCCAGCACCTGGCCGGAGGACTGGATCAGCCGCACCATCTCCTGCTGGCGTTCCGACAGGCCGGTGCGCGCCAGGGCGCCGGCGACGCCCACCACCCCGTTCAGCGGCGTGCGGATCTCGTGGCTCATGTTGGCCACGAACTGGCTTTTGGCGCGGTTGGCGGCCTCGGCCTCGTCGCGCGCCGCCTCCAGCGCCTGCTCCAGCGCCTTGCGCTCCGAGAGGTCGATCACCGTGCCCAGGATGCGCAGCGGCGCGCCGGCCGCGTCGCGCTCCACCACCCGCCCCCGGGTCAGCACCCACTTGTAGCCGCCGTCGCGGCAACGCATCCGCACCTCGCAGGTGGTGTGCGGGGTTCCCCCGGCCAGGTGCTCGGCGTAGCTCTCCCGTAGCCGCTCGATGTCGTCGGCATGGACGAAGTCGCTCAGGCGAAGCAGCGGCATTTTCAGTTCGCCCGGCGCGTAGCCGAAGATCGCCAGCCAGTTGCGGTCGCCGTAGAAGGCGCCGTTGCGAAGGTCGTACTCCAGAAGCCCGTCGCCGGCCGCCTCGAGCGCCACCGACACCTTGCGCTCCAGGTCCAGCAGGTCGACCTGCCGGTCGGCGAGCTGGCGCAGCACCGCGCGGTGATCGAGCGCATATCCGCGGGCCGCGACCAGCCCCACCAGGATCAGCGTCGTGATGGTCAGCGCCGTCAGGCTCGGCCCGAACGCCAGCAACGGTCCGCAGACGGCCGCGATCACGCCCGGCGCCAGGGAGATCCACAACAGCCGCCGCGACCCGGAGAAGTAGGCGAACACGTTGGTGAAGGCGCCCGACAGCCAGGCGATACCCAGCGCCACACCGATCACCGTGCCCGTGGACAGCGACATCACGGCCAGGGCGTGAAAGATGCTCGCGGCGGCGACGTTCAGCGTCGCATAGGCGGCCAGCGCCCGCTCCTGAGGCAGGCGGACGACCCAGCGGTCCAGAGCGTGGCTGCTGAACGCCTCCCACAAGAGCACGGCCGACAGCCAGCCGAGCACGAAGGCCCAGGGCAGCGGAACGAGCGCGATGAGGGCGAAGGCCGCCGCGGCGGCCAGCCGCCCGCGCTGGCTCGAGCGCCCCAGCCCGCGCATCGTGTGAATCCCGAAGTCCCCTTCGGCCTTGGCGAGTGTGTCCACTCCGGCCTCCCCCCGACTCCGCTCGCGCCCAAGGCGCAGGCGAAGCCTTCCGCGAACGCCGATATTTCACACCCAATGGCGAAGAGCTCGTTAAGGCGGCGAATCGCGCTGGTCCCGGGCGGTCGGGACGCCTATCTCTCCGCGTCGGGAGAGGCCAATGAGGAGACCGTCATGACCCTCGAATTTCCGACGACCCCCGCGCCTCAGACGGCGATGGAAACCTTCGCCAAGCAGTGGTCGGAGAGTCTGGGCCTTTGGGAGAGCGCCTGGCGCATCTGGGCCGAATACCTCGACGATCTCGGCCACGCCGTCACCCCTGACGCCGTGCTGGCCGCCAACTGCAAGCTGCTGGCCAACTGCGTCGCTGCGCCGGGATACGCGGCGGGCGAGATGCAGCGCGACACCGGCCTCGTCGCGCCGACGCTGAACGCCTAGGGCCCGAGGTCCGCCGGCGCGACCTCCGCGTCCTCCGCCGGCGGCGGCGAAGGCGCATCCAGCCCCAGCGCCTCGGCGAGGCGTGCGTCCCATCCGTAGGGGTCGGGGCCCAGCCGCACGCGTCCGTCCGCGTCGACCACCGCCGTGTGGTAGTAGAGCCGCACCGGAATCTCCGCGTTCAGCGCCACCGGGGTCGTCTCGCCGGAGGCCAGGGCCGCCTCGAACGCCTCTGCGGCGCCGTGCCGCTCGGCCAGGAAGCGGGCGAACTCCACCGCCTTTTCCACCCGCACGCAGCCGTGGCTGCGCTGCCGCTCGGCGGCGGCGAACAGCGCCTTGGCGGGCGTGTCGTGCAGATAGATGGCGTAGTCGTTGCGCATGTCGAACTTCACCAGGCCCAGGGCCGCGTCGGGCCCGGGCTTCTGGATGACGCGGCCGTCCTGCACGACCATGTTGTTGCGGCGCAGGTAGCCGTCGCCCTTGGGCAGGATCTCCTCGGCGGCGATCCGCTGGGGCACGTTCCAGGGCGGGTTGACCATCAGCCGGTCGAAGGAGTCCTGCAGCATGGGGGTGGCGCGCTTGCGTTCGCCGACCACCGTGCGGCCCGACCAGGCGACCTCGCCCGCTTCGAAATAGGCGAGCTGCGCCCAGGCGATGTTGACGTCGATCCGTGTCGCGGGCGGCCGGCGGGTCAGCCAGCGCCGCCGCTCGAGGTTCACCGCCAGCTGCCGCGCGCGATCCGCAGAGCCTTCCGACAACACCTTCAACGTCGCCGGCCCGACGATGCCGTCCGGCTTCAGACCGGAATCGGACTGGAGCTGACGGACGGCCGTCACCAGGTCGGGTTCGTAGGTTTCCGGCGGGTCTCCGTCGGGCAGGTAGTCGCGCGCCTGCAGCTGGCGCACGATGGCCGGGAGGCGCGCATCGGCGCCGCCAGGCCGGATCAGCGGCCCCTCGCCGATCCCGGTCGAGCCGTCGGGCGAGCGGCGCGCGGCGAGGTAGGCGCGCGACAGGGCCTGGTACTCGGCGTCCTGCGGCGGCAGCGCGGCGAGCCAGTTCCCCGGTTCGCCGCGCTCCAGCGCCTGGGACAGCCCGGCGACGACGTCGATCCTCGCGCCCTCGAGTTCGAAGATGTCGTGCAGATCCTCAGGATCCACCGCGCCGTGCGCCAAAGCCTTGGCGTAGGCCAGGGCCGCGCGCGTCAGGGCCGCGTCGCGGCGGACGGGGTCCTCCGACGGCACGATCAGGTCGAGGAAGCGCCGGGGCTCGAGGCCGTGCCGCGGCGCGTCCTCGATCGCCTGTTCGAGGGACCGCGCCTGGTCCTCCGTCCAGGCCGCGCGCCAGCCGCGGGCGGAATAGAAGCGTTCGACGAGCGGGTCGGACACCTGTCCGCGCAGTTCTGCGACGCCGATGTCCTGCGGCGGCGGCTCCTGGCCAGCCGCGCCGCCGGCGAGCAGAGCCGAGGCGGCCAGCACCGCGCCTGCCCGCCGCAGCGACAGCCAGCCGGGAAAGGGCCGCGGCGGCGCCCGTTGGCGGGAGGGCGGAGGCGAGGACTGAACACGCACCATCGCAAGCTAACAGGGCCGCAGGGCGCCGGTTCCGCTAGTGCTTGCGGTGGAAGGGCATGAGCGCCGCGGCGATCGCCGCCCCGACGGTCAGACCGGTGACCGCCGAGACGAAGGCGTAGGCGACCCAGCCCGCGGCGGCGCCGACGGCCGGCAGCGCGGCCGCCGCGGCGTGGCGGGCGCCCTCGGCCAGGTGCGGCACGAAGTCGAGGTGGAACTCGTGCATGCCGTGCACGATGATCCCGCCGCCGACCCACAGCATCGCCGCCGTCCCCACGATCGAGAGCAGCGACAGGACGTGCGGCATGGCCCGCACCAGCCCGCGGCCGATCCGCCGCCGGACGCCGCCCGCCGACTTGGCCAGGTGAACGCCCACGTCGTCCATTTTCACGATCAGCGCCACCACCCCGTAGACGCCGGCGGTGATGACCAGGCCGACGACGGCCAGCGCCCCAGCCTGGACCGCCAGCGGCCGGTCGGAGACGGAGGCCAGCGCGATGGCCATGATCTCGGCCGAAAGGATCAGGTCGGTGCGGACCGCGCCCGCCACCTTCGCCTTCTCCATCTCGGTGGAGCTGAGAGCGAGCTCGGCGACCTCGGCCTCGGCATGGCCGCCGCTGATCGCCTCGATGATCTTCTCGGCCGCCTCGAAGCAGAGGTAGGCGCCGCCCGCCATCAGCAGCGGCGTGACCGCCCAGGGCGCGAAGGCGCTCAGCAGCATGGCCCCCGGCAGCAGGAAGACGAACTTGTTCCTCAGCGAGCCGAGCGCGATCTTCCAGATAATCGGCAGCTCGCGGTCCGGCGTGAAGCCCATCGCATAGCCGGGCGTCACCGCCGCATCGTCCACCACCACGCCCACGGCCTTCGAGCCGGCCTTCCCGGCCGCGCCGGTGACGTCATCGAGCGAGGCGGCGGCCAGCTTGGCGATGGCGGCGACATCGTCGAGTAGTGCGGCGAGGCCCGAAGCCATGCGGTGTGTCCTGGAAGGGCGGGTCGGGTCCGCTGGCTAGGGGCTAAGCCGTCTGCCGTAAAGGCAGCGCGTCAGCCGGCCGCGCACTCGCCTTCGGAAAGCACGCTGGTTCCGGCCGAGTTGGCCTCGCAGGCGTTGGCGTAGGTCTTTCCGTCGCAGCCGCAGACCGGCCTGTAGATGCGGGTGCAGGCCTGCGGCGTCGACCGGCACATCCCCGAGGCGTCCGGCATGCGGCACCGGCCCGGCTCCATGATGCAGCTTTCGCCGCTCGAGCAGGAGAAGCCGGCGATCCCGCCGCACATGCCGCCCGGCCCCGGCCGCCCGCCAGCCGCCGGCGGCCCTTCCCCGGCCGACGCCTGGCACCCGGCCACCAGGGCCGCAGCCGCGAGGGCCAGAAGCGATCGGGTCACGGACATGGCTTGGCCCTCCTGCGGCCGAACCAGCGTGTGCTGGCGAACGTTCCGCGCTGACGCCTCACCGCGAGGCCAGCACCACGCCCAGCAACACGGCCGCCCAGTGGGCCGAGGCGGCGGCGACCACGTGGCCGTGCCAGATGGCCCGGGCGAACTTCAGCCGCTTGTTCACGTAGAAGGCGACGCCGGTCGAGTAGAGCACGCCGCCGACCGCCAGCAGCACCAGCGCGCCCCAGGTGATGGAGGAGGCGAGCGGACGCAGGGCGATAACCACGATCCATCCGAGCGCCAGGTAGAACACCACCCACACCTTGCGGTCGAGGTGGCCGAGGAACAGCTTGCCGAGCACCCCGAGCCCCGCGATCGACCACACCGCCGCCGTCATGCCGACCGACCAGGCGCCCTCGAGGAGCTGGGTGGTGAAGGGGGTGTAGGAGCCGGCGATCATCAGGAAGATGCCGGCGTGGTCCAGCCGCCGCAGCTTCGGCCGCCAGGCCGGCTTGGCGAAGTTGTAGGCGGTCGAGAAGGCCAGCATGGCCAGCAGCCCCGCGGCGTAGATCGCCACCCCGACGATCAGGCTGATGGACTTGGCCTGAACTGCCAGGGCCAGCAGCACGGCCCCGCCGACCATCGCCAAGGTGAGGCCGACGACGTGCACCACCAGGTCCGCGCACTTGGCGGCGGGGGTCGGATAGTGGCGCGGCGGGCGCGCCTGAAGGCTCTGGGCGGTCATCGAAGTCTCGGACGAAAGGCTGGGCGCCCGGCCAGTTGAAGCCCCTATCCCGGCCCGCCGCAAGGCCGCATCGCCCCCCCGCGGGCGCACGAAACCGGCCCCGGCGCCAGGGTGCGGCGCAAGGCCCTGTTTTTGTCCGCTTTTCGAACAGCGTTCAGGTCGTTTCATTCGCGCCCACAAGGCGGCGAAACAACAAGCCGATGGGGAGGACCATGGCCAAGATCACCTACAGGACCTGCAGCGGGGAAGAGCGTACGCTGGATCTGCCCGATGGGCTCTCCGTCATGGAAGGGGCCGTGAAGCACGCCATCGAAGGCATCGATGCCGACTGCGGCGGCGCCTGCGCGTGCGCCACCTGCCACGTCTATGTGGACGAGGCCTGGCTCGACAAGCTGGAGCCCGCCTCCGACATGGAGCGGAGCATGCTGGACTTCGCCGAGAACACCCAGCCGAACTCCCGCCTCGCCTGCCAGATCAAGATCAAGGCCGAATTCGACGGCCTGCTGGTCCAGACGCCCGAGAGCCAGCACTAACCACCCCGAAACGATGAGGGCCTGGCGATCCGCCCGCCAGGCCCCACAGAACGCCGTCCCTTCCCCGCCGCGGCTCAGTGGCGGGCGGGGATGAGCACCTTTAACTCCTCGTAGCCCTTCACGAAGATCGAGTAGGTGCGCTTGGGCTCCTCGAGCAGCCGAATCTCCGGAAAGCGCTTGAGAATCTCTTCCCAGATGATCGTCAGTTGCAGCTCCGCCAGGCGATTGCCCACGCAGCGGTGGATGCCGAAGCCGAACGACAGGTGCTGGCGAGGGCGGGGCCGGTCGATGATGTAGGCGTAGGGGTTCTCGATGACCTCGTCGTCCCGGTTGCCCGAAACGTACCACATCACCACCCGGTCCCCTTCGCGGATCTGCTTGCCGCGGAACTCGAAATCTTGGGTCGCCACCCGCGCCATGTGGGCCAGCGGCGTCTGCCAGCGGATGGTCTCCGAGACCATCGAGGGAATCAGGTCCGGGTTGGCCCGCAGCTTGTCGTACTGGTCGGGGTTGCGGTTCAGCGCGAACACCGAGCCGGAAATGGTGTTCCGGGTGGTGTCGTTGCCGCCGATGATCAGCAGGGTCACGTTGGCGAAGAACTCGTCCATCGTGCAGTCCCGCGTCTCGGGGCCATGCGCCAGCATCGAGATCAGGTCGCCGGCCGGCGGGGCGTTCACCCGCTGGTTCCACAGGTCGATGAAGTAGTTGCGGCAGTCGTTCAGCGCCTCGCGCCGCTGCTTGTAGGTGGCCACCGGCCCATAGCCCGGCGCCGTGGTCATGGTGTCCGACCAGAAGGTCAGCTTGCGGCGCTCCTCGAACGGGAAGTCGAAGAGCGTGGCCAGCGTCATTGTGGTCAGCTCCTTGGAGACCAGATCGACCCAGTCGAACGGCTCGCCGATCGGCAGCGAATCGAGGATCAGCCCGGCGCGCTCGCGGATCTGCGGGGCCATCTCGTGCAACCGCGCCGGGGCCACCGCCGGGCTCACGGTCTTGCGCTGCACGTCGTGATCGGGCGGGTCCATGCCGATGAAGCTCGGCGCGCCGGCCCGGTCGAGCTCGAGCTGGGCCTCCGGCGGCAGGGCCGACAGCTTGGCGGTCAGGGCGATGCCCTTGGCGGAGGAGAAGACCTGGTGGTTGGTGTCCACCGCCATGATGTCGTTGTACTTGGTGATCGACCAGAACGGCCCGTAGTTGCTGTCCGGCGTCCAGTGCACCGGGTCCTCGGCCCGCAGCCGGTCGAAGTAGGCCCAGTGGGCGTCGTCCCGGAACGCCGAGGCCCAGGCCGGATTCAGCGTCTCCAGCGGAGTCTCGTAGGCGCGCCGGTGGGCCAGGGCCCTCGCGTCGGCCAGCACGTCGATGGCGCCGTCGGCCATGATAGTCTCTCCCCAACTCTCTAGTTGGGGCCCAGTGGGACCAACCGAACGGCGTTCCGCAAGACCAATCCGACAGGCCGAGCGTTCCATCGCCGATGCGCGCCTTCCTCGACTTCGAAGCCTCGTCCCTCGCCGACGACAGCTATCCCATCGAGGTCGGCTGGGTGTTCGAGGACGGCTCGGAGGAGACGCACCTGATCCGGCCGGCGTCCGGCTGGACCGACTGGGCTGAGGATGCGGCCGTGCTGCACGGCCTGGCGCGTGATCGGCTCGAGGCCGAGGGCGAGCCGCACGGGGCGGTCGCCCGCCGCGTCCTGGAGTCGCTGGGCCCGCACACCGTCTACGTCAGCGCGCCCACCTGGGACGGCAAATGGCTGAGCGTGCTGTTGCGCGCCGCCGGCCTGCCGCGCCACGCCATGCGCTTCCGGCCTACCGCGGAGGCGCACGCGGAGGCGGCCGCGCTGGGCCTGGGCCGCGAGGCGGAGCCACAGGAGCTGGAGGCGCTGACAGCCGCGGCCCGGCGGTCGCTCGCCGCCGAACCGGTCGCCCACCGGGCCCTGGCGGACGCCCGCCACGAGCTGGCGCTGTGGAAGGAGATCTCCCGCCTCGCCCGGGCCCGGGCCTCGGTTATTCCGGGGCAGGATCGCCCAGCCGGCCGGTGACCGGCAGGCGGGCGACGGCGTAGTCCGGCTCGCCGTTCGCGTCCGCCGTCAGCCAGGCCGCCTCGGCGGGCACCTTGCCCCGGCCGCCCGGCAGGTCGACCACGTAGCTGGGCTGGCACAGCCCGGAGACCGCCCCGCGCAGGGCCGAGACGACCGCCCGCCCCTCCTCCAGCGTCGGCCGCAGGTGGCTGGTGCCGGGCGCGAGGTCCGGATGGTGCAGGTAGTAGGGCCGGATGCGAGTCTCGACGAAGGCCCGCATCAGGTCGGCCAGCGCCTGCGGCGTGTCGTTGACGCCCTTGAGCAGCACCGACTGGGAGACCATCGGCAGGCCCGCGTCGATCAACCGGGCGCAGGCCGCGCGGGCGACGGGCGTCAGTTCGCTCGCGTGGTTGGCGTGCAGCGCGATCCACACCGCCAGCCCAGACGGCGGCCGCAGGGCCGCGACCAGCTCGGGCGTCACCGCCTCGGGATCGACCGCCGGCACGCGGGTGTGGATTCGCACGACCTTCACGTGGCCGATGGCGGCGAGCCGTCCGATCAGCTCGGCGAGCCGGCGCGGCGAGAGCACAAGAGGGTCGCCGCCGGTGAGGATGACCTCCCAGACCTCGGGCCGGGCGGCGATGTAGGCCAGGGCCTTCTCCAGCGCCTCGCCGGCCAGGGCCCCGTGGCCGTCCGGCCCCACCATCTCGCGCCGGAAGCAGAACCGGCAGTAGACGGCGCAGGTGTGGGTGACCTTCAGCAGCACCCGGTCGGGATAGCGGTGGACGATCCCCTCGACCGGCGAATGGGCGAAGTCGCCGATCGGGTCGGCCAGCTCGCTCGGCAGGGTCCGGAGCTCGGCAGGGTCGGGCAGGAACTGGCGCGAGACCGGCCCGGTCCCGCCTTCGGCCGCGATCAGCTCGGCCATGACCGGGGTGACCGCCACGGCGTAGCGTTCGGCCACAGCCTGCAGGCCCGGCAGGTCGGCGGCGTCGGCAAGGCCGGCTTCGGCCAGAGCCTCGGCGCTGCGCAGCGTCTTGGATGGGATCATCGGGACGGGTCGAACTCGGGCACGGGCGTCCATAGCACCTGCTCGATCCGCTGGGCGCCCATGGCCAGCATCACCAGCCGGTCAAAGCCCAGCGCCGCGCCGCTGGCCGGCGGCATCTTCGCCAGCGCCGCCAGCAATTCCTCGTCGATGGGGTAGCGCTCGCCGTAGACCCGCTGCTTCTCGGCCATCTCCGCCTCGAAGCGGCGGCGCTGTTCGGCCGGGTCGGTCAGCTCGCCGAAGGCGTTGGCCAGCTCCACCCCGCAGGCGTAGAGCTCGAAGCGTTCGGCCACCCGCGGGTCGGACGGCTTGGATCTGGCCAGGGCCGCCTCGTGGGTCGGGTATTCGCACAGGATGGTCGGTCGGCCGTCGCCGAGCTGGGGCTCGATCCGCTCCACCAGCACCTTGGAGAAGACGTCGGACCAGGTGTCGTCGGCGGCGACGCGGACGCCGGCGGAGCGGGCGGCGGCCGCCAAACCCTCTCCATCCACCTCGCCCTGCCCCACGGTGGCCAGCAGGTCGATGCCGGCGAAGCGGTCGAAGGCTTCGGCCAGCGTCACCCGATCGGGCTCGGCGAAGGGATCGGCGGTGCGGCCGCGGAATGACAACACCCTGGATCCCGCGGTCTCGGCCGCCAGCGACAGCAGCGCCGCGCAGTCGGCCATCAGCGTCTCGTAGGGCGCGCCGGTGCGGTACCACTCGAGCATGGTGAACTCGGGGTGGTGCAGCGGCCCGCGCTCGCGGTTTCGGAACACCCGGGCGAACTCGAAGATCGCCGTCTCGCCGGCCGCCAGCAGCTTCTTGGCCGCAAACTCCGGCGAGGTGTGGAGATAGAGCGCCCACCGCTCGCCGGCCGGTCCCAGGGCCTCGGTGACGAAGGCGTGCAGGTGGGCCTCGTTGCCGGGCGAGACCTGCAGGATGCCGGCCTCGATCTCGGTGAACCCCTGGACCTCGAACCAGCCGCGGATCGCGGCCTTGATCCGGCCGCGCGCGACGAGCAGCGGGCGGCGGTCGGCGTGGCGCTCGGGGCTCCACCAGGGCGAAGGGGCGGCGTTTGACAAGCTGGACCTGCAGGCGAGCGCGACGCGGCGGCGACTGGCGATTTTCCGGCAATCGCTATAGGTGCACGCGCAAGTCGCGTTTAGCGAAAAATGGACCGCGACGCCCTGGGGCGGCCGCGCACACGAGAACGAAGGACACGAAAGACGTGAAGGTCGCCGCCAGCTCGCTCCGGAAAGGGTCCGTCGTCGACATCGACGGCAAGCTCTATGTGGTTCTGAAGGCCGAGAACATCCACCCGGGCAAGGGCACGCCGGTGACCCAGCTCGACATGCGCCGGATCTCGGACGGCGTGAAGATCTCCGAACGCTACCGCACCACCGAACAGGTCGAACGCGCGTTCGTCGACGAACGCGACCACACCTTCCTCTACCAGGACGGCGAAGGGTTCCACTTCATGAACCCGGAGAACTACGACCAGCTGGTCGCCAGCCCGGACGTCATCGGCGACGCCGCCGCCTACCTGCAGGAAGGGATGACCGTCTCCCTCTCCACCCACGAGGGCGTGCCGATCGCCATCACCCTGCCGCAGCGCGTGACTTTCGAGGTCGTGGAGACCGAGCCGGTGGTGAAGGGCCAGACCGCCTCGTCGTCCTACAAGCCGGCCGTGCTCTCCAACGGCATGCGCACCATGATCCCGCCCTACATCACCGCCGGCACCAAGATCGTGGTGCTGACCGAGGACGGTTCCTACGTGGAACGCGCGAAGGACTGAGGCTTTCGGGGTCCTTCGCGCGCCCTGTTCCTTCTCGGCCGGTTCCAACCCGCTCACCCTGGCGAAGGCCGGGAGGAGCGGGTGTGAAGCGCCCCCCTAGAGCTTCTGAGCGATCAGCCAGTAGAGGGCGAACATCGCCGCAGCTGGCGTCAGGAAGGCCCCGGCGGTGAACCATACGGACTGCCGCTCCGGCGGGATGGCCGATACCAGCAGACCGCCCAGGAACACGGCCAGGAAGATGGCCAGGGCCGTGCCGGCGATGTTGATGATCTCTTTCGGTATCGCGATGCGCCCACGCGGGCGCGCGCCGTCGAGCGACATGTCTATCCTCCCAAGCCCGCGGCGGCGCCTATGCTGGCGCTTTCACCGCGTCCGGAAGCATGAGGCCAGAGGCGCGAGAAGTTGGCAAGCGGCAGAACGCCGCTCTGCAGTGAAGCTTGCTCCGGCGGGTCCCCCTGCCGCATACGAGCGCGATCCCGAATCGCATCACCCTCCCCCACGTGCCCAAGACTGCTCAAGCCTCGCTTTTCGACGACGCCCTGAACCCCGCGCCGGCCGCCCCGCTGGCCGAGGCGCACGAGCCGCGCCCCGATCCCGCGGTGGTCGGCGCGCGCCCGGCCTCCAGCGGCTACTCGGCCAAGGACATCGAGGTTCTCGAGGGGCTTGAGCCGGTCCGCAAGCGGCCGGGGATGTACATCGGCGGCACCGACGAGCGGGCCCTGCACCACCTGTTCGCCGAAGTGCTCGACAACGCCATGGACGAGGCCGTGGGCAGCTTCGCGAAGGTCATCGAGGTTTCGCTGGCCGCCGATGGCGCCGTCACCGTCCGCGACGACGGCCGCGGCATCCCGGTGGACCCGCACCCGAAGCATCCGGGCAAGTCGGCCCTGGAAGTGATCATGACCGTCCTGCACTCGGGCGGGAAATTCTCGGGCAAGGCCTACGAGACCTCCGGCGGCCTGCACGGGGTGGGCGTCTCGGTGGTCAACGCCCTGTCCGAGCACGTCGAGGTCACGTCCTGGAAGGACGGTTTCGTCTGGCGTCAGGCCTTCTCGCGCGGCAAGGCGCTGGGCCCGATCGAGAAGCTGGAGCCCACCAAGCGGCGCGGCACCGCCGTCGCCTTCCGGCCCGACCCGGAGATCTTCGGCGAGGGCTGCGCGCTCAAGCCCGCCCGGCTCTACCGGATGGCGCGCTCGAAAGCCTACCTGTTCGGCGGCGTCGAGATCCGCTGGAAGTGCGATCCTTCGCGCATCCACGACCAGACGCCGGCCGAGGCCACCTTCCGCTTTCCGAACGGCCTGGCCGACTTCCTGGCCGAGCGGGTGAAGGACATCGAGACCGTCACGCCCGAGCCGTTCGCCGGCCGCTACGAGCGCAAGGGCGACCCGCACAAGGTGGAATGGGCCGTCGCCTGGACCCCCGCCGGGTTCGGCGACGCCGACGGCTTCATGCAGTCCTACTGCAACACCGTGCCGACGCCGGAGGGCGGCACCCACGAGGCAGGGCTGCGCGCCGCGTTGACCCGTGGGCTCAAGTCCTACGGCGAGCTGGTCGGCGAGAAGCGCGCCAGCCTGATCACCGCCGAGGACGTCATCGCCCAGGCCGGGTGCATGGTCTCGGTGTTCATCCGCAACCCGGAGTTCCAGGGCCAGACCAAGGAACGGCTGTCCTCGACCGAGGCCCAGCGGCTGGTCGAGACCGCCCTGCGCGATCCCTTCGACCACTGGCTGGCCGGCCAGCCCAAGGCCGCCGGCGCCCTCTTGCAGTTCGTCATCGAGCGGGCCGAGGAGCGGCTAAAGCGTCGCAAGGAGAAGGAGGTCGCCCGGGCCTCGGCCACCCGCAAGCTGCGGCTGCCCGGCAAGCTGGCCGACTGCTCCGGCCAGGCCACCGACGGCACGGAAATCTTCCTGGTCGAGGGCGACAGCGCCGGCGGCTCGGCCAAGCAGGCGCGCGACCGTCGCACCCAGGCCATCCTGCCCCTGCGCGGCAAGATCCTGAACGTCGCCTCAGCCGGCGCCGAGAAGCTGGTGGCCAACAAGGAGCTGGCCGACCTGCTGCTGGCGCTGGGCGTGCAGCCAGGCGCCAAGTTCAAGGAAGACGACCTGCGCTACGAGCGGGTGGTCATCATGACCGACGCCGACGTGGACGGCGCGCACATCGCCAGCCTGCTGATCACCTTCTTCTACCGGACCATGCCGGACCTGATCCGCTCGGGGCGCCTCTACCTCGCGCTGCCGCCGCTCTACCGGATCAGCCACGGCTCGAAGGTGGTCTACGCCAAGGACGACGAGCACCGCGAGCAGCTGCTGGCCACCGAGTTCAAGGGCAAGAAGCCGGACATCAGCCGGTTCAAGGGCCTGGGCGAGATGATGCCCGCCCAGCTCAAGGAGACGACCATGGATCCGAAGACCCGGACCCTGGCCCGCGTCACCCTGCCCCGCTCGGAAGACGCGGTGGACGACCTGGTAGAGACGCTGATGGGCCGCAAGCCCGAGCTGCGCTTTCGCTTCATCCAGGAGAACGCCGAGTTCGCCGCGGCCGACCTCGACGTTTGAGCCCCGGCCCGGAACGGCGAGGCACCGGTCACGTTGTCGAAGCGAGGCCGTCCTCGGCCGCCGCCGTCAACCCGAGGGTGAGATGACTGCGCCTCGCGTTGACAGCAGGGCCTTTCTCCCTATGTTCCGCCCGGCGCGGACGAGCCTCGTCCACGCCGCCGCACGTCGGGACGGCGCGCCTCAGCGCCCGACCGACCGCCCGATTAGTCGACCATGACCGAATTTGTTGAACTGGGCCTGTCGCCCGCGACGCTCGCCGCTGTCGCCGACACCGGCTACACCACCGCAACGCCGATCCAGGCTCAAGCCATCCCCGTGGCGCTGCAGGGCCGTGACATCCTCGGCATCGCCCAGACCGGCACCGGCAAGACGGCGGCGTTCACCCTGCCGATGATCGACAGGCTGGCGGCCGGACGCTCCAAGGCCCGCATGCCCCGCTCGCTGGTGCTGGCCCCGACGCGGGAGCTGGCCGACCAGGTCGCCGCCTCGTTCGAGCGCTACTCCAAGGGGCAGAAGCTCTCCTGGGCGCTGCTGATCGGCGGCGTCTCGTTCGGCGACCAGGAGGCCAAGCTCGACCGCGGCGTGGACGTGCTGATCGCCACCCCGGGCCGGCTGCTCGACCACTTCGAGCGCGGCAAGCTGCTGCTCACCGGCGTGCAGATCCTGGTTGTCGACGAGGCCGACCGGATGCTCGACATGGGCTTCATCCCGGACATCGAGCGCATCTTCAAGCTGACCCCGGCCAAGAAGCAGACGCTGTTCTTCTCGGCCACCATGCCGCCGGAGATCACCCGGCTCACCAAGCAGTTCCTGAACGATCCCCTGCGGATCGAGGTGGCCCGCCCGGCCACCACCGCCGAGACCATCGCCCAGCATCTGGTGCCGATCCCCACCGCCGCCCCCAAGGCCAAGCGGGCGGCGCTGCGCGCGCTCGTCGAACGGGCCGACGTGAAGAACGGCATCGTCTTCTGCAATCGCAAGAGCGAAGTCGACATCGTCGCCAAGTCGTTGAAGAAGCACGGCTTCGACGCCGCGCCCATCCATGGCGACCTGGATCAGGCGACGCGCATGCGCACCCTGGAGGCGTTCCGCAGCGGCGAACTGCGCCTGCTGTGCGCTTCGGACGTGGCCGCCCGCGGGCTGGACATCCCGGACGTCAGCCACGTCTTCAACTACGACGTGCCGCACCATGCCGACGACTACGTGCACCGCATTGGCCGCACCGGCCGGGCGGGCAAGTCCGGCCAGGCATTCATGATCGTCACCCCGGCCGACTCCAAGAACCTCGACAAGGTCCAGAAGCTGATCGCCAAGAGCGTCGACAAGATCGAGCTCGACCTGGACTGGGAGAACCTGAAGGACGAAGGCCGCGGCGGACGCGAACGGGGCGGTCGCCGCGAGCGCGGGGCCCGCGCCGAATCCGGCGAGCGCAAGGAACGCTCCAGCCGCCGCGAGCGGCCGGCCGAAGCCGCGCCCGCCCCCGCCGAGCCCAAGGAATCCGTCGCCACGGCGCCTGCCCCCGAGCCCGCGGCTGAACCGCCCGCTCGCGGCGGCGCCCGCAAGAGCCGCGAGCGTCCGCAGCGCGAGGCCGAGGACGAGGGCGCCGTGGTCGGCTTCGGGGCCGAGGCCCCCGCCTTCCTGCTGCGCCCGGTGCGCCCGTCCTAACGCGCGGAAACCTACCGGCTTAACCCTCCATTCGACTATCCCGCCTAGGCTGCGCTCGTGGCCTGGGGAGCCGTTGCGGCGCCCCGTCGCCGGGAGACGATGCGGATGCCCGAGGGAGTCGACAGCAGGCTGCGTGAGCGTGGCGGATACGCCCTCGCCCGCAAGGCCGTCGACGCCATGGAGCGGGCCGGCGTCTGGCCCACCGCCGTCAACTTCGAGCTCTGGGTCAACTACGTCGCCGATCCGCAGGGCCCGCTGGGTCGCGAAATCGAGCGCCTGCTCACCTCCGGCGAAGCGTTTACCGAAAGCGTGGCCGAGAAGCTGGCGGCGGAGTTTCTCCCCAAGTCGCGGCTGAACGACCACATCCGTGACGCCGGCGACCAGCTCGGCCGCGAACTGGCCGCCGTGTCGCTGGCCATCGCCGACGCCCAGAAGACCAGCTTCGTCTACGGCGAGACCCTGGCGGTCGCCAGCCGCAGCCTGAACGCCGTACAGGACGTCGACCGCCTGAAGGCGACCGTCGACACCCTGTCCACCGCCACCCAGCGGGTGCAGGACGAGAACCGCGCGCTCGAGGCCCGGCTGGCCGAATCCAGCGCCGAGGTGAATCGGCTGCGCGAGCACCTGGAGCAGGTGCGCCGGGACGCCACCACCGACGGCCTGACCAATATCGCCAACCGCAAGGCCTTCGACGCGCGCCTGCAGCAGGCCTGCGCGGACGCCCAGGAGAGCGGCCGGACGCTGGCCCTGGCGGTGCTCGATATCGACCACTTCAAGGCCTTCAACGACACCTGGGGCCACCAGACGGGCGACCAGGTGCTGCGCTATGTGGCCAGCGTGATCGGCCGCAACTCGCCTGCGCCGCGGTTCTGCGCGCGCTACGGCGGCGAGGAGTTCGCGGTCATATTCCAGGGTGAGACGGCGGCCGACGTCTACGCCGCGCTGCAGACCATGCGGACCGAGATCAGCTCGCGAATCCTCAAGCGCCGCGCCACCGGCGAGGACCTGGGGCAGATCACCGTCTCGGCTGGCATGGCCATGCTGCGCCCGGACGAGACGCCTCACTCGCTCGTCGAGCGCGCCGATGGGGCTCTCTATGCTTCCAAGCGCACCGGCCGCAACCGCGTCACCAGCGCCGAGGCGATCGCCAACGCCGCCTAGCCGCTAGCCTGACGCCGCGACACACGGTCATGATGCCCTCCAGAGATTGAGGAGGGACGCGCGTGGACAAGGTCAAAACCCATACCGACGGCCTGATCGGCGTCATCACGATCAACGATCCGGCGACCCTGAACGCGGCCGGCATGGACGTGATGGACGGGCTCAAGACCGCCTTCGAGGCCTTCGCCCGAGAGGACTCCGGCGTGCGCGCGGTGGTGCTGACCGGCGAGGGCCGCGGCTTCTGTTCCGGCGCCAACCTGACGGCCGGCGGCGGGGCGGCGGCCGGCGCCAGCCAGGCGCCCGGCCAGAACGACGCCGGGGCGGCGCTGGAGAGCGTCTACAACCCCTTCATCACCAGTCTGCGCGACTATCCGCACGCCATCGTCACGGCGGTGAACGGGGCGGCCGCGGGCGTCGGCTGCTCGCTGGCGCTGATGGGCGATCTGATCGTCGCTTCCGAGAGCGCCTATTTCCTGCAGGCCTTCCGCCGAATCGGCCTCGTCCCCGACGGCGGCTCCACCTACATCCTGCCGCGCCACATCGGCCGGGCGCGGGCCATGGAAATGGCGCTGCTCGGCGAGCGGCTGCTCGCCCGCCAGGCGCTGGAATGGGGCTTGATCAACCGCTGCGTCCCCGACGACCAGCTGATGCCCACGGCCCTGGAGCTGGCCCGCGCGCTGGCCACCGGCCCCAAGGCCATCGGCATGATCCGCAAGCTGATCTGGGACTCGCTGGACAACGACTTCGCCGCCCAGCTGCACGAGGAACGCGTCGTGCAGCGCGACGCCGGCCGCACCGAAGACTTTCGCGAAGGCGTCGCCGCCTTCATCCAGAAACGTCCGGCGCAGTTCTCGGGGCGGTAGGGGCGCCGTCTTCCCTCCCCTTCATGGGGAGGGTAGCGCTTCCATTTCCGTCGTCAGGCGCAGTTTCGGGGCCATTTCCTGGACTTCGTCTGTTTCCGCCGAAGGCTCGTGATCGAGGTCGACGGACCGATTTGCAGGCCGAGCGTGCCCCCTACCCCAGCTTCGCGGGTTCGATCGTGACGCTTTCGCCGCAGCCGCAGGCGTCGGTCTCGTTGGGGTTGCGGAAGACGAACTTGGAGGCGAGCCGGCTGACCTCGTAGTCGATCTCGGTGCCCAGCAGGAACAGCACCGCCTTGGGGTCGATCAGGATGGTGACGCCCTTGTCCTCGACCACCTCGTCGAACGGGTCGGCGGTCTCGGCGTACTCGAGAACGTACTCCTGGCCGGCGCAGCCGCCGTTCTTCACCCCGACGCGCAGACCCACGTAGGGGCGCTCGGCGGCGGCCATGATCTCGCGCACGCGTTCGGCGGCCGCCTCGGTGAGCGTGACGACCTTGGGCCGCGGTCGGCGGGCCCTGGGGGCGGGAGTGGTCGAGAGGTTCTCCATGGTCAGAACATGTTCAACTGCAGCTTGGCCTCGTCGCTCATCCGCGACGGGTCCCACGGAGGATCGAACACCAGTTCGACGGTGACGTTCCGCACGTCGGGGATCGACTGCACCGCGTCCTGCACCCAGCCGGGCATCTCCCCGGCGACCGGGCAGCCGGGCGCGGTCAGGGTCATCTCGATGGCGATGTCCTTGTCGTCCGAGACGTCGACCTTGTAGATCAGCCCCAGCTCGTAGATGTCGACCGGGATCTCCGGGTCGTACACCGTCTTGAGCTTCTCGATCAGCTGATCGGTCAGGGCGTCCAGCTCCGCCTGGGACAGCGGAGTTGTGGTCTTCTGTTCGATGGCGGCGGCGTCGTCCATGAGACTCACTTAAGCGAAGAAGGCCTGGGTACGGGTGAGCGCGTCGACGAAGGCGTCGGCCTCCTCCTCGGTGTTATATAGGCCGAAGGAGGCGCGGGCGCTCGACGTGACGCCGAAACGCCGCATCAGCGGCTCTGCGCAGTGGGTGCCGGCGCGGACGGCCACGCCGTAGCGGTCGAGGATCTGGGCCACGTCGTGGGCGTGGGCGCCGTTGACGGTGAAAGTCAGGATGGCGCCCTTCCCTTCCGCCTCGCCCAGCACCCGCAGCCAGTTGGCGCCGTTCAGCGCGCCGCGCACGCGTCGATAAAGGGCGGCCTCGTGCTCGGCGATGGCGGCGCGGTCGAACCGGCCCAGCCAGTCGATGGCCGCGCCCAGGCCGATCGCCTCGACGATCGGCGGCGTGCCGGCCTCGAAGCGATGCGGCGGATCAGCATAGGTGATCGCCTCGCAGGTGACCGTGCCGATCATCTCGCCTCCGCCCTGGTAGGGCGGCAGGGCGGCCAGCCGTTCGGCCTTGCCGTAGAGTACGCCGATGCCCGTCGGCCCGTAGAGCTTGTGGCCGGAGAAGACGTAGTAGTCGCAGCCGATCTCGCCCACGTCGACGGGGCCGTGGACGATCCCCTGGCAGCCGTCGATCAGCACCTGAGCGCC
>Ga0172382_10000456_pt1 | contig 76835 bp, 68 predicted proteins | sample Leawel138RmetaG_FD_122245 | JGI IMG/M metagenome (GOLD analysis project Ga0172382, IMG submission 122245) | Leachate microbial communities from a municipal landfill in Southern Ontario, Canada - Leachate well 138R metaG | ecosystem: Engineered > Solid waste > Landfill > Unclassified | place...
CCGCCATTAAACCATTCACATCGTTCAATGTCAAACTTGACCCTGCTGCGCTTGCCTTGCCGTCCAGCACGCCAGAGTGCCCCGGAACACCGTGCCGGGCCACAGCCCCGCACCGCCCCAAAAGACCACCAGCGCAAGGGTTAACCCTGCCCTGAACCGCAAAGAAACAGGAATATAGCACGCCAAATGGCACCGGGCAAGAACCGCGCAAAACCGCGCGAAAGGCAAATCGGATACGGTATCATGCGCTTGATCCGTGATCCGATCGCAGCCCGGCCGTTTCGGGCTCTCAGGTCGATCCGCTTCGGAGCCGCAGATGAAATCCGCACATAACGTGGCTGTACTGATGTATCACCACGTCACCGACCAGCCCGGTTCGCTGGCAGTAACAGCGCGACAATTCGAGAGCCAGATGCGGGGGCTGGTCGAAAACGGCTGGCGTACGCTGCAGGCCGACGAGTTTTTCGCCTTCCTGGCGGGTGAACCGGTAGCGCCCAAATCTGTGCTGCTCACCTTCGACGACGGCTACCTGGACAACTGGGTCTATGCCCATCCCATACTCGAGCATCATGGCCTGCATGCCGTCCTGTTCGCCGTCACAGGCCTAATCGGCGACGGCCCGATACGCCCCCATGCCGGCCAGAAGAACGTCGCGCTGCCAGTATGCCCGTCACACCACGAGGCCAAGGCGATTATGTTCCGCCCCGAGCGGGATCAGGTCATGCTGCGCTGGGATGAGATACGCGCCATGCAACAGGCGGGCACTTTCGAAATCCACAGCCACACCCATACGCATACCCGCTGGGACCGGGTCAGCCCCTCTGCCGCCGAGAAAATCTCCAGCCTGAACCAGGATCTGCTCGCGTCACGCGCCGCGCTGCAGCAGCAGCTGGGAGCCAGTTCGCGCCACTTGTGCTGGCCACAGGGGTATTTCGATGCCGATTACCTGGCGGTGGCCCGCGACAATGGCTTCGACTGCCTCTACACCACCGACGCCCGCGGCCAGAACAAACCGGGTGGAAACCCAGGGTACGTTTATCGGTTCGCCGCACGCAACCGGGCTTGGGGCTGGCTCAAACAACGCCTGTGGCTGGCGACCCACCCCACGCTGGCACCGCTGTACAACGCCCGGAAGGCGCGCAGCGATGCGCGCCACTGAGCGAGTGATTCACCTTTTCGGCGCCTGATGCGCCAGCGCTTCATCCAGCAACGCCAAAGTCTTCAGGCGGAACTCCTGCGCCTTCCACACCGCTTTCGGCCAGAAGCGACGATGAAACCAATACCGCAGGCTGAATTTCCGCGCGCCGAGACCATCAACGAACACCAGGAAGCGACGCCCGTCGGACCGCGTCTGTATCAACAGATTGTCGATCCCGTAATCCACCAACAGCACACGTTGCTCGACCAACCACCCGAACGCCTCGTCGATCAGCTCGCGGGCCTGATCGGTGCTCACCCGCCCGCTGAGTACCGCCTTGAGCAGCGGCGGCGAAGGTGTGCCATCGGGCTCCTGAATCAGGTCGAAGACCAGGCCCGGACCACGGTCCGTCTGGACCCAGCCGTGTACCTCGGGCATATGAGGCCCGCGGATATTGCGCCGCGCCAGGTGGCGTGCGTAATGGGCATCGATTTCATTCTGCGGCCGTTCCTGCTCGGGCTTGGCCACTTTGACGCACCAGGCAGGGTTGCCTGGATGACGCCAACAGGACCGGTCATTGCCCGTGCCGACCAATTCGCGCAACACCAGCACATCGACCCCATCGGCACGCCACCCGGACGAAAGATCCGGGCCCGTTCTAAATAAGCCCACGTGCACTCCTTGAACGCCGATCACCCGCCCGGCCTCGATTCGTAGTGAATCGGTTCGTGATGGATAATACCAAATGCATCCGCCTGCCTGCGTCGGCCACCCCCCACTTCAAACCCTAGGCACACTTTATGCCCGTACAAGAAGACATTCTCATCAACGTCACGCCCTTTGAAACCCGCGTTGCGATCACCAGCCAGGGCATCGTCCAGGAACTGCACATCGAACGCAGCATGCAGCGCGGCCAGGTCGGCAACCTCTATCTTGGGCGGGTGGCGCGTGTATTGCCGGGCATGCAAAGCGCGTTCATCGATATCGGCCAGGAACGCGCCGCCTTCATCCACGTCTCGGATCTGCGCCAAAATCGCCAGGCGCGCAGCCAGCCCGAGCCGGTCGCGACCACCCCAATGGAAAAGCTGCTGTTCGAAGGCCAGACGCTTCTCGTCCAGGTCATCAAAGACCCGATGGGCACCAAAGGGGCGCGGCTGGCCACGCACATCAGTCTGGCTGGACGCATGCTGGTCTACCTGCCACATGAACCGCATGTCGGGATCTCCCAGAAAATCGAAAACGAAGCAGAACGCACGGCCCTGCGCAGCCGAATCCAGGCACTGGCGGGGCCAGACGAAGCCGGTGGCTTCATCGTCCGTACCCAGGCCGAAGGCGCCACGGACGCCGAGCTGCTGGCGGATCTGGATTATCTGCGCACCCTCTGGGCGAACATACAGGCCCGTATCAAACAGCAAGCCGTGCCCTCAGCCATCTACATCGAGCCCACACTCGCCCAGCGGGTCCTGCGCGACATGGTCGGCCCCGAAACCGGATCCATCACCGTGGATTCGCGCACCATCACCCAAGAGCTGCTCGACTGGGCCGAGCGCTACACCCCGTCCGTGCGCGACCGCATCCACCATTACCGGGGCAACCGGCCCCTGTTCGACATGGCCAACGTGGACGAGGAAATCGCGAATGCGCTCTCCAGGCGGGTCGGGCTGAAATCGGGCGGATACCTGATCATCGATCAAACCGAGGCGCTGACGACGGTCGATGTGAACACGGGCGGCTTCGTGGGTGGACGCAACTTCAACGACACGATATTCAAGACCAACCTCGAGGCGGCCGTCGCCATTGCCCGCCAATTGCGGCTGCGCAATCTGGGCGGCATCATCGTGCTGGACTTCATCGACATGGATGATCCGGGCCACCAGGAAGCCGTGCTTGCGGAGCTTGCCAAGGCGCTGGCCCGGGACCGCACCCGTACGACCATCAGTGGTTTCAGCCAGCTTGGCCTGGTCGAAATGACGCGCAAGCGCACGCGGGAATCACTCGCCCACCAGCTCTGCGAGATCTGCCCGACCTGCCAGTCACGGGGCTCGGTGCGCACCGCCCGCACCTTGTGTTACGAGATCCTGCGCGAAATCTTGCGCGAAGCCCGCCAGTTCGATCCCAAGGAATTCCGTATCGTGGCGGCGCAAGCCGTGATCGACCTGTTTCTTGAAGAAGAAAGCCAGCATCTGGCCATGCTGGGTGATTTCGTAGGAAAACCCATATCGCTGGCCGTCGAAGGCAGCTACAGCCAGGAACAATACGACATCGTGCTGCTGTGATCAGTCATCCAGCTTATTTTCCCAGCTGCGATCGGCCTCGCAGGTTCCTGGCTTCATGAATGCGGTGATCATTTCCAGGGCGCGCTCCAGCTGCCCCGGGTAATAGCTGTAGGCCGTAACGTTGATCGTGGTGTTATGCAGGCGCACCAGGGACAGCACCACCGAGTCCTCCCAGCCGGAATCCGGCTCGGGCCGGTAGACCACCCGGGCAAAGGCCGACTCGTTCGGGAGCATTTCGAAGGTATAGCGTATGCCGCACTCGCGCTCATGTTTGAAGAGATTTTTTTGCACATCGGGGAAATCGATCGGCAGGCGGCGGCGCTCGGTGACCAGGTAGCGCTCGGTCTCCAGCCGATCCACCTGCAGGCCCGGAGGCGTAGCGGTGCAAGCTGGCAGCAGCAGTGCAAGGGCAACAATCGACCAGATCTTCATGGTGGGCTCCGCGAGGTCAGGATTCAGGGGAAGGCGTATGCGATTCTTCGAACTGCAGATGATACAGCTTCGCATACAACCCATTCTGGGCCAGGAGATCCACGTGCGTGCCTTCTTCAACGATGCGCCCGTGGTCCAGAACCAGGATGCGGTCTGCCTTTTGCACCGTGCTCAGCCGATGCGCGATCACCAGCGTGGTGCGCCCAGCCATCAAGTGCTCGAGGGACTGCTGGACTTGCCGCTCGGACTCATTGTCCAGGGCGGACGTGGCTTCGTCCAGAATCAGGATGGGCGCATCCTTGATGAGCGCCCTGGCAATCGCCAGGCGCTGGCGTTGCCCGCCGGACAGGAAGCTGGCATTGGCGCCGACCTGGGTATGGATGCCTTGCGGCAGCGTCTGCACGAATTCGAGCAGGCTGGCGGCAGCCAGGGCATCATGAATACGCTGCTCGGACACCTGGGCAGACACGCCATAGGCGACATTTTCGGCGATGGTGCCCTCGAACAACACCACGTCCTGGCTGACCAGCGACAACTGCGAGCGCAAAGCCCTCAGCCTGAACTCGCGGATATCCACCCCATCCAAGGTAATCGCCCCGGCGGTTGGTTCCACGAACCGCGGCAGCATGTTGACCAGCGTCGTCTTGCCGCTGCCCGAACGGCCGACGAGCGCCACCGTATGCCCGGCATGCACCGTCAGGTTGATGTTGTCCAGTGTATTGTGGGCCGTATCGGCAAACCGATGATGGATGCCGCGAAATGCGATGTGCCCTTGCAGGCGCTCGGTGATCTCGCGCTGCCCGGTTTCGTGTTCCACCGGCTCGCGAATCAGGTCGAACACGCTTTCAGCCGACACCAGCATGCGCTGTGTCGGCCCCGCAATGTTCGTCAGACGCTTCAGCGGGTCGAAAATCTGCCCCAGGGCCGCCATGAACGCCGCGAAACTGCCTACGGTGAGGCCCTCGTGGTTGGCCTGGTACAAGGCGACAGAGACCACTGCGGCCACCGACAGCGCCACGAAGAACTGCGAGATGGGCGACAATGCCGAATCTGCGGACGCAGCGCGCATGGCAAAACGGCGCAGCCGCGCGTTCACATACGCGAACCGCTCGCGTTCTTTTGCGCTGCCGTCGAAAAGCTTGATGACCCGTTGCCCCGCAATGCCCTCGGAGACCACCCGGGTCAGTTCGGCATTCATGTTGATGGTGTCGCGGTTGATGCGACGCAGACGCCGGATGAAGTAGCGCGCCGTCAGTACCGACATGGGCAGCATGATCAGTACGATCAACGTCAACTGCCACGACATATACAGCAGGACGGCAAGCAGGGCCAGCACGGTGAGCGTTTCTCGGACCGTGGTCTGCAGCACGTCCGCCGCCGAATAGCTGACGCGGCCGGCATCCACGGTAAACCGGTTCAAGAGGCGCCCGTGTTCGGCCGCGCGGAACTGCGCGTCCGACATCCCCAAAAGACGCTCGAACATGTCGCGGCGCAACCCCAGCAACATGTTGTTGGCCACCCACGACATCAGGTAGGAACCAAAAAAGGAGCACACGCTGCGCACGAGCATGATGCCGACCACCGCCAGCGGGATCGACCAGATGTACGACGGCTTGTCACCAGTGAACCCTTCGTCGAGCAGAGGCTTCATGATGATCGCCAGCAGCGGCTGCGTGGCGGACGTGATGGCCAGCAACCCCATGGCCAGCAGAGCCGCCTTCCAGTCTCTGCCCAATCGCTTGTAGATGTAGAGCCAAAGTTCGCGACGGACAGGATGGGCGTGGGAGGGCTTGTCGTGAATGGTCTTCACCCGGCACACTCTCTTATATACTTGGAAATCACGCATTTTAGCCCGCCGCCACGAATGGCCCTGACCGCGGGCCGGGAGCCGCAGCATTGTCACCCGCCACCCAACCCATTCTGTACGTGCGCCTGCCCAACTGGGTCGGCGACGTCTGCATGAGCCTGCCCAGCCTGGATGCCCTGCGTGCCACGGATCTGCCACTGGTGGTGTGCGCCCGGGCATGGGCCCGGGATTTTCTCGCCGCCTACCCCTTGGCGGGATTCGTCGTCATGGAAGCCTCATGGCGGCAGAATCGCAAGGCCCTGCTTCGGTCCAGGGCCGAATTCCGGGGTCATCGGCCGCTGGGCCTGCTTTTGCCAGATTCGCTATCCAGCGCGCTGAGCTTCCGCTTTGCCGGCATCCCAAGCGCAGGCTACCGCGACGACGGCCGCAGCCTGCTGTTGCGCTGGCCGATCCGCAAGCCTGCACAGGCGCTGCATGCCGTACAGGCCTGGCATCACCTCACCCGCCAAGCGCTCATGCGCTGGCAACTGCAGGCGCCGCCTGTCGAGCCGGCCGCCGAACTGCATTGGATGGCGGCTGAATCCCACGGGGCCAGCGCCATGCAGGCGCTGGCCCGAACCGGCCTGGCCACGGGTCGGTTCGTGTTGATCGCGCCCACGGCCACGGGCCTGCACAAGGGTCAGGTGAAGGTATGGCCCCATTTCGATGCCCTGACCCGCGCGCTGCAGGCGCGAGGCCATACGGTCGTAATGGCGCCGCCCGCTGGCGAACAGGCGGCGGCCCGTCATGCGGTGCCCACGGCTACCCTGCTGCCCGCTCTGGGGCTCGGGGCTTTCACCGTGCTGACGCGCCTGGCTGCCCTGGTGATCTGTAACGATTCGGGGGTGTCACACCTGGCCGCCGCCGCTGGCGCACAACAAATCACCCTGTTTGGCGTCACCCAGCCCGCCCGTACCGGCCCATGGTCCAACAAGGCCCAACGCCTGGGGCAATGGCGCGCCTGGCCAACCCTGGATGAAGTGCTTTCAAACGCCTGCGAGCGGCTGGCCGGCACCCCTTCATCGCTTCATCCAACCGGCCCGCAACCCGCAGGCTGAGCATGTCTTTTTCCGCACTGCTTGCCCAGCTGATTCTGCCGTGGAACCTGGCTGCGGTACTGCTGCTGCTTGCCCTGGCGGTCTGGGCGCTGCGTTGGCGCAAAAGTGCGCTGTGCATGGCTGGGGGCGCAGCGGCGTGGGTGCTTTTGTGGTCTTTGCCGATCACATCGCTCTGGTCCGGCGCCTGTCTGGAACAACGATATCCTACGCTACGCCCTGGGGACGCCACACCCCGGCAGGCGATCGTCGTGCTGGGCGGGCATACCGCCAATGGCCGCACCAACTGGTTCGAACCCTACGATCCGCACAAAGTCCACACGCGGACCCATACTGCCGCCGAACTCTACCTGGCTGGCAAGGCGCCGCTGATCATCGTATCGGGCGCCGCCCTCGATGGCGGCGTGAGCGAAGCGCAACTGATGGCAGCGACACTCGAACAGCAGGCGATCCCCCCGAGCGCCCTGGTGCTGGAAAACCACAGCCTCACCACCCGTGAAAACGCCCTGTATTCAGCCGAATTGCTGCGCCAGCTGGGGATTGATTCGTTTTTTCTGGTGACATCGGCTCTGCACATGCCACGCGCCGTCGCCAGCTTTCGCAAGCTGGGGCTCGAACCGGTTGCCGCGCCCTCGCCCGCTCAAATCATTCGCCCCGACCGGCATCCGTTTTATGCCTGGCTCCCCGACGGGCGCAGCCTGCAGGCCAGCCGATCGATCATCAAAGAATACCTGGGCCTGTTGGTGTACTGGCTACGCGGCTGGGCCTGAGCCCGGGTTTTTCTCGCGCAGCACGTGTGCATAGAGATCCAGGTACTGGCGCGCCACTTCCGGCCAGGCATGGCGCGCAAGCACACGCTGCGCCCCCGAATGCAGCCGCTGCGCCAGCTGCGGATCCGTCTTCAGGCGCAATACCATGTCGGCCAGAGCCTGCGGTCGTTCAGGATGCGGCAAGATCAACGCGTCCTGTTCATGCGTCACATACTGGGCAAAGCCACACCAGGGCATTGGGCTCAGGATGACCGGCAAGCCGAATGCCATGGCCTCGAGGGGCGCCATGCCAAAGCTGTCGTTCAGCGTGGGGTGCACATAAATATCGGCCGCCCGGTAATACGGCTCGACGCGGGATGTCTGCGCGACCAGGTGAACCCGCCGGCGGACGGCTTCGGGCGCCCGGGCGACATGATCGCGCGCCGCCGCATTGGCCCCCACCACCAGCAGATGCGTGTCGTCCGGCAGGCTTTCCATGGCCCGCAACGCGGTCGGCAAGCCTTTGCGCATGGGGTTGCGCGCGACCAGCAGACACAAGGTATCCTGGCTGGGCAGACCCAGTTCTGCCCGCAGCGCCGCGCGCTCCGAGGCAGTGGTCGGCGGAACCTCGGCAACCCCGGGAGGAATGATGGGTACGGCATTCAGGCCATACGCCTGTTCTAGCTGGCTGGCAATCAGCCGGGATACCGCAACGACCCGATGGCCGGCCCGCTGTGCCATACGGCGTGCCTCGAGATGCAGGTAAGTCTGAACCCGCAGGCTGAAGCGGGCCAGCCAACGCTTGTGTCGGGGGAGCGATCCCTGGCACCAGCGGGTACGCACGGGGGTGACGTGTACCACTTCGATATCGCCACACCAGCCATTCATGTGCGAATGCACGATGTCATGCCGTGCGCGAACCAGGCGCGCCGCGCGGCGCGCAAACAGCCAGACGCGCACCCAGCTGGGCCAGTGGCGCGAGATCCGGATCGCCACGAAAGGCAGATCGAGGCCACACTCAGGGTCGTAGTCCCGGGCGTACACGGTGATCCGGTGCCCCCGGGCGTGCAGTTCGCGCATCAGCTCGAGACCATAGGCTTCGGCTCCCCCAAAACGCGAACCGAACCGGTCCACCACGAAACCGATCGATAGGTCCGGTCGATCAGCCACGCTTGCCGTCCTCTAGTGAGGTGAGGCATTTCTGCAGAAATCGCAGCAGATGGGTGGAACGCATCACGGCCACACGCGGCAGGGTGAACAAATCGTCCGTTGGACGCACCAGACCGCGCTGGGTGGTGGTCGCATTGTCGTAGCCCGCCGCCCGCACGAGATCCACCAGTTGCGCAGACAGTTTTCCGTAGGGATAGCAAAACGCCCGTACGGGTTCGCCCACCAACTGCTCGAGCACGTCGCGGGAATCACGGATTTCCCGGGCCGCCTGCTCGGGCGATACCCGGGTCAGGACGGGATGGGTCAGGGTATGCGAGCCTGCCTCATGCCCCAGGGCCACCCACTCGCGCAGCCCGGCGGTATCCATCAGCGCGGCGCTGGGCACGCCTTCAGCATGATCCCACTGATTGGTGCCGCCCAGCCGACGCATCACAAAGTAATTGGTGGCCTGGTAACCGCATGCCTCCAGCACCGGCGCGGCGTGCCGCAAGACGTTGTCATAGCCGTCGTCAAAGGTGATGCCGAAGACCCGGCCCTTTTTACGGCCTGTCAGATACGGCATCAGCAGGCGCATGGACAGGCCTTGATAGCCCAGGCGCCGCATCCACCGCATCTGTCGCTGAAAACTGCGGGGATGAACGGTCAGACCGCGGTAGGGCGTCCCACGGGGTGCCGGTTGGTCGATCTGATGGTACATGAGAATGGGGATCATGAAGCAGTCCGTCCCGACACCCCGGGGGCGATCAACGTGTGGTAGAAATCCTGCGTATTGCGGGCGAATACCGCCATGGAAAAAGTGTCCAGCGCCCGAGCCCGGGCGGCCAGCGCCATCGTGCCAGGCAGCGGCTCCCGCAGGCGCGACAGCAACCATTCTTTCAGGGCCAGAACATCGCCCGCCGGAACCACCCAGCCATCTTCGCTGTGGCGCACGACTTCCGGCAGCCCCCCCGCATCGGACACCAGGGTCGGCAGGCCCGTCGCCAGCGACTCGCAGGCCGCAAAAGAGCAGGCCTCGTGGTCGGACAGCACGAAACCGACGTCGGCCAGCGCCAGAATGCGTTCGGGATCACGGACCAGCCCCGGAAACTTCACGCAATGGTCCAGCCCCAAGGCCTGAAAATCCTCGAGCAGGCGCCCACGCAGCGGATCACCGGCCACGAGCACGCGAAAGCGCGCCTGCTGTTCCGGGGTCAAGCAAGCCAGTGCCCGCGCCAGATACAGCCATCCTTTGTCGCGGTCCGTGCCGCCGACGCTGGCCAGCACCAGGACCCCACCGGGTAGCGTACCCAGTAGCGCCTGGCGTTGTGCACGCACCCAGGCGGCGTCCCGTGGGCGAAACCGATCTGTGTCGACCCCATGCCGGATGGTCCGTATGGGCACGCGCACATACGGAGACCGCCGCAGCAGCCGGCTGACGAAGTCGCTGACCCCAATGGCGCCATCGGTCCCCAGCCGCGCCCGGATCCGGTTGCCGACGCTGTCCAGCCGCATCGTATTGTGCTTGGTGAACACAATCCGTGGCGCCTGGCGCAGGCCAAGACAGGCCAGCATGATCTGTCGATGATCCGCGGAACCATTCACGTGCACGATGTCGAACGCCTCACGGCGCAGCAGGCGGCGCAGGCGCGCGACTTCGACCAGCATGGGTGCCAGCCGCGTACTGAAAGCGGCTGCAATCGCGCGCACCCCTGGCACCTGCCCAACCTGCGCATACAACCGGCTGCTGGCGGGCGTTGCCACCATAACCTGATGCTCGCCCTGCAGGCAGGCCGCCAGGTTGGCCACATACGTAGCATGGCCCCCGCCGTTGCGCGGGTGAAAATTGGTGTAGAGAATCTTCATGCCATCCACGATGCCGTCACCGCCCCGCCTGCCGATTCAGCCAATACAGCTTGGCATACCGAAAAAAACTGCCGGCTGCAGCCATGCCTGCCAAGACCAGCCCCTGCCAACCATCCAGAAACCCGCGGCGCAGCACGTAGATCCGTATGAATGTCCACAAAGCATGCCCCGGGGGACCCAACACGGACGTTCGTCGGCCCCGGTCATGGGCCATCAGCGCGGCCTCGCTGGAGTAATGGTTGAGCTTGTCGATGAGTTCTTCAAGACCCTCGTAAGGATCATGCAGAAAATGACCCCCCTCCAGGGTGGCGACGACGCCATCGACCTCGACCTTTTCGTGCACGGACGCATCCGTGAAGCGCCCGACATCCCGACGAAACAAGCGCACCACGTAATCCGGCCACCAGCCACTGTGGCGGATCCAGCGGCCACAGAAGCGCGACAGGCGGGCTATCCGGTAGGCCGGGGCCCGTGGCGCCTGGAGCGCCTTCTGTATGGCGGCCTGCAATTCGGGCGTCACCCGCTCGTCGGCGTCGATCGACAGCACCCAGTCGCCCGTGGCCAATGCCAGGGCCCGGTTCTTTTGCGGACCAAAGCCGGGCCAGTCTGCGGATACTTCGACCCGGGCGCCCCGCGCCCGTGCAATATCGCAGGTCGCGTCGCTGCTGCCGGAGTCGAGCACGATGCGCTCCTGCGCGAAGGCCACCGAATCCAGGCAGGCGCCGATATGCGCCGCTTCATTTTTTGTGATGATGATGACAGAGAGCTTCATCCCGGGTAGCGATCGCCGCGCTTGAAACGTTTCCAGCCATTGAAGACGGGCGCCATCCATGGGCTGGCGGCCACCCGGATGCGTCGACCCACCGAGGCCCCCGTGGTATTGCGCACGGCAAAACGGAAGATCATGGTGGGGTCCGATCCGGGACGATTCCGGCCAAAAGCGCGGGTCGTATAAAGATGGCGGAAGCCGGCCTCCTGGGCGATGCGCACGTAGTCTGCATCGAAATACCCCTGCGGCCAACACAGATGATCCGAGACTTCGCCGAGCCGAGCCTGCAGGCTGGCCCTGGATTGAGCCAGCTCCTCGCGCATGTGCGCATTCTTGTCGCCCTCGAGCAGATCCCACCGGGTATGGGTATGGGTATGGCTGTGAAACTCACAGACGCCACTGGCCCGCATGCGCTCGATCTCGGACCAGCGTAATGCGAAGGCGTCGGTGTCGCCCTGCGCCCTGAGCCTCTTGAATTCGGCGTGGGTCGGCGTGTAGGGCACCGGCCCGGACGTACCGGCGTGCGCGCGTGGCGCGCCCTCGCCCACCCATCCGGTGACCAGAAAAATCACGCCATGAAAACCGAACGCTTTCAGCAGGGGCCAGGCGTGGACATAATTGTCGAGGTAGCCGTCATCGAACGTAATGAGTATCGACCGCCTGGGTGCCGGTTTTCGCCCGGCCAGGTGATCGGCGAACTGGTGGCAGGTCAGGCTGCGGTAACCATGCGCCTGGAGCCACTGCAGCTGATCACGAAAATGCGCGGGCGTGACATTGATGTCCCCCCCGGCCGGAGTCACGTGATGGTACATCAGTACCGGCACGATCGGTTCTCGGGTCATGCGTTCAATTCCTTCAGCCAGCGGTCATAGCAGGCCTCGGTGTCCGCCACCAGGGTTTCGGTGTCGAAGCGGCCGCTTTCATGAATGAATTTCAGGCCAGCCTGCCCCATGGTGCGACGCAGGCCGGGATCGTCGATCAGCCGCGCCAGCGCCTGCTCTAGTGCAGCCGTATCCTGGACGGGCACCAACAAGCCCGTCACGCCATTTTGCAACATTTCCGCCACGCCGCCCACATCGGTGCCCACGACGGGCAAACCGGCCATCGCCGCCTCCACGAAGACCGTGCCTGATGCCTCTTGCTCGGTTGCCAAGGCAAACACGTCGAACCCTGCCAGCACGTTGGGGATATCCTGGCGCCGTCCGGCAAAGATGACCTTGGCCTGTAGACCCGAATGGCGCACATCGGCTTGCAGCTCTTCATACAATGGCGACCCATCGCCGACCAGGACGAGATAAACCTCTGGGCGCTGCAGCAGGCCGCGCATGGCCTCGATCAGAACCCGGTGCCCTTTTTTTTCACGCATGACGGCCACACAGCCGACGACCACGGCATGCGCCGGAATACCCAGTTCGGCCCGTAAGGTCGACTCGGGCACCGGGTCGAACGATGGCACAGGCGAATAGACGGTGGCGAGCTTTGCTGATGGCACCCCCCGCGCGATCAACAGCTGCCCGACGTGGTCACTGACCGTCGTGACCCGATGCGGCACCCCGGTGTACGACAGCAACGATCGGGGCGCGATGGCCAGGTGACGAGTGCGTACGATGAGCGGTGTGCCCGCCAGCCGTGCCGCCACGCCAGCCAACAGCGTATCGCGTCGGCTATGGGTATTGAGGACATCGAACCGGCCGGCTTTCAAGTATCGGCGCAGCTGCAAGACGCCTCGCACATAGTTGCGCGGCCCATCCATGAGCAGGGTCTGAACCGCAAAACCCGCCTCGACCAGCTTGCCTGTCAGGCGGGCGTGGGGTTGGCAGATGGCCTCAAGAGAATGGCCACGATCTCGCATGGCGCACATTTCTTTGAAAATCCGGTTCTCTTGCCCGCCAAAACTGGTGGCAGCCTCGGAGTGCACGATCCGCAAGGGCCTCATCCGTAGTGCACCTCGACCGCATCGGCACCCAGCCACTCGCGGGCGCCAGCCAGCAGTTCGTCATCCAGGCGCACCCGCCAGCCATCCGCAAGACGCAGCAGGCACGCAAAGCCCGGCGTGCGCAGGCGCAGTTCGACCGGTACGCCGGCTCCCCCACGGCAGCGGGGCAGGAGCAAGTCACGCAGACGCGGTATATCCAGGTCGGCCTGGAAGGTCAGACGCAAGCTGCGCGCCCTGGATTCGCGCATTTCCTGGAGAGAGCAGAGGACATCGGCGGAAACGCGCAGGCCCCCCGAGTATTCGTCGTGCGCCACCCGGCCCTGGATCACCAATGGACGATCGGCTTTCAAATCCTGGGCATGCTGCGTATAGAGTTCGTTGAAGATCGCTACTTCGACCTGGGCCGTTCCGTCATCCAGCACAGCATAGACCATCTTGCCCCGCCTGCCCATGCGCGTGCGCACCTCGACCAGCACCCCGGCCAGCCACTGAGCATGGCGCGCCGGCGCGAGCCGGTCCAGCGGCACGGGCGCGACGCGGCGGATTTCATCGCGCCAGGCATCGAACAGGTGCCCACTGAAGTAGAAACCCAGCGCCTGCTTTTCCTGGGTCAGCCGGGTTTCCAGATCCCAGGCGGGCACGCGCGCCAGCTCTTGCGCCATGACCTGGGGCGTATCGTCTTCAAACAGCGACACCTGATTGGCATCGCGCTCTTGTTGCTCGGCGGCCTCCATGGCCCTGGGCAGCGTGGCCAGCATGGCCGCCCGGCTGCCCTCGAGCGAATCGAAGGCACCCGCCCGGATGAGCGCCTCGATTGTGCGCCGATTGACCACGTGCCGGTGTACGCGCGCGCAGAAATCAAAGAGGCTTGCAAAGGGCCCGTCGGCATCCCGCGCCTGGAGGATGGCCTCGACGGCCGCCTGCCCGGCACCTTTGACCCCGCCCAGCCCATAGCGAACGGTGCGCGGCGGATGGCCCTGGCGGGTATGCTCGTCTTCGACTGGCGCAAACCGCCAGGTGGACGCGTTGATGTCCGGCGGCAGCACGGCGACGCCATTGTTCAGCGCATCACGCCAGAAGATCTGCAGCTTGTCGGTATCGTCCATGTCGGAAAGCATGGTGGCCGCCAGAAATTCTGCCGGATGATGGCGCTTCAACCACGCTGTCTGATAGGCGATCAGGGCATAAGCGGCGGAATGGCTCTTGTTGAAGCCATAGCCGGCAAATTTCTCCATCAAGTCGAACAAATGGGCGGCGAGATCGGCGGCATAGCCCTTGTTCGCAGCCCCTTCGAGGAAGATGGCGCGGTGCCTGGCCATTTCTTCGGGCTTTTTCTTGCCCATTGCCCGCCTGAGCAGATCCGCCCCGCCCAGCGAATACCCGCCGATGATCTGGGAGATCTGCATCACCTGTTCCTGATACACGATGACGCCATACGTGCTGTTGAGCACAGGCTCGAGATCGGGATGGAAATAATCCACCTTGACCCGGCCGTGCTTGCGCTGCACAAAATCGACCACCATGCCGGATTCGAGCGGCCCAGGCCGAAACAGCGCCAGCAGCGCGATCACGTCCTCGAACGTACTGGGCTGCATGCTTTTGAGCAGCTCTTTCATGCCCCGCGATTCCAGCTGAAACACCGCCGTCGTATTGGCCGATGACAACAGCTCGTAGGTCGGCTGATCATCGAGCGGCAGGGCCATGAGATCAAAGTCCGCCATGTGCGCATTGAACTGGCGCACGTAGCGTACGGCCCAATCCAGGATGGTCAGGTTGCGCAGCCCGAGAAAGTCGAATTTCACCAGGCCCGCCGATTCGACATCGTCTTTGTCGAATTGCGAGACGACGCTGTTTTCACTGCCAGGCTGGCAATACAGAGGGCAGAAATCGGTCAATTGGCCCGGCGCAATCAAAACCCCACCGGCGTGCATGCCGACGTTTCGGGTCAGGCCTTCCAGGGGCCGGGCCAGATCGATCAGTGCGTGGATTTCCTCGTCCGAGTCGTACAGCTCCTTGAATGCCGGTTCGTTTTCCAGCGTACGCTCGAGGGACCAGGGGTCGGCCGGATTGAATGGGATCATCTTGGAGAGACGGTCGCACAGGCTGTAGGGCATTTCCAGCACCCGACCCACGTCGCGCACCACCGCCTTGGCCCCCAGCGAACCGAATGTCGCGATCTGGCTGACGGCATCGCGGCCGTATTTCTGCTTGACGTACTCGATGACCCGTTCCCGGTTGTCCTGGCAGAAATCGATATCGAAATCCGGCATGGACACCCGCTCGGGGTTCAGGAAGCGCTCGAACAGCAAGTCGTAGCGCAAGGGGTCCAGATCGGTAATGCCCAGGCTGTAGGCCACCAGCGAACCCGCCCCGGAACCGCGTCCCGGGCCCACGGGCACCCCGTGGCTCTTGCCCCAGTTGATGAAGTCCTGGACGATCAGGAAATAGCCCGGGAACCCCATATCGATGATGGTTTTGCATTCGCGCTCGAGCCGCGCCTGGTAATGCGGCATCTGGCGGTCACGCTCGGAGGCATCAGGATACAGCTGCACCATGCGCCGCTGCAGCCCGCTTCGGGCGAGCCCGACCAGATGGTCCTCGAGACTGACCCCGTCGGGGGTGGGGAAAGGGGGCAGCTGTGGCTGGTCCAGCACCAGCGACACAGTGCAGCGACGGGCGATCTGCACGGCGTTGTCGAGGGCGGATGGGATGTCGGCGAAGCGTTGCGCCATCTCGGCGCTATCGGGCATGTACTGCCGGGCGGTGTAGCGTCGGACCCGCCGGGGATTGCCCAGCAACTCGCCATCGGCGATACAGACGCGAACCTCGTGAGCGCGAAAATCATCGGCTTCTAAAAACTGGATGGGATGGGTCGCCACCACCGGCAGCCCGCATTCGGCCGCCAGGCGCACCGAAGACTGCACCAGCTGTTCTTCCGCGTCGAACCCGGCGCGCTGCAGTTCAACGAAATAGCATCCGGGGAAATCGGCGGACCATTGTGCGGCCAGCTGGCGGGCGTCATCTTCGCGCCCGGCCTCGAGCGCCTGCCCCACGTCGCCATCACGAGCCCCCGACAGCACGATCATGCCGGGCAACCCGGCCAGCCATTCACGACGCAGCTCAGCCCGCCCCGACTGGCTGTTCTCCAGCCACGCGCGCGTCAGCAGCCTGCACAGTGCCAAATAGGCATCGTGATTGGACGCCAGCAGGAGGATGCGAAACGGCTTGCGCGGGTCATCCGGGTTATGCAGCCACACGTCACAGCCGGCGATGGGTTTGATCCCCGCCTTGCGCGCCGCCTTGTAGAACTTGATCCAGCCAAACAGGTTCGCCAGATCCGTCAGCGCCAGCGCCGGTTGGCCATATTCCCGCGCTTTGGCAACCAATGCCGGAATACGGGCCGTGCCGTCGACCACGGAAAACTCGCTGTGGCAGCGCAGATGAACGAACAGGGGGGAATCGGAAACAGGCGTCATGCGCAAGATTGTACTCAGTGTCGGTCGCAGACCCGGCACTCAACGCTGGCGGGCCGACCATGCCTTGTGCAGGCGCTTGACCGACACTGGAAACGGCGTCTTGAGCTCCTGCGCAAAGAGAGCGACGCGCAACTCTTCCAACTGCCAGCGGAACTGGTCCAGGTCGGCGTCAGGCGCGCCCTTGAGGGCGGCACGCGCGCGCTGGTAGGCCAACGACAACGGCGCCATGTCCGCCATCAGGCGGGCGTCGCGAGTCGGGTCGGCCCGCAGTTTGTCGATCCGCAGCTGCATGGCCTTGAGATACCGGGGCAGATGCCTGAACGAATCCGGCGGCGTGTCTGTCACGAAATTCGCATGCACCAGGCCCTCGAGCTGCTGGCGCATGTCCTGGTGAGCCTGCGCCCAGGGCCTGGCCTGCGGCAATTTCTTGAGCAGCCGCGCGCGCTCATCCAGTATCTTCCCGGTCTGCAATGCACATTCGCGAGCCAGCAGCCCGAGGCGGCTGCGCCCCTGCGTGCAACGCTGCTCGAAGGCCGCGGCGTCTTCGGGCCAGGGCTCGATGAGGCAGGCCTGGTCCAGCGCCACCGCCATGATCTGTTCTGCCAGGGCGCGCACGTCACCCAGATCGATGAACTGCATCCCCATGCGTGTCAGATCCGGCAGGTTTTTCTCGAGCTGTCGCACCGGTTCGGCCAGAGCCAGCCGGAACAGGCGCCGCAGACCCACGGCGTGGACCCGGCGCGCTTCCTGGGGATCGTCGAAGACTTCGAGATCGCAATGCGTCCCCCGGTCCCGCAATGCCGGGTAGCCGATCAACGATTGCCCTGCGCGCCGGATTTCCAGCAGTTCGGGCAATGGACCAAACCCCCAGGACGTCAGACCTTCGTGCTCCAGCACCTGGGCCGCCTGCTGGTCATCGACGGCGATGCGCTGGAAGGACGCCCGGGCCTCGCGCCCGTGTTCGGCGCGCAGCTGATCCAGGCTGCGTCCGCCCGACAGCATGCGGCCGTGCTCGTCCACCACCTTGAAATTCATGAACAAGTGCGCGGGCAAGGTTTCCGGCTTGAAATCGCTGGCCTGGACGACCAGGCGACGCTGCTCGCGCAGATCCAGGATGAGCGCCTCGATGAGGCCCATGCCCGGATCGGCCGCGCGATCGAACCAGCGTGCATGGAAATCGGCTGCATACTCGGGCAGCGGCACGCAGTGCCGGCGCAGTTTTTGCGGCAGCGACCTGAGCAACAGATGCACCTTTTCCTTCAACATCCCCGGCACCAGCCATTCGCAGCGCGCCGCTTCGATCTGGTTCAAGGCAAACAGCGGTATGGTCAGCGTCATTCCGTCGCGCGGCGAACCCGGTTCGAAATGATAGTCCACTGCAAGTTCCGTACCCGCCCAGTGCAATCGGCGGGGAAACACCTCGGTGGTGACCCCGGCCGCGTCGTGCTGCATCAGGGCTTCGCGATCCAGTTGAAGCGCCGCCTTCGCCGGCTTGTCCAACGTCTTGTACCAGGCTTCCAGGCTGGCCGTCTGACAGACTTCGGCGGGGATCTGTCCGTCATAGAATGCCGCGATGAGCCCGTCATCCACCAGAATATCGGGCCGGCGGCTCTGGTGCTCGAGGCGCTCGATGGAAGCGATCAGGCGCCGATTGTGCCGGATGAAGGGCAGCGTGCTGTCGATGTCGCCCGGCACTAATGCCTGTTCGATGAAAATCGCCCGCGCGCCCTCGGGATCGATGCGCCCGTAGTGCACCCGCCGTCCATGATAGACCGGCAGCCCATGCACGCTGCCGCGCTCGTGGGCGACCACCTGCCCCGATTTTCTGTCCCAGCGCGGATCCGACCATGACTTGCGCAACAAATGGGCCCCAGCCCGCTCCACCCAAACCGGTTCGATCTGCGCGACACAGCGCGCATACAGGCGACTGGTTTCCACCAGCTCGGCCGCCAGCACCCAGCGCCCCGCCTTCTTGTGCAGGGCAGAGCCCGGATGGATCGCAAAGCGGACCCCATGGGCGCCCTGATACAGCCCGCCCTCTTCGGTGCGCATGCCGATATTGCCCAGCAACCCGGCCAGCAGCGCCATGTGGATCTGCTCGGTGGTTGCGGGGGTCTGATTGACGCGCCAGCCCTGTTCGCGCACCAGGGCATGCAGTTGCACGTGCGTATCGTGCCATTCGCGCAGGCGCACTGGAGAAAGAAACCGGGCACGCAACTGGCCGACCAGCTTGCGCTGCGATGCCTTTTGGGCCACCTGTTCACGATACCAATCCCAGAGTTTGATCCAGGCAAGGAATTCGGACTGCTTGTCCCTGAACATGGATTGCGCCTGATCAGCCGCCTCGCGGGCCTGCATGGGCCGCTCGCGGGGATCCTGGATCGACAGGGCGGCTGCGATCACAAGGACTTCCCGCAGACACTGCTGTTCGTGCGCCGCGTGGATCATGCGCGCGACCCGGGGATCCACCGGTAGGCGCGCCAACTGCCGCCCCACCGGTGTCAGAGCGTTGCCGTCATCCAAAGCGCCCAACTCCTGCAGCAGCTGGTAGCCATCGGCCACCGCGCGTCCGCTGGGCGGCTGAACGAACGGGAAGCGTTCTATGTCGTCGAGGCGCAGGGCTTTCATGCGCAGGATGACGGCAGCCAGCGACGAACGCAGAATCTCTGGATCGGTAAATGCGGGCCGCTGCAGGAAATCCGCCTCTGAGTACAGGCGGATGCAGACCCCGGGCCCGAGACGGCCACACCGGCCGGCACGCTGGTTGGCCGATGCCTGGCTGATAGGCTCGATGTGCAGCTGCTCGACCTTGCTGCGCCAGGAATACCGCTTGACCCGCGCCAGGCCACTGTCGACCACATAGCGGATGCCAGGCACCGTCAGCGAGGTTTCAGCCACATTGGTGGCCAGTATGATACGCCGGGCCTGACCATCCGGACGAAAGATCTGCGCCTGCTCGGCCCGCGACAACCTGGCATAGAGCGGCAATATCTCGGCCCCCCCCAGGTGGCGCTTGCGCAGGCCGTCCGCACACTCGCGGATTTCCCGCTCGCCGGGCAGGAAGACGAGGACGTCGCCCGGCCCCTCGCGCATGCACTCTTCCACGCCATCGCCCGCGGCTTCGACGAGGTCGCGTTCCTCGTCGGCCGGCTCGCGCCCGATTCCGTCCGGGTCATCGGCGAGAATCGGCCGGTACCGCAATTCGACCGGATGCAGGCGCCCCGAAACCTGCACCACGGGTGCGGGCCGGCCCTGCGTACCAAAATGCTGGGCAAAGCGCTCGGCGTCGATGGTGGCCGACGTAATGATGAGCTTCAGGTCCTTGCGGCGCGCGAGCAAACGCTTGAGAAACCCCAGCAGAAAGTCGATGTTGAGGCTGCGCTCGTGCGCTTCGTCGATGATCAAGGTGTCATAGCGGCGCAGCAGAGGATCGCGCTGGGTTTCCGCCAACAGGATGCCGTCCGTCATGAGCTTGATGGCGGTGGCGGGCCCCTCGCGCTGGCTGAAGCGAATCTGATAGCCGACCCAGTCTCCCAGTTCGGTCCCCAATTCCTGGGCGATGCGCTGCGCCACGGACGTAGCCGCCAGACGCCTGGGCTGGGTATGGCCGATCATGCCTTTGCGCCCCCGCCCCAGCTCGAGACAGATCTTGGGCAATTGCGTGGTCTTGCCCGAGCCGGTCTCTCCACACACGATCACCACCTGATGATGCCGGATCGCCCGGGCGATTTCATCCTTGCGGGCACTGACCGGCAGATCGGCCGGAAAATTCAGGGCCGGCAGGGGCCGCTCGCCTGCCCCACCCCGAGCATCCTGCCGAGGTGGGCGAATCGGGCGGGCGGATCGTGTAACAACAGGTTCGGACAAAAGGACTCCCAAGACTGTAAACAAACCAGTCATTATAATTTCCCCTACGACCTGACCGTAGCCAGCAAGATGCCATGAACCCTTCCGAGACCGAAATCTGGTCCGCCCACGATGCCCCCGAAGTCGCAGCTGCACAATTCGTGCGCTGGTTTCGCGAGGTCGCCCCCTACGTGCACGATTTCCGCGGCAAGACCTTCGTGGTGGCATTTGGCGGCGAACTCATCCAGGACGGCGGCCTCGAATCACTGGTGGCGGATCTCTCTCTGCTGTCGGCATTGGGGATCCGGCTGGTCCTGGTGCACGGTTCACGCCCCCAGGTCAACGAGCAGCTCCGCGTCAAGGGGCACGCTACCCAGTTCGGGCGGGGCACCGAACCCACCGGCCCTGAAGCGCTGGAATGCGCCAAGGAAGCCGCGGGGGAAATTCGTCTCGACATCGAAGCCGCCTTTAGCCAAGGGCTGCCCAATACGCCCATGTCGCACGCCAAGATCCGCGTTTTTTCCGGTAATTTCGTCACCGCGAGGCCGGTGGGCGTCATCGATGGCATCGATTACCGGCGTGCCGGCCAGGTGCGCAAGCTCGACGTACCTGCACTGCACAGCGTGATGGATCAAGGCGGCATCGTCTTGCTGTCGCCACTGGGCTTTTCACCCACAGGCGAAGCGTTCAACCTGGCCATGGAAGACCTGGCCACCAACGCCGCGGTGGCGCTGCGCGCCGAAAAACTGATCTTTCTCACCCAGAACCGCACGGTGACCGAAACAGACGGTTCGGTGGATACCGAGCTGGCCCGCAAGGATGCCGATGAACTGCTGGCACAAGGCGTTCTCGACGAAGACACAAGCGCGTTTCTGCGCCACGCATCCCTGGCCGTCAAGCGGGGGGTGGCCCGCGCCCATCTGGTGCCCTACACCCTCGATGGCAGCATCCTGCTCGAAATCTTCACCCACGACGGGGTGGGCACCATGGTGGTCGAAGACACGCTCGAAGACCTGCGCCCAGCCGAGGCCGACGACGTCGGTGCCATCGTGCAGCTGATCGAACCCCTAGAGGCCGACGGCACGCTCGTGCCCAGGGGCCTCGCGGTGATCGAGCGCGAGCTCGAACGCTTCACCGTGCTGGAGCACGACGGCGTGATCTACGGCTGCGTGGCGGTCATACCCTACCTCGACGACGGTATGGCCGAGATGGCCTGTTTGATCGTACACCCCGAATGGCAGGGTACCGGCGATGGCGAGAAACTGCTGCGCCATGCCGAAACCACGGCACGGGCGATGGGTGCCCGGCGCCTGTTCGTCCTGACGACACGGACGTCGCACTGGTTCCTGAAGCGCGGCTTCGTACAGGGCGGCGTCTCGGATCTGCCGCACGACAAGCGCGCCCATTACAACCGATCGCGCAACAGCCTGGTCTTCATCAAGCGGCTTTGACCCACCCGAGCGGCTTTGACCCGCTGCCCCACGATCCGCGGTGCGCCGCCGGCGCGCCGGTTCAGCTCCGCGGCTCGGGCGGTTCGCCGCGCGCCATGCGCTCGGTGTTGCTCACACCCGTGTGCCGGACATCATCGCCCAGCACCATGTAGATCACGCGCTCGGCCATGTTCTTGGCATGGTCGCCGATGCGCTCGAGCGCCCGGGCGATGAAAATCAGATCGATCGAGTGCGAGATGGTGCGCGGGTCCTCGATCATGTAGGTAATGATGTGACGCAGCGACGCTTTCCATTCCTTGTCGACCGCCTTGTCGTTGCGCACCACCTGCGCCGCCGCGACCGGGTCTTCACGGGCGAACGCATCGAGCGACGCACGGATCATGCTGGCGACCGCATCCGCCATGTGCCGCAACTCGACCACGGGTTCGTAGGCCGAATCGGCCTCGTGCAGGCGGCGCGCCACCTTGGCGATTTTCTCGGCTTCGTCGCCGCAGCGCTCCATGTCGGTGAGCATCTTGGAAATGGACAACAAAAGCCGCAGGTCGACCGCCGTTGGCTGATTGCGAGCGATCAGCTGGCTGATGCGTTCATCGATCTCGACCTCGAACTGGTTGACTTGGCGTTCGTGCTCGCGAACCCGCTCGACCAGCTGTAAATCGCCTTCGGACAAGGCCTGTATGCCGTCCAGCACCATGGATTCGACCACCCCCCCCATTTGCAGGAACATGGAACGCGTGGTTTCGAGTTCGGCGTGAAATTGTTTGTTGGTATGTTCCAGCATGAAGGGCTCCGGAAGAGTCAATCCTGCAGCTCGAGACGGGCGATGCCCTCTTGCCCGGCCACCAGGGCAAGATGCGCGCCGGCGATGGCAAACAACCCGCAAGTGACCACGCCAGGAATGTTGTTGATCAGCGCCTCGAATTCGGCGGGTCGATTGTCGTAGGCCAGGCCTGCGACGTCCAGGATCTGGTTGCCATTATCGGTGATGAAGCCTTCGCGCAGCTGCGGCCGCCCACCCAACTGGCGGATTTCGCGTGCGACGGCCTCTCGGGCAAGGGGAATGATCTCGATGGGCAGCGGAAACCGCCCCAGCGCCTCGACCAATTTGGATTCATCGACGATGCAAACGAAGCGATCGGCTACCGATGCCACGATTTTTTCGCGGGTCAAGGCGCCACCCCCCCCTTTGATGAGGTTCAGCTGATGATCGACTTCGTCGGCGCCGTCGACATAAAACGGCAGCGTGCTGACCTGGTTCAGGTCGAGCACCTGAATCCCCGCCGCCTGCAAGCGCTGCGTGCTGCGTTCGGAACTGGAGACTGCTGCCCTGAACGCATCGCGATGCGTCGCCAGCAAGTCGATGAAATGATCCACCGTGGAGCCCGTGCCCACCCCGAGGACGCTGTCTGGTTGCAATTGGGGCAGTACGACGTCCAGAGCGGCCTGTGCCGCCTGTTGTTTGAGCTGGTCTTGCGTCATCATGGGAGTCATGGAAACAGGAGATGCCATTCATCCATTGTAATGGCTCATTGCGACTGTGCCGCACGGATCTGCAGCCGGTTGAGCGCCACGACCACGATGGCCACGGCCAAAATGAACAAGGTGGCCAGCGCATTGATTTCCGGCTTCAGGCCCAGACGAACACGGGAGAACACTTCCAGGGGCAGCGTGGTGTAGCCTGGCCCCGACAGGAAGGACGCGATCACGACGTCGTCCAGCGACAGGGTGAAGGCCAGCAGCCAGGCGGCCACCAGTGCGGGTGCGATGAGCGGCAGCGTGATCCGGAAGAAAACCCGCAGCGGCGTGGCGCCGAGATCCAGCGCCGCCTCTTCCAGAGAACGGTCGAGATCCCTGACCCGCGACTGGATGATGACTGCGACATAAGCCGTGCACAGCGTGACGTGCCCCACCCAGATCGTGAACAGGCCATTGCCATCGGGCCAGCCGACCACTTTCGATAATTCGACGAACATCAGCAGCAGTGAAATGCCCAGCACCACCTCGGGCATCACCAGGGGCGCGCCCAGCATGCCGATGTACAGGCCAAAGCCCCGAAAACGCCCCATGCGCGCCAGGACGTAACCCGCCCAGGTGCCGATGCACAGCGCGGCGGTGGCCGTGAGGGTCGCGATCACCAGCGACAGGCGAGCGGCCGCCAGCAGGGTCTGGTCCTGAAACAGCTCGACATACCAGCGCAGGGAAAACCCCGTCCAGACCGTCATGAGCTTGGAGTCGTTGAACGAAAACACCATGAGACATACGATGGGCACGTACAAGAAGCCGTAACCCAGTGCCAGCGTGGCCCAGCGCACGCCACGGCCAGCGTGTCTCATCGGGACCGCTCCAGCTGGCGGGCCGAACTATACTGGAAGAGCGTCAGAGGCACCAGCAGCAGGAGCACCATCACGCAGGTGACGGCCGCTGCCATGGGCCAGTCGGCATTATTGAAGAACTCGTTCCACATGACCCGACCCATCATCAGAGTGTTGGCGCCGCCGAGCATTTCGGGGATCACGTACTCCCCTACCGAGGGAATGAACACCAGCATGGCGCCTGCCACCGCACCCGGCATCGACAAAGGCAACACGACCTGGCGAAACGTGGCCCACGGACGGGCCCCGAGATCGTGCGCCGCCTCGATCAGCCGCTGATCGAGCTTCACCAGGTTGGCATACAGGGGCAGGATGAAAAAAGGCAGATAAGCGTACACCAGGCCCACGTACACGGCCAGATCCGTGCGATAGATCTCGAGCGGCGAATCGATCAGCCCCAGGCCCATGAGAAGATTGTTCAATAAGCCATCGTTGCGCAAAATACCCACCCAGGCATACACGCGCAACAACAAGGACGTCCAGAATGGCAGGATGACGCCCAGAAGCAGCAAGTTGCGGATCTCCGGCCTGGACCGCGCGATCTGCCAGGCCAACGGATAGCCGATCAGGACGCAGCATACGGTGGTGACCAGGGCCATTTTCACCGAATTCAAATACACCGCGGCGTACAGACTGTCGGTGAACAGCAGCACATAACCGCGCAGATGCAGCGCCAATTGCAGCGTGTCGTCTTCCAATGTCGCAATCGGCGTATAGGGCGGGATGCCAAACTGCAGGTCCGACAGGCTGATCTTCAATACCAGCAGAAATGGCACCAGCAGGAACAGGGCCAACCAGAGATAGGGCACCCAGATGGCCCACTGGCGGGCACTCGGGCGGGGCAATGGCCAGCGCATACGCATGACGATCAGGACGCCAGAACCGTACCGGCGTCGTGGGACCACGCCACATAGACTTCTTCGTCCACCCCGGGCGCCTCGGCCGGGTTCCACTCGAGCGTGGGGATGCTGGCCTCGATCACCTGGCCCGCATCCAGCCGCACCTGATAGCGGGCATAACTGCCCATCCAGGCTACGTGCGTCACCATGCCATGGCCCCAGTTGCTGTCCGACTGCGGCATCTGCCGGCTGATGCGCAGGTGCTCGGGCCGGATGGATACATGCACCGCCATGCCCAATGGTTCGCTGACCCCATGACTGACATACAGGGGGCGGGTGAGCGCGTCCGTCTCGATCAACACGTGGTCTGGCTGATCCACCACGATGATCCCGGTAAACAGGTTGGTGGAGCCGATGAACCCGGCCACGAAGCGATTGGCTGGAAACGCATAGACCTCGTGGGGCGTTCCGCACTGCATGATCTGGCCTTCGGTCATGACGGCCAGGCGGCTGGCCATGGTCATCGCCTCTTCCTGGTCATGCGTCACCAAGATGCAGGTGACGCCGACCTGGTCCAGGATGCGCAGCAATTCGATCTGCGTGGCCTGGCGGATCTGCTTGTCGAGCGCCGACATGGGCTCATCGAGCAGCAGCAGCTTGGGCCGCTTGACCAGGCTGCGCGCCAGGGCGACCCGCTGTTGCTGCCCCCCCGACAGCTGGTGGGGCTTGCGCCGCGCATGGCCCGCCATCTGCACCAGGTCGAGCGCTTCGAAGACACGCCCCTGAATTTCATGGCGCGGCACCCCTTCCTGCTTCAGGCCAAACGCCACATTGGCCTCGACAGTCATGTGCGGAAACAGCGCATAGGACTGAAACATCATGTTGACCGGCCGCCGATAGGGCGGCAGCGCCGTGATGTCCTCATTATCGAGAATGATGCGCCCCGAGGTCGGTTCCTCGAAACCGGCCAGCATGCGCAGCAGCGTCGTCTTGCCACAACCGGAACTGCCCAATAGTGCAAAGATCTCGTGGCGGCGCACCGTCAGGTTGACCGAACGCACGGCCACGGTATCGCCAAAAATCTTGACGACCTCGTCCATGCGCACAAAATCGTCGACGCCCCCCGAAAGGGGCACGCTACGGGTCTCCATGGCCGGCTAACGGCCGGTTTTCAAGTCGGCCCACAACTTGGTCTGCAAGCGCAGAATGTTGAGTGGCTGGGGTTGGATCACATACAGTGTGCGCGAGATGTCAGCCGAGGGATAGATCATGGGATTGTTCGCCACTTCGCTGACCACGAACTTGCGCGCTTCCTTGTTGGCATTGGGATAAAACATTTCGTTGGTGATGGCTGCATGCACCTCGGGCGTTTCGATGTAATTGATGAAGGCATGCGCTTCATCGACATGTTCGGCCGTCTTCGGGATGGCCATGGTGTCGAACCAGACCGGCGCACCGCCATTCGGAATGAAGTACTCGATCTCGTACGCCTTGCCCGCCTCGCGGGCCCGGGTAGCCGCGATCATGACGTCGCCCGAGTAGCCGTACACCATGCACAGGCCACCCGATGCCAGCTCGTCGATGTAGCCCGAAGAGCTGAACTGCCGGATGTACGGCCGAATACCCTTGAGCAGCGCGAATGCCGCTTCGTAGTCGGCCGGATCGCTGCTGTTGGGATCCTTGCCCAGATAGTGCAGGACAGCGGGAAACACCTGCGCCGCTTCGTCGAGGATCGAAATCCCGCACGACTGGAGTTGGGCGGCGTTTTCGGGCTTGAAGAGCATATCCCAGGAATCCAGCGGGGCAGCCGGCCCCATGCGCTCTTGCACCTGGGTCACGTTGTAGCCCAGGCCGTTGGTGCCATAGCCCCAGGGCACCAGATACTGATTGCCCGGATCCACGCTGGCGACGAGATCCATGAGCTCTGGATCCAGGTGCTTCCAGTTGGGGATCCGACTGCGATCGAGCTTCTGGAACAGCCCGCCCTGGATCTGCCGCGCCGCATAATGGGTGGATGGCACGACCACGTCATAGCCCGATTTGCCCGTCAGCAGTTTGGCCTGGAGGGCGTCGTTGGTGTCGTAGACGTCGTAGCGGATCTTGATACCCGTGGCCCGCTCGAAGCCGGGTATGGTGTCCGGCGCCGTGTATTCTGCCCAATTGTAGACATTGACTACACGATCCTGCGCAACGGCAGGCACAGCGGCCGCCGCGAGCGCGGCGGCTGCCAACAGGGTGTGAATGGCGCCGATTTTCATGGCCAGGCCCCTTACGATCGAGGTAAACAAAGAGACAATCCGTCCCACCATTGCGCACCGCGCAAGCCGGCAACCTTAACCAAAGAGCGGCGTAGGCGCAACCAGTTTTTTTGTGCCTGTTTCCTGGATACCACACCGAGGCGCGCGCGATCGAAATCGATGAGCCAAACCTGCTGATTGCCATCGAGCACGATGTTCCAGGCATTCAGATCGGCATGCCAGACGCCGGCCGCGTGCATCGCCCGCAATGCCCCGGCCACCCGCTGCGGCTGCGCGACGTCCAGGCAGTGGACCAGCGGCCGCGCAGACGGGATACGGCGGACCAGGATCGCGTTCCGGTACCACGGACCAGTACGCCAGTAGGCGGCGGCCAGCGGCTCGGGCACCGGCACGCCGGATTGTCTCAGATGGGCCAGTACGCGCACTTCGGCCAGCGCGCGCACGCGGGCCAGGCCCAGCCAGCAATAGTGCGTGCGCCCCAGGTGCGCGCGCAGGCCGCCGCGCCGATAGTGGCGCAGGACGGCGGGCCCATGGGGGCCATCGACGAACCAGGCGGCCTGCCGCCCGCCCGCCGTGACCGGCTGAGCATCAGGCCGGGTCGCCGACATCCAGCCCGCCTCGGCCAGAGGCGCCAGACGATCGGGCACGGCCAACTGCTGCGACCCGAAGGCGAGCAGGGTCCAGCCGGCCGGCAGAGGATTCATGCCGCCTCCTTGGCCAACAGCAAAGCCATGATGATCAGCAGCATACAGGCGAAAATCAGCTTCAGGCGGGCTTCGGGCAAGGCATAGGCCAGCCGCACGCCATAGGGCACGCACAGCAGGCTGCCAAGCGCCAATGGAATGCCCACCAGGCCATGGGCCTGGCCATGCCAGGCGTAGGTCAGGAGCGCGACCAGGGTGCCGGGCACGATCATGGTCAACGCCAGCGCCTGGGCCGTCGTCTGGCGCAGATGAAAGAAGGTGGTCATGAACGGCACCGCCAGCACCGATCCCCCGACCCCGAAGATACCGCCAGCCAGCCCGGCCCCTACGCCGACGACGAAATACCGGTAGCGCGCCACGTCGTCGGCATTCCGGTATCCACCCGCCGGGGCCTGCCGGGCGCGCCGCCCCAGGCTTTCGCGAAAATAAAACAAGGCGATCAGGAATACGAAGCCCGCATAAATCTGGCGCAACAGCCTGGGTTCGACCTCCAGGGCAATCAATGCGCCCAGCCATGTGAACAAGACGGAACCCAGCGCGCCAGCCGCTGCCGAACGCCAAGCGATGGGCGTGTGCTGGTGGTACTTGCGCACCGTCAGCAGGACGGCGGGCAACACCATGATGAGTGCGGTCCCCTGGGCAGCCTGCTGCTCATAGCCAAGCAACAGGCCCAGCAGGGGAATAGCGAACAGGCCGCCGCCAATACCCAGTACCCCGCCCGTGAAACCGATCATCCCACCCGCCACCAGACAAGCCGGAATGAGCCAGAACACGCTCAACATGCCCCGTCGCGCCCCAGCACGGCCAGCGCATCTTCGATACGGTTCACCGCATGGATCCGCAGGCCTTCGATCGGCTGGCGTGGCTGATTGGCGCGCGGAATGATGGCGCTCGAGAAACCCAGTTTGGCGGCTTCGCGCAGGCGTTCCTGGCCTCGCGGCGCCGGCCGGACCTCGCCTGCCAGACCGACTTCGCCAAAGGCCAGCATGCCCTCGGGCAGCGCCTGGTTGCGCATGGACGAGAGTATGGCCAGCGCCACCGGCAGGTCGGCGGCCGGCTCGGTGATACGCACCCCGCCCACCGCATTGACGAACACGTCCTGATCATGGCTCGCCACGCCGGCGTGGCGATGCAGTACCGCCAGCAGCATGGCCAGACGGCTGCCTTCGAGCCCCACCGACAGCCGCCGTGGATTGGGCGCATGCGAGGCATCGACCAGCGCCTGGATCTCGACCAGCAACGGCCGGGTGCCTTCCTGGGTGGCCATCACGCAAGAACCCGCCACCCGCTTTGCATGGCCTGCCAAAAACAGGGCAGAAGGATTGTTCACCCCACGCAGCCCGCGATCGGTCATGGCGAAGACGCCCAATTCATTGACGGCCCCAAAGCGATTCTTGATGGCGCGCACCAGACGGAAGGAAGAATGGGTATCGCCCTCGAAGTACAGGACGGTGTCCACCATGTGCTCCAGCACGCGAGGCCCGGCCAGGGCGCCATCTTTGGTGACGTGGCCGATGAAGACCAGCGTGATGCCGGTCTGTTTGGCCGTGCGGGTCAATTGAGCCGCACATTCGCGCACCTGAGACACAGAACCGGGTGCCGCCGTCAGTTCCCCTGAATACAGCGTCTGGATCGAATCGATCACCGCGACCGCCGGCTGGTGCTCGAGCAAGGCCTGGGTGATGTGCTCGAGGCGGATTTCCGCCAGCACGTCGACGGCATCGCCAGCCACGCCCAAGCGCCGCGCCCGCAAGGCCACCTGCTCGGCGGACTCTTCGCCGGTCACGTACAGCACGGGCACGCGCCCGGACAGGCTGGCCACCGTCTGCAGCAGCAGCGTCGACTTGCCGATACCAGGATCGCCCCCGATGAGAATGACCGCGCCAGCCACCAGCCCGCCGCCCAGTACCCGATCGAATTCATCCAGACCCGTTGGCGTGCGCGCCTGTTCGCGGGCCTCGATGTCAGCCAGGCGCTGGACCGGCGCCGACGCAGCCAAAGGTGCGAAACGATGCCGGTCGGAGCGGGCGGTTTCCAGAACTTCTTGCAGGGTATTCCAGGCGCCGCACTGCGCACAGCGACCTTCCCATTTGGCGGACACCGCGCCACAATCGGCACAGACGAACGATGATCGCGCCCTGGCCATCAGCGCCCGGCCAGGCTGCCGCCACCATCCACCCCCAGCTCCTGGCCCGTGATGTAGGACGCTTCATCGCTGAGCAAAAACACCACGGCAGCGGCTACTTCATCGGCCTGCGCCAGCCGGGCCATGGGAATGCTGGCAAGGACGGTCCGCTCGGCCTCGCTGCCAATGGGGCACTGGGCCCGGAACAAGCCGGTTTCGACCGGGCCCGGAGAAACGGCATTGACGGTGATGCCGTGGGGCGCCAGCTCGAGTGCCCAGGTGCGGGTGCAGCCCAGCAGTGCGCTCTTGGCGGCCGAGAAGCTGGTATGCCCTGGCGCACCATGGACCACGCGACCGCACAGATTCACGATACGACCCTCTTTGCGCGCTTTCATGCCCGGCACGAAGGCCTGAACAGCCTGCACGGCCACCCGCACGTTGAGATCGAACGCCTGATACAGGGACGCCAGATCGATCTCGCCCAGAACCTCGGGGAGGATGGGCCCGACCCCATTGACCACGCCATCCACGGGGTATTTTTCGCGGATCATGCGCAGCAGTTCCTCGGTTTCGCCGGCGTGGGCCAGATCGCATGAATACAGGTACCCCGGGAAATCGATCTCCGCGACATGGCGCGCCAGCCCCACCACATGGCAACCCAGATCGGCCAAACGCTGGCTGACCGCCCAACCGATCCCCTTGGTGGCGCCTGTGACCAGAATGCAGCGGTTTTTCATGATGATCTCACCCTGAGCCAACGGCCGGAAGGATTCGGCGCGGAACCCGCGGCGCCAATGCCGTGAGCAATTCGTAGCCAATGGTGGCGCTGGCTGCGGCGACCTCGTTGACGGATGGGCCGCCCTCGCCCCACAGGACGACGGGCGCCCCGGGCCCGGCTTGCGGCACCGGTTCGAGATCCACCGCCAGCATGTCCATGGAGACGGTGCCCAGCAAACGGGTGCGCACCCCCGCCACCTGTACCGGCGTGCCGGTTGGTGCGTGCCTGGGATAGCCATCGGCATAGCCACAAGCCACGATGCCGACCCGCATGTCGTGCGGTGCCCGGTAGGCGTGCCCGTAGCCGAGGCCGTCGCCGGCCTGCATACGATGGGTGGAAATGAGCACTGAGGCCAGCGTCATGGCCGGACGCAAGTGCAATTCTGCTGCCGTTTTCGCTGGAAAGGGGCTGGCGCCATAGAGGCACACCCCCGGGCGCACGGCCTGGGGGCCATCCCCGAGCGTGCGCGACAGGCCTGCCGTCAGGGTGGCTGCGGAGTTGCAAACGCTGACGGGACCCGGCAGCCCCTGCGTGATGCTGCGGAAGCAATCGAGTTGTGCGCGCGTCGTGCCGGGATCATCGTCGGCCCGGGCAAAATGGGTCATCTTGCCCACCTGCCCGAGACACCCCCCGGCCTGCAGCGCCAAGGCCCGGGCATATTGACGCCGATACTCTGCAGGCTGGAAGCCCAGCCGATGCATGCCCGAATTCAGCTTGACCCAGGCATCGACCGGCCGCCCAAGAGTCGCGGACTCGAGCATGTCCAGCTGCTCGGCGCAATGCACCACGATAGCGAGCTCATACGCCTGCACCAGCGCCAGATCGGCGGGTTCGAAGAACCCTTCGAGCAAGAGAATCGGCTTGCGCCAGCCCAATGTGCGGCACTGCACAGCCTCGTCGAAATCCAGCAGCGCCAGCCCATCGGCCTGGGCAAAACCCCGAACGGCCGCCTCGATACCGTGTCCGTAGCCGCGCGCCTTGATCACGGCCCACACGAACACGCCTGGCAGCGTGGCGCGGGCAAATTCGCTGACCGCGCCGAGATTGTCAGCCAATGCATGCGTGTCGATGGTGGCCAATATAGGGCGCGGCATTCAGTCTCCCAAAAAAGCCGAACGAGGACCGGGCTCAGTATACTGCCTCACCATGGGTATCGATCATTATGAGAACTTTCCGGTGGCCTCGCTCCTGCTGCCGGCGCGCCTGCGCCCTGCCGTACGCCAGTTGTACGCTTTCGCACGCGGCGCGGACGACCTGGCCGACGAAGGCGATGCCGGGCCCGATGATCGCCTGCAAGCCCTGGAAGGCTGGCGCAGCGCCTTGCAGGCCCTGTGCAGCGCCCAGCCCTTGCCCGCGTCCCTGTCGGGCGCCGAGCGCGAGCTGTTCACACGGCTGGGCGAGACCATCCACCGGCACCAGTTGCCGGTACAGCCACTATTCGATCTGCTTTCGGCCTTCCGGCAGGATGTCCGGCAGTCGCGCTATGAAGACGAACCGGCCTTGCTGGATTACTGTCAGCGCTCGGCCAACCCCGTCGGACGGCTGATGCTGCATCTGTACGGCACCACCGATCCGCTGGATCGACGGCAGTCGGATGCCCTCTGCACCGGGCTGCAGCGTGCAAATTTCTGCCAGGACGTGGCACTGGACCACGCCAAGGGCCGCTGTTATATCCCCCAGGACTGCCTGTTGCGTCATGGGGCCCGAATGGAAGAGCTGGCGGCGCTATGCCAGGCGCCCCCTGCGCGCGTGCCCGAGCACTGGCGGGCTGTGCTGCACGAACAATCCGAGCAGGCCCGCATGGCGCTGCTGGCCGGCAGCCCGCTGGCCTGGCGCCTGCCAGGCCGTATTGGGCTTGAGCTGCGCCTCGTGGTCCACGGGGGCTTGCGCGTACTGGAAAAGCTTGCGGCCGGTGGCTACAACCCTTTTGCCAACCGCCCCATTCTGAATCGCCGGGATACCATCCTGCTATGCTGGCGCGCATTCTGCCAGTCACGGCCCCAACCTGTTTCGGCACCTTCATGACCCCAGACGAATATTGTCAGCAAAAAGCGGCCCAAAGCGGCTCCAGCTTCTACTACGCTTTTCTGTTCCTGCCGCCCGAGCGCCGCAGGGCGATTACCGCCCTGTACGCCTTTTGCCGCGAAGTCGATGACATCGTCGATGAGGTCAACGAGGCCTCGGTCGCCCGCATGAAGCTGACCTGGTGGCGAGGCCAGGTCGAGCAGATGTTCCAGGGCACGCCCGACCATCCGGTCGCACTGGCCCTGCAGCCCCACCTCCAGGCCTATGGCCTGGAAGCCACGCGGTTCCATGCGATCATCGAGGGCATGGAAATGGACCTGGACCAGTTCCGCTACGAGAACTGGGCCGCGCTGCAAAAATACTGCTGGCACGTCGCCGGGGTGGTCGGCGAACTGTCTGCTCGGATTTTCGGCTTCATCGACGCGCGTACCCTGAAGTACGCCGAAACGCTGGGGCTGGCCTTCCAGATGACCAACATCATCCGGGACGTCGGCGACGATGCCCGGCGCGGGCGGATTTATGTGCCCGCCGACGAAATGGCTCGGCACGGCGTGCAAGTGGACGACATTCTCGATGGCCGATACGTTGAAGGGTTTGAGCCCCTGATGCGCATGCAGACTGAACGGGCCCGCGATCTTTACCGTACGGCCCTGCTGGCACTGCCCGAGGCGGATCGCAGGGCGCAGCGTCCGGGGCTGATGATGGCCGCCATCTATGCGACGCTGCTCGACGAAATCGAGCGGGACCACTGGCGCGTGCTGGAAAAACGGATTGCCTTGACACCCATTCGCAAGTTCTGGCTCGCCTGGAAAGTCTGGGTCGGCGGCGGCAAGCACCTGATTCGCGACCGCACGGCATGAACGTGGCGATCATAGGGGCCGGCTGGGCCGGCCTGGCAGCGGCCGCGCAGGTGCTGCAGGCGGGCGGCTCGGTCCGTGTCTATGAAGCAGCGGCCCAGGTGGGGGGGCGGGCCCGCACAATCGAATCCGCCGCCCTAGGCCTGGCCATCGACAATGGGCAGCACGTGCTGCTGGGCGCATGCCGACGTACGCTGGCGTTGATGCGCAGTCTGGGCGTCCGGCCTTCGGACGTCCTGGACGAACGGCCCTTGAAGCTGGCGACCCTGAATGGCCGATTCAGCTTTCATCTGCCGCCCTGGCGCGCACCCTGGAATCTCGCCGGCAGCCTGCTCCTGAGCCGCGGCCTGGGCGGTTGGGCCAGCTGGCAACATCTGTTCCGGGTACTGCAGGATGCGCGTCGGTCCGAAGTTTCCGCGTCACTGAATGCAGCCGACTGGCTGGCCTCCCTGCAGGGTTCGCCGGCGCTGCTTGAGCACCTTTGGCGCCCTCTCGCCCTGGCTGCGCTGAACACGCCGCTCGAACACGCCTCCGCACGCTTGTTGGCGCGCCTGCTTGCCGAGAGTCTGGGGGCCGACGCCCAGGCCAGCCGGGTTCTGATCCCACGAACACGGTTGCACGCCTTGTGGCCGGCAGCCGTCTGCACCCGGCTGGGCACGCAACTCGTGTATCGACGCGTCCACCATGTGGAACACGACGGGCACGGCTGGCAAGTCGACGGGCAGGCCTTCGGCCAGGTCATCGTGGCCACGCCGGAACCCGAGGCACGCCGGCTGCTCGGCACGCTGGATCACGCATCCGCCGAACTGGCCAAATGGCCGCGCTACCAGCACGCCGCCATCGCCACGCTGACCCTGCAACTGCATGCCCCCTGGCCGCAGCCCAATCCCATGGCGATGCTGGCGCCCGACCCTCGCCTCGCCGTCAATGGGCACTGGCTGTTCAATCGCCACCATATCGCCCGCGATCCGGCCGAGCGCTGCCTGCTGCACGTCGTGATTGCCCGCGCCCACGCCCTTGCCCACCTGGACCGGCCGACCGTGCTCAAGCACATCGTCCGGCAGATCGATGGGCAAGCCGCACAGCCCCTGCCCCCTGTCAGGGCGCATCTGCTGGTGAATGAAAAGCGCGCCACGTTCGATGCCCAGCCCAGCCTCTGCCGCCCAGGCCCGAGGACACGCTGGCCAGGCCTGTTTCTTGCAGGCGATTGGACGGACACCGGCTACCCGGCCACCCTGGAGGGCGCCGTTTGCAGCGGGCTTCGGGCGGCCGGTCTGGCCCTCGATGATCAAAGGGCGTGATGCCGGATGTAATCGGCCACCAGGGCCGCATCACAGTCGAGCACCTCGACCCGCTGGGGCCGCTGCTCGAGATCCTCGAGACCGGCCGGTACCGCGGGCCACTGACCGGTCGCCTCGACGATCGTTTCGGCAAACTTGGCGGGCAAGGCTGTTTCGAGCACCAGCATGGGTATGCCGGGTTCCAGGTACTGAGCGGCGACCTTCAGGCCATCGGCCGTATGCGGATCCACCAGCCTCCCCGTTTCTTCGAGCGTTTGCCGTATCGTCCGCAAGCGGTCCGCATGCGTGCTGGTGCCGGCCACGAACCCATAGCGATCTTCGAACTGCGGCCGCAACGCCGACAGGTCGAACTGCCCCTGTTCGTGCACACTGCGCATCAGCTCAGTGACGCGCAACGGGTCCCGGTCGACCAGGTCGAAAACGAAACGCTCGAAGTTCGAAGCCCGTGAAATATCCATCGACGGGCTCGAGGTCGCCTGGGTCTGGCTGGCCGGCCGGGGCCGATACAGGCCGGTACGAAAGAACTCTTCCAGGACGTTGTTTTCGTTGGTGGCAAGCACCAGCCGATGGATGGGGACCCCCATCTGGCGGGCGATGTGGCCGGCCAGGATGTTGCCGAAATTGCCCGATGGAACCGCAAAAGAAACCTGGCCGCCCGGATGCGGAGCAACGCGCAGATAACCCCAGACGTAGTAAACGACCTGGGCCGCGATGCGCGCCCAGTTGATCGAATTGACGGCGCCCAGCCGGTAGCGCTGCTTGAAATCGAGGTCGCCGGCCAAGGTCTTGACCACATCCTGGCATTCGTCGAACACGCCACGCAGGGCCAGATTGTGGATGTTGCCGTCCTGCAGCGAATACATCTGGGCCCGCTGAAAGGCGCTCATGCGGCCATGCGGCGAGAGCATGAAGACGGCGATGCCTGCCTTGCCACGCAAAGCGTACTCTGCTGCCGATCCGGTATCGCCCGACGTCGCCCCCAGGATGTTCAGGGTCTGGCCCCGGCGCACCAGCACGTACTCGAAGACCTGCCCAAGGAACTGCATGGCCATGTCTTTGAAAGCCAGGGTCGGCCCCTCGGACAGGCCCAGCAACATGAGCCCGTCGCGCAGCGGCTTGACCGGTGCGATGCGCGGAAACACAGCGGGCGCATAGGCCGCATGAGTCAGGCCATGCAGATCGTCTTCGGGGATATCGCCGATGAACAGGCCCAGGACGCGGGCGGCCAGCTCGGCGTAAGACAGGGACTGCCAGGCAGCCAGGGTCGTGGCATCCAGCCGCGGCAGCCGTTCGGGCAACGTCAGCCCCCCATCCGGCGCCAGACCTTCGAGGAGGATGTCGCAGAAGGGAGCCGGGGCCATCCCGCCCCGCGTGGACAGATAGTTCAATTGATGTTCTCCACCCGCAGCCGAGTCACCCCCGAGTGCACGAATGGCAACCCGGCAATAGTCTGCAGGGCTTGGTCGACGTCGCCCTCTCGGGCCTCGTGGGTCAGGAAAATGATGTCGGCCTGATGTTCGCCGTGGGGCTGCTGGAACATGGAACCGACGGATATCCCCATTGCGGCCAGGACCCGGGCCAGATCGGCCAGTACCCCCGGTCGGTCGTCTACCCGCAGGCGCAGATAATAGCTGGTCCGGACGTCCGCCATGGGCAGAATGGGGATGTCCGCCATGGACTCGGGCTGGAAGGCCAGGTGAGGCACGCGATGCCCCGGATCCGCCCGATGCAGACGCGCCACGTCGACCAGGTCGGCCACGACGGCCGACGCCGTGGGCAGGGCGCCGGCGCCCTGCCCATAGTACAGGGTCGTGCCGACCATATCGCCACGCACCAGAACGGCGTTCATGGCGCCTTCCACCTGCGCCAGCAGACAGGTATCGGGCACCAGGGCGGGATGCACCCGCAGTTCGATGCCCTCGGGCCGATGCCGCGTCATGCCCAACAGCTTGATACGGTATCCCAGACGCTCGGCGTGGCGAATGTCTTCTGACGCCAATGAGGCAATGCCTTCGATGTGGACCTTGTCGAACTGCACCGGAATACCGAAAGCCAGCGAGGCCAGCAAGGTGATTTTGTGCGCGGCATCGACGCCTTCGATGTCGAACGTGGGATCGGCCTCGGCGTATCCAAGGCGCTGCGCCTCGGCCAATACCGCTTGAAAAGGCAGGCCGCGCTGGCGCATTTCGGAGAGAATGAAGTTGGTCGTGCCATTGATGATGCCAGCCAGCCACTGGATGCGATTCGCCGTCAGGCCCTCGCGGATCGCCTTGATGATGGGAATGCCGCCCGCCACGGCGGCTTCGAACGCGACCATCACGCCGCGCGACTGTGCGGCGGCGAAGATTTCATTGCCGTGAACGGCCAGCAACGCCTTGTTGGCCGTGACCACGTGCTTGCCGTGGGCAATGGCTTCGAGCAGGCAGGCGCGCGCGACAGTGTCCCCGCCCATTAGCTCGACCACGATGTCGACGTCCGGATCCCGTGCCAGCGCCATGCCGTCGGTGGTGACCCGCACGTCTGGACCCAGCAGGGTCCGGGCCTTGGCCACGTCACGCACGGCCACGGCCGTGACCTGGATGCGCCGCCCGGCGCGCCGGGAGATTTCCTCGGCATTCTGCGATAGCACCATCCACACGCCGCCCCCGACGACCCCCAGGCCAAGCAGCCCCACACGCAACGGTTTCATTGAATCAACCCATCCTTGCGAAACATGTCTCTGATACCGCGCACCGCTTGCCGCGTGCGCTGTTCGTTCTCGATCAGGGCGAAGCGCACGTATTCGTCGCCGTATTCGCCAAACCCGATGCCTGGCGATACCGCCACCTTGGCATCGGCCAGCAGCCGCTTGGAGAATTCCAGCGACCCCCCGGCCCGATAGGGCTCCGGTATGCGGGCCCAGATGTACATCGACGCCTTGGGGATGGTGACCGGCCAGCCGGCGTCGATCAGCCCGCGCGACAGCACGTTGCGCCGGTTGCGGTACTGTTCGACCACTTCGGCCACACAATCCTGCGGCCCTTCGAGCGCCGTGATGGCCGCCACCTGAATGGGTGTGAACGTACCGTAATCGTGGTAGCTCTTGATGCGCGCCAGGGCACCGACCAGATCCTGGTTGCCCACCATGAAGCCAATGCGCCACCCGGCCATGTTGTAGCTCTTGCTCATCGTGAAGAACTCGACCGCCACGTCCTTGGCCCCGGGCACCTGCATGATGGACGGAGCGACGTAGCCATCGAACGTGATGTCGGCATAGGCGAGATCATGCACGACCAGGATATCGTGCTCTTTGGCCAGCGCGACGATGCGTTCGAAAAAAGGCCGCTCTACGCATTGCGCCGTCGGGTTGCTCGGAAAGCCCAGCACCATCATCTTGGGTCTGGGAATGGATTCTCGCACGGCCCGCTCGATTTCATCGAAAAAATCCAGACCCGGCGTCATGGGCACCGAACGGATATTGGCACCGGCAATGACCGCCCCATAGATGTGGATGGGATAGCTTGGGTTGGGGACCAGGACCGTATCGCCCCGATCGAGCGTCGCCAGCATCAGGTGGGCCAGCCCCTCTTTCGAGCCGATCGAGACGATGGCCTCGGTGTCCGGATCCACGCTGACCCCATAACGCCGTTCGTACCACTGGGAAATTGCCCGGCGCAGCCGCGGAATACCGCGTGACACCGAATAGCCATGCGTATGGTCGCGGCGCGCCACCTCGACCAGCTTGTCGACGATATGCTTGGGCGTCTGCCCATCCGGATTGCCCATGGACATGTCGATGATGTCTTCGCCCCGCCGCCGGGCCGCCATCTTGAGTTCTGCGGTGATGTTGAACACATAAGGTGGCAGACGCTCGATGCGCGAGAAAGTCTTCATGGGGAGCCCCTGAAAAAAGCTTGGCCACAGCAGAAATTGCGGTGCAGCAAATCCGATAATCTATCTCAAGCGTGCCACTCTCGCAAATGAGGCGGCCGCAGCGGATGAAAGAGCCGACGGCCCTGGCCATGCTGCGCTATCATTGATCACATTGGCAAGACCCGCAAAGGATGCCCCACGTGCTGTTGCAAAAAGAATCGAATCCGTCTTTGAACACCGTCACCGCCTACGGCGAAGGCTATCTGGAGATCAACCGCGAACGCTTCGAGACATCGGTCTGCCTGGCCCCCGAAGGCCCGATCCGCACGCTATCCTTGCACAGCGTCGCCGACATCGACAGCACCCTGCTGACAGAGCTGGTGGGCCTGCGCGCCGCGCCGCAGGACCCGATGGCGTTCCTCGACGATGCGCCGCCCCCGCTAGAACGGCCAGACGACGCCCCCGAAGTCGTGCTCATCGGCACGGGGTCGTGCCAGGCCTTTCTGCCCCCAGACGTCATACGTCCCCTGCTCATGGCCGGCATCGGGGTCGAAGCCATGACCACCCACGCCGCCGCCCGCACGTACAACATCCTCATGTCCGAAGAACGGCGTGTCCTGGCCCTATTGCTTTTTGGAGATTCTGCATGAGCCTGCCCATCGTGGGGCAACCCATTCCCCGCCTGACTGGTCCATCCACCCAGGGTCCGTTCGATTCGGCCCAGCTGGCCGGCAAGCCGTACGTCCTGTATTTCTACCCGCGCGACAACACCCCTGGCTGTACCACCGAGGCGCAGGATTTCCGTGACCTGCACGGGCAATTTCTGGCACACGGATGCGCGGTGTTTGGCGTCTCCAGGGATTCCTTGAAGTCCCACGAGCGTTTTGCGGAAAAACAATCCCTGCCCTTCGCCCTGATCAGCGACCCCGATGAAGCGCTGTGCACGCTGTTTGGCGTCATGAAAAACAAGACCCTGTATGGCAAGCCAGTGCGCGGCATCGAGCGCAGTACGTTCCTGGTGGATGCGGCCGGCCAGCTGGCGCGCGAATGGCGGGGCGTACGCGTACCGGACCACGCGGCCGAAGTCCTGCAGGCCGTACAGGCCCTGGGCACCTGAGGCAGCCGCCCCATGCCGCTGCCCAAACCACCCGCCCGTCTGGGCGATCGGGTCCGCCCATCGAGCGAATCCACCGCGACGCCCGCTGCCACTGCAGTGCCCACTCCCGCCGAAACGCCAGCGCCATCGGTGCCCGCCCGCCAACCAGCCGCCAAACCCGGAAAGCAGCCCGCCGTGGAGACGGCCCGCCCGGCAGCCGGCCCTGGCGCCGGGGCGACCGTGCCGGTGCCGGCTGCACGCAAGGATCCGCCCCCGGATCGTGCCCCGCGTGCCAGCAAGCGCGGTGCCGTGCAGACCACATCGTCTCGCCGCCTGGCCGGCACTGGCCAGGCCGGCCCCAAAAAACTGTTCGTTCTGGACACCAACGTCCTGCTGCATGACCCGAGCTCGCTGTTCCGGTTCGCCGAACACGATATTTTTCTGCCCATGATCGTGCTCGAAGAGCTCGACCACCAGAAAAAAGGCCTATCGGAAGTGGCGCGCAATGCGCGCCAGGTCAGCCGTTTCCTGGACCAGCTCATACAAGCCGCCGACCTGACCAAAGGCGTGCCGCTCGATGCCCTGGGCAATACCGAGGCAACGGGCCTGCTGTATTTTCAGATGCGCCCTGCAGCGGCACCGCTGCCGATCGAACTGCCCATGGGCAAGGCCGACCACGTCATTCTATCGATCGTGCACGATTTACGGCAGGCGCCCCCGGGGCGCGAAGTCGTGCTGGTGTCCAAGGACATCAACATGCGCCTCAAGGCGCGTGCCCTGGGGCTGGCGGCTGAAGACTACCTGCATGACCACGTCATCGACGACACCGATCTGCTCTACGGTGGCGTCATGCCCCTGCCGGATGACTTCTGGGCCCGCCACGGCAAGCAGGTCGAATCCTGGCAACAGGATGGCCTCACCTGGTATCGGATACACGGACCTTTGTGCCAGCAGCTGATCGTCAACGAATTCGTCTGGCTCGAGGGCGACATGCCGCTCTACGCCCAGGTGCGCGAAGTGACGGGGCGCAGCGCGGTCCTGTCCACATTGCGAGACCATAGCCACGGCAAAAACAGTGTCTGGGGCATCACGGCGCGCAACCGCGAGCAGAATTTCGCCTTCAACCTGCTGCTCAACCCCGACATCGACTTCGTCTCACTGCTGGGCCAAGCCGGGACCGGTAAAACCCTGCTGGCGCTCGCGGCCGGGTTGGCCCAGGTCTTCGACACGCGCCGCCACACCGAGATCATCATCACACGGGCCACAGTGCCAGTGGGCGATGACATCGGCTTTCTGCCCGGTACCGAAGAAGAAAAAATGCTCCCCTGGATGGGGGCCCTCGAAGACAATCTCGAGATCCTCCACCAGGGCGCAAGCCGCAATACCGCCTCTGCGGCCAGCCAGAGCGAATGGGGCCGCCATCTGCCGGCGCTGGACCTGATCCGCTCGCGCATCAAGGTGAAATCGCTCAGTTTCATGCGCGGCCGCACCTTCCTGAACAAATACCTGATTATCGACGAGGCGCAGAATCTGACCCCAAAGCAGATGAAGACACTGATCACCCGGGCCGGGCCGGGCACCAAAATTGTCTGCCTGGGCAATATCGCCCAGATCGACACCCCCTACCTGACTGAAGGCAGCTCGGGCCTGACGTACGTCGTCGACCGGTTCAAGGGCTGGCCGCACGCCGGCCACATCATTCTCCAGCGCGGCGAGCGGTCGCGCCTGGCCGACTATGCCAGCGCCGCCCTCTGAAGGGGCCGGCGCTCCGATGCGCTCGGCCCAGCCCCTGGGCCTCACCATGGGCGATGCCTGCGGCATCGGCCCCGAGCTCATCGTGCGTTTGTTCGCCCGTGGCCTGCCCCACCCGGCGGTCGTCTACGGCGATGCCGCGACCTTGCAGCGAGCCTGCGCCGTAGTGGGCCTGGGCGACGCGCTCTCGATTGTTCCACTGGATGTGCCGGGGCCAGGCTCGACCGGAATGCAAATCGGCGTGCTCGATCGCTGGCGCGGGCTGCCCGCCGATCTGCCGTGGGGACAGGTCGACGCCCGGGCCGGCCGGGGCGCCTACGAATACCTGTGCCACGCGATCGACGATGCCCTGGCGGGCCGGCTCAGGGCGCTGGTGACCGCCCCCCTGAACAAAGAAGCCATGCAGCGGGCGGGGCTGGCGTTCCCGGGCCACACTGAGATCCTGGCCAAGCGCAGTGGCACGCCCCGCTACGCGATGATGCTCGCCAACGACCAGCTGCGTGTCCTGCTGGTCACGATCCATATTCCGCTGGCTCAGGTGCCGCACGCCATCAGCGTGCAAGCCGAGCTCGACGCCATGCGGCTGGCGCACTTGGCCTGCCTGCAAAGCGGCGTGGCGACGCCGCGCATCGCGGTCGCGGGGCTGAACCCGCATGCGGGGGAAAACGGCGCCTTCGGCGATGAAGAAATCCGCATCATCCAGCCGGCGATCGCCCAGGCACGCGCAGAAGGGCTGGACGTCAGCGGGCCCTGGCCAGGGGACACCGTCTTCATGCGCGCGCGGCAAGGCGAATTCGACATCGTGGTTGCCCAATACCACGACCAGGGGCTGATCCCTGTGAAGTACCTGGGCCTGGATACCGGGGTCAATGTCACGGTGGGTCTGCCGTTCGTACGCACCAGCGTCGATCACGGCACGGCGTTCGACATCGCGGGCCAGGGCGTCGCACAGGCGGATTCCCTGGAAGCGGCACTGCACATGGCGCTGCGCATGTCCGCAAAGCCCTGAGCGCCCTCGCGGACGCCGCAAAAACAGAAGATCAAAAACCCGGTGACGCGGAAAAATTGAGAAACCGGGTGCTGGCGCCCTGAAATGTCAGACGTACCGTGCCGATCGGGCCGTTGCGTTGCTTGCCGATGATGATTTCGGCCGAGCCCTTGTCTGGGGAATCGGGGTTGTAGACCTCGTCGCGGTAAATGAACAAAATGACGTCGGCATCTTGCTCGATGGCCCCGGACTCGCGCAGGTCGCTCATGACGGGGCGTTTGTTGGGCCGTTGCTCGAGACTGCGGTTGAGCTGCGAGAGCGCCATCACCGGGCAGTCGAGCTCCTTGGCCAGGCTCTTGAGGGAGCGGCTGATCTCAGAGATCTCCGTGGCGCGGTTCTCGCCCGAGCTGCTGGCCGACATGAGCTGCAGGTAATCGATGATGATGAGCCCCAGGCGACCGCATTGCCGGGCCAGGCGCCGGGATCTGGCGCGCACTTCCATCGCGGTCAGCGCAGGCGTCTCGTCGATGTAGATCTGGGCCTGTTCGACCTTCTGCACGGCGTGCGTCAGGCGCGGCCAGTCATCCTGGCCCAGCTTGCCGGTACGCATGCGGTGCTGGTCGAGCATCCCCACCGAGCCAATCATGCGCATCGCCAGCTGTACGGCGCCCATCTCCATGGAAAACACGGCGACCGGCAAACCCTGTTCGATGGCTACGTGCTCGCCGATATTCATGGCCAATGACGTCTTGCCCATGGACGGCCGCCCGGCGACGATGATCAGGTCGCCCGGCTGCAGGCCGGACGTCATGCGGTCGAGATCGTGGAACCCCGTTGGAACCCCGGTGACGTCCGAATCGCCCTCGCGATGGTAGAGCTCATCGATGCGCTCGACCACCTGGGCCAGCAGCGGGCGGATCTCCTGGAACCCGGCCATGCCGCGTGCGCCTTCCTGGGCGATCTGAAAGACTCTGGATTCTGCCTCATCGAGAATTTGACGCGCTTCTTTGCCCTGGGGGTTGAACGCCGCGGCAGAGATTTCGTCGGCAATCGTGACCAGTTTGCGCAGCATGGAGCGCTCGCGCACGATCTCGGCATAGCGCCGGATGTTGGCTGCCGATGGCGTATTGTGGGCCAGCGCGTTGAGATAGGGCAGCCCACCGCATTCGTCGAGCCGGCCCGCCGTGCTCAGGGATTCGAGCACGGTCACCACATCCGCCGGGCGCGACAGCGCGATCAGACGCGTGATGTGTTGCCAGATCAGCCGATGGTCGTGGCGATAGAAATCATCTTCGGCCAGAACGTCGGCGATGCGGTCGAACGCCGCATTGTCGAGCAGCAAGCCCCCCAAGACGGACTGCTCGGCCTCGACCGAATGGGGCGGGACGCGCAGATAATCCAGCTGGGCGTCCGTTTGGATTTCCACAGCGATTCCTCGAACGGGCCCTTGGGTCGCCATGCCGGACCCGCCGGCATGGCGCAATCAGGCCATTTCACCTTGCACAGTAAGGGTGACGTCGGCCACCACATCTGCATGCAGTGCCACCTGCAACGGGAATTCACCCACCGCCTTGATGGCCCCATCGGGCATGCGCACCTGGCCTTTGTGCACGTCTTCGAAACCGGCTGCCTGCAGGGCCCTCGCCACGTCCATGTTGGTGACCGAGCCGAACAGGCGCCCATCGACCCCAGCCTTCTGGCTGATCACCAGCGCGTAGCCGTGGATTTTGTCGGCCAATGCCTGGGCAGCGGCCAGCTTTTCAGCCTGATGCCTTTCGAGTTCGGCGCGGCGCGCCTCGAACTCTTTCAGGGCCGCATCTGTGGCCCGCCGCGCAATCTTCTGGGGGATCAGATAGTTGCGGGCATAGCCATCGCGCACCCGAACCACGTCACCCAGATTGCCCAGGTTGTAGACTTTTTCAAGCAGAATGACTTGCATGACGAGCGCCCTATCAGTGGTGGTTGTCGGTGTACGGCAGCAGGGCCAGGAAGCGGGCCCGCTTGATGGCGGTATCGAGCTGGCGCTGGTAGTGAGCCTTGGTGCCGGTGAGACGCGCCGGGATGATCTTGCCGTTTTCCTGGATGAAGTCGCGCAGGGTGTCGAGGTCTTTGTAATCGATTTCCTCGACCTTGGCCGCGGTGAACCGGCAGAACTTGCGCCGCTTGAACAGAGGGTTCTGCTGGCCAAACCGGCGCTTGTCTTTGGGCTTCTTGAAATATGCCATGATAAATGCCTATATCGATGTGCCAGCTAGCCGCTGGCGGATGGATTCAAAGTGTCTTGAACTGCTGTACATGCAGGACCAGCTGGTCGGACCCTTGCCGCTGCGGAGCCAAAAAACCGCAGACTTGCAGCAGCGTGCCGGGCTCGATGGCAGCCAGCTGCTGCGCCAGAGGGCCGACCGCGACCGCCCGGATGCCAAAGCCAACCTGGCGCGACAGCCCGGCTTCGCTGGCTTCGCCCTGGTGTTCGAGCCGCAGGTGCGCGATGGGCGTACCCGCCGGCGTATGCCGCAAAGGTTCGACCTGGCTGGCCTGGGCGACGAGTTCGAGCTGGTTGACGGATCGCAGGGACACCGGGTCAGGAATTCTGGGTCTCGGTGGACGCCTTGCGGGCTTCGTCGCGCTCGACGGATTTCATCATCAGTGACGGCTCTGTGTGCGCATGCCGCGTCTTGATGAACAGGTGACGCAAGATGGCATCATTGTAGCGAAACGAATGTTCGAGCTCTTCGAGGGCGACCGGGTTGCATTCGATGTTGAAACACACGTAATGCGCCTTGACCAGCTTCTGGATGGGATAGGCCAGCTGACGGCGACCCCAGTCTTCGACCCGATGGATCTGACCGCCATGGCCGGTGACCATGGCCTGATAACGCTCGATCATGGCGGGCACCTGCTCGCTTTGATCGGGATGCACGATGAACACTACTTCGTAGTGACGCATGATGGACTCCTTATGGATATCTGTGCGGATGAACAGACAGCCCGACAGCACGGTGGCTTATCGAGCAAGTAACCATCTATATTAACATTTTCAGTGGCTGCTTACCATGGCGTAGGCAGAATGATTATGGATGGATTCGAAATTCTCGGCCTGTACCCGATAATGGCTGACGCCTGGCAGGTTCTGGACCACCATGGCCACGTCCCGAACCAGATCCTCGACGAATTTCGGGTTCTCGTAGGCGTGTTCGGTGACGTATTTTTCGTCTGCCCGCTTGAGCAGGCCCCATAGCTCACATGAGGCCTGGGCTTCGATCCGCGCAATCAGGCCGGCCAGATCGGGGACCTGTCCGAGCGCCACACCGAGATCCAACGTGACCAGCGAGCGCTGGTTATGGGCGCCATAGCGCGAGATGGCCTTCGAGCATGGACACAGACTGGTCACCGGCACCTGTACCTGCAAGACGAACACCGAAGGCTGGTTCTTTTGGGCGCGCACCTGCCAGGACACCTGATAGTCCATCAGGCTGCGAGCGCCGGATACCGGCGCCTGCTTGGCCACGAAATAGGGAAAAGCCAAGAGAATGTCGCCTGCCTGCACCTGCAGCAGGTCGAGCATGCGCTGCGCCATCTGCCCCAGGCCCTCGGCGGACAGGGGCTGCGAACGGTATTCCTCGAGCAGCGCAATGAAGCGCGACATGTGGGTCCCTTTCTCGGAGGCTGGCAGCGCCACGGTCATTTCGACTTCGGCGATAGTCGCCTGCGGCTCGCCACCCGCCGCAATCATCAGCGGCTGTCTCAGCCCCCGGACGCCGACGCGCTGTATCGGTATCTGGCGGGTGTCCGGCCCGCCCTGCACATCCGGCAGAGTGGTCAGCACCGGATCGAGCACGGTATTCATGTGAGCTTCCTTGACAAACGTTGACGGATGGACGCTTCGATACCGACGGCATCCAGCCCGAGGCGAGCCAGAATGGCCTTTTGCTCGCCATGATCGATGAATTCATCGGGCAGGCCCAACTGCAGGATGGGGCGCTCGATGGCCTCTCGATGAAAGAATTCGGCCACGGCACTGCCAGCGCCCCCCATGATGGCAGCCTCTTCGATGGTCACGAACAGCGTGTGGTCCTGGGCGAGCTGCGCCAGCAGGGACTCGTCCAGGGGCTTGACGAAACGCATGTCGACCAGGGTGGCATCCAGCGCCTCGGCCGCGCCGGCCGCCTCGGGCAGCAGGGTACCAAAGACCAGCAAAGCGATGCCAGTGCCTGTGCGTCGCCGCACGGCCTGGCCGATTGCCACGCTCTCGAGACTGGTACCCGGCTCGGCCCCGCACCCGGCCCCGCGCGGGTAGCGCACCGAAGCCGGGCCTGCAAAGTGATAGCAGGTATTGAGCAGCAGGCGCGCTTCGTGCTCATCGGACGGGGTGGCGACCACCATGTTGGGAATACAGCGCAGGAAGGCAATATCGTAATTGCCGGCATGCGTGGCGCCATCCGCCCCAACGATACCCGCCCGATCGAGGGCAAAAGTGACGTCCAGATTTTGCAGGGCGACGTCGTGGATGAGCTGATCATAGCCGCGCTGCAGGAACGTGGAGTAGATCGCCACCACCGGCTTGTTGCCCTCGCAGGCCAGCCCTGCGGCGAAGGTTACGGCGTGCTGCTCGGCAATGCCGACGTCGAAATAGCGAGCGGGAAAGCGGCGTTCGAATTCGACCAGCCCACTGCCCTCGCGCATCGCCGGCGTGATGCCGATCAGCCTGTCGTCGTGGTCGGCCATATCGCACAGCCAGCGGCCGAATACCTGGGAGAAGCTTTGCCGCGACGGCCGGCTCGGCTTCTGGATGCCGACGGCCGGGTCGAAGCGGCCTGGCCCATGGTAGAGCACTGGATCCGCCTCGGCCAGCTTATAGCCGTGGCCCTTGCGCGTCACCACATGCAGGAACTGCAGCCCGCCCAGCTGCCGGACGTTTTCCAGCATGGGAATGAGCGCATCCAGATCATGCCCGTCGATGGGCCCCATATAATGAAAGCCCAACTCTTCGAACAGCGTGGCGGGCGACAGCATGCCCTTGGCATGCCCTTCAAGTTTGCGCGCCAGCGCCAGGGCCGGCGGCACATGCTGCAGCACTGCGCGCCCCATCGTGCGCGCCCGCGCATAGAACTGCCCCGACAGCAGACGCGAAAAATAATAATTCAGGGCGCCCACCGGAGGCGATATGGACATGTCATTGTCGTTGAGCACCACCAGCAGGTTGACGTCCGAAAGCACGCCGGCGTTGTTGAGCGCCTCGAACGCCATCCCGGCCGTCATCGCCCCATCGCCGATGACGGCAATGTGCTGGCGCTGCAGCCCCGCGTTGCGAGCCGCCACGGCCATGCCCAGGGCCGCTGAAATCGACGTCGACGAATGCGCGGTACCAAAGGCATCCCAGGGCGATTCACAGCGCCGGGGGAATCCGGAAATCCCGCCCCATTGACGCAAGCCCGCCATCGCCTCTCGTCGACCCGTCAGGATCTTGTGCGGGTACGATTGATGGCCGACATCCCAGACCAGCCGGTCATCCGGCGTATTGAAGACATAATGCAGCGCAAGAGTCAGTTCGACTGTCCCCAGGTTGGAAGACAGGTGGCCCCCTGTGCGGGCAACCGACTCGAGCACGAAAGCGCGCAGTTCGTCTGCCAGGGGGGCGAGATCCTGACGCTTCAGCCGGCGCAAATCGACCGGTGATTGGATCCCTTCAAGTAAAGTCGTCATAAGGTCATTGATTCGAGGCCGCGTGCGCCATGTCAGGACGAGCGGCCTATGATGAAATCAGATAATTCGTGCAAACGCCGTGCGGACGGGCCCAGCGGCAACAGTGCCGTCTTGGCCTGTTCGTGCAGACTGGCCAGCAGATCGCGGGAATCGTCCAGCCCGAGCGTGGAGACATAGGTGGGCTTGTCGTGGGCCGCGTCCTTGCCCGGCGTCTTGCCCAGCGTACCGGCGTCGCCCGTCACGTCGAGGATATCATCGACGACCTGAAAGGCCAGCCCCATCGCCAGGGCATAGGCTTCGAGCCCAGTTCGCACGGTCGAGCTGGCCCCCGCCACCACGCCCCCCAACAACACACTGGCCTCGAGCAAAGCACCCGTCTTCATCCGATGCATCTGCTGCAGTGCTGCCATCGACATGGTACGCCCGGCATGCGCGCAATCGACCGCCTGCCCACCCACCATGCCGTCGCTGCCGGCTGCCCGCGCCAGCAGCTGCACCGCCTGCACCACCAGCGCCGGCGCGATCGGCATTTGGGCCAGGCAATCAAAGGCCAGTGGCTGCAAGGCGTCGCCCGCCAGCATGGCCAGGGCCTCGCCGTAGCGCCGATGCACTGTTGGCTGCCCACGGCGCAGATCGTCGTCATCCATACAGGGCAGATCATCGTGCACCAGTGAATAGGCATGAACGAGTTCGACCGCGGCTGCGGCGTTGTCGAGCGCGACATCGAGGACATCGGGCGGCCCGCCGGCCGAACGGCTGGCCTCGCCCGCGGCCATGACCAGCGCAGCGCGCACCCGCTTGCCCGGCCCCAGCACGGCGTACCGCATGGCCGCGTGCAGATGCGCCGGATCGGAATCGCCCGGATCGGGCAGCAGCTCGTCCAGCACGGACGTGGTACGCTCGACCGTGGCGCGCAGCCAGTCTTCGAATTCAGGCAGGGCCGACGTCATGCCGCACAGGCCCCCTGGAGCGGGCCGGGCCAGCGCGGCTGGCAGTTGTCGGCCCGCCATGGCAGCTGGCAGCACGCATACGGAAAAACTTTGAACATGAGTATCATTTGTGCATCCCAGTCTGGATTGTACGAGAACCATGAGCACGCACGAAACTCCCACCCACCCAACCCCGAGGGGCCCCTTATCCGTCGATCATTACTTCGACCCGGGCATCCTCGAAATCGAGCGTCAAAAGATCTTTTCCCGCAGCGCGAGCTACGTCGGACACGAGAAAATGGTCCCGGCCTCGGGCGACTGGCGCACGCTGGTCCATGAAGGGGGTGGCCGCATGCTGCTGCGCGACGGCCAAACCGTTCGCCTGTTGTCGAACGTCTGCCGCCACCGGCAGGCGCTCATGCTGGGCAGCCAGGACGGCCAAGTGCCTGATTGCGCTTCGGGCAACCTGTGCAGCACCGGCGGGCGCATCCTGTGCCCGGTGCACCACTGGAGCTACGACACCCGGGGCCGCCTGCTGAATGCGCCGCTGTTTCCGCGCACACCCGACGCGGCCCTCGAGTCGTGGCCGTTGTTCGACTGCCACGGCCTGCTGTTCGAGGGGGCCCGGGATCCCTCTGACGACTTGGGCCACCTGTTCACGCGCCCGGAATTCGATTTTTCGGGCTACGCATTGCATCACGTCGAAGTGCACCCATGCCGGTACAACTGGAAGACCTTCATCGAGGTCTACCTGGAAGACTATCATGTCGGCCCATTCCATCCGGGCCTGGGCCAGTTCGTCAGTTGCGATGACCTCGAGTGGGAATTCGGCGACTTCTTCAGCCTGCAGAAGGTGGGCATCCACCAGGCGCTGGGCCAACCCGGCAGCGATGTCTACCAGGCATGGCACACGCAGCTGCTGGCATACGCATCAGGCCAGGTACCCCACTTTGGCGCGCTCTGGGTGACGTATTTCCCGACCCACATGATCGAGGTTTATCCTTATTGCCTGGTGCTGTCCACCCTGTACCCCCAGGGCCCGCAGGATACGGTGAACGTCATCGAATTCTATTACCCCGAGGAGATCATCGCTTTCGAGCCCGAGTTCATCGAGGCGCAGCAGGCAGCCTACATGGAAACGGCCATCGAAGACGACGAGATCGCCGAGCGCATGGATGCCGGGCGGCGGGCGCTGATGCGGCGCGGCACCACGGAAAGCGGGCCCTACCAGCGGCCCCTGGAAGATGGCATGGACCACTTCCACGCCTGGTACCGGCGCATGATGGCCTGAGGCCAGCGCCCCTGCAGGGCCTCAGGCCCCAGTGGCCACCGGGTGGCCAGGTCTGCTGCACCATTCGCTCCAGGAGCCCGGATACAGCGACGAGCCCGGCAAGCCGGCCAGCTCCATGGCAAACAGGTTATGACAGGCCGTGATCCCCGAGCCGCATTGGTGCACGATGCCCTGCTTCAGGCGTTCACCCAATAGATCCTGAAACTCGGCCCGCAGGCGATCGGGCGACTTGAACCGGCCGTGCTCGTCGAGATTCTGCCCAAAGGGCCGATTCAAAGCGCCCGGGATATGACCGGCCACGGGATCCAATGGTTCTACCTGCCCCGCAAAGCGCTCGGGGGTACGCGCATCGAGCACGGTAAAACGGGGTTGCGCCAGGTTGGCCAGGACGGCGGCGGCATCCACCACGGGCATGGCTGGCTGTGCAGCCAGACGCAGGCCCTGCATCGCCTGGGCTTCGCTGACCGAAGGGTTGCGCGTGCCGGTTTCAACCGCACCGCCAGCCGCCAGCCAGGCGGCCCAACCCCCATCGAGCACCGCAGCCGATTCGTGGCCAAGCCAGCGCAGCATCCACCATAAACGCGTTGCCATCGCGCCATTACCGGCGTCATAGACCACGACTTGCGCGCGAGCGGACAGACCCTGCGCGCGCATGAGCGAGGCAAAATCGGCACGATCGGGCAGGGGATGGCGCCCATTGTGACCGGACCGCGGCGCGCTGAGCTGGGTCTCGCAATCCAGGAACAGCGCACCGGGAATGTGGCCGGTTTCGTAGGCCCGGCGCCCGGCCTGGAGATCCCCGAGATCGTGCCGAACGTCAAACACCAGGCATCCTGGGCGGGCCAGCCGTTCATGCAAGTCGGACGCCTGGATCAACAAGGTATTCATGGTGCATCTGCCTCCTGCGGGCGGGCGCCCGCCGCTGAATGTTCACTGATACCACGCAAGATACGCGCCTCGGCATGGGTGCGCCACACGGACAGCATACCCGAGGCGATGATCAGCGCCATGCCGGCCCATGCGAGCGGTGCTGGCCGGTCGCCCCAGAAAACCACACCGATCAGGGCGGCAAAGATGATGGTCGTGTACTGCAGCGCCGCCGTCAAGAGGGTGGAACCGAGGCCAAAAGCCCGCGTCATCGCCAACTGCCCCACGAGCCCCGCCACCCCCAGGCCGATCAACGCCAGCACGGTCAGGGGCGTACGGGTGTGCCAGCCATTGATCGCGATGCCCGCCAAGCCGCTGAGGCTCGCGCCCATGGAAAAAATCAGCACAGTGCGCCATTCGGGTTCGCCGATACGGCCCAATTGGCGAATCTGCATCATCGCCACGGCCGACAAGGCGCCGGCAGCGAGCCCCAGCAGGGCCGCCAGCCATTGATCGTGCTCGATGCTGGGCCGCAACACGCCCAACACCCCGAGAAAGCCGGCCAGAACCGCCATGACGCGCACGGGATCCCGCTGCGCACCACCGAAGAACAGCATCCAGCCGCCAATGAACAGCGGGGCGGTGTAGTTCAGGCTGATCGCCGTGGGCAGCGCCAGGTGCGACAATGCGTAAAAACCCAGCCACATGGACAGGATGCCGCTCAGGTTGCGCCAGATATGAAAGCGCCAGCTGACAGGGCGCAGCCGCCTGCGGGTGGAACGGGCCCAGAAGAACAACAGCAGCACCGAAGGCAACCCGCGAAACAGCACGATTTCGGGCAGGCTGGCGGTGCCATCGGCAGCCACCTTGATCAGGGCCCCCATCATGGCGAACATGGCGCACGCCAGCAACATCCATAAAGACTGCATGCTTCTTACCACGTTCGGGCTACCGTTTGGAAATTCGATACTATACACTTTCGTAAAACTCGGGACGATCGCACGCGTACCCCGGCAACCTGGGCTTCAGCCCCGCCACCACACCCCATTTTCATGAAACGTATCTTTTTGTTCCTGGCGACCAACCTGGCCGTTCTGGTCGTGCTCAACATCACGATGACCGTGCTGGGCATCGGTCCGTACCTCACGGCCAATGGCATCGACCCGGGCGCCTTGCTGATCTTTGCCGCAATCATCGGTTTTGCAGGCTCATTCATATCCCTGTTCCTCAGCAAATGGATGGCCAAGACCAGCACGGGCGCTCGCGTCATCGACCCGCAGGCGCCCCGCAGCCGGCGCGAAGCCTGGCTGGTCGAAACGGTGCACCAGCTGGCAGACCGCGCCGGCGTGGGCCGCCCCGAGGTCGCCATCTACGACGGCGCCCCCAACGCATTTGCGACGGGCGCTTTCCGCAACGATTCCCTGGTGGCCGTATCCACCGGCCTGCTGACATCGATGACCGAAGAAGAAGTCACCGCCGTCCTGGGCCATGAAGTCGCCCATATCGCCAATGGCGACATGGTCACGTTGACGCTGATCCAGGGCGTGGTGAACACCTTCGTGATTTTTCTTTCCCGGCTGGTCGGATACTTCATCGACCGCGTGATCATGCGCAACGACCGTGACGTCGGCGCAGGCTACTACCTGAGCGTCATCGTATGCGAGATCTTCTTCGGGCTCATCGCTTCCATCATCGTCGCCTGGTTCTCCCGGCAACGTGAATTTCGTGCCGACGCGGGCTCCGCCAGCCTGCTGGGCTCGCGCGAGCCCATGATCAGGGCGCTGGCGCGCCTGGGCGGGCTCGAAGCAGGCGAACTGCCCAAGGCCCTGGCTGCGTCGGGCATCGCCGGGGCTGCGATCGGGGCCCTGTTCGCCTCGCATCCCCCCATCGAAAAACGCATCGAAGCCCTGCGGCAGTTGCGCAGCCGCTGAACGCGATGCGGGAGCTGCAAGTCCTCGTCTCATTTGGCGGCTACATCGCCCTGCTGCTCTGGGGCGTCTACATGGTGCAGACCGGGGTGCAGCGCGCATTCGGCAAGCGGCTGGGCCTGTGGATGGGGCGGGCCATGGGCTCGCTGTCGCGTGCATTCAGCACCGGCCTGCTCATTACGGCTGCCATCCAGAGCAGCACCGCCACGGGCTTGATGATCGCAGGCTTTGCGATGGATGGCCTGGTGCCGCTGGTGCCCGGTCTCGCGGCCATGCTGGGTGCCAATGTGGGGACCACGCTGATCGTGCAGGCCCTGGCGTTCAACCCCACCGCCATCGCGCCCGGCCTGGTGCTGCTCGGGGTCTGGATGTTCCGCCATTACGCGCCGGGTCGAACACGCGACCTGAGCCGCGCGATCATCGGCCTGGGCCTGCTGCTGCTGGCCCTGCACGAACTGGTCGGCATGTTCGAACCGCTCAAGAATGCCCCCATGTTGGGCGATGCCCTGAGAATGCTGGTCGACACCCCGCTGGTTGCCCTGGCTGCCGCCACCCTGCTGACCTGGGCCTCGCATTCCAGCGTCGCCGTCGTCGTGCTCATCATGTCGCTCGCCCACCATGGGCTGGTACCACCTGAATTGGCCTATGCCCTTGTCTTGGGCGCCAACCTGGGCACGGCCATCAATCCCGTGACCGAAAGCGGCTACAGCGGCAACCCCGCGTCACGCCGCCTGCCCGTCGGCAACCTGGGCACGCGCGTGGCGGGCTGCGCGGTCGCCATGGCCCTGTGGCCATGGGCGGCATCGATCATGCATCTGCTGGGGGCCAGCGATCCAGCCCATGCCGTCGCCAACCTGCATCTGGCCTTCAACCTCGTGGTCGCGCTCGCCTTCATGCCGATGCTGGCCCCCTACGCCCGGCTGCTCGAGCACCTGCTGCCGCAAAAAGCCGCGGGTATCGACCGGGCCCGACCGCTCTACCTGGCCGAGCCATCGCGCGAGGTACCCGCCATCGCACTGGGCCAGGCCACCCGCGAGGCCCTGCGTCTGACCGACCTGCTGCACGAATCGTTGCAGTTGACCCGCAACGCGTTACTGGCCGGCGACACATCGGCCATCGGCAGGGCCCGCGACATCAATACCAGCATCGCGCGCCTCGACCAGACCATCACGACGTTTCTTGCCACACTCGACCAGGAAAACCTCAGTTCGGAAGATGAAAGCAACCTCAAATCGGTACTGACGTTTTCCATGAATATGGCGCACGCGGCCAGCTTCTCGGGCATGGGGCTGCTGGCCCATGCCAGCCGCCTGAGCAAGAAAAACTGGGCCCTGGACCCCGATCAGCGCCACGAGCTGGCCGAAGTGATGGACCGTCTGCTGAACAACCTGAGCCAGGCCGGCGCCCTGTTCCTTTCAGGCGACCGGATTTCTGCCCGCCACCTCGCGTACGAAAAAGAATACTTTCGCGAACTCGAGGCCCGCGCGGCCGAACGCCACCTCGAACGCATCAAAACCGGCCGCATCGATGCCGCCGACATTGGCGCCTTCTACCTGGAAGTGCTGCGCGACGCGGGGGGTGTCAACGCGTACCTGGTCAATGGGGCCGCCTACCCGGTGTTGTCGCGCCACGGCGAGCTACTGCCCAACCGGTTGCGTGAGATCGACTGACACCGCGGGCCCGACGGGCTCAGTGCGCCTCGCTCCAGTTGGCGCCCACGCCCACGTCGGCCACCAGCGGCACGGCCAGCGTCGCGACGGACGACATGATCACCGGCACCCGTTCACGCAACAGGGGCACGTCATCGGCGACGGCATCGAACACCAGTTCGTCGTGCACCTGCATGACCATCAGGCTGCGCAAGCCTTCGGTGTCGAGCCAATCCTGCACGGCCACCATGGCCATCTTGATGAGATCGGCCGCCGTCCCCTGCACGGGCGCATTGATGGCGGCCCGTTCCGCGGCGGCCGCCCGCGCGCCCTTGGCCGAAAGCAGTTCGGGGAAGTGCAGGCGCCGGCCAAAAACGGTTTCCACCCGCCCCCGCTCATGGGCCTGGCGGCGGATGCGGTCCATATAGGCCGCCACGCCCGGGTAGCGCATGAAATAACGATCGATGTACGCTCGGGCAGCCGACCGCGTGATGCCCAGGTTGTTGGCCAAGCCGAACTCGCCCATGCCGTAAATCAGGCCGAAATTGATGGCCTTGGCTGCCCGTCTGTGCTCGGCATCGACGGCATCGAGCGCCAGCCCGAACACCTCGGCCGCCGTGGCCCTGTGGATGTCCAGCCCTTGCTCGAACGCCTTGCAGAGATTTTCGTCGCCCGACAGGTGCGCCATGACGCGCAGCTCGACCTGGGAGTAATCCGCCGATACGATGCAACCGCCCTGGCTGGCTACGAATGCGGCCCGCACGCGGCGGCCTTCGGGCGTGCGCACGGGGATATTCTGCAGGTTGGGGTCGGACGAAGCCAACCGCCCCGTCACCACCGCGGCCTGAGCATACCGGGTGTGCACCCGGCCCGTGCGCGCATCGACCATGCGCGGCAGCTTGTCGGTATACGTGGACTTCAGCTTGGCCAGGCCCCGGTATTCGAGCAACAACTTGGGTAGAGGATACCGGCCCGCCAATTGCGTAAGCACTTCTTCGTCGGTCGAAGGCGCGCCGCTGGCTGTTTTCCGTACCACGGGAATCTGCATCCGCTCGAACAGGATCTCACCCAGCTGCTTGGGCGAGTTGAGATTGAACGGCTGGCCCGCCAGCGCATGCGCCTGTGTCTCCAGCGCCAGCAGCTGCTGGCCCAGTTCGCGGCTCTGCGCGGCGAGCTCGTCGCCATCGATGGCCACGCCGTTGCGTTCGATGCGGGCCAGGACTTCGGATGTCTGCAGCTCGAGCGCATAGATACGTGACAGCCCGGCGTCTTCGGCCACCTGAGGGTACAGGGCCCGGTGCAGTCGCAAGGTGAAATCGGCGTCTTCGGCGGCGTACGGACCCGCCAGTTCCAGGGCGACTTCGTCGAACCCGATCTGGCGCGCGCCCTTGCCGCACAGGTCTTCGTAGCTGGTACCGGCCTGCCCGAGCCACTGGATGGAAAGATCCTGCAAATTGACCCGCCGGTTGGACTGCAGCACGTACGCCTGCAACATCGTGTCATGCTGAATCCCGCGTAAATCGAGCCCCGCGTTGGCGAACACGTGGGTATCGTACTTGGCATTGTGCAGCACCTTGGCGGCACCTGCGTCTTCGAGCCACGGGCGCAGCTGCTCGAGCACCCAGGCGGTGTCCAGCTGCTGGGCGACGCCGGGCCCCCGATGCGCCAGGGGCACATAGGCCGCGACACCCGGTGCGGTGGCCACCGAAAACCCCACGAGGCGAGCCGCCATGGGATCCAGGCTCGTGGTCTCGGTGTCTAGCGCAACCAGCGCCGCAGCGCGCAGCTTTTCCATCCAGGCCAGAAAATGTTCGCGATCCAGCACGAGCTCGTAGTGCACCCCATCCGGCGCCTCGGCCGTCTCTGCTTCGACCCGCCCATCCTGCTTGGGAATACGGGTGGGATCCCCGGTTTCCTCGCGCAGCCAGGACCGAAAGCCGTACTCTTCATAGAGGCGCACGAGTGTATCCCGGTCGGGCGCGCGCAGCTGCAGGGCCTGTGGCGCATGCTCGGGCGCCAGGGCGCAATCAAGGCGTACCGTCAGCAACTGACGGGTCAATGGAAACTGGCCCTGTGCGGCGCGCAGATTTTGCCCTGCGACCCCCTTGATCTCGTCTGCGTGGGCGAGCAGCGCATCGAGGCTGCCATAGGTACCCAGCCATCGGGCGGCCGTTTTGGGCCCGACCTTGTCGACGCCGGGGATATTGTCGACCGCATCGCCAGTGAGCATGAGATAATCGACGATGCGCTCCGGTGGTACGCCAAAACGCTGAACAACCCCGTCCTTGTCCTGGTGTTCGCCAGTCATGGTATTCACCAGCTCGACCTGGTCATTCACCAGTTGCGCCAGATCCTTGTCGCCCGTCGAGATAATGGTATAAAACCCATTTTCGCGGGCCTGACGCGCCAGGGTGCCAATGACGTCATCGGCTTCGACGCCGTCTTGCACGATCACCGTCCAGCCCATGGCGGCCGCAGCCTGGTGAATGGCCGCCAGCTGGAGCCGCAGGTCGTCGGGCATGGACGGCCGCTGGGCCTTGTAATCGGGGTATAGTTCGTCTCGAAACGACCCGCCTGCCGCATCGAACACGCAGGCGCCATGGGTGGCAACCCCATCGTAGTCGTGCTGCAGGCGACGCAGCATGGACATGACCCCATACAGGGCACCCGTCGGTTCGCCCCGGGCATTGCGCAGATCGGGCATGGCATGATAAGCGCGGTACAGGTAACTGGACCCATCCACGAGCAGCAGAGTTTTTTTCATGATCAATACAAAACGGGTCTCGGCCGAAGAACAAATCCCCACAATTATTGCAGAGATGCAGACTGCAGCTGCCGCATTTCGAAAAATCGGCATGGGCGTCAGTGTGTTTGGCAGCGCCCGGATCGCGCGCAGCCACCCCTTTTACGCCCTCGGGCAGGAAGTCGGCCGCCGGGTGGCCGAACTGGGTCTGCCCGTCATTGCCGGTGGCGGACCAGGCCTCATGGAAGCGGCCAACCGCGGCGCATACGAGGCGGGCGGACGCAGTGTCGGGCTGAATATCCGTCTGCCACGTGAAACCACGGACAATCCCTACCAGACCGACAGCTTGCATTTCGAGTATTTCACCTCGCGCAAGTCGGCATTTTTCATGCACAGTCTCGCCTACGTGGTGCTGCCGGGCGGGTTTGGCACGCTGGATGAGCTCTTCGAGGCCATCACCCTCATCCAAACCCTGAAACAGCCGCCTGCCCCCATCATCCTGGTCGGCACCACATTCTGGGCCGGGCTGATGGACTGGATCCGCGCGCAGCTGCTGGCCCATCGCATGATCGGCCCGTTCGACCTGGACCGCCTGACCCTCACCGACGATGTCGAGGACATCGTGCGCCTGATCCAGGAAGCCATACAGATCCAACCCGGCCGGGAACCCGCCCTGCCCGGGTGATGGCAGGGTAATGCTTGATACCCCCTGGCAGAGTACTGGGGTAAGATCACGCCTTGTTCCAACATGCACCGGGCTGTCGGCGCCCTGGTCAACAGCCCGAGGAGATCCCAATGAAATTCGTGTTGTCCGGCACCTGCCTGTTTTTTGCGACCACGCTGCTGGCCGGCGCCAGCCTTGCCGCCAATCCGCCCGAACTCAAGATCGCCACCGAAGCCGGCTACGCGCCGTTCGAATACCGCAATCCCAACGGGCAGCTCGAAGGCTTCGACATCGACATCGGCAATGAACTCTGCCACCGCATGGCGCGCCAATGCGTCTGGATCGACCAATCCTTCGACAGCCTGATCCCTGGCCTGCAGGCACGCAAGTTCGACCTCGCAAACTCCACCATGACGGCCACCCAGGCGCGCAAGAAAGTCATCGATTTCACCACCCCGCTGTACATCGTGCCGGTCAAACTCATGATCCCCAAAGGCAGTGGGCTGCAACCCACTGCCGAATCGCTCAAGGGCAAGCGGGTGGGCGTCCAGCAAGGCACTACCATGGAATCCTATGCAAACGAAGAATGGGCGCCCAAAGGGGTGACAGTGGTCTCTTACCCCAGCTACACCAATGCCTTTGTGGACGTCGCGGCCGGGCGCCTGGACGCCACCTTCCAGGAAGCGCCCACCGCGGTGGATGGTTTCCTGAGCAAGCCCGAAGGCGCTCACTACGAGCTCTCGCCCATGCTGCTCGAGGACGTGGCCATTTTCAATGAACCCATCGCCATGGGCATACGCAAGGGGCACCCGCTCAAGCCGGAAATCGATGCCGCCCTGCAGGCCATGCTGGCCGACGGCACCATTCAGAACTTCGCCAAGAAATACTTCCCGGAAAGGGGCATACAGTTTCCCGCGCCTTGATCCGGCATGTTCCTGGACGGCTATGGCCCATTGCTTCTGGCGGGGACGTGGGTCACGGTCCAGCTTGCCCTGCTGTCACTGGCGGTCGCCGTTGCGCTGGGCCTGCTGGGTGCATGGGCCAAGCTGTCGCACTCGACGGCTGGCCGCCTGGCGGCCACGGCCTATACCACGCTGATCCGCGGCGTACCTGACCTGGTGCTGATGCTGCTGATCTTCTTCAGCATGCAGATCTACCTGAACGACATCACCGACCTGCTCGAACTCGAGCCGATCGACATCGATCCCTTTACCGCGGGGGTGCTCACGCTGGGCTTCATCTACGGCGCCTATTTCGCCGAAACATTTCGCGGCGCCTTCATGGCAGTGCCCCATGGCCAGCTCGAGTCGGCTCGGGCCTATGGCCTGCGCGAACGCCAGATCTTCTGGCGGATCCTTTTCCCACAGATGATGCGCCATGCCTTGCCTGGAATCGGCAACAATTGGCAAGTCCTGCTCAAGTCCACGGCGCTCGTGTCGCTGATCGGGCTGACCGATCTGGTCAAGGTGGCGCAAGACGCGGGCAACGTTACCTTCAGGGTATTTTTGTTCATTTCGCTCACCGGGCTGATCTACCTGCTGCTCACCACGGTGTCCAACGGGATCCTGTACTGGCTCGACAGACGCTACAACGTGGGGGTGCGTCAGCTGACACTATGATCGACGTACTCGAACAATTCTGGCGGGCCTACCTGTTCGAAAATCACGGGCAGTTCTCAGGGGCGGCCGTCACACTGTGGCTCCTGGTCCTGGCGATCTCCATGGGCTTCGTCCTGTCGCTGTTCATGGCCGTGGGCCGGATCTCGCCGCGGCGCTGGATCGCCTGGCCCCTGTGGGCTTTCAGCTACGTGTTCAGGGGCACACCGCTCTACGTACAGATCCTGTTCATTTACGCGGGCATCTACAGCCTGGATTTCATCAAGGGCACCGCCCCACTGGCCGCGTTCTTCCAAAGCGGCTTCAACTGCCTGGTCCTGGCCCTCACCCTCAATACCACGGCCTACACCATGGAGATCTTTGCCGGCGCGATTCGTGCCACGCCGGCGGGCGAAATCGAGGCCGCGCGGGCCTTCGGCATGAGCCGCTTCGACCAATACCGCTGCGTGATTCTGCCCTCGGCCCTGCGCCGCGCCCTGCCTGCTTACAGCAATGAAGTCATATTCACGCTGCATGCCACCTCGCTTGCATTCACCGCCACGGTGCCGGATATTCTCAAGGTCGCCCGCGACGCCAATTCGGCCACCTACCAGACATTCGCGGCCTACGGGATCGCCGCCCTGCTCTACCTGATCCTGTCCTTTACACTGATTGGTCTGTTTCGCCGGTTTGAACGTCGTACCCTGGCTTATCTGGGCCATCAACGCTAAGCCCTATGTCCAAACTCGAAGTCCTCAACATCTACAAGCGCTACGGCACCAACGAAGTGCTCAAGGGGGTCTCCCTGACCGCCAACAGCGGGGATGTGATCTGCATCCTGGGCTCCAGCGGCTCCGGCAAGTCTACTTTTCTGCGCTGCATCAATTTCCTGGAAAAACCAGACCAGGGTTCGGTCTCGCTCAACGGCGAAACCCTGAAGATCCGGCACGACAGGCAAGGCCAGCCACACGCCGCCGACCTGGACCAACTACGGCGCATGCGCTCGAAGCTGGCCATGGTCTTTCAGCACTTCAACCTGTGGGCCCACATGAACGTGCTGGGCAATGTGACCGAAGCACCCGTCCAGGTGCTCAAGCTGGGGCGCGCCGAAGCGCTCGAGCGCGCCCGGCACTACCTCGCCAAAGTGGGGCTGGCCCCAAGCGTCGAGACGCAATATCCGTCCTCGCTGTCGGGGGGCCAGCAGCAGCGGGTGGCGATCGCCCGTGCGCTCGCCATGGAACCCGAGGTGATGCTGTTCGATGAACCCACTTCGGCTCTGGATCCCGAGCTGGTCGGAGAAGTGCTCAAGGTCATGCAAAAGCTGGCCGAAGAAGGCCGCACCATGCTGGTGGTCACCCACGAAATGGGTTTTGCGCGCAATCTTGCATCGCAGGTGATGTTTCTGCACCAGGGCATTGCCGAAGAAGTCGGCCCCCCGGACCAGATATTCGATCACCCGAAAAGCCCACGCCTGCAGCAGTTTCTGTCCGGCCACCTGAAATAGCCCATCGACGCACGCGGGCCACGCCACGCAAATGACCGCTCATCCGGAGATCGGCCTGCCGCGCCCGGGCCGGTGCGCTCAGGCGGACTCGCGCTGGCTGCGGCGCCGTTCGTGCTCTTTCAGGAAACGCTTGCGCAGACGGATGGATTTTGGAGTGACCTCGACCAGCTCGTCATCGGCGATGAACTCGACGGCATACTCGAGATTGAGTTCGATCGGCGGCACCAGGTCGATATGCTCGTCTTTACCCGATGCGCGGATGTTGGTGAGCTTCTTTTCCTTGATCGGATTGACCACCAGGTCATTGTCGCGCGAGTGGATGCCGATGATCATGCCCTCGTACACAGGCTCCTGGGGCGAGACGAACATGCGGCCGCGTTCCTGCAGCTTCCACAAGGCATAGGCCACGGCCACCCCGTCTTCCTGGCTGATCAGCACGCCATTGCGCCGCTCACCGACCGAGCCTTCGCGGACCGGATCATAGCCATCGAAAATATGGCTCATCAGCCCCGTGCCCCGGGTGAGGGTCATGAATTCGCCCTGGAACCCGATCAGGCCACGGGCCGGGATACGATATTCCAGGCGCGTACGGCCCCTGCCATCCGCCTGCATGTCCTGCAGTTCACCGCGCCGGCGACCCAGCTCTTCCATGATCCCGCCCTGATGCGCATCCTCGACGTCCACGGTCAGGTGTTCCCAGGGCTCGCAGCGTACGCCGTCGATCTCTTTGAACAGCACCCGCGGGCGGGACACGGCCAATTCATAGCCTTCACGCCGCATGTTCTCGAGGAGAATGGTCAGATGCAGCTCGCCACGCCCACAGACTTCGAACACCGTGTCATCGGGCGTATCGTTCACCCGCAGCGCGACATTCGATTTCAGCTCTCGATCCAGGCGTTCGCGCAGTTGGCGGCTAGTCACGAATTTCCCCTCGCGGCCCGCCAGGGGCGACGTATTGACCATGAAGTTCATGGTCAGCGTGGGCTCGTCGATGTGCAGCATCGGCAGTGCTTCGGGCTGGGCGGGATCCATCAGGGTGCAACCGATGCCGATGTCATCGATCCCGTTGATCAGCACGATATCACCCGCCTGGGCCTCGTCCACCTGTACCCGCTCCAGGCCCTTGAATTTCAGAACCTGGTTCACCCGGCCGCGCAAAATTTCGGGGTCGTCCGGCCCGAACTGCACCAGCACCTCCTGCCCCGCATGCAAACGCCCGCGGTTGATCCGCCCTACCCCGATCTTGCCCACATAGCTGCTGTAGTCCAGCGAGATGATCTGCATTTGCAGCGGCCCGTCGGTGTCGTCATCGCGCTGCGGCACGTACTCGAGGATGGCATCGAACAGCGGGCGCATGTCGCCGGCACGCACGTCCGGGTTCAGGCCGGCATAGCCCGCAAGCCCCGAGGCGTAGATGATGGGGAAGTCGAGCTGCTCTTCGGTCGCCCCGAGCTTGTCGAAGAGATCGAACGTGGCGTTGACCACGTAATCAGGCCGGGCGCCGTGCCGATCCACCTTGTTGACCACGACAATCGGCTTGAGACCCAGTGCCAGGGCTTTGCGAGTCACGAAGCGGGTCTGCGGCATGGGGCCTTCGACCGCATCCACCAGCAGCAGCACCCCGTCGACCATGGACAACACGCGTTCGACCTCGCCCCCGAAGTCGGCATGACCCGGTGTGTCGATGATGTTGATGTGCGTGCCTTCATATTCGACTGCGCAGTTCTTGGCCAGAATGGTGATACCGCGTTCGCGCTCGATGTCGCCCGAGTCCATCACCCGTTCGGATACCTGCTGATTGTCGCGGAAAGTGCCGGACTGGCGCAGAAGCTGATCGACCAGCGTGGTCTTGCCATGGTCCACGTGCGCGATGATCGCCACGTTGCGTAAAGCTCGTTTCATGAAGATTCTCTGTTGACTATCTGGGCCGGCACCAGCGCAGCCGGCAGGGCATGCAGCGGGATCAGAACGGAGGCAGGCTGCGCCATGGCCTGCAGGGCGTCCAGGGTCACGGCCTGTTCAATTGAAAATGGCCCGACCCGCGTACGCCGCAATGCGGACAGGTGCGCCAGGCATCCCAGACGGCGGCCGATGTCCTGTGCCAGGGTGCGTACATACGTACCCTTGCTGCACAGCACCCGAATGCGGGCCTGCGTTCCAGTACACGCAAGCAGTTCGAGTGCGTGGATGGTGATGGGCCGGGGTGCGCGCTCGAGCACCACCCCTTGGCGGGCATATTCATACAAGGGCCTGCCATCGCGCTTGAGCGCTGAAATCATGGGGGGCACCTGCTCGATCGACCCGCGAAATTCAGCCAATACCGCCTCCAGGCCCGCGGCCTGCACGTCGACGGTTCCCGGCTCGGCGCGGGCGACGACATGCCCGGTGAGATCGCCGCTGTCGGTCTCCTCGCCAAATGCCAGGGTGGCCTCATATTCCTTGTCGGCCTCGAGCATCGCCGCCGAGATCTTGGTGGCCCGGCCCAGGCAACATACCAGCAGGCCCGTGGCGAATGGGTCCAACGTGCCGGTATGACCGGCCTTGCGGGCGTCCAGCACCCGTTTGGCCCGCTGCAGGGCCTGGTTGCTGGACAGGCCCGCAGGTTTGTCCAGCAACAGTACGCCATCGAGCAACTGCCCGCGTCGGCTCGCCATATGTGTGATCCGTCTAGAAGTCTGTGACGCGCCCTCAGGGTTCTGCGTCGGGGTCCGTAAGCCCGGGGCCGGGGGCGGCCCCGTCCGGAGGGCGATTGGCCTGATCGATGAGCTGGTTCAACGCCAGCCCCCGGGCAAGCTGCACGTCGTGCATGAAGCGCAGCGTGGGCACCGTATGAATGTGAAGCAGCTTGAAGAGCTGCGAATGCAGCCAGCCCGCTTTTTCATTGAGCACCCGCGCCGCGTCGTCGGGTTCGGCGCCCAGCACGGTGAAATACACTTTGGCATGCGCGTAATCGGCAGACAGATCGACCCCTGTGAGGGTGATCAGCCCCGCCTGCGCAACCCCGATCTCGCGCTGGATCAGGCCAGCCAGATCCTTTTGGATCTGGTCGGCCAACCGCGTATTGCGATCGGGCTTGGAGGAAGATTTATGACGACCCATGGCCTGTGCCGCACTCAGAGCGTGCGGGCAACCTCTTTGATTTCAAACACTTCGAGCTGGTCACCCACCTGGATGTCATTGTTGCCCTTGAGCGTGATCCCGCAGTCGAAGCCGGCCTTGACCTCTTTCACGTCATCCTTGAAGCGCCGCAGGGAATCGAGCGAACCGGTCCACTGGACCACGTGGTTGCGCAACAGGCGCACCTGCGAATCGCGCCGCACCAGGCCCTCGAGTACCATGCAGCCAGCGATATTGCCCACCCGCGATACCGTGAAGATTTCGCGGATTTCGACCAGGCCGATGACCTCTTCGCGCTTTTCGGGCGCCAACATGCCCGAGAGCGCATTGCGCACATCGTCGATCGCATCGTAGATGATGTTGTAGTAGCGCAGGTCGATGTCGTTGGCCTCGGCCACTTTCTTGGCCTGTGCATCAGCCCGCACGTTGAAGCCGATGATCACCGCGTTCGAGGCAATCGCCAGGTTCACATCGCTTTCCGAAATCCCCCCGACCGCAGCGTGCACCACCTGCACCCGGACCTCGTCGGTGGAGAGCTTGAGCAGCGACTGCACCAACGCCTCTTGCGACCCCTGAACATCCGTCTTGACGATGAGCGCCAGCGTGCTGACCCCTTCGCCGAGGCTGTCGAACATGGACTCGAGCTTGGCAGCCTGCTGACGCGCCAGCTTGACGTCGCGGAATTTTCCCTGGCGGAACAGCGCGATCTCGCGGGCCTTGCGCTCGTCGGCCAGAGCGATGAGTTCGTCGCCGGCTGCCGGGACCTCGGTGAGCCCCTGGATTTCGACCGGCGTGGACGGACCAGCCGACTGGACCGGCTTGCCGGTGTCGTTGAGCATGGCGCGCACGCGCCCATGGGCCACGCCGGCCAGAACAGCATCACCGCGATGCAGCGTACCGCTCTGGACCAGAATGGTGGCCACCGGGCCACGGCCCTTGTCGAGCCTCGCTTCGATCACGATCCCCTTGGCCGGCGCATCGACCGGCGCTTTGAGTTCGAGAATTTCGGCCTGCAGCAACACGTTCTCGAGCAGATCGTCGATCCCCTGCCCGGTTTTGGCCGACACGGGTATGAATGGCACGTCGCCGCCGTACTCTTCGGGCACGACCTCTTCGGCGACCAGTTCTTGCTTGACCCGTTCAGGGTTGGCTTCGGGCTTGTCGATCTTGTTGATCGCCACCACCAGCGGCACGTTGGCGGCCTTGGCATGGTGAATGGCTTCTTTGGTTTGCGGCATCACGCCGTCATCGGCCGCGACCACCAGGATGACGATGTCCGTGGCCTGTGCGCCGCGTGCCCGCATGGCTGTAAAGGCTTCGTGACCGGGAGTATCCAGAAAGGCCACCTCGCCGCGGTCGGTCTTGACGTTGTAGGCGCCGATATGCTGGGTAATGCCTCCCGCCTCGCCCGTCGCCACCTTGGTGCGGCGAATGTAGTCGAGCAGGGACGTCTTGCCGTGATCCACGTGGCCCATGACCGTCACCACCGGCGCGCGCGGCAGCGACTCGACCTCGGTGACGTCGGTATCGGCCAGGAACGCTTCGGGGTCATCGAGCTTGGCCGCAATGGCCGTATGCCCAAGTTCTTCGACGACGATCATCGCCGTTTCCTGGTCGAGGATCTGGTTGATGGTGACCATCTGGCCCAGTTTCATGAGCTGCTTGATGACCTCGGCCGCCTTGACCGAAATCTTGTGGGCGAGGTCTGCCACCGAGATGGTCTCGGGCACATGGACTTCGCGGGCGATGAATTCGGCGGCCACGGGCTCGTGGAACTCGACCTGGCGCCGCCCGCCCCGTCCGCGACCGCTCTTGCCGCCCCGCCCGGGCTTGCTGCTCGAGCGCCAGGCCTCGCGGCCGGACCCGGCGGACAAGGTGTCCGCCTTGGACGGCTTCTTGCGGCCTTCGCTGGACCAGCTGGAAGAGACGTCGGCCGTCTTGATGACCTTCTTGCCGTCTGCTTCTTTTCGGGGCGAGCCCTTGGTTCCTGCGGCCTTATGGGATGCCGGGGTTTCTTCCGGTTCGGGCGCGCGCAATACCTTGCGCGGTTGACGCATCATTTCGCGCAACGCAGCCGCCTCGGCCTCGGCCGCCCGGCGGGCACGTTCACGCTCGGGTTCGGCCGGCGCCCTGCGCGCCTTGCCGGGTGTGGCAGCGCCCGCGGACGACGGCGCAGCATCGGCCTTTTGGCCGGCTGACGACGGTTCGGCGGACGGTGATTCGTGCCGGGCGGCACCCGTTTGCTCGGCGGCCACCGGTGCGGGGCTCGCGGCCTGACTGGCGGCGGCGTCATCCCCCTGGCGGGACCCGTCGGCCGCCTCTTCGGCCTTGACCGCGGTACCGGCGGCATCCTGGGCCGCCCCCCCGGCGACCGATTGATCGGCGGGGGTTTCGACTGCCGCGGCCCCGTGTTCGGGCTGCTCGACAGCAGCAGCCCCCGTATCGGGCGCCGGCGCGGCCGGCTCGGCCGCTGCTGTGTGGGACGGGGCTGCGGCATCGGCCGGATCCGTCGCTACCTGGGCCGTTGCAGCCGCGCCTTGCGCCAGACTGGATACGTCGGATCCGGCCGAAGGGATCGCGGCCTCGGGCGCCGAGGGCGCGCTGGAGGAGTCGGGCGCATCCACCCGAACGCCCTGCACCGGCGCCGGCGTTTCTGGCTGGGCTGCGGCCGCCTGTGCGGCAGCCGCAGCCGCCTCGGCGCGCGCGGCTTCGAGCAGTTCGCTGCGATCCCGCTTGACCAGGACCCGCTTCTTGCGCACCTCGACCTGTATGGTCCGGGAACGACCCGAGCTGTCGGCCTGATGAATTTCGGATGTTTTGCGACGCGTGAGCACGACTTTCTTGCCGGAGCCCGAACCATGCGAGCGCCGCAGGGATTCGAGCAAGGCACTTTTATCTGCTTCGGTCACCTCGGCGTTCACTGAAGCCAACTCGACACCGGCCGTGCGGAAGTGATCCAGCAGGACGGGGGCGGGCATATTCAGTTCTTCAGCGAGTTGGGCGACGGTGTTACTCGACATTCGGCTCTCTCTTTGACTACGTTGATGGGCGTATCCGGGTGATGCATGAAGGCTCAGCCTTCTTCATCCTCGAACCAATGCGCCCGCGCCTGCATGATCATGTCGCTGGCGGTGTCTTCCGGCAGCCCCGTGAGCTCGGCCAGCTCGTCGGTCGCCAGTTCGGCCAGATCATCCAGGCTGGTAATGTTGTTTTCGGCCAGGCGGGCCACAATGGCCCCATCCATGCCCTTGATCTCGAGCAGGTCGCGCGCCGTCTGCACGCGCTCTTCCTGGGCAATGGCCTCGGTGAGCAGTGCATTGCGGGCGCGCGCACGCAGCTCGTTGACTGTTTCTTCGTCGAACGCCTCGATTTCGAGGAGCTCTTGCAAGGGCACGTAGGCGACCTCTTCGAGGCCGGTGAACCCTTCATCGATCAGGATATCGGCAATTTCCTCGTCGACGTCGAGCCGGGTGACGAACGCATGGCGCAACTCGGCGCGCTCGGTCTCCTGGCGGTCGCGGCTTTCCTCGGGGGTCATGATGTTGATCTGCCAACCGGTGAGCTCGGAGGCCAGGCGCACGTTCTGGCCGCGAGCGCCAATGGCCTTGGGCAGGTTCTCTTCGTCGACCACGACATCCATGGCGTGACGCTCTTCATCGACCAGAATGGACTCGACGTGAGCGGGCGCCAAGGCCCCGATCACGAATTCGGCAGGCGCATCGGCCCACAGCACGATGTCGACCTGTTCGCCGCCGAGCTCGTTGCGTACGGCCGTTACCCGTGAACCCCGCATGCCCACGCAAGTACCGATGGGGTCGATACGCTTGTCGTAGGCCACCACCGCAATCTTGGCACGGATGCCCGGATCGCGGGCAGCCGCCTTGATTTCAAGCAGACCCTGTTCGATTTCCGGTACTTCGTTTTCGAACAGCTCGCGGATGAAATCAGGCGAGGTCCGCGACAAGATGACCTGCTGGCCACGCGCCGCATGATCCACCCGCAGGACATACGCACGAATGCGATCACCCGCGCGGATGTTTTCTTTGGGAATCATTTCGGTGCGCGGCAACCGGGCTTCGACCTTGCCGATCTCGAGGATCGCATCGCCTTTGTCCATGCGCTTGACCATGCCCGACACGATGCTCTCGCCCCGGTCGAGGAAGTCATTGAGCAGCTGTTCGCGCTCGGCGTCGCGGATTTTCTGGAGTATTGCCTGCTTTGCGGCCTGGGCCCCGATACGGCCGAATTCGACGGGCTCGAGCGGCTCTTCGATGTATTCGCCGATTTCAATGCCGGGAACGATATCCTGGGCATCCGTGAAGAGCTCCTGCGACTGCGGCTCTTGCAGGCCGGCCTCGTCGGGGACCACGAGCCAGCGCCGGAAGCCTTCGTGTTCGCCGGTTTGCCGATCGACAGCCACGCGAATGTCGACGTCTTCCTTGAAGCGTTTTTTCATGGCTGAAGCCAGTGCGCTTTCGAGCGCACCAAAAACCACCTCGCGCTCGACGTTTTTTTCGCGCGCCAAGGCGTCAACCAATAGCAGAATTTCGCGGCTCATCGCTTCTTACCCTTGAAATCGAGAATCGGGTCCAGCCTGGCCCTATCCACATCGTCACATGAAAACGGCAGTACCCGCTGCTGGCCGGCATCATCCTGCCAGTGCAGACTGAACGTGGCCGGATCTTCGGACTCGAGATGCAACAGACCCACGAACGTCTTGCGCGATTCGACCGGTTCGTGCAGGCGCAGCTCGATGCGCTGACCTGCGAAACGGATGAAATCCGCTGGCCGCCGCAATGGCCGATCAACCCCCGGCGAACTGACTTCTAGACGCTTGTAGTCGACGCCTTCGACTTCGAAGACATGCGACAGCTGGCGCGACACCTGCTCGCAATCTTCGATTCGCACCCCTTGGGGGCGATCGATGATCACACGCAAAACCCCCAGGGGCGCGCGCTCTACGTCGACCAGTTCGACATCGAAACCCAACAGGGCCTGCCGGGTTACCGTGAGAATATCTGCCATGAAATCCAAAAAAAAGGGGCTGTCCGGCAGCCCTCTGTTTGCCCGTACACGACCAGGCGAATTCAGGTACTTTCGGGTTGCCCCGAATCCACAACACAAAGTGCTGTAAAGCCTTGCATTGTAACATCATTTGGGTGCCGCCATACACCGCTTTCATGTATTTATCGAGCGGGCCCTGTGCGCCAAAGCTGGGATTCATGTGCGTGCGCCCCGCGTGGCTGATGTTCGCCGCGCGGGCTCGGCGTGCGGCGGGCTGGCTTGCCCTTGGCGATGCCTGCCGGCTGGGTCGCCCCCGCTGCCTTGCCGGGCCGCCCCGATTTGCCCTGCCGGGCGGGTTTCGCACCGGGCTTGCCCCCCCCCGCCGGCTTTTTCGCGCCGGTCGGGGCCCCGCCGGCTTCAGCCCCTGCAGGACCCTTGGCCGCCTGCCTGGACTTGTGTCGGGGCGGCTTCTTGCCTTGTTCGGGATGCCCATTGGCCAAGCCGCCGCTGATCAGCAGCCCGGGGCCGAAAGGATCCACGGCCTGCCTGCGCCCGCCCGACACTTTGCCACGGCGGTTGATCCGCGCACCATTTTGGCCATTTTGTGCCACAGTCCCAAACCCCGGCGGCAACGCACTGGCATGCGACAGGGGCTGGCGCTCTTGGGCGGCATCGTCTGCGGACCCAGCCCCGAGCAGGCCCAGCTGGACCATCAGCGCACCGACGAGATTCTGGTCGAGCTCCTCCCAGCGCCCCCGACGCAGCTGCACCGGCAGGACGACATCGCCGAAACGCGTACGGATCAGGCGGCTGACGACCACCCCGACACCCTCGAAGAGACGCCTGACCTCGCGATTGCGGCCTTCTCCCAAGGTGACCCGGTACCACCGGTTGCTGCCTTCGCCACCCAGATATTCGAGTGTGTCGAAACGCGCCGGGCCGTCGCCCAATTCGATACCTTCGAGCAATTGACGCTGCTTTTCGGCATCGAGCTCGCCCAGCACCCGGACGGCGTATTCGCGCTCGGCCCCATAGCGCGGATGCGCGAGCCGATTGGCGAGGTCGCCCGACGTGGTGAAGATCAGCAGGCCCTCGGTGTTGAGATCGAGCCGCCCGACCGACAGCCACTTGGCGCCCCGCACACGCGGCAAACGCGCAAAGACGGTCGCCCGCCCTTCGGGATCATCGTGGCTGACGATCTCGCCGGCCGGCTTGTGATAGATCACCACCCGGGGCAGCTTCCCGGCCTTTGGACGCGAAATCAGGCGGCCATTGACGCGCACCTTGTCGTCCGGACCGATGCGCTGGCCGACATGGGCCGGCTCGCCGTTCACCGAGACCCGCCCCGCCACGATCAGATCTTCCATGTCGCGACGCGACCCCACCCCCGCATCCGCCAGCACCTTGTGCAGTTTCGGGCGCAGGACGTCGTGCTCGAGATACGAGCCCAACCGATGTTCGATCGACTCGGCCCGCCCCAGATAGGACAGCGCCTGATCCGCCTCTGCGGCGGTACCCGGATCGATGTCGGGGGCAGACTCGGCCATCCTTTCGGGCGCGTCTGCGCGGCGCCGCCGGTATGGGCTACGCAGTTTGCGCCCATGTGGACGCCCTTTGCCCGCTCGTTCGGCCGTGCCGGACTGTTCCGCATGGGCCTGGGCGGCGGGCTGGACGGCTTCGAGATCTGCTGTCATGAGGCTGTGTGACTCCTAAACCAATTTTTCCTGTGGCCCATAGGGGCCTGTTTCATCGAGAAATAATGCATCGACCTGGGCTGACTGCTGGGGATCGAGCGCCGGTAATTCATCGAGCGCCCGCAACCCGAGATCATCCAGAAAACGACGCGTCGTTCCCCATAGAGCGGGTCTGCCCGGCGCATCCCGGTATCCCAGCGTTTCGACCCAGCCACGATCTTCGAGGGTGCGCATGATCTGGCTGGATACCGTCACCCCGCGAATTTCTTCGATATCGCCACGAGTGACAGGCTGGCGCCACGCAATGATGGCCAGTGTCTCGAGGACGGCACGAGAATAACGCGTTGGTTTTTCGGGGCTCAGGCGCCCCAGGTAAGGCTGCATGTCGGGACGGCTCTGAAAGCGCCACCCGCCCGCTACCTGAACCAGCTGCAAGCCCCTGTCTTGCCAATCTAGCTGCAGCACGGCCAAGTGACGACGGACGTCGTCCCCGGAAATCTGGTCTTCGAAAAGTTTGCGCAGAATGCCAACCGCCAAGGGTTCTTCTGCACACAACAAGGCGGTTTCAAGTATACGCAGGATTTCCGCTTCAGTCATTGTAACTTGAACTCAAAAGGTTTGCTTGCAGTATTTTCCCAGACTTGCTATAGTTTCGTCTTCAGCCGCGGGGTGGAGCAGTTTGGTAGCTCGTCGGGCTCATAACCCGAAGGTCATAGGTTCAAATCCTATCCCCGCAACCAGATAAAGCCAGGGGCTTGCCAGTATTTGGCAAGCCCCTGTGCCATTTGGGCCTTTCAGCGGCGCAGCGGCATGCGCTGACGGCCATCGGCATCGAAGTTGGATGGCTCCAGCCACGCCACGAAGCGCGCCCGGATCGCAGGCCATTCGGTGTCTGTGATCGAATACCAGGCCGTATCGCGGTTCTCGCCCTTGACGACCATATGCTGGCGGAAAACGCCCTCGGGCGTGAAACCGAAGCGCAACGCCGCGCGCCGTGATGCCTGATTCTGGGCATTGCATCGCCATTGCCATCGGCGATAGGCCAGCGTCGTCATCATGTGGTCTGCCAACAGGAAAAACGCTTCCGTTGCCACCCGGCTGCGGGCGATGCGCGGCCCCCAGAGAATGTGCCCGATCTCGGCAGTGCCGTATTGCGGCACGATGTCCATCAGGCCCTGCCTGCCTTCGGCACGCCCCGTGGCCTTGTCGACCACCGCAAAAAACAGGGGATCCGCTGATTGGGCACTGGGGATCAGCCACGCGTCGAAACCCGCCCGGGACGAGGGAATCGGGTCTGCGATGTAGCGGTGCAGCCGCTCTGCTTCGGGCCCGCTGATGGCTTGATAAAGCGCATCGCCGTGACGCATCGGATCGAGCGGTTCGAGCCGACACCAGTGCCCTTCGTGGGCACGGCGAACGGGTTCGGGCCAGGCAACGGGAAATTCGGGACGGGTCATGAAAACAGGCTCCCAGCCGATGACAGTGTGCCGCATCCAATCGTGCCGATCGACACGCCTGCCGTCATGGGGGCGGTCCGGGGCGGATCCGACCCCGCCCATTTTGCCCGACAGCCATGCCACTATGCAAGTGAACGTTTCAGATGCCGCAAAGCGCGCGATGGTGAAACGGCCTTTCAGCCCAAAGACTTGACGACGTCTTCGGTGATTTCAAGCGTCAGGTCGATATCCTCTTTGGTGTGCGCAAACGAGATGCTGCCTTGCTTGCAGGGCGTTGGAAACTGCAGAATCCCCTTTTCCACCAGGGCCTTTCTGTACTTGAGATCTTTGTCGTTGTCGTTGTGCAGGACGATGTCCTGCCAGCCTTCTGGCGCATGGTCCATGAAATACACGCAAAATGCCGAACCCTGGCGCACCAGCGTGGTCGGATAGGACTGGCGGCTGAATATCGTATTCAGGCCGTCTTCGATATGTTGGCCAAGGCGCTCGAGGTGACCGTAGATTTCGTCGCCGCGCTCGTTGAGCTTGCGAATGACGGCCATGCTTGCCGCTACGGGGATGGGATGCGCATTATAGGTACCGGCAATCAAGACTTTTTTTGCTGGATCCGGGTGGTTGAAATACTGCATGATCTCGCGTTTGCCGCCAATGACTGCCATCGGATACCCGTTGGCCACGGCCTTGCCGAAGGTGGACAGGTCGGGCGTGACGCCGCAGAGGCCCTGATATCCGGCCAGGGCGTAACGAAAGCCGGTCTTGACCTCGTCAAAGATGAGTATCGTGCCGTATTCGTCGCACAGCGCACGCAATTGCTGCAGATACCCGTCCCGAGGCTTCACGATGCCAATGTTCTGCAGGATCGGTTCGAGGATGACCGCTGCGATGTCCCGGCGGGACAGTACCTTCTCGACCGCCTCGAGATCATTGAACTCGACCACGTGGGTAAGCGCATCCTGGAATTTCGGGATCCCGGCGGTGATTGGATGCTTGGCGTATTCCGTCCCCCTGACATGGTTGCGGACTTCGTCGTTGACGTCCATCAGGTTGTAGGCCACCGAATCCGACCAGCCGTTATAGCCACCCTGCATCACCAGGATCCGCTCGCGGCCCGTGGCGGCACGCGCCAGGCGAATTGCATAGGCATCGGCCTCCGAACCGGTGTTGGTGATCTGTACCTGCGCCATGGACGGCACCGCCTCGACCAGCATGCGCGCGATCTCGCCTTCCCAGGGGGTCGTGCCAGCCCCCATGAGGGACTGCTTGTCCAGAATGCTGCCGACCACCGCCTTTTCGACATCGGGATCATGGTGGCCAAGAAGATAAGGCCCGAACGCAGCGTGATAGTCGATGTAGCGGCGCCCTTCGTCGTCCCACATGTAGGCCCCTTCGGCCCGAACGAACTTTCTCATGGGGGAAATCACCCGATTCAAAGACATCGCGCCACCGGGGATGTACGTTGAATAATCCAAAACGCTGTTTTCAGCCATGCTCATATTGATTTTCCTGGATTGAACAAACACCGAAGCGCATGCCTCATTCATGCGCTTGGCCATCAGGCCAGCGGTGGCCCGGATGCTCCGAACACCCTGGCCGACCCTGCCATCGGCTGGCGTGCCTGGCCTCGTCGCTGACGGTCGTCTCTGACGGCGCTCGCCGCTCATCATAGCAGTTGATGATAGTTGTCAGACAAATACCCGCTTGGAACACGCTTTGCACTTTCCCAATCTCCGATATACTTAGGGGTTTATACTGATACATCATGCCCTTCATCACCCAGCTGCGTCTTTCACCAGGCGACAGACGGCATCTGCTGCTGGCTGCATCCATTGTGCTGGTCGGCATGTTTGCTTTCATTCAGGTCTACTCGGTCCAGTCCATCTTGCCCGAGATCCGGACCGACCTGCATGCGACGGTGGTCGAAGTCGGCCAGGCCGTGGGCATCACCATCCTGGCCATCGCCTTGACCGCGCCATTTGCGGGTATCGTGTCCGATGCCCTGGGGCGCAAGTGGCTGATCGTCGGCTCGGTGCTGTTTCTGGCCATTCCGACCGGCCTGCTCATGCTGGTGCAGGACGTGCGCGGCCTGCTGTGGCTGCGTTTCCTCCAAGGCCTAGCCGTACCGGGCGTATCGGTGGTGATCACGGCCTATATCGGCGAGGAATTCCGCGGCGCACGCATGGTGCGCATCATGACGCTGTACGTGAGCGGCTGCATCATGGGCGGTTTTCTGGGCCGTTTCATGCTGGGTCACCTGACCGAATACATGTCGTGGCGGCAGGCATTCGGCGTCATGGCGTTCCTGAACATCCTGGGCGGTCTGGTCATCTGGCGAGGCCTGCCAGCCTCGCGCCATTTCAAGGCCAACCCGAACATCCAGGCCAGCCTGCGCACGCTGAGCCGGCTGCTGCACAACCGCGACCTGCGCGTCGCCAGCCTGATTGGCGCCACCTTGCTGTTTTGCCAGATCGCCCTCTTCACGTACATCAACCTGCATCTGGCAGGGGCCCCCTATTTCTACAGCCCGGGCAACCTGGCCAACCTGTTTACCGTATACCTGCTGGGCATGATGGTCATGCCGATCATGGGCTATATCATTCCACGCATCGGCATCCGCAATGCCATCCTGCTGTCGGTGGGCCTGAGCATGGCGGGGGTGGCCTTGACCATGGCGCCGCCGGCCGCGCTGATCATCCTGGCTTTGACTCTGGCTGCCTGCGGCACCTTCATTGCGCAATCATCGGTCATGAGTTTCGTGGCTCAGCGCATGAACGAAGGCCGCTCGCTGGCCAATGGCTTGTACTACACCATCTATTATTGCGGCGGCTTCCTGGGCGCGTGGATATGCGGACTGGCCTACGACTGGCACGCCTGGCCCGCCACCGTCACCACCCTGCTGCTCGTACAGCTGGCGGGCTGGCTGGTGGCCTGGCGATACATCCAGGCCCCCCCCCGAGCCTGAGAGTGCGCGCCCATGCCGGGCGCCCGAAAAAAAGGCTGCTTACGCAGCCTATAGACAGGGCAACGCCCTGATCCCGGGATATCCCGGGGGGTCATTTCTTCTTTTTGCCACCTGTATCCGCAGGCGTGGGAAACGGAAAACCGGGAAACAGGCTGCGGGTCTGATCCTGCATCTGTTCCTGCATCTTGATGAACACGCCACGGCTTTGCTCTAGGTAGTTGTTCATCATGCTCTGCAGCGCCGGCGTTTGCATGTTGACCAGCTGGGCCCAGGCTTCGGGCCCGAAATGTTGCTGATACAGCCCCTGCGACTGCTCGGCCATGCGCTCCTGGAGCTCTATCATGACCTGGATGTTCTTTTCGAGGAAAGACCCCATCATGCCCTGCATGGAGTGCCCGTAGAAGCGGATGATCTGCGCCAGCACCGGCGCGGAAAACATGGGCACGCCACCGGATTCTTCTTCGAGGATGATCTGCAGCAGAATATTGCGCGTGAGGTCATCCCCTGTCTTGGCATCCACCACCGTGAAGTCGGCGCTTTCGAGCACCAGCTGCTTGATGTCGGCCAAAGTGATGTAGGAACTGGTCTGCGTATCGTACAGGCGCCGGTTCGGATACTTTTTGATCAGCCGTGCGGCCGCCGTTGCGGTTTTCTGCTGCGCCATCATTACCCCATGTGCAAGCCACCGTTGATGGAAAAATCGGCCCCCGTGGAGAACCCGGAGTCATCCGAAGCGAGCCAGGCCACGATGGAGCCGATTTCTTCGGGCGCACCCAACCGCTTGACCGGGATAGTGGC
>Ga0172382_10000457_pt1 | contig 76791 bp, 76 predicted proteins | sample Leawel138RmetaG_FD_122245 | JGI IMG/M metagenome (GOLD analysis project Ga0172382, IMG submission 122245) | Leachate microbial communities from a municipal landfill in Southern Ontario, Canada - Leachate well 138R metaG | ecosystem: Engineered > Solid waste > Landfill > Unclassified | place...
CGACTACTTCCGCTCCAACGGCCTCAAGTACACCCCCATCACTTACGACACCTCCGACGAAAGCGCCAAATCGCTGGAGTCCGGCCGCTGCGACGTGCTGACCTCCGACCAGTCGCAGCTCTACGCGCAGCGCATCAAGCTGGCCAAGCCGGATCAGTACGTCGTGCTGCCCGAGGTGATCTCCAAGGAGCCGCTCGGCCCGGCCGTGCGCCAGGGCGACGAGGAGTGGTTCGATATCGTGCGCTGGACGCTGTTCGCCATGCTTAACGCCGAAGAGCTGGGCGTGACTTCGGCGAACGTGGAGAAGACCGCCAAGGAAACCAAGAACCCGGACGTGGCGCGCCTGCTCGGTGGTGAGGGCGAATACGGCAAGGACCTCAAACTGCCGGCGGACTGGGCGGTGCAAATCGTCAAGCAGGTGGGCAACTACGGCGAGATCTTCGAGCGCAACGTCGGCGCCGGTAGCGAGCTGAAGATCGAGCGCGGCCTCAATGCCCTGTGGAACAAGGGCGGATTGCAGTACGCACCACCGGTGCGTTGAGGTATCCGGGGCCGGCGGATGCGCCGGCCCGTTTCCAGGGATCGGCACTGACGGCGCGCGCGGCGTTCCGGCAGTGCCGCACGAGGGCTTTCGATGCGCAGCACTGAATCAAGGCTGGCGCGGCGCTCGCCGCTGACCGATCCGCGTGTGCGTGCCTGGATGTTCCAGGTGCTGGCGGTGGTCACGGTGGTGGCGTTCGGCTGGTTTCTGTTCGTCAACACGCAGGCCAATCTGGCCCATCGCGGTATCACGTCCGGTTTCGGCTTTCTCGACAATGCCGCCGGCTTCGGCATTTCCCAGCACCTGATCGACTACAGCGAGAGCGATTCCTACGGCCGGGTGTTCTGGGTCGGGCTGCTCAACACGCTGCTGGTGAGTGTCATCGGTATCATCCTCGCGACGTTGATCGGCTTCGCGCTCGGCGTGGCACGGCTGTCGTCGAACTGGCTGATTCGCCAGCTGGCGACGCTGTATATCGAGACGTTCCGCAACATCCCGCCGCTGCTGCAGATCTTCTTTGTCTATTTCGCCGTCATCGGTCCGCTGCCCGGTCCGCGCGACAGCCTGAGCCTGGGCGGCGTGATCTTTCTCAACAACCGCGGCGTGCAGCTGCCGGCGCCCAGTGCCGCGGAGGGGTTCTGGCCATTCTGGCTGGCGCTGCTGGTGGCGGTGCTGGCCGTCGTGGTGCTGGCGCGCTGGGCCCGCGCGCGGCGGCATGCGACCGGGCAGGCGTTTCCGTTGTTCTGGTCCAGCCTGGGGTTGCTGGTGGCGATTCCGGCCTTGAGCGCGCTGCTGTGGGGCGCGCCGTTCGACTGGGAGGTGCCGCAGCTGCAGCGTTTCAATATCCGCGGCGGCTGGATCGTGATTCCCGAACTGGTGTCGATCGTGCTGGCGCTCGCGGTCTACACGGCGGCGTTCATCGGCGAAACCGTGCGCGCCGGCATCCAGGCGGTCAGCCACGGGCAGAGCGAGGCGGCCGCATCGCTGGGGCTGCGTACCGGGCAGACGCTGCGGCTGGTGATCATTCCGCAGGCGTTGCGGGTGATCGTCCCGCCGCTGACCAGCCAGTACCTCAACCTGGCGAAGAACTCCTCGCTGGCGGCGGCCATCGGCTACCCGGACATGGTCTCGCTGTTCGCCGGTACGGTGCTCAACCAGACCGGTCAGGCGATCGAGACGATGGCGATCACCATGAGCGTGTACCTGGCCATCAGCATCAGCATTTCGCTGCTGATGAACTGGTACAACCGGCGCATCGCGCTGATCGAGCGGTGAGGGCCGAGCCATGACTACTCATCGTTTCAAGCCTGACCTGCCGCCGCCCTCGAGCAACCTGGGCGCCATCGGCTGGCTGCGGGCGAACCTGTTCTCCGGCGTCGGCAACACGCTGCTGACTCTGTTGGGGCTGTATGTGGTCTGGCTGGTGATTCCGCCGCTGCTGGACTGGGCGATCTTCAGCGCCGACTGGACCGGCGAAACCCGCGCTGACTGCACGCGCGAGGGCGCGTGCTGGGTCTTCGTGCAAACGCGCTTCAGCCAGTTCATGTACGGCTTCTATCCGGCGGAGCTGCGCTGGCGCGTCGACCTCAGCGTGTGGCTGGCGATCATCGGGGCGACGCCGTTCTTCCTGCGCCAGATGCCGCACAAAGTGCGCTACGGGTTTGCCTATCTGCTGATCTACCCAGTGCTGGCGTTCTGGTTGCTGCATGGCGGCTTCCTCGGCTTGCAGACGGTGCCCACCAGCCAGTGGGGGGGTCTGATGCTGACCATCGTCATCGCTGCCGTGGGCATTGCCGGCGCACTGCCGATGGGCATTCTGCTGGCCCTGGGGCGGCGTTCCGACATGCCGGCGATCCGCGTGCTGTGCGTGACGTTCATCGAGTTCTGGCGCGGCGTGCCGCTGATCACCGTGCTGTTCATGTCTTCGGTGATGCTGCCGCTGTTCCTGCCTGAAGGCATGAACCTCGACAAGCTGATGCGCGCCATGCTGATGGTGATTTTCTTCGAGGCGGCCTATATCGCCGAGGTGGTGCGCGGCGGCCTGCAGGCGATTCCGAAGGGGCAGTACGAGGCCGCCGCGGCGATGGGGTTGGGCTACTGGCGCAGCATGCTGCTGGTGATCCTGCCGCAGGCGCTGAAGCTGGTGATTCCCGGCATCGTCAACACCTTCATCGCGCTGTTCAAGGACACCAGCCTGGTGATCATCATCGGCCTGTTCGACTTCCTCAACAGCATCAAACGCGCGACGGCGGACCCGGCCTGGCTGGGCATGTCCACCGAGGGCTACGTGTTCGCCGCGCTGGTGTACTGGCTGTTCTGCTTCGGCATGTCGCGCTATTCGATGCACCTGGAGCGCAAGCTCGATACCGGTCACAGGAACTAGGAGAGGGTTATGAGCGATACCGTGGCACGACCGGAGCAAGCGAGCGAGCCGGTCATCCAGATGCAGGGCGTGCACAAGTGGTACGGCCAGTTCCATGTGCTCAAGGACATCAACCTGAGCGTTCGCCAGGGTGAGCGCATCGTACTCTGCGGGCCGTCCGGCTCGGGTAAGTCGACCACGATCCGCTGTCTCAACCGGCTGGAGGAGCATCAGCAGGGGCGCATCGTCATCAACGGCGTGGAGCTGACCAGCGATCTCAAGCAGATCGAGGCGATTCGCAGCGAAGTCGGTATGGTGTTCCAGCATTTCAACCTGTTCCCGCACCTGACGGTGTTGCAGAACTGCACGCTGGCACCGATGTGGGTGCGCAAGCTGCCGCGCCGTCAGGCCGAGGAAATCGCCATGCATTATCTGGAGCGGGTGCGCATTCCGGAGCAGGCCGGCAAATATCCCGGCCAGCTCTCCGGCGGCCAGCAGCAGCGCGTGGCAATCGCCCGTGCGCTGTGCATGAAACCCAAGATCATGCTGTTCGACGAACCGACCTCGGCGCTCGACCCGGAAATGGTCAAGGAGGTGCTGGATACCATGATCGCCCTCGCCGAGAGCGGCATGACCATGCTCTGCGTCACCCACGAGATGGGCTTTGCCCGCACCGTGGCCGACCGGGTGATCTTCATGGACCGCGGCGAGATCGTCGAACAGGCCGAGCCGGAGGTGTTCTTCAGCAACCCGGTCAACGACCGGACCAAGCTGTTCCTCAGCCAGATCCTGCATTGAGGCCCGCGAGGGCGGGACGGACACCGCCGCGCAGTGGCGCCTGGCCTTCGGTTGACGCCGGTCATGGGGTTGCGTTTGCGCCTGGCATGTAATCGCTGCCCATCATCGGGGTTCGGGAAACGGTCATGTCCAAGCGCAGAAAGGGTGGCGTCACGCGGTCGCTGCAGGGGCTCGTCGCCTGGCTGCTGGCGAGCCTGTTAGCCACCGCCGCGCAGGGGCAGGAGTCGTGGAGCGAGGAGGACATCCGCGCTTCCCGCCAGCTGCTGCGCGAGGCCACGACGGCGCAGGCTCCGGTCTACCAGGCCGATCCGCTGGGGCTGATGCTGGTGGTCGAGACCGGCGATTCTCACATCTCGATCCTCGATGGCGACAAGCTCGAGCCCTTTCATCGTTTCGCCACCCGGGCGCAGTTGCATGGCAGCCCGAAATTCACCCGCGACGGTCGTTACGCATTCTTCGTCTCCCGCGACGGCTGGGTGACCAAGTACGACCTGTGGACGCTGGAGGTCGTGGCCGAGGTGCGCGCGGGGCTGGACACCCGCAACATTGCCGTCGACCCGACGGGCGATCACGTTGCCGTGGCCAACTACCAACCCCATACCCTGGTGCTGCTGGATGGCGACCTGAACCTGCTCAAGTCCATGCCGGCTCTCGACCAGAAGGCGGAGCACAGCTCGCGGGTGTCGGCGGTCTACAGCGTGCCGTCGCGACGGTCGTTCGTCGTGGCGATGAAGGACATTGCGGAGTTGTGGGAGGTCAGCTACGACCCGCAGGCCGAAGACATGGCGATCGGTCTGGTGCATGACTTCCAGTATCGGGAGGGCACCTTCGTCACCGGGTATCTCAATCCACGACGCATCGAGCTGGACGCGCCGCTGGATGATTTCTTCTTCAATCCTGATCAGGCCGAGCTGTTCGGCGTGTCGCCGCAGGGCGAGGTGCAGGTGATCCACCTGGATGCGCGCCAGCGAATCGGCGGCTTGCCTTTGCAGGGGCGCCCGCACATGGGCACGGCCGTCACCTGGCGCCGCCAGGGGGTGACGCTGATGGCCAGCACCAACCTCAAGCTGCCGGAAGTTGCGGTGGTCGATCCGCAGCGGCGCGAACTGGTGCAACGCATCGCCCTGCAAGGTCCGGGGTTTTTCCTCGCCGGCCATGAGAACAGTCGCTACCTGTTCGTCGATTCGATGCTGGCGGCCGATTCGCGGCATGTGCTGCAGGCGATCGACCGGGAAACCCTGGAGGTGGCGCGGCGCTTCGCGGCCGAGCCGGGCGACACGCTGGCGCATGTCGAATTCACCCGCGACGGTCGCTACGCGCTGGCCAGCCTATGGCGCGACGGCGGTGCTGTGATCGTGTTCGATACGCAGAGTCTGGAGGAGGTCAAACGCCTGCCGATGAAGCGGCCGGTGGGCAAATACAGCGTCTGGCGTGGGATCGAGTCCCAGCAGGGCACTGCGCGTTAGCGTCGGTCGGACTCGGGCGCTCATCGGCGGCTGCGCTTGCAGCGGGTCGCTGCCCCTTTGACCGCCGTCATGGGCTAGAATACGCGCCCCGACTGCTCCCCTCTTCGAGGCTGTTCCGACGATGTTGATTCTGCGCGGCGCTCCCGCTCTTTCCGCCTTCCGTCACGGCAAGCTCCTGGCACAACTGACCGAGAAGGTCCCCGCCGTGAGCGGGCTGTATGCCGAGTTTGCCCATTTCGCCGAGGTTTCCGGCGCGCTTGGCGCGGAAGAGCAGCAGGTCCTGACCCGCCTGCTCAAGTACGGCCCCAGCGTTCCGGTGCAGGAGCCAGCCGGTCGGCTGTTCCTGGTGGTGCCGCGTTTCGGCACCATCTCGCCCTGGTCGAGCAAGGCCAGCGACATCGCCCACAACTGCGGTCTGGAGAAGATCCAGCGCCTGGAGCGTGGCATCGCCTACTACGTGCAGGGCGAGCTGTCCGACAGCGACGCCGAGCGCGTCGCCGCCGCGCTGCATGACCGCATGACCCAGCTGGTGCTCGGCCGTTTCGAGGAAGCCGCCAACCTGTTCAGCCATGCCCAGCCCAAGCCGCTCACTGCCGTGGATGTGCTCGGCGGCGGCCGCGCCGCGCTGGAAAAGGCCAACGTCGAGCTGGGCCTGGCGCTGGCCGAAGACGAGATCGACTACCTGGTGCAGGCCTTCAGCGGGCTGGGGCGCAACCCGCACGACATCGAACTGATGATGTTCGCCCAGGCCAACTCCGAACACTGCCGCCACAAGATCTTCAATGCCAGCTGGGACATCGACGGCGAAAGCCAGGGCAAGTCCCTGTTCGGCATGATCAAGAACACCTACCAGCTGCACAACGAGGGCGTGCTGTCGGCCTACAAGGACAACGCCGCCGTCATCGTCGGCAATGTTGCCGGCCGCTTCTACCCGAATCCGGAGACGCGCGAGTACGCCGCCAGCCAGGAGCCGGTGCACATCCTGATGAAGGTGGAGACGCACAACCACCCGACCGCCATCGCGCCGTTCCCGGGTGCCTCCACCGGCTCCGGCGGCGAAATCCGCGACGAGGGTGCGACCGGTCGCGGTGCCAAGCCGAAGGCCGGCCTGACGGGCTTCACTGTCTCCAACCTGAACATCCCCGGCTTCGAGCAGCCCTGGGAGAAGCCCTATGGCAAGCCCGAGCGCATCGTCACGCCGCTGGACATCATGATCGAAGGCCCGCTGGGCGGCGCCGCGTTCAACAACGAATTCGGCCGCCCGGCGCTGACCGGCTACTTCCGCACCTTCGAGCAGGCGATCGACACGCCGCGCGGCGAGGAAGTGCGCGGCTACCACAAGCCGATCATGCTCGCTGGCGGCATGGGCAACATCCGTGAAGGCCACGTGCAGAAGGGCGAGATCTCGGTCGGCGGCAAGCTGATCGTGCTCGGCGGCCCGGCCATGCTGATCGGTCTGGGTGGCGGCGCGGCCTCGTCGATGGCCACCGGCACCAGCTCGGCGGACTTGGACTTTGCCTCGGTGCAGCGCGACAACCCGGAAATGGAGCGCCGCTGCCAGGAAGTTATCGACCGCTGCTGGCAGCTGGGCGAGCGCAACCCGATCAAGTTCATTCACGACGTCGGCGCCGGCGGCCTGTCCAACGCCTTCCCTGAGCTGGTCAACGATGGCGGTCGCGGTGGTCGCTTCGAGCTACGCAACATCCCCAACGATGAACCCGGCATGGCGCCGCACGAGATCTGGTGCAACGAATCCCAGGAGCGCTACGTGCTCTCGGTCGATGCCGCCGATCTGGAGCGCTTCGCCGCCATCTGCGAGCGCGAGCGCTGCCCCTTTGCGGTCGTCGGTGAGGCCACCGAGGAAGCGCACCTGACCGTCGCCGACAGCCATTTCGGCAACAAGCCGGTGGACATGCCGCTCAACGTGCTGCTCGGCAAGGCGCCGCGCATGCACCGCAGCGCGCAGCGCGAAGCCGAGCTGGGCGACGATTTCAATGCCGCGTCGGTCTACCTCGACGAGGCCGTGGGCCGCGTGCTTCGCCACCCGGCGGTGGCGAGCAAGAGCTTCCTGATCACCATCGGCGACCGTAGCATCACCGGCCTCGTGGCGCGCGATCAGATGGTCGGCCCCTGGCAGGTTCCGGTGGCCGATTGCGCGGTGACCGCCGCCAGCTATGACGTATACACCGGCGAGGCGATGGCGATGGGTGAGCGCACGCCGCTGGCCCTGCTCGACGCGCCCGCCTCCGGGCGCATGGCCATCGGCGAAACGCTGACCAACCTCGCCGCGGCACGCATCGAGAAACTCTCCGATATCAAACTGTCGGCCAACTGGATGGCTGCGGCCGGCCACCCGGGCGAGGATGCGCGGCTGTACGACACCGTGCGTGCCGTCGGCATGGAACTGTGCCCGCAACTGGGCCTGACCATCCCGGTGGGCAAGGACTCGATGTCGATGAAAACGCGCTGGTCGGACGAGGGCGCCGAGAAGAGCGTGACTTCGCCGCTGTCGCTGATCGTGTCCGGCTTCGCGCCGGTGGTCGACGTCCGCCAGACCCTGACCCCGCAGCTGCGGCTGGACAAGGGCGCCACCGACCTGATCCTGATCGACCTCGGTCGTGGACAGAATCGCCTGGGTGGCTCGATCCTCGCCCAGGTCTACGGCAAGCTCGGTCGCGAAGTGCCGGATGTCGATGATGCCGAGGACCTGCGCGCGTTCTTCGCGGTGATCCAGGGCCTCAACACCGATGGCCTTTTGCAGGCCTATCACGACCGCTCCGATGGCGGTCTGTTGACTACCGTGCTGGAAATGGCCTTCGCCGGCCACTGCGGCCTCGATCTGAATCTCGATGGCCTGCTGGACGACGCCGACGATGTGCCGGCCGTGCTGTTCAGCGAGGAGCTGGGCGCGGTCATCCAGGTGCGTCAGGACGATACCGAAATCGTGCTGGCGCAGTTCAGCGCCGCCGGCCTCGGCGATTGCGTCGCGGTGATCGGGCAGCCGACCAACAACGGTTATGTGTCGATCCGTCTTGCCGGCAGCGAAGTGTTCAGTGGCGACCGTCGCCTGCTGCAGCGCCAGTGGGCCGAGACCAGCTACCAGATTCAGCGCCTGCGCGATAACGCCGACTGTGCCGATCAGGAGTTCGATGCGCTGCTCGAGGAAGACAATCCCGGCCTCAGCGTCAAGCTCGGCTTCGACGTCAATCAGGACATCGCCGCCCCGTACATCAAGCGTGGCGTGCGTCCGCAGGTGGCGGTGCTGCGTGAGCAGGGCGTCAACGGCCAGGTGGAAATGGCGGCGGCGTTCGACCGGGCCGGCTTCGCCGCGGTGGACGTGCACATGAGCGATATCCTCGCCGGACGCGTCAGCCTCGAGGCGTTCAAGGGGCTGGTCGCCTGCGGCGGCTTCTCCTACGGCGACGTGCTCGGCGCTGGTGAAGGTTGGGCCAAGTCGATCCTGTTCCATGCCGGCGCGCGCGACGCGTTCCAGGCCTTCTTCGAGCGCAAGGACAGCTTCGCTCTCGGCGTGTGCAACGGCTGCCAGATGATGAGCAACCTGCACGAGCTGATTCCGGGCACCGAGAACTGGCCGCACTTCGTGCGTAACCGCTCGGAGCAGTTCGAGGCGCGCGTAGCGATGGTCCAGGTGCAGGATTCGCCGTCGATCCTGCTGCAGGGTATGGCGGGGTCGCGTATGCCGATCGCCATCGCTCATGGCGAGGGGCATGCCGAGTTCGCTAGCGAGGAGGCTCTGCTGCAGGCCGATCTGTCCGGTACCGTGGCGTTGCGTTACATCGACAATCACGGCAAGGTCACCGAGCGCTACCCGGCCAACCCCAACGGCTCGCCGCGCGGCATCACCGGCCTCACCAGTCGTGACGGCCGGGTGACCATCATGATGCCGCACCCCGAGCGGGTAGTGCGTGCCGTGACCAACTCCTGGCGTCCGGACGAGTGGCGCGAAGATGGCGGCTGGATGCGCCTGTTCCGCAACGCCCGCGTCTGGGTGGATTGATCACGCGAATCGATCCATAGCGCACAAGCCCGATGGTCCCTGTGGTCATCGGGCTTTTTTGCGTCTAGGTGCTGTCTCCGAGGTGAACCCGGAACGTCTTACCGCGTCTTAGCTTTGATCGACCGCACCGTTTCGCTGTGCGTCGTCATGCCAAAATGCCATCCATTGTCGGTGGGCACTGTTCCACCTCCCGCCTGGAGAACCCGATGTACAAGCTGTGTTTCTACGTTCCGGAGAGCCATCTGGATGCAGTCAAGAAAGCAGTGTTCGCAGCCGGTGCCGGCCGTATCGGCGCTTACGATAACTGCTGCTGGCAGACGCTCGGGCATGGCCAGTACCGTCCGCTGGAGAACAGCCAGCCTTTTCTCGGGCAGCTGGGGCAGGTGCAACAGGTCGCTGAATGGAAGGTCGAGCTGGTGGTTGCCGACGAGCTCATTCACGACAGCGTCAAGGCGTTGAAGAAGGCACACCCCTACGAAACGCCAGCGTTCGATGTCTGGCGTCTGTCTGACATGCAGTTCTGACGGGACGAAGCCGGGCGTCAAAGGCGCCCGCGGTGATTCAAGGCCGGATTTCGATCAGCGTGCCGTTGCGTACCAACTGCCAGATTTCCTGCATGTCGGCGTTCTTCAGCGCAATGCAGCCCTCGGTCCAGTCTAGGGTGTGGAAGAACCACTCGGGATACTCCTCGTCCAGCGGCGTGCCGTGCAGCATGATCATGTCGCCGGGCGGCACGCCCCGCTCCTCGGCGCGAGCGAGGTCGCGGGCGTTGGGATAGGAGATGTGCATGGACAGATTGAATTTGTCGCTGGGCTTGCGCCAATCGATCCAGTAGAGCCCTTCGGGAGTGCGCTGGTCACCCTGGCGCAGTTTGGCCCCGGCCGGCTGTTTGCCGAGCGAGACGCGATAACTCTTGAGGGTCTTGCCACGGCTGAGCAGATGCAGCTGGCGTTCGGACTTGATGACCAGCACCTTGTCGATCGACGCCCCGTCCAGATGCGGCGTTGCAGTGGCATGGGAGAGAGTGGCGAAGGTGAAACAGAAAACGGCGAACAGCCAGCGCATCTGAACTCTTCCTGCAATACGACGACATCAGACCTGGGGTCGGGTGAGGGCATGGCGCCTGCTCGTGTACCGGGAGAGTCTGCTGCACCCGGTCAGTGAGGCGACATTCTAGGTTACCGGCGGATGCGCGCAAAGGCGGGCCGACCGGAAGTGCGTCGTGCCAGCCTCTGGCGCCGGCTCTGCGGATTGGGATGTCGCCAGCGCATTGGCGAGCGGCGCGACAGGCTGCAACATTCCAGGCGCTTTGCGGGTCATTGCTACGGAATACACAAGCCGGGCCATCGGCTCCGCGCAATGGCCCTTCGCGCTGGTCAGGCACGCCGTTCAGGCTGGCGTACAGGGCGCTGCGGCGGGCCTTGGGCGGTTGCGCCTTTCATGCCATGATGCCGGTCAAAGATGAATTGAGATGATTATGCTGGATACCATTCTTCGCCGGGTGCGCGACTACTCCCCGCATCTTCTGGAGCCGGAAGGGCGACTGCCCGAGGCGGCCGTCCTGATGCCCATCACCCGAAGCGAGGATCCGGAGCTGGTGCTGACACTGCGCGCCAGCGGGCTGTCGACGCATGGCGGCGAGGTGGCGTTTCCCGGGGGGCGCCGCGATCCGGAGGATCGCGACCTCATGCATACAGCGTTGCGCGAGGCGGAGGAGGAGGTCGGTTTGGCGCCGGGCATGGTTGAAGTCATCGGGCCGCTGAGCAGCCTGATTTCGGTGCACGGCATTCATGTCACGCCCTACGTCGGCATCGTCCCCGATTACGTGGAGTACCGCGCCAACGACGCGGAGATCGCCTCGGTGTTCTCCGTTCCGTTGAGCTTCTTCTGCCAGGACCCGCGCGAAGTCACGCATCGTATCGATTACCAGGGGCAGAGCTGGTACATCCCTTCTTACCGATATGGCGAATACCAGATCTGGGGGCTGACGGCGATCATGATCGTCGAGCTGGTCAATTTGGTGTACGACGCTGGCATCGAGCTGCGCAAGGCCTCGGCGTCCTTCATCGATCTCACCGGGCGCACCGCGCGCTGAGAGCCAGCGCCGCGCGCCTTTTTCATCGGAATTCAGAGAGGGTCTGCATGTGAAATACCGTCTGGGAGAATCGCGCGTCCAAGCCCATCCGCAGAGCTGGGTTGCTCCGACGGCGACGCTGATCGGCAAGGTTCGTCTCGATGAGGGGGCGAGCGTGTGGTTCGGCGCCGTGTTGCGTGGCGACAACGAACTGATCCATGTCGGCCCGAACAGCAACGTTCAGGATGGCAGCGTGATGCACACCGACATGGGGCATCCGCTGACCCTGGGCACCGGCGTCACCGTCGGCCATAACGCCATGCTGCATGGCTGCAGTGTCGGCGATTACAGCCTGATCGGCATCAATGCGGTGATCCTCAACGGCGCCAAGATTGGCAAGCACTGCATCATCGGCGCCAATACGCTGATTGCCGAGGGCAAAGAAATACCTGACGGCTCGCTGGTGGTGGGCTCGCCAGGCAAGGTGGTGCGCGAACTGAGCGAGGAGCAGAAGAAGATGCTCGAAGCCAGCGCTGCTCACTACGTACACAACGCCCAGCGCTACGCGCGCGAGCTGGAGGCGGACGAGTGAGCGACAGCGACAAGCCTGTTGGCTCGCCCTGCGTCAGCCTCTGTGCGCTCGATGAGGACGACGTTTGCGTGGGCTGCCAGCGCAGCGCCGACGAGATTCGGCGCTGGGGGCTCATGGATAACGACGAGCGCCGCCAGGTGTTGCGCCAGTGCGCCGAGCGGGCCAGGGCCAGCGGACAATTGATTTAGGCGCGCATGTCGCGCGCCGCTGACTCACGAATGACGAGGACTTCCATGCCCCGAATTGGCACCCCGCTGACTGCCAGCGCCACACGCGTCCTGCTGTGCGGCTCCGGCGAACTCGGCAAGGAACTGGTGATCGAGTTGCAGCGTCTGGGCGTGGAGGTGATCGCGGTGGATCGCTACGCCAATGCCCCGGCCATGCAGGTGGCGCATCGCTCCCATGTGATCGACATGCTCGATGGCGCGGCGTTGCGCGGCGTGATCGAGCAGGAGCAGCCGCACTATATCGTCCCGGAAATCGAGGCCATTGCCACTGCCACGCTGGTCGAGCTGGAGGCCGAAGGCTTTACCGTGATCCCGACTGCGCGAGCCGCTCAGCTGACCATGAATCGCGAGGGCATTCGACGCCTGGCGGCGGAGGAGCTGGGCCTGCCGACGTCTCCCTACCATTTCGCCGACTCGCTGGCGGAATGCCGGGCGGCGGCAGAGGCGCTGGGCTTTCCCTGCCTGATCAAGCCGGTGATGAGTTCGTCCGGCAAGGGGCAGACGCTGCTGCGCAGCGAGGCGGACATCGACGCCGCATGGGAATACGCGCAGGCCGGCGGACGCGCCGGGCGCGGGCGGGTCATCGTCGAGGGATTCATCGATTTCGATTACGAGATCACGCTGCTCACTGTGCGGCATGCTGGTGGCACCACGTTCTGCCAGCCAGTCGGGCACCGGCAGGAAAAGGGCGATTACCAGGAGTCCTGGCAGCCGCAACCGGTTGGCGCTGTGGCGCTTGCCCAGGCCGAGCGTATTGCGCTGGCGGTAACCGACGCGCTGGGTGGCCGTGGTGTGTTCGGTGTGGAACTGTTCATCAAGGGCGAGCAGGTCTGGTTCTGCGAGATTTCGCCGCGTCCGCACGATACCGGCCTGGTGACGCTGGTCTCGCAGGATCTTTCGGAGTTCGCCTTGCATGCGCGGGCGATTCTCGGCTTGCCGATCCCGGCGATTCGCCAGCTCGGCCCCTCCGCCTCCGCCGTCATTCTGGCGGAGGGCGAGTCGACCGAGGTCTGCTTCGGCAATCTGGAAGGTGCGCTGTGTGAGTCGGACACGTCGCTGCGGCTTTTCGGCAAGCCGGGTGTCAGCGGTCAACGGCGCATGGGAGTGGCGCTGGCCCGCGACGAGTCGCTCGAGACGGCGCGCGCAAAGGCAAAACGCGCCGCTGCAGCGGTCAAGATTCAACTCTAGATAGGCTTTTGGGTCGAGAGCCGCTTACTCGTCTCGAGGCGGCTCGATGGCCCAGGCGCGAACGCTTTTCACCCGGTTGTCCGCGGCCTGCAGGATTTCCAGCCGATAGCGGCCAATCTGCAGGCATATTCCGCTGTCAGGAATGTGTTCGAGGGCTTCAGTAATCAGTCCGTTGAGGGTTCTTGGCCCGTCGCAGGGAAGCTGCCAGCCGAGTGCCCGGTTGATCTCGCGCAGGTACGCGGCGCCATCGATCACCTGTGTGCCGTCGTCCTGCGGATGGATGTCCGGGCTGCGCAGGGTGTCCTGATTACTGAACTCGCCGACGATTTCTTCGAGGATGTCCTCCAAGGTCACGATTCCCATCACATCGCCGTACTCGTCGACGACGATGCCGATGCGGCGCTTCTGTTTCTGGAAATTGAGCAGCTGGGTGGAGAGCGGCGTGTTCTCCGGCACGAAGTACGGCGGGCTGCAGGCCTCGAGCAGGCTGTCGCGGGTCAACTGATCATGGCTGAGCAGGCGGGCGATGTGCCGCATGTGGATGATGCCTTCGATCTGGTTGATGTCCTTGCGGAACACCGGCAGACGGGTGTGCGAGGTGGTGCGCAGCTGGCCGATGATGGTTTCCAGATCGTCTTCGAGATCGATGCCGGCGACTTCGTTGCGGGGAATCATGATGTCGTCCACCGTCACCCGCTCGAGATCCAGAATGCCGAGCAGCATGCTCTGGCGATTCAGCGGCAGATCGCTGCCGGACTCACGCACTACGCTGCGCAACTCCTCACTGGACAGGCTGTCGCTGCGCTTGGCGGTCGGGTCGACCCCAAGCAATCTGAGCATGCCGTTGCTGATCCAGCCGAGCAGCGCGACTATCGGGAATAGCAGCTTCTGCAGTGCGGCTAGTACCAGGCTGACAGGGTAGGCCACTGCCTCGGGGCGCTGCGCAGCAAAAGTTTTGGGTGCGATCTCACCGAAGATCAGCAGCAGGATCGTCACGCCGAGGGTGGCGATGGCGATGCCGACTTCGCCCCACAGCTGCACGGCAGTCGCTGTTGCGATCGAGGAGACAAGGATGTTGACGAAATTGTTGCCGACCAGAATCGTGCCCAGCAGCCGATCTGGCCGCGCCAGCAGGTCGATGATGCGACGGGCCGCACGATGACCTTCTCTGGCGCGATGCCGCAGACGGTAGCGGTTGAGGCTGAGCATTCCGGTTTCGGAACCGGAAAAGAATGCGGAGCACAGGATCAGGAAGACCAGCAGTCCGACCACCAGGCCGGGATGTAGATGTTCCACGTGTCTGTCCTGAGTACCTAGATGTGCAGGATGAATTCGCGAACGAGCTTGCTGCCGAAGTACGCCAGCATCAGCAGGCAGAAGCCGACCAGGGTCCAACGAATGGCCTTGTAGCCGCGCCAGCCGAGTTGGTGGCGGCCCCACAGCAGCAGGCCGAAGACCACCCAGGCGATCACCGACAGCAGGGTTTTGTGCACCAGGTGCTGGGCGAACAGGTCGTCGAGGAACACCCAGCCGGACAGCAGCGAAGCCGAAAGCAGCAGCCAGCCGGCCCAGAGGAAGCCGAAAAGCAGGCTTTCCATGGTTTGCAGCGGCGGGAAGTTGCGGATCAGGCCGGATGGATGCTTGTTCTTCAGATGGTGATCCTGCAGCAGCAGAAGCAGCGCCTGGAACACCGCGATGGTGAGCATGCCGTAGGCCAGGATCGACAACAGGATGTGCGCCAGGATGCCGGCTTCTTCGGCAATCGCCGGCGCGGTGCCGGTCGGTGCGAACTGGGCGAACAGAACCGTCAGACAGCCAAGCGGAAACAGCAGCACCAGCAGGTTCTCCACCGGCATCCGTTGCAGGGCCAGGAGGATCAGCAGAATCACCGCGGCGGCGATCAGGCTTGAGGCGTTGAAAAAGTCCAGGTGCAGGCCGCTCGGCGAAAGCAGCTGCATAAACAGGCTGGCGCCGTGCGCCAGCAGCGCCAACGCGCCGAGCACGAGCAGCAGGCGTTTGTCCGGGACGGAACGTTGTGCCAGACGCAAACTTTGATAGCCCGTGACGCCAGCATAGAGAAGAGCGGCAGTGAGGCTGGGCAGCAGAGGGTGCATAGGTTCTGGTAGCGACTCGAAAGGCCGTGAGTGTGGCACAAACCCCCAAGGTGCAAAAGCGGCCGGAGGTCGCTTACATGAAAAGCATCATTGTCGGGGTACCGGCCGCATGCCCCGAGTCTCTATAATCGCCGCCTTCACCACATCCATCGTGGAACGCCTCATGTTCGAAAACCTAACCGATCGCCTGTCACAAACCCTTCGCCATGTCACGGGCAAGGCGAAGCTGACCGAGGACAACATCAAGGACACCCTGCGCGAGGTGCGGATGGCCCTGCTCGAGGCCGACGTCGCGCTACCGGTGGTCAAGGAGTTCGTCAACAAGGTCAAGGAGCGTGCGGTCGGCACCGAGGTGTCGAAAAGCCTGACGCCGGGCCAGGCATTCGTGAAGATCGTGCGAGCCGAGCTCGAAGAGCTGATGGGCGCGGCCAACGAGGATCTGGCGCTGAATGTTGCGCCGCCGGCAGTGGTGCTGATGGCGGGCCTGCAGGGTGCGGGCAAGACCACGACCGTGGGCAAGCTTGCGCGGCTGCTCAAGGATCGCAAGAAGAAGTCGGTGATGGTGGTGTCGGCCGACGTCTACCGCCCGGCGGCGATCAAGCAGCTGGAAACGCTGGCTGGCGAAGTGGGCGTGACCTTCTTCCCCTCTGATATCAGCCAGAAGCCGGTAGAGATCGCCCAGGCGGCGATCCGCGAGGCGCGGCTGAAGTTCATCGACGTGGTGCTGGTGGATACCGCCGGCCGTCTGGCCATCGATGCTGAGATGATGGCCGAGATTCAGGCGCTGCATGCGGCGATCAATCCTGCCGAGACGCTGTTCGTGGTGGACGCCATGACCGGCCAGGATGCCGCCAATACCGCCCGTGCCTTTGGCGAGGCGCTGCCGCTCACCGGCGTGGTGCTGACCAAGGTCGATGGTGATGCCCGTGGCGGTGCCGCGCTGTCGGTACGCCACATCACCGGCAAGCCGATCAAGTTCCTCGGCATGGGCGAGAAGAGCGATGCGCTCGAGCCGTTCCATCCTGACCGCATTGCGTCGCGCATCCTTGGCATGGGCGACGTGCTCAGCCTGATCGAGCAGGCAGAGCAGACCCTTGATCGCGAGAAGGCCGAGAAGCTCACCAAGAAGCTGAAGAAGGGCAAGGGCTTCGATCTCGAGGACTTCCGCGACCAGTTGCAGCAGATGAAAAACATGGGCGGTCTCGGCGGACTGATGGATAAGCTACCGTCCATCGGTGGCGTCAACCTTGCGCAGATGGGCAATGCCCAAGGCGCCGCGGAAAAGCAGTTCAAGCAGATGGAGGCGATCATCAACTCGATGACGCCCGCCGAGCGCCGCAATCCCGATCTCATCAGCGGTTCGCGCAAGCGTCGCATCGCCCTGGGCTCCGGTACTCAGGTGCAGGACATTGGCCGGCTGATCAAGCAGCACAAGCAGATGCAAAAGATGATGAAGAAAGTCACCGGCAAGGGCGGAATGGCCAAGATGATGCGCGGTATGGGCGGCATGTTCCCTGGTGGCGGAATGCCGAAGTTCTAAGCTGTCGCGGCATTTTGCGCGGCGGGTCGTCTGGAAGCGGCCCTGCTTCCGGGATTACTTGTGGCTGGCAGCTTGAAGGTTGTCGCTTTTACTCGTAAAATGCGCGGCCTTTCGGGCCTAGGCCCATTTTAAGTGTGTGCCTTAAGTTAGCACCGACTACAGGAACGATGTTCACATGGTAACTATTCGTCTCGCCCGTGGCGGCTCCAAGAAGCGCCCTTTCTATCACCTGACCGTGACCAACAGCCGCAATGCGCGCGATGGTCGCTTCGTCGAGCGCATCGGTTTCTTCAATCCGATCGCCAGCGGTGCGGAAGTGAAGCTTTCGGTGAACCAGGAGCGCGCTGCGTACTGGCTGAGCCAGGGCGCCCAGCCGTCTGAGCGTGTTGCTCAGCTGCTGAAGGAAGCTGCCAAGGCTGCTGCCTGAATCGCATGAACGCATCGTCTGCTCCGGCCGAGGACCTGATCGTCATCGGCAAGATCGTTTCGGTGCATGGCGTGCGAGGTGACGTAAAGGTCTACTCCTTTACCGATCCGATCGACAATCTGCTCGACTACCGTCACTGGACGCTGCGGCGAGGTGACGAGGTCAAGCAGGTCGAGCTGGTCACGGGCCGCCTTCAGGGCAAGATCCTGGTGGCATCGCTGAAAGGGCTGAATGATCGCGAGGTCGCGCGTTCCTACGCGGATTTCGAAATCTGCATTCCGCGTGCGGAACTGCCAGCGCTGGCCAACGATGAGTACTACTGGTACCAGCTCCAGGGATTGAAGGTCATCAACCAGCTCGAGCAGCTGCTCGGCGTGGTCGATCATCTGCTCGAGACCGGTGCCAATGACGTCCTGGTGGTCAAGCCCTGTGCCGGCAGCCTGGACGATCGGGAGCGACTGCTGCCCTACACCGATCAGTGCGTGCAGCGCATCGATCTGGAGCTGGGCGAGATGCGGGTCGACTGGGATGCGGACTTCTGAGCCTCATGTCTGGTTTGCGCGTTGAAGTCATCAGTCTGTTTCCGGAGATGTTCGCTGCGATCCGCGATTACGGAATAACCAGTCGCGCGGTCAAGCAGGAGCTCTTGCAGTTGCGCTGCTGGAATCCGCGGAGCTACACCGAGGATCGTCATCAGACCGTGGATGACCGACCATTCGGTGGTGGCCCCGGAATGGTGATGAAGATCCAGCCGCTGGAGCGCGCCTTGATGGATGCGCGTCATGCAGCTGGTGAAGTGGCGAAGGTGATCTATCTTTCGCCACAGGGACGTCAGCTGAAACAGGCGGATGTCCGGCAGTTGGCGAAGGAGGAGGCATTGATCCTCATCGCTGGCCGCTATGAAGGTATCGACGAGCGTTTCATCGAAGCGCACGTCGACGAGGAATGGTCGATCGGTGATTACGTGCTGTCCGGTGGCGAGCTGCCGGCGATGGTGTTGATCGATGCAGTGACCCGTCTGCTCCCCGGAGCGTTGGGCCATGCTGATTCCGCCGAGGAGGATTCGTTTACTGACGGCCTGCTCGACTGCCCGCATTACACGCGACCTGAGGTGTATGCGGACAAGCGTGTTCCTGAAGTGCTGCTCAGCGGCAACCATGAACACATCCGGCGCTGGCGTTTGCAGCAGTCCCTTGGGAGAACCTGGGAACGCCGTGCCGATCTTCTGGATAGCCGCTCGCTTTCTGGAGAAGAACAGAAGCTGCTGGAGGACTACATCCGCCAGCGGGACGATAGTTAACGCAACGTATCGATGGCAGGCCATAGGGCTTGTCTTAGGAGCACAGCATGACCAACAAGATCATCCAGCAGCTCGAGGCTGAGCAGATGAACAAAGAAATCCCGGCGTTCGCCCCTGGCGACACCGTGATCGTCCAGGTGAAGGTGAAGGAAGGCGATCGTCAGCGCCTTCAGGCCTTTGAAGGTGTGGTGATCGGCAAGCGTAACCGCGGCCTGAACAGCGCCTTCACCGTCCGCAAGATTTCCAATGGTGTGGGCGTCGAGCGTACCTTCCAGACCTACAGCCCGGTCGTCGACAGCCTGAGCGTCAAGCGCCGCGGCGACGTACGCAAGGCCAAGCTGTACTATCTGCGCGATCTGTCCGGCAAGGCCGCACGCATCAAGGAAAAGCTGTCCTGAGGACGCATTTCTCGATGTACAAAAAAAGCAGCCTACGGGCTGCTTTTTTTATGCCCCAACACCAGCGTTAATGGCTGGTGAGGCACGCGCTGTGCCGAGTGGCGGATTCGCGAGTAATTGACGAGAGTCTCGATATGCCGGCACTACACGATCCGATCATCGACCGTTTTCTGGATGCGCTGTGGCTGGAGAAAGGTCTGGCGGACAATACGCGCGACGCCTATTGCAGCGACCTTGCCCTGTTCAATGGCTGGCTCGCGGAGCGCGGGGCTTCTCTGGTCGGTGCGGGCCGCGACGCCATTCTCGATCACTTGGCCTGGCGTCTGGCCAATGGTTACAAGGCACGTTCGACCGCGCGGTTTCTCTCCGGTTTGCGTGGCTTCTATCGCTATCTGCTGCGTGAAGGCGTGGTGGAGATCGATCCGACGCTGAGGGTCGATCTGCCGCGGCTGGGCCGATCGCTACCCAAGGCCCTGTCCGAGGCCGACGTCGAAGCGCTGCTGGCTGCGCCGGATATTGGCGACGCGCTCGGCCTGCGCGACCGGGCGATGCTCGAGGTGCTCTATGCCTGCGGCCTGCGCGTCAGTGAATTGGTAGGCCTGCGTCAGGAGCAAATCAGTCTGCGCCAGGGTGTATTACGCACCTTTGGTAAGGGCAACAAGGAGCGCCTGGTGCCGCTGGGCGATGAAGCCATGTACTGGCTGGAGCGCTATCGTCGCGATGCGCGAGACCTGTTGCTCGGCGATAAGCTGGGCGACGTCGAATTTCCGAGTCGGCGCGGCGATCCGATGACGCGCCAAACGTTCTGGCATCGGATCAAGCTGCATGCCAGGCAGGCCGGGATCGCTGCCGCCATCTCGCCGCATACCCTGCGGCATGCGTTTGCAACGCATCTGCTCAATCATGGCGCCGATCTGCGCACCGTGCAGATGCTGCTTGGTCACAGCGATCTGTCGACCACGCAGATCTATACGCACATCGCGCGTGCGCGCCTGCAGGCGCTGCATGCCGAGCACCATCCGCGGGGCTAGCTGAGCATGGTGTCGAGGAGAGTTGCACCAATCTGCGACGCGCTTCGGTGTTTGTACCTGTCGGTTGGCTCGCGACGGTTTGCAGGCGGCTGCTGTGATAGGCTGTACGCCTTTTTCCCGACCGTCGTTGCAGGAGTTTTCATGGGCGCGATTCGTTTGTTCACCGTCGTGGCCGCCAGCCTGGCCAGTACCTTCGTCTTCGCTGCCGACCCTGATCAGGCGATTCGCAAGACGCTGCAAACGGCTCAGCCGGACCTGCCGATCGAGGCGATTGCCGAAAGTCCGATGTCGGGGCTCTATCAGGTGCAGCTGAAGGGCGGTCGCCAGCTTTACGCCAGCGCCGACGGCCAGTTCGTCTTGCAGGGCTTCCTCTATCGTTTTCAGGACGGCCGAGCAGTCAATCTGACCGAACAGGCGCAGAGTCAGTCGGTGGCGCGCGAGATCGATGCGATTCCGGCGAGCGAGATGGTGGTGTTCGCGCCGAAGAATCCGAAAACCCACATCACCGTCTTTACCGACACCGATTGCGGCTACTGCCAGAAGCTGCACAGCGAGGTTCCCGAGCTGAATCGTCTGGGTGTCGAGGTGCGCTACGTCGCCTTTCCGCGCCAAGGCATGGGTAGCCACGGTGCCAACACGCTGACCAGCGTCTGGTGCGCCAAGGATCGCCAGGCGGCGATGAATCTGGCCAAGGCGCGCAAGGATGTGCCGCAGGCCAGCTGTGACAGCCCGATTGCCAAGCAGTACGCTCTCGGCCAGCTGATCGGCGTGCAGGGCACGCCTGCCATTATCCTCGCCGACGGCCAGATGATTCCCGGCTATCAGCCGGCACCGCAGTTGGCGGAGCTGGCGTTGCAGGCCAACTGACAGCTGGTCCGAGCCGATTCATCCGCATGTCTCGGCGGGTCTCGATGAGCGATTCGCCTAGGCATGCACCTGATGCTGGGCTCGTGCCCGCCAGCGGCGACAAATGCCTCAGCGTACACCTGGATGAGTCGCTGGCGCAGTGACATCGGCGGCTGGGCCTGTACGGTGTCGATGCCGCGCGATGGCCGATTGACTAACGGCGACGCCCTTCGTAATGTGCGACTCTTTTGTTCGGCCGGTGCCCCCGGTCGATCGCCGTAAATGGGGGAGTGCAGCTTGAAACCGGTGAAAGTTGGCATTTGTGGGCTAGGAACCGTCGGTGGCGGTACCTTCAATGTGCTCAAGCGCAACGCTGAGGAGATTGCCCGCCGCGCCGGACGTGGCATCGAGGTCGCGCAGATCGCCACTCGCCAGCCAAACCCCAAGTGCGACACCACCGGCACCCCGGTAACCGATGACGTGTTCGACGTCGTCAACAATCCCGAGATCGATATCGTCGTTGAGCTGATCGGCGGTTATACGCTGGCGCGCGAGCTGGTGCTCAAGGCCATCGATAACGGCAAGCACGTGGTTACCGCCAATAAGGCGCTGATCGCCGTCCACGGCAACGAACTGTTCGCCAAAGCCCGCGAGAAGGGCGTGATCGTCGCGTTCGAGGCTTCGGTGGCCGGCGGCATTCCGGTGATCAAGGCGATTCGCGAAGGGCTGGCCGGCAACCGTATCAACTGGGTGGCCGGGATCATCAACGGCACCGGCAACTTCATCCTCACCGAGATGCGCGAAAAGGGGCGAGCCTTCGCCGACGTGCTCAAGGAGGCGCAGGCGCTGGGTTACGCCGAGGCCGATCCGACCTTCGACGTCGAAGGTATCGACGCCGCGCACAAGCTGACCATCCTGGCTTCCATTGCCTTCGGCATCCCGCTGCAGTTCGACAAAGCCTACACCGAGGGCATCGGCCAGCTGACCACCGCGGACGTCAACTACGCCGAGGCGCTGGGCTACCGCATCAAGCACCTCGGCGTGGCCCGTCGCACTGAAGCGGGCATCGAACTGCGGGTGCACCCGACCCTGATTCCCGCCGATCGCCTGATCGCCAACGTCAACGGCGTGATGAACGCGGTGATGGTCAATGGCGATGCCGTGGGCAGCACGCTTTACTACGGCGCCGGGGCTGGCATGGAGCCGACCGCATCGGCGGTGGTCGCCGATCTTGTCGATGTCGCCCGCGCGCTGACCACCGACCCGCATAATCGCGTACCGCATCTGGCGTTCCAGCCGGATTCGCTGTCCGATCATCCGATCCTGCCGATTGCCGCCTGCGAGAGCGCCTACTACCTGCGCATCCAGGCTAAGGATCATCCGGGCGTGTTGGCGCAGGTCGCCACCATCCTCTCCGAGCGCGGGATCAACATCGAGTCGATCATGCAGAAGGAAGTCGAGGAGCATGATGGTCTGGTGCCGGTGATTCTGGTCACCCATCGGGTTGTCGAGCAGCGCATCGATGACGCGATTGCTGCGCTCGAAGCGCTCGACGACGTGGCGGACAAGGTCGTGCGGATTCGCGTCGAACAACTGAACTAACCGGAGCTGACGAGCCGTAGGCCTTGCTGCTTGCGGTTTCAGGCTCAAACCGAAGGTTTGCAAAATGCGCTACATCAGTACCCGCGGCCAGGCTCCGGCCCTGAATTTCGAAGATGTGCTGCTGGCCGGTCTGGCCAGCGACGGCGGCCTCTATGTGCCGGAAAACCTGCCGCGCTTCACCGTTGAGGAGATCGCCTCCTGGGCGGGGCTGCCGTACCACGAGCTGGCTTTCCGGGTGATGCGGCCGTTCGTCAGCGGCAGCATTCCGGATGCCGATTTCAAGCAGATTCTCGAGCAGACCTACGCCACTGGCGAAGGTGGCGTATTTGCCCACGCTGCGGTGGCACCGCTGCGCCAGCTGAACGGTAATGAGTGGGTGCTGGAGCTGTTCCACGGCCCGACCCTGGCGTTCAAGGATTTCGCCCTGCAACTGCTCGGTCGCCTGCTTGACTATGTGCTGGCCAAGCGCGGTGAGCGCGTAGTGATCATGGGTGCGACCTCCGGCGATACCGGTTCGGCCGCCATCGAAGGTTGCCGCCGCTGCGAGAACGTCGACATCTTCATCATGCATCCGCATAACCGTGTGTCGGAAGTGCAGCGCCGGCAGATGACCACCATCGCCGGCGAGAACATCCACAACATCGCCATCGAAGGCAACTTCGACGACTGCCAGGAGATGGTCAAGGCCAGCTTCGCCGACCAGGGTTTCCTCAAGGGCACCCGGCTGGTGGCGGTCAACTCGATCAACTGGGCGCGGATCATGGCCCAGATCGTTTACTACTTCCATGCGGCGCTGCAGCTGGGTGGTCCGGCACGCTCGGTGGCGTTCTCGGTGCCGACCGGCAACTTCGGCGACATCTTTGCCGGCTACCTGGCGCGGAACATGGGCCTGCCGGTGAGCCAGCTGATCGTCGCCACCAACCGCAACGACATCCTGCACCGCTTCATGTCCGGCAACCGCTACGACAAGGACACCTTGCACCCGTCGCTGTCGCCGTCGATGGACATCATGGTGTCGTCCAACTTCGAGCGCCTGCTGTTCGATTTGCACGGGCGCAATGGCAAGGCCGTGGCCGATCTGCTGGATGCGTTCAGGGCCAGTGGCAAGCTGTCGGTCGAGGAAGACCGCTGGACCGAGGCACGCAAGCTGTTCGACTCGCTTGCAGTGGATGATGCGCAGACCTGCGCGACCATCGCTGAAGTGTTCCGTGAAACCGGTGAGTTGCTCGATCCGCACACTGCCATTGGCGTGCGCGCCGCGCGTGAATGTCGGCGCAGCCTGAGCGTGCCGATGGTGACGCTCGGCACCGCGCATCCGGTGAAATTCCCCGAGGCGGTGCAGAAGGCCGGAGTGGGCAAGGCGCTCGAGCTGCCGGCGCATCTGGCCGATCTGTTCGAGCGGCCTGAGCGCTGCACGGTGCTGGCCAATGAGTTGAAGGCGGTTCAGGCCTTCGTCGGCCAGCATGGTAATCGCGGCAAGCCGCTGTAAGCGCAGCGCAGCAATGCAAAAGGCCAGTCGTGAGACTGGCCTTTTGCGTTCTAGCGATAGCGTTGTAAACGCCTCGCAGCTGCGGCGTTATTCGTCGAACTCTTCCCAGCCACCCATTTCCCGCCAGCGGTTGACGATCCCGCAGAACAGCTCAGCGGTCTTCTCGGTGTCGTAGCGTGCCGAGTGTGCCTCGCGGCCGTCGAAATCGATTCCGGCCGCTTGGCAGGCCTTGGCCAGCACGGTCTGGCCGTAGGCAAGGCCGGCGAGCGTGGCGGTGTCGAAGCTGGAGAATGGATGGAACGGGTTGCGCTTGATATCGCAGCGGGCAATCGCCGCGTTGAGGAAGCCTAGGTCGAAGCTGCTGTTGTGACCGACCAGAATCGCCCGCTTGCAGCCACTGGACTTCACCGCCTTGCGCACATTGCGGAAGATCTCGTGCAGCGCGTGGTCTTCACTGACCGCCATACGCAACGGGTGATCGAGTTTGATGCCGGTGAATTCCAGTGCTGCCGGCTCGATGTTGGCGCCGGCGAACGGTTCGACACGAAAGAACTGCGTTTCCTGCGGATAGAGCAGGCCCTGCTCATCCATGCCGATGGTCACCGCAGCGATCTCCAGCAAGGCGTCGGTAGCGCAGTTGAAACCGCCGCACTCGACGTCGATGACGACGGGCAGGAAGCCGCGGAAGCGGCGCGCCATTGGCGAACGAGGGCGGCCCGGCTGGTTGGTGTCCAGCTCGTCGTCGAAATGCTCGTCGCTCATCGGCTTGCCTCCAGGCGCCAGCGCAGGATTTCCCCGGCGCGCAGCGGAATCAGCTGCTGCTCGCCGAACGGCAGGCTGGCCGGCATTTCCCAGGCGTCGCGCACCAGCGTGATCTGCTCGGTGTTGCGCGGCAGGCCGTAGAAGTCGGCGCCGAAGTGGCTGGCGAAGGCTTCCAGCCGGTCCAGTGCGTTGCGCTGTTCAAATGCCTCGGCATACAGCTCGATGGCCGCATGCGCGGTATAGCAGCCGGCGCAGCCACAGGCGGATTCTTTGGCATGTTGGGCATGCGGCGCCGAGTCCGTGCCGAGGAAGAACTTCGGATTGCCGCTGGTGGCAGCATCCAGCAGCGCTTCCTGGTGCACGTTGCGCTTGAGAATGGGCAGGCAGAAGAAGTGCGGGCGAATGCCGCCGACCAACATGTGGTTGCGGTTGTACAGCAGATGGTGGGCGGTGATGGTGGCGCCAACATTGGCGCCGGCCGCCTCGACGAACTGCACGGCATCGCGTGTGGTGATGTGCTCGAATACCACCTTCAGCTGCGGGAAGCGCTCGGTTACACGGCTCAGCTGCTCGTCGATGAAATGCTTCTCGCGGTCGAAGATATCGATTTCGCTGCGCGTCACCTCGCCGTGCACGAGCAGGGGCAGGCCGACCTCGGCCATCGTTTCCAATACCGGGAAGATGTTGTCGATCCGCGTCACGCCCGATGCCGAGTTGGTCGTGGCGCCGGCAGGGTAGAGCTTGGCCGCGTGCACGAAGCCGCTGGCCTTGGCGGCGCGCACGTCTTCGGCGCTGGTGCTGTCGGTGAGGTAGAGCACCATCAGCGGCTCGAAGCGACTGCCGTTCGGGCGGGCGGCGAGGATGCGCTGGCGATAGGTGGCGGCTTCATCGGCGTTGCGTACTGGCGGCACCAGGTTGGGCATGATGATCGCGCGGGCGAACTGGTGCGCGGCGTCGGCCACCGTGTGCGATAGCACCGCGCCGTCGCGCAGGTGGATATGCCAGTCGTCGGGGCGCAGCAGGGTGATTCGGTCGGACATGCGGGTTTCCTGGCGGGTGAAACGTGCGCGAATGCTACCGGAAAAGCCTGCCGGCGGCACGCGTCGCTCCCCGCAGCCGGAGCTAGCGAGGGCGGGGATGGCTCAAGTTTTGTGGCGCCGCTCCGATACCCCCTAGGAATGCGTTCTCTCCGGAGTTTCCCGTGCGCCTGCGTCCGCTCGTGCTGTGCTGCCTGTTGGCCTCCCCGGCCGATGCCATCACCTTCCAGACCCGTCTGGAACGGGTGCAGTGGCATGTCGAGGGGGATCAGTTCGAGTGCCGCCTGAGTCAGCCGATCGCTGGCTTCGGCAGTGGGCAGTTCGTCCGGCGCGCTGGCGAGGAGGCGATCTTCCGCCTGCAGTCCCCGCAGCGCTGGCTGGGTGCAGGATCGGCCACGCTTTATGCGGCCGCGGCGCCCTGGCAGCCGGCGCGAGGTGATATCAACCTGGGCGTGGTATCGGTCGGTGGCGGTGAGATTCCGTTCAACAGCTCGCATCTGCAGGCTGGCCGCCTGCTCAGCGGGCTGCTCGAAGGCCGTAGCCCGGTCGTGCGTCACCGCACCCTGCACGGCGGCGAAACGCTGGAGGTGCGCCTGCTGCCGGCGCGATTCGCCAATGCCTACGAGGACTATCGCGCCTGCGCGGCCAAGCTGCTGCCGGTCAATTACGATCAGGTGCGCCAGTCGCAGGTCGGTTTTCCGTCTGGAGATGTGGTGCTGGACGATGTCGCACGGGCCAAGCTGGACATCATCCTGCAGTTCCTCAAGGCCGATCCCAGCGTCAATCGCATCGTGCTCGACGGGCATTCGGACAACAGCGGCAACCGCCTGACCAATCGTGACCTGTCGCGCAGAAGGGCAGTGGCGGTGCAGGAATACCTGCAGGCTAACGGCGTACCGGAGGCGCAGATTACCCTGCGCTTTCATGGCGAGCGCTATCCGCTGGTACGCAACGACAGCGCCGCGGCACGGGCGAAGAATCGCCGCGTGACGCTGCGCCTGGAGCGCGAGGCGGCCAGCGAGACCGCGGCGACGGCGCCAGCCACGCCGGCCAGCTGAGGCGCGCGCCCCTGTAAATACAGCCCCGTGATCGGTAGAATCCACGGTTTTCCGTACAACCGTGGAGCTGATGGCATGGCGGACATTAAGAAGGTGGTTCTGGCCTATTCCGGTGGCCTGGACACCTCGGTGATTCTCAAGTGGCTGCAAGACACCTACAACTGTGAAGTGGTGACCTTCACCGCCGACCTCGGTCAGGGCGAAGAGGTCGAGCCGGCCCGCGCCAAGGCCCAGGCCATGGGCGTCAAGGAAATCTACATCGACGACCTGCGCGAAGAATTCGTGCGCGACTTCGTGTTCCCGATGTTCCGCGCCAACACCATCTACGAAGGCGAATACCTGCTGGGCACCTCCATTGCCCGCCCGCTGATCGCCAAGCGCCTGATCGAGATCGCCAACGAGACCGGCGCCGACGCCATCTCCCACGGCGCCACCGGCAAGGGCAACGACCAGGTGCGTTTCGAGCTGGGCGCCTATGCGCTCAAGCCGGGCGTGCAGGTGATCGCGCCCTGGCGCGAGTGGGATCTGACTTCCCGTGAAACGCTGATGGCCTATGCCGAAAAGGCGAAGATCCCGGTTGACTTCGCCAAAGCTGGCAAGAAATCGCCGTATTCGATGGATGCCAACCTGCTGCACATCTCCTATGAAGGCGGCGTGCTGGAAGATACCTGGACCGAGCACGAAGAAGACATGTGGCGCTGGTCCGTCTCCCCGGAGAAGGCTCCCGACGTCCCCACCTACATCGAGCTGACCTACCGCAAGGGCGACATCGTCGCCATCGACGGCGTCGAGATGACCCCGGCCACCGTGCTGGCCAAGCTCAACGAGATCGGCGGCGCCAACGGCATCGGTCGCCTGGACATCGTGGAAAACCGCTACGTGGGCATGAAATCCCGCGGCTGCTACGAAACCCCTGGCGGCACCATCATGATGAAGGCCCACCGTGCCATCGAGTCGATCACCCTGGACCGCGAAGTGGCCCACCTGAAAGACGAGCTGATGCCCAAGTACGCCAGCCTGATCTACAACGGCTACTGGTGGAGCCCCGAGCGCCAGATGCTGCAGACCATGATCGACGCCTCCCAGGAGCACGTGAACGGTGTGGTGCGCCTGAAGCTGTACAAGGGCAACGTCATCGTCACCGGCCGCAAGTCCGACGACAGCCTGTTCGACACCCGCATCTCCACCTTCGAGGATGATGCCGGCGCCTACAACCAGGCCGATGCCGGTGGCTTCATCAAGCTGAACGCCCTGCGCATGCGCATCGCCGCTGGCAAAGGTCGTTCGCCGCTCTGATAAGCTGCGCGAACCGAGCCTGACCCGACCCCGGCCCTGCGCCGGGGTCTTGCTTTATGCACCGTATCTGCGAGGAGAACCAACCCATGAGACTGCTGCATACCATGCTGCGCGTTGGCGACATGGACAAATCCATCGCCTTCTATACCGAAGTGCTAGGCATGACCCTGCTGCGCCGCAAGGATTACCCGGATGGCCAGTTCACCCTGGCGTTCGTCGGCTATGGCGACGAGGCGCACAACAGCGTGATCGAGCTGACCCAGAACTGGGGTGTGGAGCATTACGCGCTGGGTGACGGCTACGGCCATATCGCCTTGGAGGTGGAAGATGTCTACAAGGCCTGCGAGGACATTCGTGCCCGTGGCGGCAAGGTCACCCGTGAGCCGGGGCCGATGAAGCATGGCTCGAGCATCCTGGCGTTCATCGAGGATCCGGATGGCTACAAGATCGAGCTGCTCTCGCCGCAGCGCCGCGACTGACCAATAAAAAAGCCCCGAAAGGGGCTTTTTTATTAAAGGTCGAAATCGAAGTCGTTGAGCTGCTTCTGCAGACGTCGCTCTTCGAGCAGGTTGTCGATGATGCGGCGCTTGGTCAGGTTGGTCTTGGCGACTTCGGCGGGGGCATCGGTGGTTTCGTCGTCGTCTTCGGCGATGAAATCGTCTTCGATCTGGATATCTTCTTTCTCGGCCACGTGTTCACTCCAAGGCTACTGGGCGCTTTGGCGCACCTTATAGCGGCAAACCCGGGCTCGGTAAAAAAGATTTTTTCAATCGTGAGAGAAGGATTTATCGAGTGAGCTCAATCGTCTGACGTCTTGTGCTTGTATTCGCACAGGTCCTCGATACGACAGCTGCCACACTGCGGTTTGCGTGCCTTGCAGACATAGCGGCCATGCAGGATCAGCCAGTGGTGGGCGTCCAGCAAATACTCCTTGGGCACGAACTTGATCAGCTTGCGTTCGACCTCGAGCACGTTCTTGCCGGGCGCGATACCGGTACGGTTGCTGACGCGAAAGATGTGCGTATCAACCGCCATCGTGAACTGACGAAAGGCCGTGTTGAGCACCACGTTGGCGGTCTTGCGGCCGACGCCCGGCAGCGCCTCGAGGTCTTCGCGATTGTCCGGCACCCGGCTGCCGTGCTTTTCCACCAGAATCCGGCAGGTCTCGATGACGTTCTTCGCCTTGCTCGGGTACAGGCCGATGGTCTTGATGTACTCGCAGAGCCCGTCATAGCCGAGGGCGTAGATCGCTTCCGGGGTATTGGCTACCGGAAACAGCCGGGCGGTGGCCTTGTTCACCCCGACATCAGTCGCCTGCGCGGAAAGAATCACGGCGATCAGCAGCTCGAACGGCGTGCTGTATGCCAGCTCGGTCTTGGGTTCGGGGTTGTCTTCGTGCAGGCGACGGAAGATCTCCCGGCGTTTCGTGGCATTCATTCAGGCAGCTTCATTCGATGACCCCGGTGACACGCACCCGCCGGCTCGCTGCGGCGACCTTCGGCTCGTGCGCCGCGGCGCGGGCGGCGAGCTGTTCGTCGATGCGGTTCTTCAGCGCGATCAGCAGGCCCAGCACGATGAAGGCGCCGGGCGGCAGAATCGCCAGCAGAAAGCCCTGATAGTCGTTGATCAGCGTGATCTGCCAGTTGGCGGCCAGCGGGCCAAGCAGCAGCTGCATGTTGGCGAACAGCGCGCCAGTGCCGAGCAGTTCGCGGATGCTGCCGAGCACCACCAGCACCAGGCAGAAGCCCAGGCCCATCACCAGTCCGTCGTAGCCGGCGACCAGCGGCTTGTGCTTGGCGGCGAAGCCGTCGGCGCGACCGAGGATGATGCAGTTTGTGGTGATCAGCGGAATGAAGATACCCAGAATCTGGTACAGCTCGTAGGTGAAGGCCTGCATCAGCAGCTCGATGCAGGTGGTCAGCGCGGCGATGATCATCACGAATGCTGGCAGGCGCACGGCGGTATTCACCACGCTGCGCACTAGCGATACGGCAATGTTCGAGCAGGTCAGCACGAGCATGGTCGCCAGTCCCAGGCCCAGCGCGTTGACGGCCGAGTTGCTCACGCCCAGCAGTGGGCACAAGCCCAGCAGCTGTACCAGGCCGGGGTTGTTTTTCCACAGTCCGTTGAGGGTTAGTTCGCGGTAGCTGGGTGTGCTCATGGCGTGCTCCCTTTCGGCGTAACGGCCGGCTCGCGGGCACGCAGCTCGTCGCTGGTTGCCGTGCCGGCACGCGAGTGGATGGTGGTGGCGGGCTGGTCAGCCGGAGCGGCCGCGGCGTCCGCAGCGGTATCGGTGCCCTGCAGCAGTTCGCTCTTGTGCGCATCGAAGTACTGCAGCGCGCGATGCACCGCACCGACCACGGCGCGCGGGGTGATGGTCGCGCCGGCAAACTGGTCGAAGTCGCCCCGATCCTTCTTCACTGCCCAGCCGGCTTCGTCGGGGTCGCTCAGCGACTTGCCGGCAAAGGCATGGATCCAGTCGCTTTTCGCCAGCTCGATCTTGTCGCCCAGGCCTGGGGTTTCCCGATGGCTGAGGACGCGCACGCCAGCCAGGCGGCCATCGGCGAGCACCCCGACCAGTAGGCGGATGGCACCGCTGTAGCCGTCCGGCGCGGTGGCCTGGAGGATGACTGCAACCGGCTGGCCATCCTTGTGGGCAATGTAGGCGGGCAGCGGCTGGCGGTTGCCCAGCAGCCGATCATGGACCTCGACGACGTTGTCGAGCAGATGATTGTCGTAGCTGCCGGGGGGGAGGATTTCGCCGAGCGCGCGAACCTGCGCCTCACGCTCGGCGGCCTGAATGCGTTCGGCTGTGCCCTGCTGCAGCAGCGTGACGGTGCCCACGGTGGCGATGGCGAACAGGCCGAGTACGGCGGCGTTCTTCAGCATCGAGCGGCTGATTTCCGGAAGCATCATGTCATTCGCCCAGCTTGAAGCCGCGCTCGGCCTTGCGATGGCCGTAGGTGCGCGGGCGCGTGTAGTAGTCGATCGTCGGCGCTGCGAGGTTCATCAGCAGCACGGCGAAGGCGACGCCATCCGGATAGCCACCCCAGGCGCGGATCACATACACCAGGACGCCGACTCCGGCACCGAAGATCAGTCGGCCCCGAGTGCTGGTGGCGCCGCTCACCGGGTCGGTGACGATGAAGAAGGCGCCGAGCATGGTGGCGCCGCTGAGCAGGTGGAACAGTGGCGAGCCGTTGCTGTCGGAACCGGCGCCGTTCCAGAACAGCAGGCTCATCAGCGCCAGCGCGCCGAGCATGCCGACCGGTGCGTGCCAGCTGAACAGTCGCCGATGCAGGAGAAACAGGCCGCCGGCGAGGAAGGCCAGATTGACCACCTCCGAGCCGATGCCGCCGAAATGCCCGAAGGCAGGGTTGCGCCACAGCTCCTCGATGGTCAGCCGGTTGTTGAGCTTGAGCACGTCCAGCGCGGTGGCCTGGCTCCAGCCGTCGGGCAGCGCGCCGACGCCGAGTATCTGCCGCAGTCCGTCCAGAAGACCGACGCCGTGGGGCACCGGCCAGGTGGTCATCTCCACCGGGAAGGAGATCAGCACGACTACATAACCGACCATCGCCGGGTTGAACGGGTTTTGCCCCAGCCCGCCATACAGCTGCTTGCCGAAGACGATGGCGACGCCGGTGGCGATCAGCGTCAGCCACCAGGGGGAGTAGGGCGGCAGCGCCAGCGCCAGCAGTACGGCGGTGACCAATGCGCTGCCATCGCGCAGGAAGAAGCGTACCGGACGGCCGCGCAGCTGGAGGATGGCCGCTTCGCTGGCCAGCGCCACGCCGCTGGCCCAGCACAGGTTGATCAGCGTGCCGGCGCCGTACAGCCAAGTCAGGGCAATCACGCCGGGCAGCGTCGCGGCGAGCACCAGCAGCATGACGCGCTGGGTGCGGTTGCCGCCCTGGGCATGGGGCGATGTGATGCGGGGCAGGGCCATTGGTGCTGTGGTTCCTGTGGGTTTGTGCGGTGGCGCCGCTGCCGGCGCGACCATGAGGGTGTGTTCGGTACGGCCTCGTCAGCCGTCCATGTGCTCGGCCAGGCGTTGCTCGGCGGCCTGCAGACGGGAGCGTGCCGATTCCAGACTGGCTGCGGCGCTGGCCGGGTCGCGTTCGAGCTTGCGCAGGTCGGCGCGGGCAAACGCCACGTCGGTCTTCAATTCGCGCAAGCGTTCGTCGACGCCCGGCTTGCTGGTGCGCAGCAGGACCGGCGCGGGCTTCCCGGACTCCGCCTCGGCGGCATGCAGGGCCTGCTCGGCGGCAGCGAGGGCGTCGCGCAGGCGGGCCAGCTCAGCATCCGCGCAGCCCGCCTGTTCGGCTTTCTTCAGCTCGGCGCGCTTGAGTGCTAGTTCGATCTTGGCTTTCTTCAGCGCCTCGTCGCCCGCGGGTTTGACGGGTGCGCTGGGCCTGGCGCTTTCAGCTTCCGCCAGGGCCGTCTCGGCTGCGTGCAGCTGCTGGCGCAGGCGGGCGAGTTCGGCCTGCTGGTCGTCGTCCGGGGCTTCGATTTTTTCCAGCTTGCGAATCTGCGCCCGGAGCATCGCGGCTTCGATCTTGGCTTTCTTCAGGGCCTCGTCGCCTGCGGGTCTGGCGGGTGCGCTGGGCGCGGCGCTTGCGGCTGCGCTCAGGGCCGTCTCGGCCGCGTGCAGCTGCTGACGCAGGCGAGCCAGTTCGGCCTGCTGGTCGTCGTCCGGTGCTTCGGTTTTTTCGAGCTTGCGGATCTGAGCGCGGAGCATCGCGGCCTCGATCTTGGCTTTTTTCAACGCTTCGTCCCCCGCGGGCTGGGGCGCAGCCGGCGCTACGGCAGCGGCCAGCGCCCGTTGTGCGGCTTCGGCGGCTTGCCGCAGTTCAGCTACCTGCGCCTGCAGTTCCTCAGTGGCGTGGGCCGCCAGCTGTTTTTCGGCCTTCTTCAGCGCGACCTGGGCCAGACTGGCCTCGATCTTCAGGCGCTTCTGCTCGTCGCTCAACGGGCTGCTCTTGCCGGCGACAGCACCGTCCTGTGCTGACGCTCCGGCGGACGGTGTCTGCGCTGCCTTGGCGCGTGCGGCTTTCTCGGCGCGGGCCTTGCGCTCTGCTTCCTTGTGCTCCTCCGCGCGGCGCAGGCGTTCCTGACGCAGCTCGAAGCGCTGTTTGGAGTGTTCGGCTTTCTGCTGCTTGAGTTCCAGTTCGCGGATTTCCGCCTTGGCCGCCCGGTAGTACTGCACCAAGGGAATGCTCGATGGGCAGACGTAGGCGCAGGCGCCGCATTCGATGCAGTCGAACAGGTTGTGCGCGCGCAGCTGCGCATGCTCGTGGCCGAGTGCGAAGAAGTGCAGCTGCTGTGGCAGCAGGCTGGCGGGACAGGCTTCGGCACATTCGCCACAACGAATGCATGGCAGCGCCGGTGGGGATGGCGGCAGCTCGGCGGCGGTGACGGCCAGCAGGCAATTGGTGGTCTTGATCAGCGGCACGTCAAGGCTGGGTAGGGTGAAGCCCATCATCGGGCCGCCCATGAGCAGGCGATCGAGGCGGGCCGGGTCGAGCCCGGCGAATTCCAGCAGTTCGCGCACCGGCGTGCCGATCAGCGCCTCGACGTTCATCGGGCGTGCCAGGGCTTCGCCGGTGAGTGTGGTGATGCGTGAGATCAGCGGTTTGCCGAGCAGCACCGCGTCGTGGATGGCGACGCAGGTCCCGACGTTCTGGCAGAGCATGCCGATGTCCGCCGGCAGGCCGCCGCTGGGCACCTCCTCGCCGGTGAGGATCTGGATCAGCTGTTTCTCGCCGCCCGACGGATACTTGGTCGGGAACACCTTGATAGTGATTGGTCGCTCGCCGACCGCCGCGCGCACGGCGGCGATGGCCTCGGGTTTGTTGTCCTCGATGCCGATGAGGATCGCTTCGGATTCGACCAGATAGGCAAGAATCTCGATACCGGCCACCAGTTGTTCGGCCTGCGCGCGCATCAGCAGGTCGTCGGCGGTGATGTACGGCTCGCATTCGGTGCCGTTGATGATCAGGGTGTGAATCTTCTGCGTGGTGCGTGCGCCCAGCTTGACCGCGGCGGGAAAGCCCGCGCCACCAAGACCGCTGATGCCGGCCTGGCGGATGATTTCGAGCAACGCGTCGGGCTCGACCGAGCGGTAATGCGGCTGTGGATGCAGTTCGGTCCACTGCTCCAGGCCGTCGCTGTCGATGACGATCGCGGTGCTGGGCAGGCCGGATACGTGCGGGTAAGGCTGCGGGCCGATGAAGCTGACCACGCCCGAAGTCGGTGCATGCACCGGCGCGCTGATCAGGCCTGCCGCATCGGCAATCTTCTGCCCCTTGAGCACGCGCTCGCCAAGCTGCACGCACGCCTCGGCCGGTGCGCCGAGGTGTTGCGCCAGCGGCACGATCAGCCGCTTGGGCAGCGGCGCCGGCTGGATCGGCGTGCGGCTGGACAGCGTCTTGCGCTCGGCCGGGTGAATGCCGCCAGGAATGTCCCAGACTTTCGTGGCGTCCGCATGGCTTGTGCGCGCTACGCCGGCGTCGCTCTTCGGCATGACACTCATGCGGCCTGCTCCCGATCCGTGCCGATCAACTGGCCGGGCGCCAGCGGTTGATCCCATTTCCAGCTCTGCAGGTTGCTGCCCAGTTCGATCATGTCGATGCAATCCACCGGACAGGGCTCGACGCAGAGGTCGCATCCGGTGCATTCGCTGACGATCACCGTATGCATCTGCCGCGCCGCGCCGACGATGGCGTCCACCGGGCAGGCCTGGATGCACTTGGTGCAGCCGATGCATTCGGCCTCGCGGATATATGCAACCATCTGCGGTTTCTCGCCGCCTTCGGCATCCAGCGGCTCGGCTTCGACATCCAACAGGTCGGCCAGCGCCTGGATGGTCGCCTCGCCGCCGGGTGGGCATTTGTTGATCTTGTCGCCGGCAACAATCGCCTCGGCGTAGGGCTTGCAGCCGGGATAGCCGCACTGGCCGCACTGGGTCTGTGGCAAAAGGGCGTTGATCTGTTCGGCGATGGGGTCGCCCTCGACGCGAAAGCGCACCGCGGCGAAGCCGAGAATCGCACCGCACGCCAGGCAGAGCGCCAGCAGGGCGAGAACCGCCACGAGCACCAGACTCATAGCTTGATCAGCCCGGTGAAGCCCATGAACGCCAGCGACATCAGACCGGCGGTGATCAGGCCGATGGAGGCGCCTTGGAACGACCGGGGCACGTCGGCGATGGCAATGCGCTCGCGCATGGCGGCGAACAGCACCAGCACCAGCGAGAACCCGAGTCCGGCAGCGAACCCGTTGGCGGTGGCGGTCAGGAAAGTGAATTCGCTCTTGTTGGCGTTGAGCAGGGCGACGCCGAGCACGATGCAGTTGGTGGTGATCAGCGGCAGGAAGATTCCCAGCACGCGATAGAGCAGCGGGCTGGTCTTGTTGACCACCATCTCGGTGAACTGCACCACTACCGCGATCACCAGAATGAAACTAATGGTGCGCAGGAACTCCAGGTCCAGCGGCTTGAGTACATACTGCTGCACGAGGTAACTGCACATCGCCGCCAGCGTGAGCACGAAGGTGGTCGCCAGGGACAGGCCGATGGCCGTCTCGATCTTCTTCGAAACGCCCATGAACGGGCATAGACCGAGGAACTGTACCAGTACGAAATTGTTGACCAGGATGGCGCTAACCATGATCAGGGCGAGTTCGGTCATCAGAAATTCCGTCGCGCGCTGCGGAGCCATGAGGCTGAAGGGCCGCTATTATCGGGAAGCCACCGCAGGCAAACAAGCTGCGGCTGGCCGTCGCGGGGGCGAACACGCCCATTGCAACGTTTTGCCCGTCCGCGTTCGGATGCCGCTGGGCGCGGTCAAACCGACGGATGGGTGCCTTGCGCTTCGGAGGTGACAGATGAACATTCGTGTCGTGTTGCTCCTGTGCAGTCTGGTGTGGCTGGCGCCAGCGCAGGCCGATCGTGACAATCGCGTGTGGGCGCCAGCGAACCCGCCAATCCATCGCGGTGATGTGCCGCCGTATCGCTACGATCCGCGCAATCCGTATCTGTATTACCCGCGTCATCAGCCCAATTTGCCCCCGCGCTATCAGGGGCAGTTGCCGCCACGCTATTACCAGCGGCATTGGGAAACGGGGCGGCCGTACTACTGGCAGGATCGGCATTACCAGCAGCGGCCGCCGTTGATACGCGACGGGCGCGACTATCGCTCGCTGCAGCAGCGCCGCTACGACTATCGCCACCGCTATGAGCGTTACTGAACGCGCCGCGTGGTGTTAGCGATTGCGCCAGCGAGGCTCGCGTTCTTCCAGGTACGCGTTAATGCCCTCCAGCGTGTCCTCGGCCTCGAACAGTTCGACGAAGGCTTCACGCTCGGCGGCGGCGAAGGTATCGGGCAGACGCTGGCGCGCGCCATTGATCAACGGTTTGATCGCGCGGATTGCCACCGGGCTCTGACGGGCGATGCGAGCCGCCAGCAGCAGGGCATGCCCACGTGATTCGCCCGACTCTGCGAGCTGTTCGACCAGACCGATGCGCAGTGCCGTTTCGGCGGTGATGCGTTCCCCGCAAAGAATCATCCGCTTGGCCCAGCCTTCGCCGACCAGCCACGCCAGTGCCTGGGTGCCACCGGCGCAGGGCAGCAGGCCGACTGCCGCGTCCGGCAGGCCGAGCTGCGCATGTTGTTCGGCGATGCGCAGATCGCAGGCCAGCGCGCACTCCAGTCCGGCGCCGAGCGCGTAGCCGTTGATCGCCGCGATGGTGACGCCGCGAAAGTCACGCAGCGCTTCGAAGGCTTCGCCGAAGCGGCGCGCCATTTCCCGTGCGCGCAGGCGGTCGCCATCGGCGAGCAGCTGCAGATCGGCACCGGCGCTGAAGAATTCGGCGCCCCTGCCGGTGATCACCAGCGCATAGATGTCGTCGTCATGGTCGAGATGCTCGATCAGCAGCTTGAGGCCGATCAGCGATTCGCGATCCCAGGTATTGGCCGGCGGATGGTTGATGGTGATGAGGGCGGTGTGACCGTGCTTTTCCACGGTCAGCTTGTGGGTCAGATCGAAGACCCCGGACTGATACGGTTCGAGTGCGGTGCTCATGTGGTCGTCCTCGGCGATGCCCGCCAGCATGCGCAGCGGGGCGTCTCTATCAAGGCAGCGAGGAACGCGAGTCGTCGGGGGATCACCCCAATCCGCGAAGGCGGGCCGCCTGTGCTGGCGGCCCGTTTCCGAGGGGTTTACTGCAAGGCGTTGGCCTGTCCGGCGCTGCGCCGCTCTTCCTGCCATTGGGCAAGTGTAGGCGCTGCCTGGTCGCCATCGAGGCGATGGACGATTTCGAAGTAGTCCTGCTTGAAACGGTCCCTGAGCACGTCCTCACGCGGCTTGACGCGTACGGCATACACCGTCTGCACGTTCTGGTGATCGAAGCTGCGCCAGTGCTGCTCATCCTTGAGCAGTTTGTAGCGATGGTTTTCCAGCGCGGCGATCACCGACTCGCTGGCGATGCTGCGAGCGCGTGTGGCGGCGTCGGCCCATTGATGCACGATGCTGTACGCCGAGGCAGCGGAGCTGGACGGATGGGTCTGGTAGCGCTCGTCGAAATTGCGCACGAAAGCCTGCCCGCGTTCGGAACCTTCCAGTTCGGGCACGCGCCAGGTCCAGGGCTCGGTGCCGAGAACGCCGCGCATGATGTCCGGACCGGCAAGCTCGACCATGCTCTGGGTCAGGTTGGGCACAGCGATCTGCATCTTGGTGTTCAGGCCGAGTTCATCGGCGATGCGCATGGCGCGCACCAGATCCTCGCCGAACAGCACGAGCATCAGCACTTCGGTATCGCTGTTGGCCGCCTGCTGCAGGGCCTTGCGATAGTCGGACAGCCGGGCGCCGGGGAAGGCGGTCTTCACTCCGGGGTGCTTGGTCTGGTCGGTGGTGCCGGTGGCCTGGCGCAGCGAACTTTCGCTGGTGTGGCCCCAGGTGTAGTCGGAGGTGACGTAGAAGTAGCGTTTCCCCGGCAGATTCTGGTTGAGGTATTGCCCCAGCACCTGGGCGCTCATCCAGGCATTGTTGCACTCGCGGAACATGTAGCGATGGCCGTCCTTGCCGGTCGTGTCGTTCGAGTAGGTCAGGGTGCCGAAGTACAGAAGGCCATGTTCCTTGGCGCGCTTGCTGGCAGCGATCGCAACGGCGCTGGACACCCCGCCGAAGAGCATCGCTGCGCCTTCGTCGGCCATCTTGTCGACGTTGGCGACGGCCTTTTCCGGGCGCGAGGCGCTGTTGCGGCTGATCAACTCCAGCGGGCGGCCAAGCACGCCGCCGCGGGCATTGATTTCGTCGATGGCCAGCAGCGCGCCGCGCATCTGGGCAAGGCCTTCTTCCTTATAGCTGCCGGTGCGGGGGTAGTTCAGGCCTAGTTTGATGGGATCGGCTGCCTGGACCGCAGCGCAGCAGCTCAGCATGAGCGCCAGGAGGGTAGTCCGTTTCATCGCGGGAGTTCCTTGCTTACTTGTTATGGTTTGTTGGCAATTGCCGCTTTTTACTCCGACCCTGAACGGGCGTCATTACCTCGGGGGATGCTTCGCGGCGCCAATGTGACTGCGGCAGCATTTTGATCGCGTTTAGACTTTCGCCTTGTTGACCCGGGGCAACGCATCGGTTCGAGACGGCGTTGGGGTTTGCGTTGACAGCGCGCCGCGGCTTTTCTAGGGTGCGGCAGCTCCGTCGCAAGCAAAGGTGAACCGATGACCCAGGATGATCGAATCAAGCTCGAACCGAGCTGGCGGGATGCGCTGCGTGAGGAGTTCGATCAGCCTTACATGCACGAGCTGTCTGCTTTCCTGCGTCGTGAGAAAGCCGCCGGCAAAGTGATCTATCCACCCGGGCCGCTGATCTTCAATGCGCTGAATTCGACGCCGCTGGAGCGGGTTGAGGTGGTCATTCTCGGGCAGGACCCTTACCACGGCCCCGGCCAGGCCCACGGGCTGTGCTTCTCGGTGCAGCCGGGCGTTGCGCCACCACCGTCGTTGCAGAACATTTTCAAGGAGCTCAAGCGCGATCTGAACATCGATCCGCCGGACCACGGCTATCTGCAGCATTGGGCGGATCAAGGCGTGCTGATGCTCAATACCTCGCTGACGGTGGAGCAGGGCAATGCCGGCTCGCATGCAGGCGCTGGCTGGCAGCGCTTCACCGATCGAATCATCGAGGTAGTCAGCGAGCGGCGGCCGCATCTGGTGTTCCTGCTCTGGGGGGCGCATGCGCAGACCAAGGCGCGGCTGATCGATCCAACCCGCCATCTGATTCTCAAGTCGGCGCATCCTTCGCCGCTCTCGGCCCATCGCGGTTTTCTGGGCAATGGCCATTTCAGCCGCACCAACCAGTTTCTCCGGCAGCACGGTATGCAGCCGATCGACTGGCAGCTACCCGCGCAGGTCTAGCGCGGGCAGGTCGGTTCCGCTTACTGGAGCATACTCATCGCCGCGTCCATCGCGGCCGAGAGGTCCTCGTCTTCCTGGAGCAGGGTGCTTGGGTCCAGGCCGAGCTTGGCGAACGCCGGAATCTGGCTCCAGTCCAGCTGCGTATAGGGGTGATTAGTGCCCAGGTAGCTTTGCAGCGTGGCGACTTGCACGATGTCGACATAGTCGACCGTCGGCGAGTTTCGGGTGAAATCGCTGTATTGGCCGGGCACGATCGCGATCGGCTCGCGAAAGTCCCAGGCGCGCAGGATCTTTTCGCCAAGCAGCGGGTGGATACGGTCGATCACATGATTGAGGCTGATGGAATCGGCCATCAGCTCGCCGTGCTCCTCGGCATAGGTGAGGATGGGCAGGATGCCGATCTGGTGCACCAGGCCTGCCAGCGTCGCCTGGTCGGGCAGCAGGCGCGTGTAGTGCCGGCACAGCACGTGGCTGATGGCCGCCACCTCCGTGCTCTTGTTCCAGACCTCCCGCATCTTGCGGTCGACCACATCGGTCGTGGCCTGGAACATCTGTTCCATTGCCAGGCCGGTGGCGAGGTTGCAGGTGTAATTGATGCCCAGGCGACTGATCGCCATCTGCAGATCGGTGATCTCGCGATTGGTGCGCAGCAGTGGGCTGTTGACCACCTTGATGATGCGAGCGGTCAGCGCGGCGTCGTTGCCGATCACCTTGCTCAGCGCGAGGATGCTGACGTCCGGGTCTTCTGCGGCTTCGCGCACCTGCAGCGCCACCTCGGGCAGCGTTGGAAGAATCAGTTCGTCGTTCTCGATGGCGCGGGTCAGTTCGCGTTGAACCTTGTCGGCGAGGGTGCTCATGCGATTCCTTCAGTGGTGGAGTGCTGCGTCATGGCCAGCCGCGGTGCGTTGCCGGCCGTGACTGCCGTTTATACGGGCTTCAGCGCTGGATTTCCTGGTCGGCGTTCAAGGTATAGGGAAGGTCGAGCAGGCTCAGCGGTATGCCATCGGGCGAACCGAGGAAGATGCGACCGTCGGCGACGGCATCTTCCTGGACCACGGCCAGCAGTTCCATGCCGTTTCCGCTGGTTGCCGCCAGCACGACTTCGCCCACGCTCGAGCCGTGCACCGGCGAGAACAGTTCGACGCCCGCGGCCGGCAGTTCGCTCTGCGTGCCATCGGCGGCGAGGCGGTACAGTCTGCGCTTGAGCTTGCCGAGGTATTGCATCCTCGCGACGATTTCCTGCCCGGTGTAACAGCCTTTCTTGAAGCTGACCCCGCCCAGCGCCTGCAGATTGATCATCTGCGGAATGAACAGCTCGCGCGTGGTCCCGAAAACCTGGCCCACGCCGGCGCGAATCTGGTCGAGCAGCCAGCGCTGAAGCGGGGCTTCGGCAAGCTGGGCCCCCAAGCGCAGGCGGACCTGCTCGGCCTCCTGTGTCTTGCACCACAGCTCGGCGCGTCCGTCGGCCAGACGCAGCGCGATCAAACCATTGCCGCGTACCACCTGATTGGCGTCCTGCGGCAGTTCGAGCCCGAGGCTGACCAGGGCGCCGTCTCCCTGGCTCAGACCGAAGCGACACCAGAGCGCGCTTTCATTGCTGAGCTGCGACTTGGAAAATACTGCGTACTTGCCGAGATCGGCGAGCTGCGGCTGCAGCAGCTCGCTGGCCATCGCCAGCAGCAGGCCGTCACCTTCGGTCAGAATGCGAAAGCTGGACTGCATCCGCCCCTTCGGGGTGCAGCGGGCGCCAAGGCTGGAGGTGTGGTGATCGAGATAGTTGAGGTTGCAGGTCAGCTGACCCTGCAAAAACTTGCTGGCGTCTGGGCCGCGTACGGCAAGGACGCCTTCATGCGACAGGACGCAAAAATAGGCTGTGTCGGTCATGGTCGGTCGCCGTGAGAAATCCGGGCGGCCATCATAGCAGGCGGCCGCGAAAAGGCAGCCGCCCTGCACTGGCTGCGATGTACGAATAGAACGCCGTCGGCGTGCCGCTTGCCGGCGGCTGTCGCTATAATGCCGGCCCCCTTCGAAGGAGCCGTCGCATGGTCGATCAATCTGAACTCAACCGCCTGTTCTGGCAGAGCCGTCGCGGCATGCTGGAGCTGGACGTGCTGCTGGTGCCGTTCGTCAAGGAAGTCTATCCGGGGCTGGATGAGGCGGATCAGCAGCGCTATCGCAAGCTGTTGAGCTGCGAGGATCAGGATCTGTTCGGCTGGTTCATGCAGCGGGGCGAACCCGAGGATGAGGACCTGCGCCGCATGGTTCGCATGATCCTCGATCGTGTCCAGCCGCAGTAATCCACCCTTCGAGTGCCACTGGCAGGCGTCGCGCCTGCTGCTGGGGCTCTATCTGTTGGTACAGGGGCTGGCGCTGGCCGGTATCGGGCTGTCGGCGGCGCCGCTGTCGCTCAAGATTCCGTTGTGGATGTTCGGCGCCGCGCATACAGCGTGGGGCCTGCCAAGGTCCATTCTGTTAAGCAGTCCTGCCGCCTGGCGCGGTCTGCGCCACGATGATGACGGCTGGAGTCTGTGGTCGAAGCGCACCGGCTGGCAGCCGATCCAGCTGCGTCCCGACAGCCTGGCGTTGCCAATTGCGGTAGTGCTGCGTTTTCGTCTGCCGGGGCAGCGCCTCACTCGTGGGATCTGCATTGCGCGCGACGCGCTGCCGGCGGGGGAACACCGGCGTTTGCGGGTGCGGCTGAAGTTCAGTCGCAATAGGTGGGCGGCTGCAGAATAGTATCGACCGCCACCAGCAGTTGCTCAGGGTAATCGAGGGTGAAGTGCAGGCCGCGGCTTTCCTTGCGCTGCATCGCCGAGCGAATCATCAGGTCGGCGACCAGCGCGAGGTTGCGTAGCTCCAGCAGGTCACGGCTGACCTTGTAGTTGGAATAGAACTCGTCGATCTCATCCAGCAGCAGCTTGACCCGATGCTGTGCGCGCATCAGGCGCTTGTTGGTGCGCACGATGCCGACGTAGTCCCACATGAAACGCCGCAGCTCGTCCCAGTTATGCGCGATGATCACATCTTCGTCGGAGTCGGTTACCTGGCTGGCGTCCCAGGCCGGCAGGTCGCCCGCCAACTCTATTTCCGGTAATTGGCGAAGCATGTCCTCGGCGGCTGCGCGTCCATAGACGAAGCATTCGAGCAGCGAGTTGCTCGCCATGCGATTCGCCCCGTGCAGGCCGGTGAAGCTGGTTTCGCCTATCGCGTACAGGCCCGGAATGTCGGTACGGCCATGCTGGTCGACCACCACGCCGCCGCAGGTGTAGTGCGCAGCGGGAACTACCGGGATGGCTTGGCGGGTGATGTCGATGCCGTACGTCAGGCAGCGTTCGTAGACCGTCGGGAAGTGGCCGCGGATGAAGTCGGCCGGCTTGTGGCTGATGTCCAGGTAGACGCAGTCGATGCCGAGGCGTTTCATTTCGTGATCTATCGCGCGGGCCACGATATCGCGTGGCGCCAGTTCCTCGCGTGGATCGAAGCGCGGCATGAAGCGTTCGCCGTTGGGTAGCTTGAGCAGCGCCCCCTCACCGCGCAGGGCTTCGGTGATCAGGAAGCTCTTGGCCTGCGGGTGGTACAGGCAGGTCGGATGGAACTGGTTGAACTCCAGATTGCCCACCCGGCAACCGGCGCGCCAGGCCATGGCGACGCCATCGCCACAGGCGCTGTCTGGGTTGCTGGTATACAGATAGACCTTCGCGGCGCCGCCGGTGGCCAGCGCGACGAAGCGGGCCTGGAAGGTTTCCACTTCACCGCTGTTGCGGTTCAGCACGTAGGCGCCGAGGCAGCGTTTGCCGGCAAGGCCCAGTTTGCGCTCGGTGATCAGGTCCACCGCGACGCGCTGCTGCAGCAGTTCGATATTGCTTCGGGCCTGGGCGCGAGTCAGCAGGGTATTGAAGATGGCTGCGCCAGTGGCATCCGCGGCGTGGATGATGCGCCGATGGCTGTGGCCACCTTCGCGTGTCAGGTGAAACTCGAAGCCGCCATCCTCGCGGTCCGGTGCATCGTCGCGAGTAAAGGGTACGCCTTGTTCGATGAGCCACTTGATGGCATCGCGGCTGTGCTCGACGGTGAAGCGCACTGCTTCTTCGCGACACAGTCCTCCGCCTGCCACCAGGGTATCGGCGACGTGGGATTCCACCGTGTCGGTGTCATCCAGTACGGCGGCGACTCCGCCTTGGGCCCAGTAGGTCGAGCCGTTGGCGAGCTCGCCCTTGCTGAGCACGGCGATGCGCAGATGGCTTGGCAGGTTCAGCGCCAGCGTCAGGCCGGCGGCCCCGCTACCGATGACTAATACGTCGTACCGATGATGGTGGCTCATGAGCGAGTTCCGCGGAGAAATCGTTTCGTAGTATATAGAGCGAGGCCTGCGACGAGACAGTGGCCGGAATTATATGTTGCTGAGCCAATGGAACTTTTTCGGTCCGGATTCGCTCAATAAATAGTTGTGGATGCAGACCGGGCTCTTGGTGCACGACAGTCCGGTTTGCCAGGGACACCAGGGCGGCATAGACCGCGAATTTCGATTGCGACACCAGGGTGCAATCGCCGTCAGGTATTGCAGGATAGCTTGCTAGTAGGGGGAGAACTTTTGCGTAGAGCCCGTGTCTATTCTGGCAGGTCGGTTTGCTGGTGTGAGCGGTACCCCTTCGGCAGAACGGAGGCGTTTACATGCTGACCCAGGAGCAGGACCAGCAGCTGGTTGAGCGAGTGCAGCGGGGCGACAAGCGAGCGTTCGATCTCCTTGTGCTGAAATACCAGCACAAGATTCTTGGTCTGATCGTGCGTTTTGTACATGACTCTCATGAGGCCCAGGATGTGGCGCAAGAGGCTTTCATCAAAGCCTATCGCGCACTCGCAAATTTTCGCGGCGACAGTGCGTTTTATACGTGGCTGTACCGCATCGCCATCAACACGGCGAAGAACCATCTGGTGGCGCGTGGCAGGCGTCCTCCGGACAGCGATGTGAGTTCCGAAGATGCCGAGTTTTACGAGGGCGATCACGCCCTGAAGGATATCGAGTCTCCCGAGCGCTCGCTGCTTCGGGACGAAATCGAAGATACGGTACATCGGACCATTCAGTTGCTTCCCGAAGATTTGCGTACCGCTCTAACGTTGCGTGAATTTGATGGTCTTAGTTACGAGGACATTGCGAGCGTGATGCAGTGTCCCGTAGGAACGGTGCGCTCTCGGATATTCCGAGCGCGCGAAGCCATAGATAAAGCGTTGCAACCCTTGTTGCATGAGTCCTGAGACAGCGGCGACAGCCAAGAGAGGAACCGCCATGAGTCGTGAAGCCCTGCATGAATCGCTGTCCGCGGTGATGGATAACGAAGCGGACGAGTTGGAATTACGTCGTGTGCTCGCCGCAGGTGATGACGGTGAGATGCGGTCGACCTGGTCGCGCTACCAGATTGCCCGTGCTGCCATGCACAAGGAGTTGCTCGAGCCGCGCCTGGATATTGCAGCTGCCGTCTCCGCAGCGCTGGCCGACGAGGCTGTGCCAGTCAAACCGCAGGGCTCGCCTTGGCGCGGCCTTGGGCGGCTGGCGGTAGCGGCTTCGGTTACCGTCGCCGTTCTGGCGGGTGTTCGTCTGTACAATCAGAGCGAAGTTGCCGGTCCGCAGATGGCACAACAACAAGCTGCTCAGCCTGTCCTCGCTGTTCCGCAGGTTGGGCAGGGCCCGGCGGTTCTGGCCGGCTACAGCGAAGGGCAGGTTGAAGCGCCGGCGCAGACGGCGGCTCAGACGGCTCCGGTGGAGCGCTGGCACGAAGAGCGGCTGCCGTCCTACGTGCGTCAACACGCACAGCAGGCCGCATTTGGTAGTGGTGCAGAGGGTGCACTGCCATATGCGCGTGCCGCGAGCATGGAAGAACGTTAGGGAGAAGCATGCGCGTCTTACCGCTGTGTGTGATGTTCGGAGGCTGGCTATCGATGCCGGCCTTCGCTGTTGATGCCGGAACGTGGATGAGCAAGCTTGCCCAGGCGGAACGGACTCAGAACTATATGGGCACGTTCGTCTACGAGCGCAATGGCAGTTTTTCCAGTCATGCGATCTGGCGACGGGTCGAGGAAGGGCATCTGCAGGAGCGCATGCTCCAGCTCGACGGGCCGGCGATAGAGGTTGTACGGCGCGACGGTCAGGTGCAATGCGCTACCGACGGGTTGACGACCCAAGTCGACCGGCAGGGCACTTGGGATGATCGGCGCCTCGACGTAAAGGCGCTCTCGGAGTGGTACGAGTTTCGCCTGATGGGCGAGTCCCGGGTTGCCGGCCGACCTGCGGTTGCGCTGGGAGTGCTGGCTAAAGACCAGCATCGTTACAGCTTCGAGCTTCATCTCGACCGCGAAACGGCCCTGCCGCTCAAGTCGCTCATGCTGAGCGACAAGGGCCAGCTGCTTGAGCGGTTTCAATTTACCCGTTTCGAACCCGACGCGGCCGATGCGCAGTCAGTGCGTCAGGGAGCGGCCTGTGAAAGCGTCTCGCTCAAAGATGCCCCGCGTAAGGTCGATACGGCTTGGCGTTCCGACTGGTTACCGCCTGGTTTTGTGCTGCAGGGTGCGGATGTGCGGCCGAGTCCAGTTTCCAGCGAATCGGTGTCCTGGCTTTCCTACGGTGACGGGCTGACGAGCTTTTCGGTGTTTCTCGAGCCACTGGGCGACGCGACGGTCAGCGACGCTCGCAGTCAGATGGGGCCGACTGCGTCAGTTGCAAAGCGCATAAGCACGCCAGAAGGCGATGTGATGGTCACTGTCGTGGGTGAGATTCCGCTCGGAACTGCTGAGCGCGTGGCACTTTCGATGCGCGCGGCCTCGCAATGATCGAAGAACAGGGGCGCGTTGTCGCTGTGGAGTCCGGGGCTGTCTGGGTCCAGACGCAGCGTCGCAGCACTTGTTCAGGATGCGTTGCAAAAAACGGTTGCGGGCAGGGACTGATGGAGCGCCTGGACGTGCGCGAGCGAAGCGGGTTGATCCGCGCGGTATCGACGCTGCAGCTGCAGGTCGGTGACGCCGTCGTGCTGGGTATTGAGGAGCGCGTATTGCTGCGTGGGGCGCTCCTTGTCTATCTTTTTCCCCTGCTCATGTTGCTGGTTGCCGCCTCAGTGGTGGCGCAGTGGTCGGCTAGCGAGCCTTGGATCATCGCGGCAGGGTTGGGTGGATTCGTTATCGCCTGGGGTATCGTGCGCCTGCGCAGTCAGCGCGTGGCGAACGACCCGAGCCTGCAACCCGTGGTACTGCGGGCCATGCTCGCCGGTTCGTCTGGCATGCAGTGAGTTTTTCCGTTCGTTCGTCAGTGGGGGCTAGTTCATGTTCAATCGAAACAGCTGCTTCGCCTTTTTGGCGGGGCTGGCGTTGCTGGGGCAGGCGGTTATCGCGCAAGCGGCGCTGCCGGATTTCACGCCGCTGGTAGAGAGCGCATCCCCGGCAGTCGTCAATATCAGCACCAAGCAGAAACTCCCGACACGTGGCGCGTCAGCGCAGATTCCAGATCTGGAGGGCTTGCCGCCGATCTTTCGGGAGTTCTTCGAGCGCAGTATTCCTCAGTTACCTGATGGCCGCGGCCAGCAGCGCGAGGCCCAATCACTGGGTTCGGGCTTCATCATTTCCGCTGATGGCTATGTGCTGACCAACAATCATGTCGTTGCAGATGCCGACGAAATTATTGTCCGTCTGCCCGATCGCAGTGAGTTGGAAGCCAAACTGGTTGGTGCTGATCCGCGTACCGATGTTGCCGTGTTGAAGGTCGAGGGCAAGGGGCTGCCGACCGTCAAGCTGGGTGATTCCAGTGCGCTCAAGGTTGGTGAATGGGTTTTGGCGATTGGCTCGCCGTTCGGCTTCGATCACACCGTGACCGCAGGCATTGTCAGCGCAACCGGTCGCAGTCTGCCCAATGAGAGCTATGTGCCGTTCATTCAGACTGATGTTGCGATCAATCCAGGCAACTCCGGTGGTCCGCTGTTCAATCTCGCGGGTGAAGTCGTTGGGATAAATTCGCAGATATTCACCCGGTCCGGCGGCTTCATGGGCTTGTCCTTCGCCATCCCGATCGATGTGGCAATGGACGTCGCCAATCAGCTGCGTACAGAGGGCAAGGTCAGTCGCGGATGGCTGGGCGTGGTCATTCAGGAGGTGAACAAGGATCTGGCGGAGTCGTTCGGCCTCGAACGTCCGGCCGGGGCGCTGGTAGCCCAGGTCATGGATGGTGGCCCGGCTGCCCGCGGTGGGTTGCGCGTGGGTGACGTGATTCTGAGCATGAATGGCAAGCCCATCATCATGTCGGCCGATCTGCCGCACCTCGTCGGTGCGCTCAAGCCGGGAAGTACCGCTCGAATGGAAGTCGTGCGCGAAGGTGAGCGGCGCGAGGTCAATGTCCAGATCGGTGCGCTACCGGAAGAGGGCGACGAAATTGCCGCGGCGGGCGCCGGGCCGGAACAGAGCGACAACCGTCTAGGTGTCAAGGTTTCCGAGTTGACTGCGGAGCAGCGCGCCAGCTTGGATCTGCAGGGCGGGGTGGTCATCACCGAAATTCTAAATGGTCCGGCTGCGATGATCGGTCTGCGTCCGGGTGATGTGATAACCCACCTGAACAACCAGGCCATCGATTCAGCCAAGACCTTCGGTCGGGTGGCCGCACAGTTGCCGAAGAATCGTTCGGTATCGATGCGGGTGCTGCGTCAGGGGCGTGCAAGCTTCATCACCTTCAAATTGGCGGAATGACGCAGGCGTCAAGTTGGAGAAAAGGGCGGCTATGGCCGCCCTTTTTCTTGCGTCTTCGTTCTGCGAATGAGTGTCGAGACGGTTGGGCGCGTGGCGCTTGCGGGGCCGATCAGTTAAACTTCGCGGCTATTTTCGGCGGGCAATCGGCCTGCGGCATTTTTCGAGTGTTCAGCTGTGAGTGACCTGAGTCATATCCGCAACTTCTCCATCATCGCCCACATTGACCATGGCAAGTCGACCCTGGCTGATCGGTTCATTCAAATCTGCGGCGGCCTGTCCGAACGCGAGATGGAGGCTCAGGTCCTCGATTCCATGGATCTCGAGCGTGAGCGCGGCATCACGATCAAGGCGCACAGCGTGACCCTGCATTACAAGGCGCAGGACGGTAAGACCTACCAGCTGAACTTCATCGACACCCCTGGCCACGTCGACTTCACCTATGAAGTCAGCCGTTCGCTGGCCGCCTGTGAGGGCGCGCTGCTGGTGGTGGATGCTGGGCAGGGCGTCGAGGCGCAGTCGGTGGCCAACTGCTACACCGCCATCGAGCAAGGCCTCGAGGTCATGCCGGTGCTGAACAAGATGGACCTGCCCCAGGCCGAGCCGGAGCGGGTCAAGGAAGAGATCGAACACGTCATTGGCATCGACGCCACCGACGCCGTGGCCTGCAGCGCCAAGAGCGGCATGGGGGTGGAGGATGTGCTCGAGCGCCTTGTGCAGGTCATCCCGCCGCCCGAGGGGAATATCGAGGCGCCGTTGCAGGCGCTGATCATCGACTCCTGGTTCGACAACTACCTCGGTGTGGTCTCGTTGGTGCGCGTACGCCACGGGCGAGTGAAGAAAGGCGACAAGATTCTGGTCAAGTCGACCGGCAAGATCCATCAGGTCGACAGCGTTGGCGTTTTCACTCCGAAGCACACTGCCACCGCTGATCTCAAAGCCGGTGAGGTGGGCTTCATCATCGCCGGCATCAAGGATATTCAGGGCGCCCCAGTGGGCGACACCCTTACCCTGTCCGCAACGCCCGACGTCGAAATGTTGCCCGGCTTCAAGCGGGTCAAGCCACAGGTTTACGCCGGACTGTTTCCGGTCAGTTCGGATGATTTCGAAGACTTTCGCGACGCGCTGGAGAAGTTGACGCTCAACGACGCGGCGCTGCAGTACGAGCCGGAAAGCTCGGACGCGCTGGGTTTCGGCTTCCGTATCGGTTTCCTAGGCATGCTGCACATGGAAATCATCCAGGAGCGCCTGGAGCGCGAGTACGACCTGGATCTGATCACCACCGCGCCGACGGTGGTGTTCGAGGTGGTGCTGAAGAACGGCGACACCGTCTATGTCGACAACCCGTCCAAGCTGCCTGATCTGGCATCGATTGCCGAGATGCGCGAGCCGATCTGCCGCGCCAACATTCTGGTGCCGCAGGATCACCTGGGCAGTGTGATCACCCTGTGCATCGAGAAGCGCGGCGTGCAGCGCGACATGCACTTCCTCGGCAGTCAGGTACAGGTCAGCTATGACCTGCCGATGAACGAGGTGGTGATGGACTTCTTCGACCGCCTGAAGTCTGCCAGCCGCGGCTATGCCTCGCTGGATTACGGTTTCGACCGCTTCCAGCCGGCCAATCTGGTGCGCCTGGACGTACTGATCAACGGCGAGCGAGTCGATGCGCTGGCGCTGATCGTCCATCGCGACAACGCGGCATACAAGGGCCGCCAGTTGGTGGAGAAGATGAAGGAGCTGATCCCACGACAGATGTTCGACGTGGCAATTCAGGCGGCAATCGGCGGACAGGTGATCGCGCGCTCGACGGTCAAGGCGCTTCGGAAGAACGTACTCGCCAAGTGCTACGGCGGTGACGTCAGCCGCAAGCGCAAGCTGCTGGAGAAGCAGAAGGCGGGCAAGAAGCGTATGAAGCAGGTCGGCAGCGTGGAGATTCCACAAGAGGCGTTCCTCGCGGTACTGAAGGTAGATAGCTGATATGTCGATCAATTTCCCGCTGGTGCTGGTCCTTGCGGTCATTGTCTGTGGGCTGCTGGCATTGAGTGATGTGCTGTTCTTCGCACCCAGGCGTCGTGCCGCCATCGCCAGTTATGAGGGGCGCAATGGTGCGATCGATTCGGCTACGCTCGAAGCGCTCAGTCGCGAGCCGGTACTGATCGAGTACGGCAAGTCGTTCTTCCCCGTGCTGGCGATCGTGCTGGTACTGCGCTCGTTTCTTGTCGAGCCGTTCCAGATTCCCTCGGGATCGATGAAGCCGACACTGGAAGTGGGCGATTTCATTCTGGTCAACAAGTTTGCCTATGGCATTCGCCTGCCGGTGATTGATACCAAGATCGTCGAAGTGAGCGACCCGCAGCGGGGTGACGTCATGGTGTTCCGCTATCCGAGCGATCCGAACGTCAACTACATCAAGCGGGTGGTCGGCTTGCCGGGCGATGTGATTCGCTACAGCAGCGAACGCCGACTGTATGTCAACGATCAGCTAGTGGCCGAGACATTGGTCGGCGACGAACCGGGTAGTCTGGGCAGTGCGCGTCTGTATCGCGAGAAGCTGGGCGAGGTAGAGCATCTGATCCGCAAGGAAATGGGGCGATACCGGATGGAGCCCAGTCGCCAGTGGACGGTTCCGCAAGGTCATTACTTCATGATGGGCGACAATCGCGACAATTCGAACGACAGTCGCTATTGGCAGGATGACGCTATCCCCTCTGCATTGGCCGGAATGGTCCCGGATCGCAATATCGTCGGTAAGGCATTCGCCGTATGGATGAGTTGGCCGGATCCGAAGTTCAGTAATCTGCCGCATTTCTCCCGCGTGGGGCTGATTCACTAAGCTGTGAATTATGGCCTCCGCGCCAGCACATGGCTGTTTATAGTGGCGCTGCCCCGATCGGTGGGTATCGTAACGACATAGAGGTCGACATGAGTTTTGCGCATTCGCAAAAAGGGCTGTCCATGCTCAGCTGGATCATGGTGCTGGCGCTGGTAGCATTTCTGGCCAGCACGGCATTCAAGATGCTTCCTCACTACTTTGACTACATGTCCATGGACAAAATCATCCAGTCCGTTGAAACCGATACGGCAGCGGAAATCAGCAGCGTGGGCGAGTTCTATACTCATGTAAGCAAGGGCATGCAGGTCAACGGTATTCAGGACATCAATCTGAAAGACGTACTCAAGGTCGAGATCCAGGAAAACGAATTCCGAGCGCACTTGAAGTACGAAAAACGCGAGCCGCTGATCCGCAATCTCGATCTGGTGGCCAACTTCGACAAACACTATCGCCTAAGGATGCCGTGAGCACTTCGCTAGCCCGCCTCGAGCGCAAGCTCGGCTACCAATTCAAGGATCAGGAGCTGATGCTTCTGGCGCTGACCCATCGCAGCTACGCCGGGCGCAATAATGAGCGCCTGGAGTTTCTTGGTGATGCGATCCTCAACTTCATCGCTGGCGAAGCGCTGTTTCATCACTTCACTCAGGCGCGGGAAGGTCAGCTGTCGCGGCTGCGGGCGCGTCTGGTGAAAGGCGAGACCCTGGCGGTGCTGGCGCGTGGTTTCGAACTCGGCGACCACCTCCGGCTGGGCTCCGGCGAACTCAAGAGCGGTGGTTTTCGCCGTGAATCCATTCTTGCCGATACTCTTGAAGCGCTGATCGGGGCCATCTACCTGGATGCCGGCATGGAGGCCGCGCGCGAGCGCGTTCTCGCCTGGCTGGCCAATGAGCTGCAGGGTCTGACTCTGGTCGATACCAACAAGGATCCGAAAACGCGACTGCAGGAGTTTCTGCAATCCCGCGCCTGCGAGTTGCCGCGTTACGAGGTGGTGGATATCCAGGGCGAGCCGCACTGCCGAACGTTCTACGTGGAATGCCAGGTGGCGCTGCTGGTGGACAAGACGCGCGGGCAGGGCGCCAGTCGCCGCATCGCTGAACAGGTTGCCGCGGCAGCCGCACTGATCGCCCTCGGCGTGGAGAATGGAAATGACTGACCAACAGCTGCAATCGGAAAACGTCAGTCGTTGTGGTTATGTGGCCATCGTCGGGCGGCCGAACGTCGGCAAGTCGACGCTGCTGAACCACATTCTCGGGCAGAAACTGGCGATCACCTCGCGCAAGCCGCAGACCACCCGCCACAACATGCTCGGGATCAAGACCGAAGGTGCTGTGCAGGCGGTCTACGTCGATACGCCTGGTCTGCACAAGAACGGCGAGACGGCGCTCAATCGCTACATGAACCGCACCGCCGCCTCGGCGCTGAAGGATGTCGACGTGGTTATCTTCGTCGTCGACCGCACGCGCTGGACGGACGAAGATCAGGCCGTGCTCGAACGGGTGCAGTACGTTACCGGGCCGTTGATCGTTGCGGTGAACAAGACCGACCGCATCGAAGACAAGGCCGAGCTGCTGCCGCACCTGCGCTGGCTCGCCGAGCAACTGCCGAATGCGGAGATCGTGCCGATTTCCGCGCAGCATGGGCAGAACCTTGAAACACTGGAGCAACTCGTTGCCGAGCGGCTGCCGGAGGGCGAGCATTTCTTCCCGGAAGATCAGATCACCGACCGCAGCAGTCGCTTCCTTGCCGCGGAACTGGTGCGCGAAAAGATCATGCGTCAGCTCGGCGCCGAGGTGCCGTACCAGATCACCGTGGAGATCGAGGACTTCAAGCAGGAAGGCCCCGTACTGCATATCCATGCACTCATTCTGGTAGAGCGCGACGGGCAGAAGAAGATCATCATCGGCGACAAGGGCGAGCGCATCAAGCGCATCGGCCAGGAAGCGCGCAAGGACATGGAGGTGCTGTTCGACTCCAAGGTCATGCTGAACCTGTGGGTCAAGGTGAAAGGCGGCTGGTCCGACGACGAGCGCGCGCTGCATTCGCTGGGTTATAACTGACGCCGTAGCTACCAGCCTCCACCGGCGGCAGGTTCGCTCACTGCCGGCTCGACGCGAGCGTCACTGATCGATGGATTTCACCTCTCCCCAGCCTGCTTTCGTTCTGCACAGTCGTCCCTACAAGGAAAGCAGCGCGCTGGTCGATCTGCTCACGCCGCAGGGAAGGCTGCGCGCGGTCATGCGTGCGGCCCGCGGGAAGGCCGGCAGCCTGATTCGCCCCTTCGTCTCGCTGGAGGTGGAGCTTCGCGGCAAATCCGACCTCAAGACCATCGCTCGCCTCGAAGGCGTGGGGCCGGCGCATTGGCTCGATGGTCAGGCGTTGTTCGGCGGGCTGTACCTCAACGAATTGCTGATCCGCTTGCTGCCAGCCGAGGATGCCCATCCGGCGCTGTTCGAGCATTACGTGGCGACGCTGCCGGCGCTAGCGGCGCACCGGCCGCTGGAACCGTTGCTGCGAGCGTTCGAATGGCTTCTGCTCGGCGAGCTGGGCTATGGTTTCGCTCTTGCGACCGATATCGCTGGTCGGCCGATCGAGCCGCAGCGTCTCTACCGGCTGCTGCCTGACGCCGGGCTCGAATCGGTCGAGTCGTGCCAGCCAGGGTTGTTCAGCGGAGCCGAGTTGCTGGCGATGGCCGAGGCCGACTGGCAGGTGCCCGGCGCGCTCGCTGCGGCCAAGCGACTGATGCGTCAGGCCCTGGCACCGCATCTGGGCGGTCGACCATTGGTCAGCCGCGAACTGTTCATGAATCTGAAGGAGGCCCCGCGTGACTGAAGCCAATCGAATTCTGCTCGGCGTCAACGTCGATCATGTTGCTACGTTGCGCCAAGCGCGTGGCACGCGTTACCCGGATCCGCTCAAGGCGGCGCTGGATGCCGAAGAAGCCGGGGCGGACGGCATTACAGTGCATCTGCGCGAGGACCGTCGGCATATCCAGGAACGTGACGTGCTGCTGATGAAGGACGCCCTGCAGACGCGGATGAACTTCGAGATGGGCGTCACCGAGGCCATGCTCGCCTTTGCCGAGCAGCTGCGCCCGGAGCATGTCTGTCTGGTGCCGGAAACCCGTCAGGAACTGACGACCGAAGGTGGGTTGGATGTCGCCGGGCAGGAAGCGCGCATCCGCGCCGCGGTCGAGCGCCTGCATGCTTGCGGCGCCGAGGTTTCGCTGTTTATCGATTCCGACCCGAGGCAGATCGAGGCGGCGGCGCGCATCGGAGCACCAGCCATCGAGTTGCACACCGGCCGCTATGCCGACGCGCACGGTGCAGCCGAGCGTGCCTGCGAGCTGGCGCGCATCCGCGAGGGGGTCGAGGCCGGGCTCAGTCACGGACTGATCGTCAATGCCGGGCACGGGCTGCATTACCACAACACCGAGGCGATCGCCGCGATCCGCGGGATCAACGAGCTGAACATCGGCCACGCCATCGTTGCGCATGCGCTGTTCGTCGGGTTCAAGCAGGCGGTAGCGGAAATGAAGCAGTTGATACTCGCGGCCGCCGCGCGGGGTTGAGCCGGTGCGCAGCGGCGGAAAAAGAGCTTCGCGCGTTTTTCGCCTACGGCTTGCGCGCCAGTAACACGGCGCGCATGGGCGCCGGCAGGCCCTCCACGGTCCTGCTATGGTCCTGCGGATCGAGAAAGTCGGGAAGCGACTGGTAGCGCATCCATTCGGTGCTGCGCTGTTCTTCGACGCGGGTCACGCTGACATCCACGCAGCGCACGTCGACGAAGCCAGCCCGGCGCAGCCAGAGTTCCAGTGCGGACACCGAAGGCAGGAACCAGACGTTGCGCATCTGCGCGTAACGGTCCTCGGGCACCAGCGCGGTGTTTTCGTCGCCGTCGACCACCAGTGTCTCCAGCACCAGTTCGCCGCCCCGGATCAGGCAGTCTTTCAGGTCGAGCAGGTGGTCGATGGGCGAGCGGCGGTGGTAGAGCACTCCCATGGAGAATACGATCTCGAAGCCTTCGAGCTTCGCAGGTAACTCTTCCAGCGCGAACGGCAGGTGCCACACCGGCAGCTCCGGCAGGTAACGCTTCATCGCATGGAACTGGCAGAAGAACAGCCAGTTGGGATCGACGCCAACCACACTGTCGGCGCCGGCGCCGAGCATGCGCCACATGTAGTAGCCGTTGCCGCAGCCGACGTCGAGGATGCGCTTGCCGACCAGATCCAGATGCGGTGCGACACGCTGCCACTTCCAGTCCGAGCGCCACTCGGTATCCACATGCACGCCGAACACCTCGAACGGCCCCTTGCGCCAGGGCGAGAGTCCCATCAGGGCTTCGCGGGTCGCCTGGCGGGTCGCGTCGTCGCAACCGGCCTCCAGACGAAAGCCGTCACGCAGTTCGATTGCCGCAGGCGTCAGAGCGGGCAGGGCGTCGACGGCGCGGCGCCAGCGCGGCAAGTCACCGTGGCCGATTTCCAGCTTGGCGTTCAGCTGCTGCTGCACGCCATTGGCCCAGGCGGACAGCGGAGTGCCGGCCAGGCGCCAGGCGAGGGGAGTCAGGTCGAGATTCATGGCAGGGCGATCAGCGAGGCGAAGTTCAGGCACTGGAACCAGGGCACAACCTTGGAGAAGCCAGCATCCAATAGGCGCTGGCGGTGGACTTCCAGGCTGTCCGGCTTCATCACGTTCTCGATGGCACTGCGCTTCTGCGCGATTTCCAGTTCGCTGTAGCCGTTGGCGCGTTTGAAGGCGATATGCAGGTCGGTGAGCAGCTGCTGTTCGCCTTCATCGGCGAAACGCAGCTTCTCCGAGAGAATCAGCGCACCGCCCGGTACCAGTGCCCGGCGAATGGCGCCGAGTAGTGCGGGACGATGCTCGGGGGCGATGAACTGCAGGGTGAAATTCAGCGCAACCAGCGAGCTCGGCTGAAATTCCAGCGCGAGGATGTCACGCTCGATCACCTCGACCGGCAGCAGCTCCTGGAACATGGAATCCTGTGCATGCAGGTACTCGCGGCAGCGCTCGACCATGGCCGCTGAGTTGTCCACGGCCAGCACCCGGCAGTTGTCGGCCTTCACATGGCGGCGCAACGCTTGGGTCACCGCGCCCAGCGAGCAGCCCAGGTCGTACAGGCAGGTGTTTGGCTGGGCGAACTGCGCGGCGATCACGCCGATGTTCTCGACGACCGCCGGATAGCCAGGTACCGAGCGCTTGATCATGTCCGGGAAGACGCGCACCACGTCCTCGTTGAACACGAAATCGGCGACCCGCGCCTGAGGGGTGGCGTAGATGCGGTCGGGGAGTTGCGTCACGGCTGCATTCCGGGCTAAGCAAAAAAGGCGCGCATTTTAGCCCAAGTGCAGCGCCCGTTCGCTCATTTCAGCTGATCGGAAAGAAACTCGCCGGCACCCTGCAGCGGCCCCAACGGGTTGCGTTGGACCTGATAACGACGAATCTGCGGCTCGCCGTTGCTGACCTTGTGCACCAGCACGTCGTCCACCAGGACGAACACGGCACGCAGGTTCCAGCCCTGCACCTGGCGATTCTTGCGGAAGTTCAGCACGTCCGCCCAGAAGCTGCCGACGCGCTGGCTGTCGGTCTGGGTGAACTCGAAGGCGTAGCCGTTGCAGCGTTCCTTGGCCTCCAGACAGCGGACCAGGCTGTCCGGCAGGTAATCGATGGGAATGTTCGGTTGCACGAACAGCATGCGCACGTCGAGGAACGAGAGGATCCGGCCATTGCCGCCTTGCTGCGGATCGAAGCCGAGGGTGAACAGCTCGCTGCGCGTGGTGCGACCGGGAATCGCGCGCTCGAAGCTGGTTTCGGCGTCCAGATAATCGCGGAAAGTCGAACTGACTTCCGCTCGCTCGCTGGGTAGCAGGTTGCCGCAACCGGCCAGCAGGGCCAGCGCGCAGCACAGTGGGTACGCTCTGAAGCCATCCATTTCCCTTTCCCCCGACAGCTGACGATCCCTGTGTTTGGTATAGGCGATTTTCCGGGTTTCTGCCGGGCGGAAGCGGGGGCGGTTGTGAGTTGTTTGGCTTGGCAGGCTACCGATCGACGCGGATGCGGCAGTCCAGCGTTTGGGCCGGAGCGACACCGATTTCCCACGGGCGGGCGTAATCGAGGGCGAGCAGGGCCTCTCCCGGAGTGACGGCACGGAAGCGCCAGGTCGATACGCCGGCGCTGCCCACCAGGCCTGCTTCTTCGGGCACCGTGTACACCTCGGGACCGAGCAGTTTCAGCTGCGGCGCGCCGTCAGCGCGCAGCGTCCAGCGAAAGCCGGTGGTGGGGTTGCTCGGCAGACGCAGGTTGAACTCCTGGCCGGCGCTCAACCGCAGCGGCTGGCAATGGCTCGGATGGTTCTCCAGCGTCAACGTGCTGGGTGCTTGCTGCGCACAGGCGCTGAGCAGCAGCGCGGCGGTGGGAACGAACGCACGGCGGAGAAGGGACATGGACGGCACCGGTTGCAGGGGAGTGCCAAGGATAGCCGTCCTGCTGATGCGGCCCCAAGCCCCGACTGCTGGGTCAGTCGTCGACGATCAGGTTGGCGCGGTCGTCCTTGGCGCCCGCGGCGATCAGGTGTTCGGCCTGTTCTTCGGGCACATGGATGCTCGCGCCGTCTATGTGCAGGACCGACATGCGCGCCTGCGGATCGGTGCTGACGCGGGTATCGGCGACGGCGCAGCGGTGAGTGTGGCCGGCGATCACGGCGGTGCAAGTGCCGCTGGTGGTGTCGATTTGAACGCTCATGTCGGTGTCTCCTCGGGTGGTCGATGAAGCGCATGGGCCGTAGCTGTTTCTCTTCGGACCGTCGATACCCGCGCCGGGTTGTACGCGCAGAGGGAAAAAGATTCTTAATTGTTACGATATAACATGCTAGATTCTCCGCCCCGCGCCACCGCGCCTGCCTTCTGGAAGAGGCGGCGCGCTGCCTTTTCGCGGTTCTGCAAGCAACCGTCACAGTCTGGAGAGTCACATGAAATCGAAGCTTCACCCCCTGGCCTGGGCCATCGGTCTTGCGCTGCCGGCGTCTGTCTGGGGTGCCGATCCGCTCGAACTGCAACCGGTGGTGGTAAGCGCCAGCGGGCTGGATAGACAGAGCCACGAGATGACCACGCCGGCTGCGGTCATGGAGGGGGACGAACTGCTGCTGCGCCGCGAGGCAACCCTCGGTGAAACGTTGGAAAGCCTGCCCGGGGTGCGTTCCAGCAGTTTCGGCGCCGGTGTGGGCAGGCCGGTGATTCGCGGGCTGGATGGCGCGCGGGTCAAGGTACTGAGCGACGGTGTGGAGCTGCTCGATGCATCGACCATCAGCCCCGACCATGCGGTAACCAGCGAACCGCTGCTGGCCGAGCGCATCGAGGTGCTCAAAGGGCCGGCAGCGTTGCTGTATGGCGGCGGTGCCATTGGCGGCGTGGTCAACGTGATCGACCGGAAGATTCCCACCTACATCCCGGAGAAGGGCTACGAAGGCGAGCTCGAGCTACGTGCCAACAGCGTGGCGAACGAAGGCGCCGGCGCGTTCGGCATCACTGCCGGCAGCGGCAACTTCGCCGTGCGTGCCGAAGGCACCAAGCGCCAGGCCGACGAGTACGAGATCCCGGGTTCGCCGAACAAGCAGGCAGGCTCCTACAACGACACCGACAGTTTCACCCTGGGCGCCAGCTACATCGGCGAGCGCGGCTACCTGGGCGCGGCCTACGGCGAACAGAACAACCGCTACGGGCTGCTGGCCCACGAGCATGCCGACTGCCACACCCACGGCAGCGATTGGCACTGTGGCGGCCATGCCGATCATGACGATCATGACGACGAGCACGACCATGATCACGAAGGCGCGGTGCCGTACGTCGACATGCGACAGAAGCGCTGGGACCTGCGCGGCGAACTCAGCGACCCGCTACCGGGCTTCGCACTGGCACGCCTGCGCGTCGGCCACAGCAACTACCAGCACGAGGAGATTGAAGGCGGTGAAGTCGGCACCCGTTTCACCAACGACGCCACCGATGCGCGTCTGGAACTCACGCACCAGCCGCTGTTCGGCTGGCGCGGTGTACTCGGTGCGCAGACCCTGCGGCGTGACTTCGAGGCGCTCGGCGAAGAGGCTTACATACCGCAGACGCTGACGCGCAACCACGGCCTGTTCCTGCTCGAGGAGTACACCGCCGGGGCCTGGCGCTACGAGTTTGGCCTGCGGCACGAATGGCAGGACATCGACGCCGACGGCCGCCCGGATACCGATCACAGCGGCACCTCGCTGTCCGCCGGCGCGGTGTGGACGTTCGCCCCGCAGTACTCGCTGGGCTTCTCGCTGTCGCGCTCGCAGCGCCTGCCCAGCGCCGAGGAGCTGTACGCCAACGGCCCGCATGCCGCCACGCGTACCGTCGAGCTGGGCAATCTCGATCTGGAGGAAGAAACCTCGCACAACGCCGAGCTGACCCTGCGCAAGTTCGCCGGGCGCACCACGTTCAGCTTCAGCCTGTTCCGCAATCAGGTGGATGACTTCATCTATGCTGCCGACACTGGCCACGACATCGGCGGCGGCTACCGCGAAATCGAATACCGCCAGCAGGACGCGGTGCTGACCGGCGCGGAAGGCGAGGTACGTTTCCAGGCCACTGACGCCACCGCCTTCACCCTGTTCGGCGACCATGTGCGCGGCAAATTGCGTGATGGCGGCGGCGACCTGCCGCGCATCCCGGCCGACCGCCTGGGCGTGCGGCTGGACCAGAGCTTCACCCCGGCGCTCAACGGCCAGCTGGAGTTCTACCGCGTGCAGCGTCAGGACGAACTGGCCGATTACGAAAGCGAAACCGGCGGCTACAACATGCTCGGCGCCAGCCTCGGTTACAGCGGCTCGCTGGAGCAGACCGACTACCTGCTCTATCTGAAAGCCAACAACATGCTCGACGAGAAGGCGCGTCAGCACACCTCCTTCATCAAGGACGAGGTGCTGCTACCGGGCCGCAACCTGACCGTGGGCGTGCGGCTGGCGTTCTGACCCCGACGTTCACGCAGACGGCGCGGCTGGCTCGGTGATTTCGCAGCCTTTGAGGACCAGGCGGATGATGGTTTCGGCGGCGGCGTCATAGTCGGCATCGTCGAGCTGCGCCTTGCCGGTGACGGTGCTGATCTGCCAGTCGAAATCGGCATAGGTCTGCGTCGCCGCCCAGATGCTGAACAGCAGGTGATGAGGGTCGATCCGGGTCATCAGGCCCTGATCGATCCAGCGCTGGATGCAAGCGATGTTGTGCGCCGCCTGCGCATTGAGCTGGGCGGTGCGCTCCGGTGACAGGTGCGGCGCGCCATGCATGATCTCGCTGGCGAAAACCTTCGAGGCGCAGGCGTGGTCGCGCGAGATACGGATCTTGGTGCGGATGTAGGCGCGCAGCACAGCCCCCGGGTGGCCCGGCTGGTTGAACGGCGCCGAGGCCTCCAGCAACGGCTCGACAATGCTCTCCAGCACCTCCCGGTAGAGGTTTTCCTTCGACTTGAAGTAGTAGTAGACGTTGGGCTTGGGCAGCCCGGCGCGCGCGGCGATGTCGCTGGTCTTGGTGGCGGCGAAGCCCTTCTCGGCGAATTCCTCGCTGGCGGCACGCAGGATCAGTTCTTTGTTGCGCTCTCGGATACTGGACATGGATTGTTCGATTTCCGCGGCGGGGCCGGTCGATACCGGCCCGGGACTGCTCAATGACGAGCGCTGGGCAAAAGTGCGGAAATTCTGCTGCAGCGAGGCGGTTCCAACAAGGGCGAACTGTCTCCCGGCCGGTTCGCTTAGTTGTTGTGCTCAATCGTGTATACAATTATCCGCTGCCATCCGTGCCGCAAGGCGATGGTGTACACGACGGACGAACAAGAACAACAACGATCTGCCAGGAGAAATCGATGAAACCCCTGCTTGCCTGCGTAATGCTCATGCTTTGTGTCGCGGTGCACGCCGAGCCGACCTACGTCGTCGGCGTCGAGGACGCGCGCTTCATGCCCCACTACAGCGTCGAGGCAACCGGTGATTACCGGGGCTTCGCGCGCGATCTGCTGGACACCTTCATGGCGCAGAGCGGCGTGCGCTTGGTCTATCGGCCGTTGCCGGCCGGCGAGCTGCTACCGGCGCTGCTCGCCGGCAACATCGATCTCAAGTATCCCGACAGCCCGGACTGGGCCGCTGCGGACAAGGCCGGCCATACACTGCATTACAGCCAGGCGGCGGTGGGCTATGTCGATGGCGTCATGGTCGCGCCTCGGCGCGTAGGGCTGGGGGCCGAACAGCTCAAGCGCCTGGCTATCGTCGATGGCTGGACGCCGCGCGGCTACGAGACGCGGATCGCCGGCGGACAGATTCTGCTGGTCAACAGCAGCGACCTGCCGCGCATGATCCGCCAGGCCATGCTCAAGGAAACCGATGGCGCCTACTACAACATCGTCGTCGCCATGCATTACCTCAACCACGTGCGCACCAAGCCCGGCGCGCTGGTGTTCGATGCCCAGCTGCCGCACAGTCGCGGCACGTACCACCTGTCCAGCGTGAGCCATCCGGAGCTGATCCAGCGGTTCGACCGATTTCTCGATGAGCATCGCAGCACGATCACGGCACTGAAGCGTAAGTATGGGGTGGAAGCCGACCTCGACTCGGAATACATCGGCCTGGAGCAGTGGAAGGTCGACTTCCTCGAGCGGCAGAAGGCCAAGGAAGCGGTCGTGCGCTAAGCCCCCGCCGCGATCATCCGCGCCGGATCAGCCAGACGCCGGTGAACACCAGCAGCATGCCGCCCACCTTGCTCAGGCTGATCGGCGCCTGGCGATAGCCGGCCCAGCCGAACTGGTCGAGCAGCAGCGCCATCAGCAATTGCCCGGCCAGGAGCAACGCCATGAACAGCGAGGCGCCCACGCGTGGCGCGGCGTACGCCGCCGTGGCGATGAGAAAGACACCGAGCAGGCCGCTGCTCCAGTGCCACCAAGTGATTCCGCGCAACCCCTGCAGCGTGGGCGGATCGCGCTGGAACAGCACGATGCACAGCAGCGCCAGCGTGCCGACCGCGAACGACACCAGCGCGGCGTTCATCACGCTGGAGAGCTGGCGTGCCACCTCGCCATTCATCCCGGCCTGCAGCGGCAACAGCGCACCCGCGATCAGGGGAAGGGCGAGTAGCCACCAGGCAGGCATGGGCATCGAAATTCTCCAGACAAAGTTTATTAAGATTGTATACATTAATATCGCTGAGAGGTTCCATTCATCGGGCAACGCTTCCGCAGGTAGCGTCGTGACGAGCGCGCTATCCCATTGGAGGTGTTCCGCGCGCAACGAATACGCCTCTTCAGTCCTTGATCGCATGGGGGTTCGGTAATGGACGAGCGGTCTCAAGTAACCGCTTGCGCAGGCCGATAGCGACTTACCGAGCCGTGCTATCGGTATACAAGATTGTCCACAGAATAATCATTAATACCAATAAAAAGACGGAGTCACGCCATGCGCTTCATGCAACGCAGTATCCAATGGCAGCTGACTGTCAGCATGGGCGCGGCCCTGTTGGCCAGCCTGTTGATCGTGATCCTGGTGTATGCCTCGGCCGTCGACCGGCTCGCCGAGCGCTACCTGATCGGCGAAGCTCTGCCAGCCAACATCACCGCCATCCGCAACGACATCGAGCGCACGCTCAGCGGGCCGGTTACCGCAACAGCCGGGATTGCCGGCAATACGCTGGTGCATGACTGGCTCACGGCGGGCGAGGACGCGAGCGAGGCGCAGGCCATCGGCCGCTACCTGCAGGGCGTGAAGACGCAGCAGAACGCACTGACGACCTCGATCGCGGTGCTCGACAGCGGCAACTACTATTCCGAGACCGGCCTGAGCCGCACGTTGTCGCGCGCAGCGGCCGGCGACGCCTGGTTCTACAGCCTGATCGACAGCGGCGTGGATAAACGCTTCGAGATCGACATCGACAAGACTACCCGCCAGCCGACGCTGTTCATCAACCAGCGCATCAGCGCCAATGGCCGCACCCTCGGCGTCGCCGGATTGGGCTACAGCCTGAGCAGCATGTCCGAGCTGGTGGCCAATTTTCGCTTCGGCGAGCGTGGCGAGGTGTATCTGGTCGGTGCCGACGGCCGGGTCAAGGTGCATCCGCGCAACGAGAACAACGACCGCGTGGCGCTGGCCGAGCTGACCGGCGATACGGCGGCCGGCGAACTGCGCAGCGGCGGCGGCAAGATCGTGCGCTTCGCGCGCGACGGCGAGGCATTCCTGGCGATGGCGCAGCCGCTGGAAGCGCTCGGCTGGTGGCTGGTCAGCGAGGTGCCCGAAGCCGAGATCTTCGGCGAAGCACGGCGCACGCTGTGGATCACCAGCCTGATCGGCGCGGCCGTCGGCCTGGCGTTCCTCGGCGTGATCGTGCTGCTGGCGCGCGGGCTGGTGCGACCGATCCGCCAGGTAACTGCGGCGCTGGTGGAGATTGGCGGCGGTGGTGGTGACCTGACGCGGCGTCTCGATGAAAGCCGCGCCGATGAGTTGGGCGACCTGGCGCGCGGCTTCAACCGCTTCCTCGGCAGCCTGCGTGAACTGATCGGCGATGTGCTTACCACCAGCGAGCGGCTGCGTAACGCCGTCGGCCAGGTCGCGCAGGTGGTCGACAACACTGCCGCGCGCGCCGGCCGCCAGCACGAGATGACCGACATGGTGGCCACCGCCGTGCACGAAATGGGGCTGACCGTGCAGGAGATCGCGCGTAATGCCAGCAGCGCGGCGCAGGCTTCGCAAGGCGCGCGTGACGAGGCCGTGCAGGCGCGTCGGGTGGTCGGTGAGTCGATCGCGCATATCGAGAAGATGTCCGGCGAGATCGGCGAGGCGGCCGGCTCGGTGACCGAACTGGCGCAGCAGGTGGCGTCGATCGATCAGGTGCTGGCGGTCATCCGGGGCATTTCCGAGCAGACCAACCTGCTGGCGCTGAACGCGGCCATCGAGGCGGCACGGGCGGGCGAGATGGGCCGTGGTTTCGCCGTGGTCGCCGACGAGGTGCGCACGCTGGCCAGCCGCACGCAGGGCTCGACCGACGAGATCCAGCAGATGATCCAGCGGCTCAAGAGCGGTGCCGACAATGCCGTTGCCTCGATGCACGCCGGGCAGGCGGCCACCGGCACCGGCGTGCAGGCCAGCCAGCGCACCGGTCAGTCGCTGGGCGCGATCACCGAGCAGGTCGAGGCCATCAGCGACATGAACACCCAGGTTGCCGCGGCAACCGAGGAGCAGAGCAGCGTCACCGAGGAGATCACCCGTAACGTGCAGGGTATCGCTGACCTGGCCCAGGCCACGGCGCGCGATGTGCAGGCCTGCCGCAGCGACTGCCAGACGCTGTCGCAACTGGCCGAGGACCTCGGGCGGCAGATGGGAAGTTTCCGGCTGTAAAGGGGTTGCTTGGGCTGGTAGGGCCGGGATTGCCGGCGCGGCGAGACTGCTTTGCCGCACGCTGATTACCGAGTGCGCTCGGTAATCGCGGGCTACGACAACACTGGCCGAACCAAGAAAAAGGCGACCCGCAGGTCGCCTTTTTCTTTGCCGTATCAGGCCCGTAGCAGACCTTAGAAATGCGCCTTGACGATGGCGCTGAAGGTGCTCTGATCGGTCTTGCCGACGAAGTTGCGGCTGACGTAGCCGCCGTCCTCGATGCCGTACTTGTCCGACCAGTAATCGTACTCGATACCGACATAGAGCCGTCCGGGGGTGTAGTCCAGTGCTTTGCCCAGGTCGTACTTGATCTGCGGCACGATGTGCAGGTTCCGCGAGATGAAGTCGCCGCGCCGTTCGGAACCGGCGTCGTTGATCACCCAGTCGATGAAACCGTCGAAGAGGATGTCCGACTTGCCCACCGGGAAGGTCATCGCCCAGGTCGGAGTCAGCTGCCACTGGCCGGAGGGTTTGCCGGTGCTGCCGTCGGGCTTGCGGTAGTAGAGGTTCAGGGCCAGGCGGTCGAAGCCGGGTACGTTGAGGTCCACCGCCGGGCCGAGCAGGTAGTTCTGGTTCGGTGTGCCGTCGGCCTGGCTTTCGCCGCGCTCGTAGGTGGCGGCGATCAGCACGTCCTTGATCGGGCCGAACGACAGGTCCTGGCCGCTGATCTTGCCCAGCGACAGGCGCGGGCTGAACTCGCCGTAGTAGGTGTGGCCGTCGTTGCCGTTGGGGCCGTTGTACCAGATGTTGTCGACGAACAGGAACATGTCACCCCAGGTCCAGCCGCTGGCGTGCTCGAAGGTGACGGTCTGTTGGGTGTCCGGGTCGATCTTGTAATCCTTGCCGTACAGATAGGTCAGGCTGTTGTCCTGCCAGAGCAGCGCATCACCGGCCATCGCGGGGGCGGCGAGAAGGCTGCCGGCGAGGGCGAGGCAGAGCGGGGCGGTCTTGAAATGCATGGTGGTGGTCCCTGTGGAAATCTTCGTGCGTGAAGCCGGGCAGTGAGCGGCGCGTATTGTCGGTGATGCGCCGGGCGGCGCAAGAGCGCGAAGCGATGGCGCCGCGAACGCATCGTCGGAAGACGAGGATGCGTGGACGGAATCGGGCGGGTGGGCATGGGCTGCTCGGCCGGTACGACGATGGCGAGCGGCAGCGCTGCGGATTGCGGTCATGGTTAAGCCTGCCTTATTTGTTGTTGTTCGGCTTGAGAGGCTTCACGGCGCCTCCGACACCCGCGCGCCGCACAGCGAGAGGGAGCGCGGGATAGGCAGACTATAGCAATCTGTGCACAGTGTTTTAAACAACAGGATGTGCGGATTGTGCACAATTATTCCTGCCGTTCATCCGGCCAATCGTTCGGCGGCGGGCCGCACCTCTTCGGGCAACAGTTCCCGCGCGACGTTCTCGGCGAGGCCGGTGCCGGCTTCGGTCATGGTCAGGTAGGTGTGATCGGCGCCGGCCGCCTGGATGCGCTCGGCGATGTCCTCGTACAGCGCGTGGGAGACGATCAGCCCCTTGAAGCCGATTGAGCGCAGCTTGGTGGTGGAGATGATCTTCGCCTCGGCATCGTTCATCGCCAGCACCACGGCCTGCACGTCGTTCATCTTCAGGTTCTGCCAGAACATCTGGTCCTCGGCGTCGGCGAAGAACACGTTGCGGCCTTCGGCGACGTTGCGCTCGACCATCACCGGGTCGGAGTCCAGGCTGACCAGGCGAAACCCTTTGCGTAGCAGGTGGTCGTAAGCGGCGCGCCCGGTCCGGCCCATGCCCATCACCAGGATTTGCGCATCGCCCAGCGACACCGGCTGCTCGTCGGGATGGCGGGTATTGCGTTCCAGCGGGATCAGCCATTTGGCCAGGCGTTCATAGGCCGGGTGGACAATGCGGTTGAGCTGCGCGGAGATCACGAACGACAGCGCCACGCTGATCGCCAGCGGCGTCAGCCATTGCGGCAGCACCACACTGGCGACGATCAGGCCGAATTCGCTGTAGTTGGTCAGGCTCGAGGCGCTGAGGAACGCGCTGCGCGCGCGCAGGCGGAAGCTGAGGAACAGGAAGAAGAACAGCATGCCCTTGAGCGGCAGCAGCAGCGCCACGACCGTGGCGAAGATCATCGCGTTGGTATCCGGCAGGCCGCCGATGCCGATCTGCAGGAAGAAGCCGACCAGGAACACTTCCTTGATCGCCCACAGCGAGTTGGACAGTTCGGTGGCGCGCTTGTGCTTGGCGAGCATGGCGCCGAAGGCCAGCGCACCGAGTTCCGAACTCAGCCCGACCGCCTCGAAACCCATGCCGCCAACCACCAGCGCCAGCATCAGGCCGAGCAGGACCAACAGCTCCTCGTGGCCGCTGTGATCGAGCAGGCGGAACAGCAGCGGACGCAGCAGCGGCAGCAGGAACACCAGCAGCGCCCAGGGCGATGGCACCTGGCCGGCCGCCAGGCTCATCACCACCAGCGCAATGAGGTCCTGGATGATCAGCACACCGATCGCCACCCGGCCGTGGAAGGCCTTCAGTTCGCGCTTGCCTTCCAGCACCTTGGCCGCCAGCACGGTGCTGGAGAACGACAGCGCGATGGCCAGCAGCAGGCTGTCGCGCCAGCTGGCGTCGAACACCAGCACGATCGCCGGCAGCACCAGCACGCTGGAAATGGCGAAGTGCAGCAGGCTGCCGCCGATCACCTCGCGGCGCGCCAGGTTGCCCAACTTGAGCTTGAGACCGACGGTGAACAGCAGCAACAGCACGCCCAGGTGCGCCAGATGCTGGAGGATCACGCCGTCCTGGCGGCCGACGCCGACGTGCTCGCCCACCGCCGCCAGGGCGAAGCCGGCGCCCAGGTAGCCGATCAGCGGCGGCAGGCCGATGGCGCGGGCGATCAGGCCCAGGGTAAAGGCGAAGGCGATCCAGCTGGCTTCAATCATCGGGGAAGGTCCGGCGGCGGTGGCGGGGCGCGCATTTTAGCCAAGCCGGCGAATCCGTGGATGCTTGAACGCAATTCCTTTTCGCGAAAAGCATGAGGCCCGCCAATGGCGGGCCTCATGCTCGACGGATCGCGTAGTCAGTGGCTGGCGCCGGTAAGCAGGCTGCGCTCGGTACCGCCGAGCACGTTGAACAGCAGGTTGAGCGTCACCGCGCTGATGGTCGCCACGGCGATGCCGCTATGGGTGATTGGCTCCATCCACTGCGGCAGATGGGCGAAGAACTCCGGACGGATCACCGGCACCATGCCCAGGCCGATGCTCACGGCCACCAGCAGCTGGTTGCGCCGGTCGGCGATGTCGGCTTCCTGAAGAATCTTGATGCCGGTGGCCGCGACCATGCCGAACATGGCGATGCCGGCGCCGCCGAGTACCGCGGCCGGAATCGAGGCAACCAGAAACGCCGCCTTGGGCAGCAGGCTGAGACTGATCAGGATGACTCCGGCCAGCGCGGTGACATAGCGGCTGCGCACGCCGGTCATCTGCACCAGGCCGATGTTCTGCGCGAACGAGGAGTGGGTGAAGGTGTTCATGAAGCCGGCGAAGAAGGTCGCGCCGGCGTCGCACAGCAGCCCGCGGCGCAGGCGCTGTGGGTCGACGCTTTCGCCGGTGATCTTCCCGAGCGCAAGGAACATGCCCGCCGACTCGACGAAGATGATCACCACCACCAGGCACATCGACAGGATCGGCGCGAGCGAGAAGGTCGGCGCGCCGAAGTGGTTCGGCGTCACCACCTGCAGCCCCGGCGTCTGCGCCAGCCCGGACAGATCGACCATCCCCAGCATGCCGGCCAGCACGTAGCCCAGCGCCATGCCGATCAGCACCGAGACATTAACCCAGAAGCCGCGCATGAACTGGTTGATCAGCAGGATCGTGACCAGCACCGCAGTCGCCACGCCCAGGTAGTGCAGCGCGCCGAACTGCGTCGCGCCGCTGCCGCCGCCGGCCCAGTTGACCGCCACCGGGAACAGCGAGAGGCCGATCGAGGTGATCACCGTGCCGGTTACCAGCGGCGGGAAGAAGCGCACGATCTTGCAGACGAAGGGGGCGATCAGCAGGCCGAACAGGCCGGCCGCGATGGTCGCGCCGAAGATGCCGGTGAGACCGACGCCGGGCATGCCGGCCATCACCACCATGCTGCTCACCGCGGCGAAGCTGGCGCCCATCATCACCGGCATGCGGATGCCGGCCGGGCCGATCCCCAGCGACTGCACCAGCGTGGCGATGCCCGCCACCAGCAGGTCGGCATTGATCAGCAGGGCGATCTCCTCGCGCGACAGGCCGGCCGCCTGGCCGATGATCAGCGGCACGGCAACGGCACCGCCGTACATCAGCAGCACGTGCTGCAGGCTCACCAGCAGCAGTTGCAGGGGCGGCAACCGCCGCTCGGCGGGCGGATTCTGGTCGTTCATCAAAACACCTCGGGCGATTCTTGTTGTTGGCTTTCGCGATAGCGCCCTCGAGGAGGGGCCGGGTATTTCGTCGTGCAGCGTTGGCTTTTATAGGAATGATCGGGCCGTACCCGAAGAGGTACGGCCCGGGGGTGTCACTCGATGCTGGCGCCCTGGGCGATCCAGCTGGCAAGCAGGTCGCGCTCATCCTGCGTCATCTGGGTGATGTTACCCAGCGGCATGATCTGGCTGGCGACGCTCTGCGCGTGGATCTTCGCCGCCTGCTGGCGAATCTGCTCGGGCGTATCGAACATCACCCCGGCCGGCGCGGCGCTGAACATCGGGCTGCTCGGCTGGGCCGAATGGCAGACGGTGCAGCGCTCGTGGATCACCTCGTTGACCTCCTCGAACATCGAGCCCTGCGCATGGGCGGCGGCCGCTGCGCTGGCGCGTTCGGCCGGGGTGGCGGCGAGGTTCGGCGCGGCTGGCTGGCGATTCGGCGTGGTGACGAAGGCCAGGCAGACCATGCCGACGGCGGCCGCCGGCAGTGCCCAGGCGAAGCGGTTGCTGTCGTGACGAGTGTTGAAGAAGTGCCGCACCAGTACCGAGAGTGCCGCCAGGCCAGCGAGGATCAGCCAGTTGTACTGACTGCCGTAGGTGCTCGGGAAGTGGTTGCTGATCATGATGAACAGCACCGGCAGGGTGAAGTAGTTGTTGTGCCGCGAGCGCAGCAGGCCCTTGGCCGGCAGCACCGGGTCAGGCGTGCGGTTCTGCTCGATGGCGGCGACCAGTGCGCGCTGCGCCGGCATGATGATGCGGAACACGTTGCCGACCATGATGGTGCCGAGCAGCGCGCCGGTGTGGATGTAGGCCGCGCGGCCGCTGAAGATCTGCGTGTAGCCCCAGCAGGCGGTGATCACCAGCACGAACAGCACCAGGCCGAGCAGTGCCGGGGTCTTGCCCAACGGCGAATCGCAGAGCAGGTCATAGATGAACCAGCCGACCATCAGCGAACCGAAGCCGATGGCCACCGCAGCGGCGGGGGACAGCTCGACGCCCGGTGCGATCAGGTACAGGCTCGGGTTGAGGTAGTAGACCACCAGCAGCAGGGCGACGCCCGACAGCCAGGTGGTGTAGGCCTCCCACTTGAACCAGTGCAGGTTCTCCGGCATCTGCGGCGGTGCCAGCTTGTATTTCTCCAGATGGTAGATACCGCCGCCGTGGATGGCCCAGAGGTCACCCGACAGCCCTTCGCGCGGGTTGCTGCGGTTGAGGTTGTTCTCCAGCCAGACGAAATAGAACGAGGCACCGATCCAGGCGATGCCGACGATCATGTGAATCCAGCGGATTCCCAGGTTTAGCCATTCGGTCAGATGAGCATCCATTTTTACGCACCTCTTCCCGACCTTCGCAGAGAACGGTCGGGCTTTCTTATTAGGGTTGGGGGTCGAGGAGGAGTTGCTGATCCTCTGTAAAGAAGTACTCGTCGCAGTTGTTGCCAGAACCGCTGCGATCGACCACCAGGAATTCATCCCGCTTTTCGATCGTCAGCACCGGGTGGTGCCAGACGCCGCGGTGGTAATTGACGCCCTGCCTGCCATTGCTGGCGAATGCGCGGACGTGGCCCGGTACAGGTGCATCGCCAAGTGGCGCGACCACGACCAGAAAGGGGTTGCCGTGCAGTGGCACGAAGGCCTGACTGCCCAGCGGATGACGCTCCAGCATGCGGATGACCAGCGGCATCTCGAGCGCTTCGGCGGCGAAGATGCTGATGATGGCGCGATCGTCCGGCTGTGCGGTCTCCACCGTCGCCAGCTTGTGATAGCGGCGGGTGGAGCCGTTGTTGATCATGAAATAGTCGCTGCCCTCGGTCTCGATGACGTCGCCGAAGGGGGCGAAGGCTTCCTTGGTCAGCGGTTCGATGGTCAGCGTACGCATAGCATTCTCGTTAGTTATGGAATGGGTGGCAGGGCGACGCGCGCCGCCCTGCCCGTGGCTCAGCGGGCCACCTTGCCGAACAGGCGCAGTCGGCTGACGCCGCCGTCCGGGAAGATGTTCAGGCGCACGTGCGTCACCGGGCCGAGCTTGGCGATCTGCTCGACGAACTCGTGCTCGGCATGCATGGAGAGCTTCTGGCTCGGCAGCAGTTCGCGCCAGAACAGGCTCTGCGTCTCGATCTGGCTGTCGGTGCCGCCCTTCACGTAGGCCGCCTGGATGGTGCAGCTGTCCGGGTAGTTGCCCTTGAAGTGCAGGGTGTCGACGACGATGCGCTCGATCTCGCCCGGATGGCCGAGGGCGACGATCACCCAGTCATTGCCCGGCGTGCGGCGGCGGGCGGTTTCCCAGCCGTCACCCATGTTCTCGCCGCGGTTCGGGTTGAGGATGTTGCTCATGCGGCCGAAGTGCTCGTCGGAGCAGGCCAGTGCGCGGCCGCCGTTGAGCGCGGCAGCCAGGTCGACCTGCTCGTTGTCGCCGATGCTGCTCCAGTCGCGATAGGGGATGCCGTGCACGCGCAGGCGCGCCACGCCGCCGTCCGGGTAGATGTTGAAGCGCAGGTGGCTGACCGGCTGCTCGCAAACGATCTCGTGGTAGTGGTGGCTGTCGCCCTTGAGGTCCACCGCCGGGAGGATTTCCGTCCAGACCGTGTCATCGCTCGGATCACCCTCGGCGACGAAGCAGGCTTCCAGCGAGGCCGACGGCGGCACGTTGCCACGGAAGAAGCTGGTGTCGATGTCCACGCCCTTGATCCAGCCCGGCACGCCGAGGCGGATCACCGCATGGTCGTAACCCTCGAAGCGCTTGCGGCGCGACTCCCAGCCGTCCATCCACTTGCCGTTGTCATCGAACACGCCCTCCTTCCATACGGCCGGACCGGGCTGGAACATCCGGTTGACATCGGCGAACCAGTCATCGGTGACGGAAATGGCACGGGTGCCCAGACGGGCGTCGGCCAGGTTGACGTATTTTTCGAAGGGTGCGGCGTAAGCTTTCATGTCATCTGCCCTGATTGGAATTGAGCGGTTTCTGCCTTTGTTGCCTGTGTTGCGGTGTTGCCTGTTACATCGCCTCCAGCCGGAACCGGGCGATTTTGTTGATCTCCGCCAGCGCCCGGGCGAATTCCTGCTCCGGGCTGTTGTGGATGCGCTCCTCGAACGCGGCGAGGATCTGGTGCCGGTCGCTGCCCTTGACCGCCATGATGAAGGGGAAGCCGAACCTGGCCTTGTACGCATCGTTGAGTTCGGTGAAGCGGGCGAACTCCTCGGCGGTGCATTCGTGGATGCCGGCGCCGGCCTGCTCGCTGGTGCTGGCGGCGGTCAGCTCGCCGCGAATCGCGGCCTTGCCGGCGAGGTCCGGGTGAGCGTTGACCAGCGCCAGCTGGGTGGCGTGGTCGGCGGCGAGCATCGCCTGCGACAGGCGGCGGTGCATGACCTCGACGTCGTCCAGCGTGGTGTCGACGCCGGCGTCGTAGACGGTTTCGGCAACCCACGGCGAGTGCTCGTAGACATCGGCAAAGGCGGCGACGAAGGCGTCGCGGTCGAGAGTCGAAGGCTTGATGGTCTTGAACGCGCTCATGCGTTGCGCTCCGCAGTCATGGGGTGAGTGGCGTGCCAGTGGCGGGCGATATCGACGCGGCGGGCGAACCAGACCTTCTCATGGCCCTTCACGTAGTCGATGAAGCGGGCCAGCGCGGCCATGCGCGCCGGGCGCCCGAGCAGGCGGCAGTGCATGCCGATGGTCAGCATCTTCGGCGCGCCTTCGCCGCCTTCGGCATAGAGCACGTCGAAGGCATCCTTCAGGTAATTGAAGAAGTCGTCGCCGCTGTTGAAGCCCTGCACCTGGGTGAAGCGCATGTCGTTGGTGTCCAGCGTGTAGGGAATCACCAGATGCGGTTTGACCGGCGCCGAATCGGGGTCCCAGTAGGGCAGGTCGTCGTCGTAGGTGTCGGAGTCATAGAGGAAGCCGCCTTCCTCGCGTACCAGGCGCCGGGTGTTGGGGCTGGTGCGGCCGGTGTACCAGCCCAGCGGGCGTTCCCCGGTCAGTTCGGTGAGGATGCGGATCGCCTCGAGCATGTGCTCGCGCTCCTCGGCCTCGTCCATGTACTGGTAGTCGATCCAGCGGTAGCCGTGGCTGCAGATCTCGTGGCCGTCGGCGACCATCGCCTTGATCACCTCTGGATGACGCTGGGCGGCCATCGCGACGGCGAAGATGGTCAGCGGAATGTCGTGGCGCTTGAACAGCCGGAGCAGACGCCACACGCCGGCGCGGCTGCCGTATTCATAGAGCGATTCCATGCTCATGTGGCGCACGCCCTGCAACGGCTGCGCGGCGACCATCTCGGAGAGGAAGGCCTCGGATTCCTTGTCGCCATGCAGCACGCAGCGTTCGCCGCCTTCCTCGTAATTGAGTACGAAGGACAGGGCGATGCGGGCCTCGCCTGGCCATTGGGGGTGGGGCGGGTTGCTGGCGTAACCGATTAGGTCGCGGGGGTAGTCGGCGCTCACGGCGATGGGTCCTGTATGGCGGGTCGCAGCAGTGCGACCGGATGGCCTGATTGTATACAAAATAGATTACCCAATGTAAACCATAAAAAACGCCGAGCGTGCCGCCTGCCGTCTTATGGCAGTCTGCTATATGCCGCTGGCTTAAGCGCTGCCGATGCGATGGGTGATAGGGCGGAGGGTGGAAAGCGTGGCGTGTCTTTTATGTATACAAAATATACGAATATTGTCTTGAGTGTTTTGCGTCGACTTGGCTATCCTCAACCCACTTTCAAACAAGCGGAGGTGCTCGTGGGACGTTTGACCACACACGTACTGGATGCGGCGCACGGTTGTCCGGGCAGCGGCATCAAGGTGACGCTGTTTCGCATCGAGGGGCAGGGCCTGGAGCTGGTCGCCACCCGCGAAACCAATGCTGACGGCCGCTGCGACAGCCCCTTGCTGGAAGGGGACGACTATCGCTCGGGCGTCTACCAGCTGCATTTCCAGGCGGGCGATTACTACCGGCGCCGCGGTGTGACGCTGGGCGCGCCGGCGTTTCTCGATGAAGTGGTGCTCCGGTTCGGCATCGATGCCGGGCAGGATCACTATCACGTGCCGCTGCTGATTTCGCCGTATAGCTATTCCACCTATCGGGGTAGCTGATTCCGTTTGCCGTGCAATGACTCTCCCTGAGTCCCTTTTTACCCGCCCTTGTGGCGGGTTTTTTATGGGTTGTGGGTGGGTGTGGTACCCGCTGCGGGTTGCGGCGGCTTACGTTCTCTTTGCCGGCGGCTCGTAGGGTGGAAACCGCGCAGCGTTTTCCACCCTACGAGCCCTCCTGGCCTCGCCTTACTTCAATGGGCGAGCCGCCGCTACGCGGCCAGCCAGGTCACCGACTCATCAGAGACGCCGCACCCGCGCCCCCAAACAGCGCCGCGCTGGTGCGGTTGAACCACACGTGCCCGCGTCCGGTGCGCAGGTACCGCGCTGCGCCTTGCGCGCCCAGCCCATAGGCCAGCTTGCAGCACAGATCGAGCACCGCCCAGGTCGCGATCATCACCAGTAACTGCGGCAGCAGCGGCTGCCCGGCGCTGAGGAACTGCGGCAGGAAGGCGGCGAAGAACAGGATGTCCTTCGGGTTGCTGCCGCCCAGCATGAACGCCCGTCCGAACAGCCGGCCGAAGCGCGGTGCCAGTGCCGGGGTTTCGATTGATTGCGCGGCGGGGGCCTGGCGTGCCTCCTGCCAGCTCTGCCAGGCGAGATAGAACAGGTACAGCGCGCCGATCAGCTTCAGCGTGCTGAACAGTTGCTCCGACGCCAGCAGGATGGCGCCGAGCCCCAGTGCCGAAGCGCTGAGCAGGAGGATCGAGGCCGTGACCCCGCCGAGAAACGCCGGCCACGAACGGCGCACTCCATAGTTCAGGCTGTTGCTGATCATCAGCAGCGACAGCGGACCGGGGATCAGAATCACCACCAGCGCCGCACTCGCATACAACAACCAGGTTTCCAGACTCATCACTTCCTCCTGACAAATGCAAAAGCCCCGCCGCGATGCGACGGGGCGATGGTGCGTGCCCCGCTCAGAGGAACGCGAATTTGGCGATGAAGATCACGCACAGCACGTACAGGCTGATCGACACCTTATCGCGCTGGCCGGTCAACAGCTTGAGCGTGGCATAGGTGAGAAAGCCCAGGGCGATGCCGTTGGCGATGGAGAAGGTCAGCGGCATCATCACCACGGTCACGATGGCCGGGATGGTGTCGGTGTGATCTTTCCAGTCGATGTGCGCCATGCCACTCATCATCAGCATGGCCACATAGATCAGCGCGCCGGCGGTGGCGTAGGCCGGAATCATGCCGGCCAGCGGGGCGAGGAACATCGCGGCGAGAAACAGTACGCCGACCGTGATCGCGGTGAGGCCAGTGCGGCCGCCGGCGGCGACGCCCGAGGCGCTTTCCACGTAGCTGGTCACCGGCGGGCAGCCAACGAACGCGCCGACCACGCTGGAGGTGCTGTCGGCCTTCAGAGCGCGCGACAGGTCCTTGATGCGGCCCTCGTCATCCACCAGGTTGGCGCGATGCGCGACGCCCATCAGCGTTCCGGCGGTGTCGAACATGTTCACGAAGAGGAAGGCGAGAATCACGCTGATCATCGCCACGTCCAGCGCACCGAGGATATCCATCGCCAGCCAGGTCGGCGCCAGGCTCGGCGGCATCGACACCAGGCCGCGATACTCCACCAGACCGAGGCCCCAACCGATGGTGGTAACGGCCAGCATGGCGATCAGGATCGCGCCGAACACGTTGCGATGGCTGAGCACGGCGATCAGCAGGAAGCAGATGCCCGCCAGCAGCGCCGAAGGTTCGCCGAACGAACCCAGTGTCAGCAGCGTGGCGGGGCTGTCCACCACGATGCCGGCAGTCTTCAGGCCGATCAACCCGAGGAACAGGCCGACGCCGGCGCCCATGGCGAAGCGCAGGCTCATCGGGATGCTGTTGAGCAGCCATTCGCGGATCTTCGACAGGCTCATGAAGACGAACAGCACGCCGGAGATGAACACCGCACCCAGCGCGATCTGCCAGCTGTAGCCCATCTCGCCGACCACCGTGTAGGTGAAGAACGCGTTGAGGCCCATGCCCGGCGCCAGTCCGACCGGCCAGTTGGCATACAGCCCCATGAGGAAGCAGCCCAGCGCCGCACCGATGCAGGTAGCGACGAAGGCGGCACCGTGGTCCACGCCGGCTTCGGCCATGATGTTCGGGTTGACGAAGATGATGTAGGCCATGGTGACGAACGTGGTCAGGCCTGCGAGCAGCTCGGTGCGCACGCTGGTGCGGTGTTCGCTGAGCCTGAAGAAGCGATCGAGTCGGCCGGGTGCCCGGTGCTGCGCCGGGGTGGCCCGCTGTTCCTGCGTGATGTTTTCCACTGGGTGTTCCTCATCGTTCTTGTTGTCGATCACCCAGAGCCTGAGTGCTCCCGAGGGCGGGTGATGGGTGCGCTCGATCTGTCTCAAGTTGACTGAAAGGTCAGAAAGGCGTGTCGCGATTATGATGTTGTATACAAAAAAAGCAAACGCGGATTGGTTATAAAATCCGCGGCGGATGTCGTTGATCGCATCTAACCAAAGGTGGAATATTCGGGCGAAGCGCGACGGTACGATACTGATACCCGGACTGTGCGGCGGTTTCGACCCCTCGCCAAGCGAGTGGCCAAAGTACCGCGATGCGCGTTCCAGAGCATTTCACGTGATGGATTGTGCACAATCGTGGGGTGCGTCATTTTCGCCAATCTGCTTCGGCGAACTGCCAGCGGCTCGCGGAACACAGTAAAGTTGCGCTGCCGACACCAGGATGCGAACTCTCGATGAACGAACAA